>Ga0315274_10007469_pt1 | contig 15826 bp, 14 predicted proteins | sample YL17G02_20_MG_FD_203700 | JGI IMG/M metagenome (GOLD analysis project Ga0315274, IMG submission 203700) | Sediment microbial communities from Yellowstone Lake, YNP, Wyoming, USA - YL17G02_20 | ecosystem: Environmental > Aquatic > Freshwater > Lake > Sediment | place: USA: Wyoming | collected... | reverse complement strand
CAGCGTATATAGCTGTTTATGCTCTTATAACCATCATATTCTTGCCTTTGCTCTTCAAGAGCTTTGACTTTTTAAAACACAAGACGTCGGTTGAGAAAGAGCTTTTTAACAAACTCCTGAGATTCGGCATACCTGTGACAATCGCCGGCATAGGAGGATTAATAATTGTCTACACAGACACTCTTGTGCTGACATATTTCAGGAGCATGGAAGAAGTCGGGGTTTACAATGTGATTGTTCCAACCGCCATGATCCTCCAGTTCTTTGCCACCTCAATAGCCACTGTTATTTTTCCAATGGTTGCTGAGTTATGGGTGAGGAAGAAGAAGCAATACCTGGAGTTGGGTTTAAAGATGCTTTACCAATACTCTTTTGCAATCATCCTGCCAGCAGTCCTGATAGTGCTGGCTTTTTCAGAAACAGTGCTTCGCCTGATGTTCGGAGAAGGCTATGTAGGAGGAGCTTTTGCAATGCAGATTCTTCTCATAGGGATAATCTTCCTGGGATTGCACTCCATCACCTCAACCATACTGGGAGGGATTGGCCAGCCAGCCATAAGCACCAAGATTCTTATCCAAGGAGCAGTCCTTAACTTCATCCTTAACTTATTATTAATACCAAGATTAGGAATAATTGGCGCAGCCTTAACATCTCTTATTGCTTACTTTTATGTGGCAATAATGTGCATTTTCAAGCTTAGGCACTTCATCAAGGTACAAATACCCTGGCTTAACTGGCTCAAGATTACTTTTGCAGGAATGCTCATGCTTGGACTAATCTTTGCCTTGAAAAGCGTTCTGGTTATGAACACCTATTCTGAAGCAGTTATTTGCGTGATTCTCGGCGGGCTGTTTTATTTGTGCATGATTATGATGATGAGGATTGCTGATTTCAGAGAAATCAAGTCCTTAGTTGCTCATGTTCTTGGCAAATAAACCGATATAAACAGACAAGTAAACGGGGTTTTATCTATTCACTCAATTGACTTGTTATAGCCCTTATCGCTCAGAGGAACAACAGGCTTGCCTTTGAGGTAGTTGAATGCTATTTTTAGCGAGTTCCTCATAAAAACTGGAAACGGCGTTGTCAAGAATGTGGCTACTGCAAAACCAACTTCAACGTTAAGCAATCCCAGCGGCGAGAACAAGAATCCGAGAATCCTATGCTTCTTAAGGAATTCTTTCTCAGTCTCCTCAGCCACTCTTCTTCTCTGGCGAATTAATTCCTTGGTGCTGAACTCGGATATATTAATACTTAAATCCCTGGCATCGCCTAGTGCTTGCAGGAACTTGTCCATGTCCTTTATTTTATGCTTTATCTGGTAGAAAAGAGGAGTGCCTGGATAAGGCGTGGTAAAGAAAGGCTTGGCCAAGATTCCATGCCTTTTGCAGAACTCAATGGTTTTGTCAACATCCTCCTTGGTCTCTCCAGGATAACCAATCATGAAGGTGCCGCAATAAGGCATCTTGTATTTCTCCAGTATGCGGATGGCGTTGTTCATCTGCTCAACAGTGGTTCTCTTGTTCATGAGGTTAAGCACTTTCTGGCTTCCTGATTCAAAGCCAAAGTTCAATCCTCTGCACCTTGATTTTTTGAACAGCTTAACAAGCTCCTCGTTAATCAGGCTGGCTCTCATAGAGATATCATAGGTGATATGCTGCAGCTTGTATTTTTTAAGGGCGCGCATGAATTTTAAGACATCATTTGTGTTCAGGAAAGTCAGGTTGTCTCCAAAGGAGAAATGCTTTATCCCGTACTTGTCATGTATGAGTTTCATCTCCTTCACAAAATTATCAGCAGAGCGCCTTCTTGACTTGTAGCCGAACTGGTGGTAGCAGAAATTGCATCTAAAAGGGCAGCCTCGCTCAGTAAGAATCCCCATGACTCCATTCGCATATTTTCTTATAATCCTGTCAGCATCAATCAACTCCCAATCAGGAGAGCCGACTTCATCAATGTTCTGAATCAATTCCCTGGGCTCACTGATTATTACATTGCCATTATGCTTAAAACCAATGCCTTTGATTCTTTTAAGCTCATCAAGTTTTAGCTGCTTTTTCTGATTTTTTTGCTTTTCAAGATAACCAACCAACTCAGGCCCGGTTATCTCTCCCTCACCCAGCACTATGAAGTCAATATCAAGCCCTTTAAGGGTTTCATGAGGAGCAGAGGTAGGAAGGCTTCCTCCCACAATGATCTTGGCCTTTGGATGAATCTTTCTTAGATTAGGAACAAGCCATTTAAGATAGCGGTACACGGTTACTAACCCACCGGTACCTATAACGTCGCAGTCATATTTTTTTAACTCTTCAAGAGCCTTTTCCCTGGTGTACCTGTGAGCGTCAATATCCAGAAACTCAACCTGGTGCCCTGCTTTTTTCAAGTACTTGCCAACATAGCCTAGGCCATAGGGAAAAGTTGAGGGAGGGTATTGTTCCCTCAAGGGCGGATTTATTAAAAGTACTCTCATGCCGAACCATCTGCTTATGCTTTAATCTTCTTATGCTTTAACTTTGTTTGCGGTAATACTGAGCACCAGCCTTATTCTTCCATTTAATAAGTTTTTGGCTGTCTCATCTGTCTCGCAGACGCTGTTCTGAACCCTGAAAAAATACTTGTCCCTTCTACTTTCAAAGTCAAGCATAGGAATAGAGTAACCATCTGCTTTGCTAGTCACCAATTCTCTATTACAATCTTACTTTTCCTTTGAGGAACTTTAGAGCAGATGGGACTACTGCGATGTAACTTATCAAGTTCTTTTCTTTATTAATTGTTTTATATTCAACAACTGCCCCGGCCAGTTTAGCTAATAATATTCCAGCAGCAACATCCCAGATTTTATTCGCTTTTCCCCAACATCCGCCAAATTTCCCTTCAGTAAGATAGGCAAGATTCATTGCAGCAGAACCTGTACGTAGACAGCCTCTAGTAGAATCATTTACTTTCCCGAACATTAAGAATTCTTTACTTCTTTTCAAAGGATCATAATTTTTTCCTGAAAAAGCAACGGCAAATAAGGTTTCTTCTTCCTTTCCATCTCTAATTTTTATTTTTGCATGGTTTTTATATACGCCAATACCTTCCGCTCCATAGTATAAATCACCTAACATGGGATTGTAAATCACTCCGACGACTGGACGGCCCTTTTCCATTAGAGCTATAGAGACAGCGTAGAAAGGGATGTGGTTAACATAATTAACCGTGCCGTCTAGAGCATCCACTATCCATTGATAATCTTTTTCATTTATCCCCTCTATAAATCTGGATTCTTCACTTAAAAATGGGATGCTTGAATCATGCATCTTTAGGATCTTTATGATTTCATTTTCCGCATACTTATCAACTTCAGTAACTATATCTCTGAATGACTCCTTTGAAGACGCCTTTAAAAAATCATTAGAATGGTCATTTAGTATATTCCCTGCAGCCACAGCTGCGGACATAGCAATTGTTAACATTTTTTTTCTATTCATTACTTTAACCTTCTAAGTTTGTTTATATTGTACTTCCACTCATCTAATAAAAGTTCGTACAAAGCCTCACTAGAATGCAAACGTATTGCTATTTTTAGGAAGTCTTCAGGTTCCAAAGCTTCAATTAAATATTTAATGTTGGCGTCTGCATCACTCGGGTTATTATAGCAAAAAGCAGCCATAATCCCTAAAATAATATTTTTTGGTACGATGCCGCAACTAATACATAGTTGTGCTGCTCCAATCAGTCTTTCACTTGGAGCCAATTTGCGGAAGGGTTCTCTTGCGACCCTATCGATCGGATCAAACAATAGCGTGTTCTTAAATCTTTTTAATTCTTTATTCGCGTACCAATCTACAAATCCTTTTTCAAGGTGAAATTTTCTTAGCAAAACACATTTCATCTCATTCATAGCACCCCTAACAATCTCTTCGGACATTTTGTTCTGCATAGCTTCGTGGAGATATTTTACCGATAGGATATTTCCTAAATAAGCAGCGATGCAGTGGGGCGTATTATGCAGATATAATTTCGCTAGCCATTGTTTTCTTAGTTCTTCTTTACTCACATATGTAACCTCGCCCCCTATCCAATCCACTTTTTTATCTATATAACAAACTCCATCCTCAGTAACTATTGCTAAAGGATCCTTTTCTTTTAATTCAGAAGGTGCTGAATTTGATGTGATAACATCCGGAATAGCAAAAACAACATGCGGATTGTTTGTTATTGAACTAATTAATTCAGGAATGGAGTAATCATTTTCACAACAGATTATGGGAACCGTGGTTTCCTTTAAGTTTTCTGCGATTGATAATACATTTCTGGGGCCGACGGCGGTAACGACAAAATCAACTTCACGAATCTTTTCTTTTTCTTCACCCAGATTAAAACAATATTTCACAGGAACCGTCACACTTTCATATCTGTTATTCATGGCCTTGAAAGAAATAAACTTTTTGTTTTTATTCAGCAGGCTTCTTAAATTATTATTGATTTCTACATAGTAATACTCGTATTTTTTAGGAGAGAAGACCCAGGGCAGAAATCCCCTTCCAATGGCGCCGGCTCCGTATACTAACACTTTTTTATTCATTAGGGCGCCTCGTTACGATTTTGACAGCATTCAATACTCTTTGCAGGGCCTTTTTAGCTGCAGGTTCATCATTTCCAGTTACAATTATGAAGCAAACGCGCTTAGTACAATCCACGAAGGATTCTACTACATCTCCTATGTTATATCGAAAGAATATTTTTTCAAATCCAGGTATTTTTTCTGCTTCGCCTACACCTTCTATTGCGACAATTTTTCCCTGCTCTGGCCAAATTGAAGCGGTCAGACCAACCTTATGTTTTTTGTCCACTAATAATTCCGGAGAAAATTTCTTTCCGAGGGCTGTAAGAACAGCTACACGCAAAACATTCTTCCCTGTAGCTGCAGGGACTAAATATTGGCAATCAAATCCTCCAGATAAACGAGTAGTCATTTCAATTATGCGAGGACCTTGGTTTGTTAGTATCATATCTGCTTTTGCAGCACCGATCCGAATGCCAAGATCCCTTGCAACCTTTTCAACCAGAGAATACATCTCTTCTTGTATCTTCTTAGGCAACGCCGTAGGATGTCGTAATCCTAATTCCAGGGCATAACCTTTACTTTTATCAAAGATTCTGTCTGTAATAAAACATGGATGAAATTTGCCATCAATATCAAATATGGTCTCTACCGTTTGTTCTTTTCCCACCCAGAACTCCTCAATTAAAGCACGTTTTGATCTAGAAACAAACATGGCATTTTTAACAGCTTCTTTTACTCCCTTCAAATCGCTTTCATAGAATATTTTAGTGCCTCTACTTCCGCTGGTGTCTGTGTTTTTTACAATCAGAGGATAGCCAATTTCCTTAACAGCAGAGCCCACCTCTTTGAAATTTCTCATATTGATGACTTTAAATTTAGGCATATGATATCCTGATTTTCTCAATATCTCTCTAAACAGGTCTTTGTTATTTGTAATATAAGCAGCGTAAGGATCCACGCCCGGGAGGTTTAAGGATTTGGCCAGAACCGCCATGGTCACTGTAGCATCTATTCCAGCAGCTAAGACTCCGGATATTTTTATACCTGAACCTTTCAAACGGAAAGCCTCTTCCAAATGTCCTTTTGTATCAAAGATGTCTGCCTCAATAAATATATCCGCTTCTTTAGCACAGATACAGGACCGAGTTCTATCAGAAACAATAACCTTATAGCCTAAATCCTTTACTTCTGAAATTAAAGGAAGCTGAAGTAATCCCCCTCCTATAATCCAAAAAAATTCGTTTTGAACGTGATTCATACAATTTCACCATACATAAATTTATTTTTCCCCAATCGTCAGTATTGACTTTGAGCCTCCTTTTATCTTGGCAGCTATCTTATACTTGATTATGTTTGGCAGTTTCCAGTAAAATTTTGCCTTGCATATCAGTGCTGGCTGTAAAAATATGGTTTTGAAACCATACATCTCCAAGAGAGTCTGAAGGCTTTTTGGAGTGTATGGCTTGACATGAGTAGGGTCATTATAGAAGTTCTTGAAATCCATCTGCCAATTAGGAGTGTTGATTATCACGATTCCCTGCGGCTTCAATATTCTCCTGATTTCCTTCATTATATTCTCAGGCTTTCTCAGGTGCTCAAGTACGGCGTTGAAATGGACCACATTAAAGCTCTCGTCTTTGTAGGGTAACCTGTCCTTTTCAAAATCAGCACGGTCAATATCTACGCCTTCTGCCCTGTAGCCGTATTTTCGGCAGGTCTTGCTGAAGTCGTCTGTTCCGCATCCCACATCCAATATCTTTGACCTGAACTTTCCACCTACTATATTCTTATAAGTCTTAATGTACCTTAGATTCCATCTTGCCCAGTGCGCATCAGAGAATTCAGTTTTAAGACTTTTATCTCTGGTTTTCCGGTATTCTTCTATCATTTTTATAAAGCCCCAAGTTTCACTATTTTGGAGTTAGATTATATTGTCGATTAACCGTTTTTCTTTTAAAAACTTTCTGGAAGTTAATTCCATCTTATTTCTGAGCCTACTGTTATTCAAAAGACTTTTAACCCGGGATGTCAGCTTCTTTTCATTTATTCTTTCATAGTATCCTAGATAGATGCCTGTTCCGAATTTCTTGAATGTTTCAGCCACTTTATTATTCCTGTCAGAATCGCTGAGAAAGATGCAAGGCAGCCTTGCAGCTGCTGCCTCATAGACACTAACTCCGAACAGGATTATGCCTATATCCGAATTCAGCATCAGATCAGCCATGTTGCTGACATTCTTCTTAATCACAAATCTTTTATCATCGGCCTTTATTTTTTGATTCGCAAAACCAGGCCCAACCACAACTATGCATTCAAAGTCCTGCTTTATCTTTTTCAAAGGATTTATTATCCGAGGGGTTAGGTTGTGAACATCGCTTCCTCCCATGGTAACGAGAATTCTTGGCTTTGCTTTTTTCAACCCTATTTTCTTTCTTTTTGCAAAGAATTTTTTATCAACAATAACGTAATCCCAACCATGATAAAGCTTGCCTTTTATACCTTGAAACATTTTCTTGTCCATATGAACGGATGGATAAATTACAACGTCGGCATTCCTTCTTCCCTCGCCAAAATTGTCAAGAAGAATTGTTGTAACTCCAGCTTTTTTTAATTCCTTAATATAGTCCTTACTGACTTCTTCTTTCAGGTCAATGAGAATTTTGTTTACGCTATTCAGTGCAATTATTTTTTTAATTGCTCCAATTTCTTTATTCTTGCCAATACTCCTGTTTAACTTAATTGCCTTAAATTTATTTTTTTCAATGATGCTAACAGCTTCTTGGTCCCGGGTTATGAAAATAACCTTAGTTTTTTTTCTTATTTCTTTAGCAAGAACAATGCACCTTTTTATATGACCAAAACCAACAGCATACCCGGCATCCACTCTGAAAGCTATTTTTTGATTCATTATTAGTCTGTGTGCCTCTCTTTTCTCTCCTTTTACTCTTTCAGAGGCTGGTTTTTCCATAAGCTTGGAAAGATCACGCTCTTTTTTATGCCGACAAACCTGTCTTTTAGCTCATTCATGCAATCCTTAAAATCTATGTCCTTTTCCACAATATCAATATCGGTTTTCAACTGCTCTAAGTTGTCCACTCCGAAGACAACAGTGTTGATACCGGGATTATTGTAGGAGAATAGCAAGGCTGCCTCTGCCCTAGTGAGCTTGTGGTTGCTTATTATGCTGTCAAAGGTTTTCAGGTATTGCTTTGCCTCTTCAAGATAATCAGGAATCCCGTCTTCTTCCATAAAAATCAATCCTTGGAGGAATGCGCTCCTGGCAAAAACCTTTACTTTGTTTTTCATTGCTGCTTCAAAAAACCCTGTTTTGTTAAGCCGCTGGTCAAAAACGCTGTAAGGTACCTGAATATAATCAACCGCGGCATTATTAACAGCATAAAGAGCGTCGGCTTCCTCATAAATCGATACTCCGATGTTCTTTACAAGCCCCTTTGCCTTGCACGCTCTCAATGCAGCAACAATCTTGTCATTGTAAATGTATTCTGGTGTGTGGAGCAGGTAGCCGTCAAGGTAATCCCTCCTTATCCTTTGGAGCGATTTTCTTATCTCTGCTTCAATAAGCTCAAGTATTTTCTGGGCATTGCCTGAATTTTCCGGCGAAATCACATGAGGCCTGAGCTTGGAGATTATCTCCACTTTGTCCTTGATCTTTCTTGTCGTGATGAACTCCCCAAGTATTTCCTCTGCATCCCCGTAAGCGTTTGCAGTGTCAAAAATCCTGATTCCTCTCTTATAAGCCAGGTCAAGTATTGCAAAGGATTTTTCTTTTGAGGGCTTGCCCTCTTTATTGTTAATCCCGTACTTCATGCCGAGTTGCACTGTTCCTAGGCAGAGCCTGGGTAACAATTTTTCTTTTGATTGTGTCTTTTCCATTTTTTTCAACTGATACATGATTAGTAAACTAGTCTTCGGAATCCTGTGTGGCACACAGGGCCTTCAAGCAATTCTTTCACTTTGTTCTGCTTAATTGCCTTGCTTATCATGCCAAAGACCTCATCTGCATTTTCCAGGTATTTCTTAACATGCTCTGAAGTGTGTGCATAGCTTACAAAGACATGGTCAGAGGCAAGGAAGCCTCTCTTAAGCATCTCCTGGATGAACAAGGTCTTGAGTTCAAGCTTATTATCATATTCAAATGAAAATCCAGTTATTGCTTCAGGCACAGAAACTTTAAGCCTGATGCTGTACTTTTCAGCAAGCTTTCTCCAGCCCTCGCCAATCATGCCGCCGATTTTCTTCAGGTGAGCAGGCACATTCTTTTCCTGCATCTTCTTGATGGTCACCAGCGCAGCTGTCGGCCCAATCCTCTCAGTCCAAGCAGTGCTGCTGATAAAAGTTGTTTGTGCAGCATCCATTACTTTTGCCTTGCCAATAATAGCTGCCATTGGAAAGCCATTGCTCATGGCTTTTGAGAAAACAGCAATATCAGGGTAGACTTTCAGGAGCATGTGAACTCCTCCTACGTTCTGCTTCCAGCCAGAAGACACTTCATCAAAGATTAGTACGCATCCATACTCATCAGCAACCTTCCTTACTTCATGAAGGAAATTATCCTTTGGACCTGCATGCCTGAGAGGCTCCATCGCAATAACGCCTACATCATGCTCCTTAACCACCTTTTTCAAGGATTCTATGTTGTTGTACTCAAAAGGGATTGCTGTGTTTATCAGGCTTCTTGGCACTCCTCTTGGCTCTAAGCCAGGCATCAGGTTTCCGTCCAGGTTTGAGTCATCTGCAAGGTTGCTTGCAATATACCAGTCACTCCAGCCGTGATAGCCGCAAAAGGCTATCTTATCCTTTCTTGTGTGCGCCCTGGCTATTCTCACAGCAATAGCCATTGCTTCTCCGCCAGTCCTTGCATAGCGCACCATCTCAGCCCAGGGATGAATCTTTATAAGCAGCTCTGCAAGCTCTACTTCTTCTGGTGAGTTCAAGGTCGCTGTTGAGCCTTTGTCAATCACTGCTTTCACAGCCTTGTTCACATCATCATCAGCATAGCCCAGGGTGCAGGCGCTCACTCCCATCAAGCTCATGTCAATGTACTTGTTACCGTCCAAATCCCATATCTCAACTCCTTTGGCATGCTCAAAGTAAGAAGGCCAGTTCTCTGGCAGGAACATCTCAGAGCGCTTGCTCAATAGCTGGGTTCCTCCTGGTATGAGCTTTTTTGCTTTCTTCCACAAAGCCCTACCTTTAGGGCAATCCATGAACTTTGATTTCTTTGTTTTTGTTTTCATCATCATCACCTCACTTTATTTCCAGAATTCCTGATAACCCTCTTTTCCTATGAAATGAATGTTCCTTTTCACGAGCTCAGGGTTTCTTTTGAAAAAATCAAGTACATCATTCATGCCAAAATCAGGCTTCTTAGGATAAAGCTCTTTGTAGATTGATTCTATTAACTCAAAATCCTCCTGATTATCAACAGTCCATCTCATCTTGGAGTAATCAACAGAGCTGGTGTGATTCCACACCCTGAATCTGTCAGGCCTCTTCCATATGAACGGAGTAACATGCTCTCTTTCCATATTCTCTTTTGCCTCTTTCCAGGCAGTTTCAAGGACAGAAAAGCTGAAAATTTCCGTGTCCAACCCATCAGGGAATCTATGACCACTGAATTTGTCAGTTGCAGCTACTGCGCCAGTTGCAAGAGATACATAATCATATTTGCTAGAAGTTAAGAATACTTTTAAGAGTCTACTTATTATGTGCGGGTCTAATAAGGGGCAGTCAGCAGTGAATCTTAGTACAACATCAGCCTTGTACCTCTTTGCTGCCTTGTAAAACCTGTCCAGCACGTCATTCTCGCTTCCAGAAAAGCATTCGATCCGGTTCTTCTTGCAAAAATCCCTAATGACATCATTGTTCTTGTACTCAGATGTTGCGATCACAACCTCATCAATCTCTTTAACCCGCCTGATTCTGTCAACAAGATAAAATAGCATTGGCCGGCCAATTATAGGCTTTAATACCTTTCCAGGCAGACGCGTACTTCCCATTCTTGCCTGAATAATCGCAACAATCCTCTTGCTCTGGCCATCCTTGTTTTTTCTTGTCATTTTTTAGATGTGGAATGTTCTTTTAGTGATTGCAAGTGGGGATGGTTCATATATACCTTGTTCAGGTTAGCCACGACATCACCTTTTTTGTTAAGGGCGAGATTACTCCCCTTTTTGATGTCCTCAGCAGCCTTCTTTCCCAGAACATTGTAAAGTTCTTTGGGTGGCAGTGAGCCCTCTGGTGAAGGCCTTACAATCATAATGTTTTGCTCTGTTAAAACAGTTCCTTTAGCCAGCTCTTCTTTAGCCCATAAGGACCTTCTCCAATGAACCTCAATCTTTTCACCCGAGGCAGGCGCCCTCTTTATCTCTCCCAATGATTTTTCTACTGCTCTGATCTTCATAACCCATTCCTTTAGCTCATGAGGCTCAAGAGCAAACTTGTGGTCAGGGCCCGGCAGAGTCTTATCAGGGGTGATGTGCTTTTCAACAATGTTAGCACCCATCAGCACAGCATAGGCTGAGCTGTCTGTGCCGAGCGTGTGGTCTGAAAGCCCGATGGGAATGCCAAAAAGCTTTTTATAGTAAGGAATGGTCACAAGATTAAGGTCTTCAATCTTTGCAGGATAGGCTGAGACACAGTGCATTATTGCAATCTGGTTGTTGCCCTCTGCTCTTATTGCCTCAAGAGTCTCCCGGATTTCCTTTTCAACTGCTATGCCTGTTGATAGGATAATGGGCTTGCCTTTTTTTGCAGCATACCTTAACAAAGGGATGTGGGTCAGCTCATAGGATGGCACTTTGAACGCAGGCACTCCGAGCTCATCAAGCCAGTCAACCTTTTCCTCGTCGCAAATGCTTGATAGGAAGATAATGCCTTTTTTCTTGCAATAATCAGAAAGTATCTTGTGCCATTCCTTTGACACTTCCAATGAGCGTAACATCTCAATCCAGCCTTCCTTGTAACCATCATAATACTCGTTAAAAAGCTTGTTAGCACTGAAGGACTGGAACTTGGCAGCATCGCAGCCAGCATCAACAGCCATATCAATCATCTGCTTTGCCTGCTCAAGCTTACCATCATGATTACAGCCTATCTCAGCAACTATGAAGCAAGGCTCGCCATCACCTATGTAACGGTTGCCTACACGTATTTTTTTGACTTTTTTCTTCATCCAATTCACCCTGTTTGTTTATGTTCAAGTATATAGGCGTGGTTTTAAATGTTTTTTGAAAGATAGCTCTAGGAAATACTTCTCTTAGCAGAGGTTTGTGTTTTTAATATAATTGGTGCAGAAACAATGACTCCTATTATACCAATCACTCCTGCTATGATAAACAAACTGCTTATTCCAATAGCAACCGCAATAAAACCAGCTATGATTGAGAACAAGAATTCTCCTATCTGGGCAAGGGAAATATAAGAACCTACAACGGTTCCCTCTATACCTTTCTTTTCACCAATATCTGACATAAAAGACCATGCAGACACATTCCAGAAAGAGGAGGCTAGTCCTTCGAGCATCATAAAGATGAGCAAGGCAGGATAGGTTTTGGCAAAGCCAGCACTTATCAACATCAATGAGGCTGCTGCAGTGCTTAGCACAATGATTCTTTTGCTCCCAGTTTTATCACTCATTCTTCCCCACCAGCCCTGGAACATGCCAAAAAAGCTTCTGGCAAACAGGATTATGCCGACTTCCTTAAACCCAAAGCCAAGCTCTAAAACTAGTAAGGGAACAAATATGTTAAAGATTGCGAGGCGTGTGTGCATTGTAAATCCCAAGAAGGCAAGAGCCTTGAGCTTTTGGTCAGACAAATATTTTTTGACAGGTTCAAATGGCTTAAAGAAGCTTCCTTTTAATTTTATATGCTTCTCATTCTTCCATTTGATGAGTGAAATCAAGAGGATTCCAGTGCCAAAGAGAGAGACAACAAACGGAGTGGTGATAAAGAAGAGTTCAGCCAGAACTCCTCCTATGAGTGGAGCCATTATCTCTGCTCCTCGGGTAATTCCCAGATACCATCCTGTTTTCTCCCCTCTTTGCCTGTTCCTGACCAGGTCATTTATCATTGAAAGAACAATCATGCCAACGCACATCCCTGAGATGCCAGCAAGAATCCTAGCAATAATGATTGAGGCAGTAGTGGCAGGCCACAGGTAGAAGACTGTGGCTAGAAATTGGCACACTAACCCTGCAAATATGACTTTTCTTCTGCCGACGTGGTCAGACACATTACCTATGACTGGCGAGGTTAGGATGATGACAAGAGGGAAAAATGAGAAAAGGATTCCTATTAGTTCTTCTCCCATGCCAAGGCTTTTCATGTAAGGAGATAGCACAGGAGAGTATATGAGGCTGAAGAAGCCAAAGGTTAATCCAATGAGGGTGGGTGTGAAGAGAGGGCTCTTATGCAGGTTTTTCATCTTTGCAATTCCTTCACTAAGCTATTAACTTTTACTAAGCTCTTAACTAATTGTTCTCAATTGATTGCTTTTTCTTAATTGACTACTTTTTCTTCATTGATTGTTTTGCGCACTCAACAACATACTTAACATCATTCTCGCTCATGCTCGGAAATAAGGGCAGAATCACAATCCTACTAAAGGCTTCTTCTGCAGCAGGGTATTCTTTCTTAACCTCTTTTCCTAAGCCAAGCCTTTCCTGGTAATAACTAAAGTTATAGATAGGAATGTAGAATGAGTGAGCACCAATGCCTTTCTGCTTCATAAAGTTAAGGAACTTGTTCTTGTTAATTCCTTTATCAAGGAGTATGTAATAAAGATGCCAGCTGTACTTGTTTTCTTTGTCAATGTTTGCAAGCGGAGTTGAAATTCCCCTGACTCCTTTGAATTCCTTGTTGTAAAGCTCAACCAGCTTTGCCCTCTTCTCTATGAATGATTCAATCTTTTTCAACTGGCTGATTCCAAGGGCGCACTGCATATCAGTAAGCCTGTAATTCCTGCCGAGATAAGCCATATCATACTCGTAAAATGCGTCCTTGCCGTATTTTCTTAGCTTGAGCTTGTCATTCTTAAGCATCCCATGATTCCTCAGCATTCTTATCCTCTCAGCGAACTCATCATTTTCAGTGGTTACCATCCCTCCTTCGCCTGTGGTTATGGTCTTCACAGGGTGAAAGCTGAAAGTTGTCAAGTCTGCCAGGCAGCCAAGCTTCTTGCCGTGGTATTCTCCTCCAACAGCATGGCAAGCATCCTCTATAAGGTAGAGCTTGTGTTTTTTTGCAATCTTGCTGAGCTTGTCAATCTCACAAGGCCTGCCTCCGAAATCAACATATAATATTGCCTTGGTTTTCTTTGTTATCTTTGCCTCTGTCTTCTCAGGATCAATGTTGAGGGTGTTAATGTCTATGTCACAGAAAACAGGCTTCAGGTTGTTGTAAAGAATACAGTTAGCGCTTGCCATGAAAGTCAGCGGCGTGACTATGACCTCGCTCCCCGGAGACAGCTGAAGGCATTGCACTGCCAGCTCAAGAGCTGCTGTGCCATTAGCAACTGCAATTGCGTGCTTGCAGCCAATGTATTCTGAGAATTTCTTTTCAAACTCCTCTACTTTTGGTCCTGTGGTCAGGAAATCGCTTCGCAAAGCTTCAGCTACTGCTTGTATGTCTTCCTCGTCGATTGACTGCCTTCCGTAGGATTTTAGAAACGGGTTCATCTTCAGACCAGCCCATTTAGCTTTTCTAGCTTTTCACAGCATGTTGAGCTTTTTGAATATCTTATAAACCTTTTCTTTGCTTACAAGAACATCCTTTGAAGAGTAGCTCTTCATCTTCTTCTCATTAACCTTTTTTCCTTTTTTATGGTATTCTCCTTTCTGGACGCTCTGGTACTTTTCAATAGCAGAGGTGATTACGTACATGTTCTTGAAGTTATAGGTTCTTGGGATTTCTGCTTCATTAACCATGATCTCATGTATCTTTTCACCAGGCCTTATTCCTATGATTTCAACATCGTTGTCTGCTTTATGCTTCTCCTTGAGTATCTTGATTAAATCTGTTATCTTGAAAGAAGGCAGCTTTGGAACAAAGACTTCTCCGCCAACACCATACCTTATGGCATTGAACACCAACTCAACAGCTTCCAGAGGAGAGATTATGAACCTGGTCATCCTGGAATCTGTCAAGGGTATTTTTGCTCCTGATTTTATCTTTGACTCAAAGAAAGGAATAACAGAGCCTGTGCTCTCAAGCACATTCCCATACCTGACGCAGGTAAAGACGGTGGGTGCCGAGCCTTTGCTGTAATTGCTCTCAGTGAAGATTCTCTCACCTATGAACTTGCATGCCCCATAAGTATTGACAGGAGCGCAAGCCTTGTCGCTTGAGACAAAAACAGCAATCTTCACATTGTTCTCAAGGCAGGCATTAATCACATTCATCGTGCCGAGGATGTTGGTCTTGATGACCTCCTCAACATTGTATTCGAGTATGTCTATTCTCTTAAGAGCAGAAGTGTGAATGACTATGTCAACGCCTTTCATTGCCTTCTTAAGACGCTCATAATCCCGTACATCACCTATGAGATTTCTTAGCCTCTCATCATTATTGAACAACTCCTGAAGCTTGTGGTGCTTGACCTCATCCCTGCTGAAAACCCTTATGCTATGAGGATTGTGCTTTAATATCTCCCGCGTTAGATGCGTACCAAGAAAACCAGTACCGCCTGTGATGAGTATGACCTTGTTCTCAAAAAATTCCTTCATTTAAACCACCGTTTTGTCATTTGACACCTTTGAAATATCTCTTCTAAAGGATGCCGGGCGTTTTAAATAGTTTATGATATTATATTCTTAGCTGATACTTTTTCTTTAGATGCTTTTTTCCAGAAGGCGTTCTATCTCATCAGCCACCCTTTCTGCCGCCCTGCCGTCGTTCTTGTAGTGAAAGTACTCAACAACCCCTTTATTCTTTTTTATTAATTCGTCTGCTTCATTTTTGTTGCTTAGTCTTTTAAGCCAGGCAGGCAGTTCCAAGAAAGAGTTAATGCGAATGCTTGCTTTCATGAAAAGAGGAATTTTTGCGTCTTTTAGATAGCAGCCAAACGCAATCTTATTCACAAGCATTGCTTCGAAACCAACAGTTGAGGTGTCAGTCAGGATGTAGTCTGATACCTGGATTAATGGGTAAACATCGTCTTTGTTATTGATGTATTTCAAATTTTTATTCTTAAAACCTCGAATTTTCTCTTTTATCTGGCTTATACGACCCTCCTCTGGGTGTGGCTTGATTA
>Ga0315274_10007467_pt1 | contig 15828 bp, 37 predicted proteins | sample YL17G02_20_MG_FD_203700 | JGI IMG/M metagenome (GOLD analysis project Ga0315274, IMG submission 203700) | Sediment microbial communities from Yellowstone Lake, YNP, Wyoming, USA - YL17G02_20 | ecosystem: Environmental > Aquatic > Freshwater > Lake > Sediment | place: USA: Wyoming | collected... | reverse complement strand
AGATGGGGGGCATCGAATGACCGAGAAGTGTAAGCCCCAGGTCGGCATCGAGGTCGAGATGATCGTTACGGCCCGGGATGGCAGTGACATCACTGAAAAGCAGATGCTGGACTTTCTCTACGGCTTCATCGACCTGGCGGTCAAGTTCGGATGGGAGACGGGCGGCGGCATGACCCTGATCGACGTCAACGAATGCTCCGAGGACGAGAAGAACTGTCATTCGGTCTGCAAGGCGGGTGAGTACCTGCGAGGCCTTCCGAAGGGAGACGAAGGCCTGCCAGGGGAGGGTGCATACCATGAAGAACGAGATTAAGGTTACCAACAAAGAGGCCGAAGCCGCCGCAACCGCGCTGGCTGTAGTAGGCCAGACGTGGTGGGACACCAAGGATGCTGACGGCGTCGAGCGGGTACCCAACATACAGGAGGTCGCCGTCAAGTACCAGAGTCTCATCGATATGATGAAGAAGGAGACTCTGATGCTGGCCAGCGGTCGGCTGGTGATCTACCGCCAGGCCGAGACCGACGAATTGCTGCTGCTCGTCGATGTGACGGGCCGGCGCTGGGAGGAGAACATCGATGAGTAGCATCAAGGATCACCTTGGGACAGGCCCCCTGATCCTGTGCGATTGCCACAGCAAGACCCCACCCTATGGGAAGATCAAGTCGTTCGCAACGGAGGCCCTGTTCGAAGAGCGAGGCGGACGACGCGCAGTGCACTACGGGCCGCATTCTCGTCCAGGATACCAGCCCCGCGAAGACCTGACTCCCAAGGAGTGCGAAGAGAAGCCTAGTCCCCAAGAGGGCTGGGCACTTCACTGGTGGTAAGCCAATGGCAAGCGAGACCTACGTCCTGATCGAGGTCACCAACCGGGCGCTAAGGGAGAAAGTCCTCCAGCGGGTGCGCCGACTCAAGGGTCTGGTGCACGCCGATTTGGTCATTGGATTCGTAGAATCGGAGCCATGTGACATCGTAGCGCGGTTCGAAGGGAACCTCGACGGGCTGATGCGGCTGCTTGTGGGGCCAAAGAGCGAGATAAAAAGGCTGTATTTCCTCGCAGTTGATGCAACAAAGGCCCTCCCTGGTCGTCTATATCAGTGAGGGAGATGATGAAGATGAAGAAGCTGATTCTAGCAACGCTGATGGGGTGGGCCGTCCTGACCCTAGTCGCAAGTGTACTAGTAACGGGGACATCCGACCCAGCCCCCACCACCAGCACGATTCCATACGCTCAGAAAGGGCAGTGCGGGGTTCAGAGCTACCAGACCGAGGCACAGGAATGGCGGCCCAAGCAGCAGACCCCGACCGCGACCCCAGACGTGTCAGTGCGGCACGACCAAGGGAAAGATTCAATAAGGGTGCCGATGCTGGTAGGGGACACAATCACCCCATACGAGGGAGGCGACTAGAATGACGAAGCTGATCATAGCGGTAGCGGGAATCATCCTTCTAGGGTGCGTCTGGTACCAGGGCACCTTCGACCGAACCCTGGTCAATGTAGGGCTGAACTCGAAGCCCTGCATCCAACTGTACTACGGGCAGACACTGTGTGGCGACCAAGCCAAGGACTTCTGCCGCACTCAATACAACGCTCAGTATAACGGCGAAGCCTGCGACGAGATTCTGGGAAGCTAATGCCGCAAGATAGGGAGGCGAATAGAATGTCGAATCTGATCATAGCGGCGCTGATGGGCTGGGCGGTCTTGGCGGTGGCGGCGAGCGCCCTAGCACAAGGGCTGACTACCCCGTAAGGGGATAGAAGGGAGGGAGTGAAAATGACGACGCTACGAATCACCTACTGCCCAGAGTTGAATGTTTACCGACTCTGGAATCCGAGGACAGGCGCAGCTAAGCCGGTGGGCAACGAGGAGATAGCCCAGCTTGGCGAGGGCGCGGTGCAACTCGCCAAGCTGGTGAAGGCGAGCCCCGGAACCTACACTGAGTTCGAGGTTAAGTAGCATCCCCGTAAGGGGAGAAAGGGATAGGATGGACGAGAAATGGCACTGGATAGTAGGGTGGGGGATCGCAGGCTGCTACGTGGTGGCTGCGGTCTACTTCGCCTACCGATTCTGGACGGGGATGTAGAGATGGCCCACCAGAAAGTCACAGTCAAGCTGGTCGGAGAGGACGGGAATGCGTTCTCCATAATGGGACGGGTGAGCAGGGCGCTCAAGCGCAGTGGGCAACCCGAAGCGGCGGCGGAGTACCTCAAGCGGGCAACCGAAGGCAACTATGACCACCTACTCCAGGTCACACTGGAGTACGTCAACGAGCCAGGCGACGAGGACGACGAGGACGAGGAGGATGAAGACCTCCCTGGCCTTGACATACTCGCGGGCCTGCCATCTGATGGAAGCGAAGAGATCGCGGCGAAGGTGGAGAGTGATCTCCACGCGGAGTACGGCTACTGCCCATCGGAAGAGGAGATGGAAGAGGAGAAGCGGATAGCTGCGGCGGCGGGACATCCGATCGATGACGAGGACGATGATGGCACACTATGTTCCTAGCGGTACATTCCCTGGCAAGTTCGAAGTCTGCGGGCCACTAGGGGAGGAACTCTACGAGGCGTCCGTAGACGGCTGCGACGACGAATTCCTCAGCGAGGACGAACAGAAGTGGTTCGGCCTGCTGCTTAACACAGGCATCTACGGCGCGAACCACGCCATACTCGCGGAGGACAGCCAGGGCTTCGTCGAGTACGGAACCTACGACACCGAGAAGAAGGCCCGCGCGGACTGGGAGCGCCTAGCCCTGGGCCAGCCTGCCTGGTACGACGACAACCCTGCTGCTGGCGGTGGCTACGCGGGGTACGAGGCCGAGAATGAGTAAGGATACCTGGATCAACAAGCCAGTGGACTGCACTATGCCCAAGGCGACGGCCAGCACGGCCCCGATGACATGTCCCAAGCGTGGATCATGCCAGCGGTGCAACTACTGCGCAAGATAAGAGGAGATGATACAATGAGTTGTCCTAAAGGGTATCGTCAGTCCGAGGAGACACGGGCTATCAACAGTGCAGTCCATACCAAGCATGGTCATGCTCATAGGGGGAACCTGACTCCAACTTATAGCTCCTGGCGTGGAATGTACAAGCGATGCAACCAGCCGATAATGCACAACTACGACTCTTACGGCGGTCGGGGAATCAAGATGCTCTACCCCAGCGTCCTCGACCTCATAGCTGACATCGGCGAGAAGCCCAGCCCTGAATACTGCATCCACCGTATAGATAGCGACGGGAACTACGAACCTGGGAATTGTGAGTGGATACTGATCAGCGAACACAACCGATCGCACGGGGCGGCAAAGGGAGACGCAGCTCGTCTACAGCATTGAGGAGAGTGACCTATGAGGAATCCATTACTACGCCTAGCAGCCCTGGCCCTGGTAGTTGGGGTCATCTCGTGCGGTCTGTGTGCGACGCTTGTCGGACTGGCCAGCGACGATACCACAGCCCAACTCTACAACTGTCCCTTGTCGGGCCATTGGTCAGTGGCGACGTGGAGCGGGCCAGACGGTACGCCAGCGGATGAAGCACTAGTCACCTGCAACACGGTGGCAGCTTATGCCCTTGATCCGCAGACGGGAGAATGGACACACTGGTTCGCTGGCAAACCAGACTTGAGTAATCTGCAGCCTCTGAACGAGATGCAGGGCTTATTGACACTGGGAGCAGTCGGGCAGCCCACACCTATCCCTACACCTACACCGAGGCCCCCGTTACCGTGCCCGCCGCTAGCTCCAGGACAGCCCGCACCAGATGGGTGTACGCCCGTACCTGCGGAGACGTATAGCCCAACGCAGACGCCAGTGATCCCATGTCCACCACTGATGCCAGGCCAACTACCGCCAGAGGGATGTAGCGAATGAGCCTACTAATAGCCTTGACCGATGAGGAGTGGGCGGCACTTGAGGCCATACTCGTGTTCGAGGAGAAGAGAATCCAGAAGGTTCGAGCCCTTCCAACCATGAGTACCTATAGCAATCGGTGGACTGAGCGTGTTCGTCTGGTACGTGAGCGCCTTGACGCAGCCGTTGAGGAACAGGCCCGCGACAGGGCGTTCCGCGAACACGTCCACGAGCTATCGGAGCGGGAGTTCCAAGGGGGAGGCCCCAGGTAGGGGGAAAGAATGAGCCTAATCATAGTCCTGAGCGAAGACGAGGCCGACGCCCTCACAAGGATTTGTGCTGCCTTGTGGTATAAGATACCAGGCATCTCCTTCGAAGATGTCTGTCTGGTGCGTACATCGCTCGATACTGCCCGCAAAAACAAGGCGATGGACTTGGCGAGAGGGGTGGCCATACTCCAGGAGGCGTATGAGCATGCCCAGCAGAAGGCACAGGAGGAGTACATGAATGATCCTGACTGACGGTACCCATTTGGTCAGCGACACCAGCATCACTGAGCTGCACGCCTTTGCACATAAGATGCGGCTGAGTCCTTGGTGGTTCCAGGGCGCAGGGCATAGGATTCCACATTACGACGTCAGCGGCAAGGTCGCGGCACGGGCGCTGGAGTACGTCGAGATCTGGGGCGTGAGCACAAGGGAACTTGTGAAGAGGGCGGTGAGGCGCTCAATGTAGCATGCCGGTATCACTAGACCGCGCAGCCCTGGCAGAGACGCCCTTCACACCCGAAGAGCAGGCGATCATCGACACTGCTCGCTTGTCGTATTGGTACTTTCTCACGATGGTCTACCCCCGCAGCTTCGACGACGAATCCTACTTTATGGCGGACAGGGCGTGGAAGCCATTCAAGCTATACAAGATACACCACGAGTGGGCAACGATGGTCGAAACCAACCTGCGTGTCTGCATCATCGCCCCGCGCTCGCACCTGAAGAGTACAGCGGTAGGCCGGGCCTTTGCCTTCTGGGAGTTGTTCAGGGGTGCATACGGGGAAGACCAGGACGTCGATGGGGTCTACTTCAGCTACAAGGATAACCTGGCCCGGGAGCACACCGAGGCCATCAAGCGGTACATCCTGAAGAACCCGTTCACCCGCCACTGGATCGACAACAAGCCCACATCAGAAAGCCTCGTGGACTTCACCATCACCTACACAGGGCTGGAGCACTGGCATGGTACGGTCGACCCTGCTGGCATTCTGGGCGCAGCAAGAGGCCGGCACCCGAAGTTCGTGATCTGTGACGACATCCTGAGTGACTTCAGCAAGCCGCTGGAGGCCCCAGAGATCGTAAGGATCAACCGTGTGTTCAGGCAGGTGGTCATGAGCATGCCCCAGATCAACGAGCCTCTGCTGCTGATCGGCACACCCCAGGCCGAGAACGACATTCTGCACTTGCTCAAGAACGACAAGCGTTGGTCGTGGCATCGGTATCCGGCCGAGAAGGAGGACGGGACGACACAATGGCCAGAGAAGTTCGATCTGGCGCGCCTGAACGAAATCCACTCCGAGATCAAGGACATGGCCTACAGCGTGGAGTACATGCTGAAGCCTGTCGTCCTGACCGACATGAAGTTCCCCCCTGACTTGGTGCGGGGGAGCGTGAATGAGAATGCCAAGCGTTGGAGCCTGGACGAGCCGTTCGATAACACAGAAGGGGTATTCATCTTCGGTGGTATGGACGTGGGGAAGGAAGTGCACCCTAGCCACATCAGCATCCTGGCCCTCCATCCAACGACGGGCGACCTGATCCAGATCTACGAAACGTGGATTGAACACATGCCCTACAACCAGCAGGCGACGCTTGTTAATCGGATCATGGAGCACTTCAACGTGTCGAAGTTCTTGTATGACTCGACGCGGGCTGAACTCGACGACCGCCGGCTCCACAAGCGGGCGCGGGGGATCAAGTTCAAGAGGAACGTCAAGGGCCACATGATGAACCTACTAGAGGCCCGGCTATCCCCCCAGCCAGGGGAGCCAGGGATCATGTTCCTCGGCCCGAAGGACAGCCGACAGATACGGCAGATATGCGCAGTGAGGAAAGACCTTAGTTCATACGAGACAGAGGAAGGACACGCCGACAGCGCGTGGAGCAACGCCCTGGCCGTGTGGGCGGCAGAGTCGGGGCCCACATTCGTCGACCTGGGCGATGTTGGAGAGCTTTGGGGCGGGCGGAGATGACACGAATGCCCAGTACGAGCGTCTATGTTATTGAAGGAGGGAAATGAGATGAAGCGAATACTCGTAGCTGTAACCCTGGCAGCAGTCTTGATGCTGGCTGCTTGCAGTGGTAGCTCCAGCGCCCTGGCAAGTGCCGGAAGTACCAATTGGCCGGCGTTCACAGTCTGTGTCGATGACCAAGCCAGCACGGGCTATGATAGCGAATTCGTCTCTCTCATCCTGATGTATGACTGGAACGCAGAAGTGACCGTGGACTGTGCGGCCCCTGATGTGTTTGTTACCATAGTCAATCCAGGCTACAACCTTGGCTACTGGGTTGCCGACGGCTGGATTTACGAGGTTGGGGGGCCTATTTGGTTGAATTCACAGGTTCTTGACTATGCCCCTAACACCTTCCGTGCCGTGCTTGACCACGAGGTTGGTCACCATTTTGGGTTGCAGCACGTTCACACAAGGTCGGTGATGAGTGACCAGGGAAGGTATATGCCAACTGAGCAGGACATCGCGCAATTTGCAGATGCCTTCTATGCACCAAGGATAGGCAGATGACTCACTATATCGTCCTACGCAACTAGACATGACCGAACACGCCGTCAACGATAGCAAAGGGGGAAACGATATGGAAGACCGAAGCTGTGTGGGCTACGCATTCAAGCAGGACATCGAGGACACCGTGGTCGACGGCTATGGAGATGTCCACTATGAGTTCTCCGTGTTCGAGACCCGTGCGGCGGCTGAAGCGGCGCGGCTCGATGATGACAAGGACGCGGAGATCATCCGCGTCAGCGTGAACATCGAGGAGATCAAGGAGTAGCATGCCTGACAAACCAAAGTGCGATGCGCGGATCGAGTACCTGGACGGGAGAAAACCGCATGACTGTGGCGAACCTGCAAAGTACAGCATAGCGACGCGGATGCCTCCCTACATGCGGGTGGACGTTTGCCAAGGCTGCCTGGGTGTGATCATCGACGGGCTTTTGAAGGAGACCGAGGACGTCCCCGTGCTCGTTAGCAGAGCACGAGACCAAGACCCCAACGACTTTACGTGGAGCTAGGGCGATGTGCAGGGGAGACCCAAATCAGCCATGCTGGATGTGCGGGAACAGTCGGGAGATCGAGTTCGGCGTACCCCAAAAGCTGTGGCGGCTTGTGGTGCCCAAGAGCCACCGAAAGTCACCATTGTGTATGACCTGCTTCGATAAATGCTGCTGTGAGGCGGGTATCCTGGACTGGAGCCCCCAGATCAAGTGGGTCACATTCACGGGCAAGTGGGCCGCATTTGGCCTGAAGGTGGATACCTCACGACCTCCGACTAGGAGTTCGGGACACAAGAAGGTATAATAGAGAGGACAAGGAGACGCCATATGCCATATGTCGACGACGACCAAAGGGATGCCCTAACCCAGCCCTTGCTGGACACACTACGGATAATCAAGCGGCTGGCACGGGAGAAGGCATTCGACGAAGGCCGAAACTGCACAGGAAGCCCTGCTGATGAACTCACGGCGGCGGCTGGAATCCTCAACTACGCCATCACGGTTCTGACCGTGGAACTGACAGGGAAGCCTGCATACTGGAAGTGTGCGCTACTAAGCGGCGTCCTGGCCAACGCCCACGACGAGTACTACCGCCGGCTGGTCGCCCCATACGAAGACAAGAAGATCATCGAGAACGGGGATGTGTACCCATTCGTCTCATGTCTCCCTGCACCGCTTCCGCCGCTTTCTCCCCGTGCGCGACCGCCTAACGTCTGGGGAGAGAAGGACGCGTATCCCGATTAAGGGGGAGTAATGGGCAGTCACAAGGGTGTACCATTCTCATCAGTACATCGCGCTAGTCTATCGGCAGCGCATCGGGCGCGCGCGGAACGCAGACAGTGTGCCGAGTGGACTTACGGCGGCCACCAATGTAGTGATATCAGGCGTATGCCCGAAGTTGAGAGGGCTTATGTTGGAGCGCTTATCGATACGGATGGGTGTGTCTATCAGAGAGCGGCACCCCGCCGAGGATGGACTGTAGAGTTTCTCAGTATGGATGTCGAATTAATCTCGGCTATACTGCGGGCGGTTGGGAGAGGCCATGTGCGGTTGGTGCCGAAGTCAGTCGCGGGACAGATACATGATATATGGATGTGGAGCCTCAATTGCCAGTGTGAAATCGGACAACTGGCCGATCAATGCTCGATCTATAGCCTGAAGCTATCTAAGACGAAGGGGGTGGAAGCGTAGTGGATGGGCACCAGACTACAGTTTATTTGGGGGGAGCCATGACTGGCCGAACCTTGAGATCGGCAATGGAATGGAGAGACCACACCACATCGGTTTTGGTGTCACATGGGCTACGGGTGCTCTCCCCACTGAGAGGGAAGACCTCTTCTCTTCCAATGGACGAGCCCCTTTCAGCGAGCCAGAGCCGGCGTGCATCCTTAAAGGATGAGGCTCTCCTGGGGCGGGATCGGAATGACTTGATGGAAGCCGACATCGGTCTGTTCAATCTGTTGGGGGCAGAGGTGGCTAGTATCGGCACGGTCGGGGAGATTGTCCTGGCCCACGAGTTCAGGAAGTTCTCGATTGTGATTATGGAGAAGGGGTCAATCCATGATCACCCGTTTATACGGGCAGCCGCTAGCGTAGTGGTGCGGTCGCTAGAGGACGGCATCGAGTGTGTCCTTGAGTGGGTAGGGGTATCCGAATGAGAGACGAGAAGACCCTTTGCGCCCGTTGTGGGCACGAACGGCGGTGGCATCTGGAGGGCTATCGCTGCGAGGAGGCCCGGAAGGACGGATACACCTGCCGGTGCCCCAAGTTCGCCGACCCAGGGCGGCTGGCGGGACGCGTGGGAGAGGCCGATGAACGTTAAGCAGTACACCGAGGACTACGGTGGCTCAGCCATTTGCTCATTTGGATGTGGGCGATACGCTGAGTACATCTATAGCGTCGGTGGCGATCGGTTTCTGGTATGCGCCAGGTGCTACATCGCCATACGGCAGATCGAGAATGGGGAGACTCTAGTGGATCACGACAACACACTGTTGGATGAGAACCTGACGAGGGAAAGGCCAAAGAGGTTGCGGCGGGTACCAGCGCCGAGCCAGCCCCAGCGAGAGATACGGGGTATCCCCCTCCACCCGCGTGACTTGCTCTGTATCCCTATTTGCGTGGTGGCATGCCTGACGGTCGAGGCCATCGTCCACCTGCTGTTCTAGCAACTGAAGTTGGACTTCCAGCGACAAGTACAACTACCGGCCCCAAGAGTTGGGGTTCGGCGTCAATACAGGTAAGGGAGGGCAATAGCAATGATTCCAGGATGTCAAGGACTATACGACGAGGCCCTGTTTCTGCGGCGTCTAACCGAGGAGGCCAGGCGGACAGGGAAAGAGATCAACTGTCACACGATCGCCGCTGATATCAACGCAACGATCGACGACCCCACCTACCACATAACGGCGAATTCTATCCACATGCGCCTTTGGCGCTTGGACATCCCACACACAATGGAGATGCCCACGCCGACGCCCAATAAGCCAAAGCAGGCGAGCCGGCCCGTGCGGAGAGTGGAGTACCATCCCTCCCCTGTTAGTCAGGCAGCATCCCAGCATGACCTGGTCGACCTGGCCGACCTGCACAAGCGGGCGTTCAACCGCCTGCGGGCGCTGGAGCGGAAGGTGGCCACTATCCAGGAGAACACCGAGGCTTATACCGAAAGCATCGGGGACTGGCTGTGTGGGGTCATCGCCGTGCTGCAGACTATACACCCTAGCCCGCTGGTCGACAAGTTGGCGCACTCGATTCCGCATCTGAAGCATGCGCATGTCTATGAGTGGCATGACGGGATCGGCGTGTGCGTATGTGGCTACACCGTCGAGCACGTGAGCCGAGGAGCCGACGACGACCTGTACATGTACTCCATCGGCAGCACTGCCAACCGCTACGGGCGGGGAGGACGCTAAATGGCCCTCCCTATCGACCCCCGCTACGTAGCTGGACTGCTGCCCGATCTCACCGCCGAGAATGTGGCGCGCACCATCGCAATCGACTTCGACGGCGTGTGTCACTCCTACGAGAAGGGCTGGCAGGACGGCGAGATATACGGCACTCCTGTGCCTGGTGCACTAGAGGGGATCAGCCGGCTGCGGGCTAAGGGCTTCTGGGTGATCATCGCTACAGCGTACAGCCGTGATCCCCAGGAAGTCTACAAGTGGATGCTCCGACACGGAATCTACGTGGACGCGGTCACCGTACTTAAGCCGCCCGCGATCGCTTACATCGACGACCGCGCAATACGGTTCACTAACTGGCCCGACGTCGTCAAGTACTTTGGGTGAGAGAGATGAGCAAACAAGGAATCTACGAGAAGTACCGTGTGGAGCGAACCGACGGGAAGCCGATCGAGTGGTGCTTCGTGCTGGAGATTGGTGATCCAGCAGCTCGTGTGGCGATGATATACTATGCCTGTATGGTGAAGGGTGGCGAGAGGGACAAACTAGCCCAGGACTTGTTTGCTGTATTGGACACATACTGCGCGGAGCACGGCATAGAAGGGATATTGTGATGGACGCCGCCAAGATGATTACGTTCAACCCCGCTGATGGCCTTGACGTGCGTCAGATGGTGAATCAGTTCTTCACTGTCAAGATTCTGGAAGATGACTTGACTGAGTACAGGACGTACAACATCAGCAGCGAGGTCAAGCTATCCGATGTAGTGGCGTTGCTCGGCGGAGCGAAAGCCGTGTGGCACTGGAAGGACACCCGTTGGCCGACGCACGAGCAGTACCTGTTTGAGGGGGTTGCTGGAACGGCCACCGTGGTAAGCGTCCAGCACTACGCTGAATATGGATACGAGGTTATGCTGGCGGCGGTGAGCGCAGAGAGTGCCGATTTCCTGATGGCCCAGATCGTGGCAGCCCTACCGCCTGTGCGGTCGAAAGACCCTAGTGTCGTCCCTGTTGACTTCTGGGCCCTGACCCGCCAAGGGGCGTCGAGGCGCGTCCGGCAAATCGTAGCGCCGACCTGGCAAGAGATCGATACTAACTACACTCTGAAAGCCGAGGCCGCCTTGGACACAATCATGAAGCTGACTCCCCCGATGGATGGTGGCAAGCTTCTACTCTGGCACGGGCTGCCCGGCACAGGGAAGAGCTACGCCATCCGAGCCCTGATGCGGGAGTGGCGGCCCTGGTGCAAGGCACACTACATCCTAGACCCAGAGAAGTTCTTTGGAGAGGCTGACTACATGCTCTCGGTAATCCTTGATCAGTGTGGCGGTACTGAGTCGTCTCTGATCTGTGATGACGATGATGATGACTGTCCCGCCCTGGCCGACAAGAGCTACGACGGCCCTCCCTGGAACCTGCTTGTGATGGAAGACTCGGATGAGTTCCTACAGGCGGATGCCAAGGACAGGCAGGGGCAATCGCTGTCCCGCCTGCTCAACCTCGCGGACGGACTCGTGGGGCAGGGGCTGAATCTGCTGGTGCTCATCACCACGAACGAGCCACTGGGAAAGATACACCCGGCCGTACAGCGCGAAGGACGATGTCTGGCCAACGTAGAATTCGGGAAGCTGACATCTACTGAGGTTATGGATTGGGCCCTGGCCCACCACGTGGCTCCAGACAGTGTTCCTGCGATGCTGGGGGATGGCGGCACGCTCTTGTCTGATCTGTACGGCAAGGCCCGCATGAATCCCCAAGTCAAGGCAGTCGCTGACAAGAGGGCGCTGGGGTTTAAGCGATGAAGTGCAGCTACGGATTCGTTAAGTGTACCGAGGAAGCGACGTTCACTGTCTACGACTTCAAGAGGCGGATAGCGATACTAGGCTGTGCCGCCCATGTTGGTATGCTAGTCAGGGACGTCGGGCGCTCGTGTATGGTCAAGCCCATTGTTGGGTCGACACCGTATAGCGGCGATCTGGCAGATCGGTCACCGAACGATCGGAGTGATTGTCAGACAGTAAGTGAAGGAGATACCTATGCTCGATCGACGGAGCCTAACCAGGCTGAGGAAGATTCGGGGATACCTAGATCAACATGCTCACGGCGCGGGTGCGGATGTCGCCCGCAACGAGATCGACAAGTGGATCGAGGAGGAGCGGGAGGAGCACGTCAAGCTGGCCTTGGAGGAGATAGGAGTAACGTATCGCGGGCCAGCACCACCCCATCCAGCCCATATACCCCTTCCCACGCCCCGACGGTAGGGGGATACCGATGACATCGTTTGATCCGTTTGACCCGAAGACCTGGGACGCACCAGAGCCAGAGACTCCCCATTTGGCGTCTGAGGTTGGGGATGCCACCAAGCCAGGCTCCTTCACGTTCGAAATTGCGGGGGAGCTTTACACGGTCGACGGGGAGAACATTGTCGATGCCTTTGCCAAGGCACTCATCGGATCGGGCCGGCGCGGAGAAGAGCTTTCTGTTATAACCCAGGTCGGCATCGGTGACAATCCGAGCTATGGGGTGACCTCTGTCGCCATCCTGCGCGCGTGCTCTAGGGGCTACTTAGACGATACCTGGATTGAGGATTCCTTACTGCTGATGGCACAGGAAGAAGCCTGGGTAGCACGGGTGGCGGTACTCGATGTCCTCCATCCCCGTGAGATTCGGCATCAGTTGCTCAAGCATTTCGGGAGAATGGAGGAGCTATAATGTTCGGAGTACTGGCCCCATTTGCCGACATCATGCTCGCTGTCTGCCAGTTCGTGCTCTCCGCAGCGGTCGTACCGACGGTCTGGGCGGGGCGCAAGGTACAGGGAGTCCCCCTGACGACCAGCCTTATGATGGTTGGCGGTATGGTCGTGATGTTCATGGCTCTGTCATCCCGGGGGTTGGCTCTGTCAGCCGCTTCATGCATACTGGCGATCCTAGTGTGGAGCCTTGTGGCCGCCGAGCGGATCAGGGGGCGAAATGCACGGTAGAGGCTTCGAGTGGTGGATGCTGCCTCCGCTCGTTATGATAGCCGTACCGACGCTGGCGGTGTTTGTGGTGATCGGCGTCATTGTATTTGGAGTGTAGATATGTGGGAAACTGAGTGGCGCGGAATGAAGGGGATTTGGCCCCACACAATGGGCGTGATGCCCTTTACACGCCATCAGCCCTGCAATCGGCCGGCCAAGAGGCTAGACCGAGGCGGGGGAATACGCTTGGAGTGCACCGAATGTGGGGCTACGAAGCAGCTATCCCGCGACAATGTACATATGCCAGCGGGCAAGGACTTCTATGTCTGGTGCGGACTTATGAAGATCGAGTTGGTCGGGATGGGCGTGCGGTACGTCTGGACTTATAACGGTGAGGGGGTATAGTGATGGCAAACCCATATATCCCAACGATAAGCGAATTGGAGAATGCCCTGTATCACCTCAATCTAGCGGCTGATGCCTTGTTTGAGGTAGAGCAGGAAGACAAGGGAGCCGCTTCGCTGGCGGTCTGGGAAGGGCTGCTACCGCGCGCTATTGCATTCACCGAACAGGCCATTGCACGACTGGAAGGCGAACAGGTGGCATCAGGGGAGCCTACATGAGGTGTTCGGGGGCTGTTGGGGCACGTAGCCCCAGAGGATGGGAGCTTGGCTAGGTGGCGGGCGTGGGGATGTATTTTACAGTCTTGTCCATGTGGCGAGAGGTTTGTGGCGAGGAGACCCGACCAAGTATACTGTACTAAAGAGTGCAAGGGGCGCTTTAAGAGGAAACGCTACGCGGAACGCAATCCTGGGAGAGGTCAGTATTCTAATCCTATACCTAAGCCGACCACACAGAAAGTGTGTAGATACAAGGCCTGCGGGAATGCGTTCGAGACCAACAAGGATGAGAAGATCTACTGTAGTGTGGGTTGTGCTCAGGCCATGAACGAAGAGAGATCTCACGGCCCGCTGAGTCTTCGGTTTATGGTGCTGGCCCGCGATGGATTTCGATGTCGGTATTGCGGGCGTGGGCCAAAAGAAGGAGCAGTACTGATAATCGAGCATGTAGTTCCTCGCCATAAGAACGAGAAGGGGCAGCATCGTTCAATAAACCTACGGGCAGCGTGCGTAGAATGCAATCTAGGAAAGATGGATATGCTCATCTCAGAGCATCGGAGAAAAGCGAGGGAGTTGTCGAGTGGAAAAGACATTCGTGATGATCAAGCCGGACGCACTAGAGCGTGGGCTGCATTGGACGATCCTGGAGGCCATCGAGGAGTTCTGTAAGGTGAAGCCCGTCGTGTTGGCGATTGATCGCCTAGACAAGGTCGATGTGGTGTTCCTTTACGGACACCAGGCCCACCAGAACTTCTTCGAGGATATGGTGACGTACCTGACACGCGGCCCCGTGATCCTTGCTATCTTCGAGGGCGAGGATGCCATTGCGAGGGTGCGGGCTGAGGTCGGGCATTACAACAAGAATGAAGGGCAGATTGTCGACCAACGGCATCCGTTCCAGTTTACGATCAGGAGCCAGTATGCTGATCTCGGCACTCCCAACTACGTCAATCTAGTGCACGCCAGCGACACCGCCGAGGAGCGCGATGCGGCCATAGCGACGTTTATCGGGTTCGACGACGAGCCGGAATACCTGAATAAGTAATGGATACCTCGACCGCTTGGGCCGTCGTTTCTGGGGTACTCTGCACGGTTGGCGTTCTGACGGTCATCTGGGGCCACAAAGTAACGAAGATTATAGGGGGTACAGCGATGCGTGACTTTATCAACCGAATCACGTCTAGGGAGTTCATCGCAGTGGGGGCCTTGATTGGCTACCTGTTCCTGATCACCGTTGGAACGTACGAGGTACCAGAGTATGCCAAGACCGTTCTGGTGCCGGCGATCCTGATGTTCGCTGGGTACATGGCGGTCACGGGTCGGAGCAACGGGGGCGAAACCCCCAAGTAATCGATGTTGAACGAGAAGGGAGGTGATCCAGAATGCTAGACTTCCTCAAGAGCTACGCAGTGACAGGTGCATTGTGGCGTCTGTTCCGTGGCGCGGCTGCATTCGCAGGGGGCGCTGGCCTGACGTATCTGGTCGGCCACGTAACCCAGGTTCCGTTTGATGCAGCTACTGCCGGTCTCATTGGTACCCTGCTCCTCGGCTTGGACAAGTTCCTGCGTGAGAAGGGCATCATCAGCTACAACTAGGCCGATGTCGGCCAGTAGCACTAGCGCGTCGGGTGACTACCCCGCCGCGTGTGCTGCATCAGCTTCGACTGGCAGAGAGGTGACCAGCGACGGGTACCCAGGTTGATGCGACACACAGGGCGGATTAGTGTAACGAAACCCCCTATACGGCGTCTATGTCATCAGGAGGATGATGAAGTGAGCCAAGAATACCTGAAGATAGAGACCTTATACGACCGAAATCCTGATCACTTCGTGGACGAAGATCGTATACGGTGTCCTGAATTCAACCAGATCGCACACTGGCTCGTCACTGAGAAGGTGGACGGTACTAACATCCGTGTGGCGTTGGAGTCACCGCTCTACTTCGAGGGACGAGGGCCTGATGAGCGTCCGCTAATCGACTGGCGGGTGCACTTCTACGGGCGCACGGAGCGGGCGCAGTTACCGACCTTCCTGCTGGCGCATCTCCAAGACACGTTCAACTGGGAGAAGCTGCAGAATCTGTGGCGCGGCAAGAACGACTGCCCTAAGTGTCACGGGGGCGGGCAGTACGATTCAGGAGAACCCAAGTTCTTCACCCGCGAGCGGCTAGGACAACGGGCCTACCAGTGTGAGTGTGTCGAACCCTACCCCATCACGCTCTACG
>Ga0315274_10007463_pt1 | contig 15831 bp, 9 predicted proteins | sample YL17G02_20_MG_FD_203700 | JGI IMG/M metagenome (GOLD analysis project Ga0315274, IMG submission 203700) | Sediment microbial communities from Yellowstone Lake, YNP, Wyoming, USA - YL17G02_20 | ecosystem: Environmental > Aquatic > Freshwater > Lake > Sediment | place: USA: Wyoming | collected... | reverse complement strand
GCCTTGCCGAGTAATCTGGCGGACGAGGGCGTCCGCCTTGCCGAGTAATCTGGCGGACGAGGGCGTCTGCCTTGCCGAGTAATCTGGCGGACGAGGGCGTCTGCCTTGCCGAGTAATCTGGCGGACGAGGGCGTTCGCCTTGCCGAGTAATCTGGCGGACGAGGGCGTCCGCCTTGCCGAGTAATCTGGCGGACGAGGGCGTCTGCCTTGCCGAGTAATCTGGCGGACGAGGGCGTCCGCCTTGCCAAGTAGTGGTGGACGAGGGCGTCTGCCTTGCCGAGTAATCTGGCGGACGAGGGCGTTCGCCTTGCCGAGTAATCTGGCGGACGAGGGCGTCCGCCTTGCCGAGTAATCTGGCGGACGAGGGCGTCCGCCTTGCCGAGTAATCTGGCGGACGAGGGCGTCCGCCTTGCCTAAGGCATCACAATGGCTGACATTACCATACGCGAAATACTGACCGATGCGATTCGGTTCTGGGAGCGGGCGAGGCCGATCTATAATGCGGTCTTAGCGGTTATAGTTTTGGCATTCTACTTCGCGGGGCTGCCCCAGTCAAAGGAGGCGCTCTCCCTTGACAAGTTTCTGCAGATCTTTAGGGGGGCAGTGATGGCGAACTTCTTTTACTGCGCGGCATACATTCCCGACGTCTGCGCCCAGTTGTCCGACCTGAGAGCGAAGTGGCTGCGTATCAGGTGGGGGTTGTTCGTTGTGGGGCTGGGGTTCGCGGCGGTGTGGACGAGGTTTATATCGCAGGGGCTGTTTAAGGCGGCGAACTGACGAGGATTCAGAAAAGAGTCTCACGCAAAGACGCAAAGGCGCAAAGGATCAAAAAGAAGGAGTCTCCGTATCCGTTACCGGGCGGGCACTCGCTTACTCGCTCACTCGCTTACTCGCTTACTGTTTCATTAGATTGCTTCGCTGCGCTCGCAAAGACAGCGGCAAGCGGAACGCCTGCCCTACTTTCACTTTCGCACTTTCGCACTTTCATACTTTCACACTCTTATTAAATGTCCAACGGACTTAGAAAAGACGCTGTAAAAGGCATCTTCTGCCTGGAAGGGGATTGGGAGAAAGACTTGCGCGGGACGCGGTCGGTGTGGCACCTGCTGCGCTTCATCCAGGACGCGCTGGACATCCCGTTCATCCACCGGCACGTCGCCACCCGCACCGAGTTGGAATACCGGCTGCGGCTGTGGACGCAGAAGACCTATCGCGACTACCCCATCCTGTCGCTCAACTTCCACGGCGACCCGGATTACATCTGGCTGCCGGAGACGAAGGATATCGGGCAGGCGCTGACGCTGGATGAACTGGCCGAACTATTGGAAAACGGTTGCGGCGGGCGGCTCATCCACTTCGGAACCTGCTCCACGCTGAAGACGCACGGCAATCACATCAACGCCTTCCTGAAGCGGACCGACGCGCTGGCGGTTTGCGGCTACACGACCGACATACTGTGGCTGGGGTCGGCAGCGCTGGATTTGCTGCTGTTCGGGAAGTTGCAGGAACGCGCCTTCAACCGCGCTGGTATGCGGATGGTGCACCGCGACTTGAAGCATGAGGCGGCGGTGCTGATGGAGACACTGGGGTTCAGGATGAAGGTGAGGTAAAAGGGATTTGAAACACGAAGGCACGAAGTGGCGAATCCCTGGGTGTCATTCCCGCGTAGGCGGGAATCCAGTCCGGCAGGTTTGATAATCGCGATTTCATCAGAGAAGGCTCTCCCAAACGAGAACTGGACTCCGGCTCCGAATCAGGTTCGGGGCAGGCTTTTCGCAGTAATGACATATTTGGTTTTCGTGGTTCAGATCTGGATTCCAGCTTTCGCTGGAATGATGATGGCGCGGACAAGAATGTCCGCCCTACCGTAGATTAGGATATGACAGACAAATCAACATACATCCTCGGCATCTCCGCCTTCTACCATGACTCGGCGGCGTGTCTGGTTCGCGACGGCGAAATCGTCGCTGCCGCGCAGGAGGAGCGGTTCACGCGCAAGAAGCACGACCACCGCTTCCCAAAAAATGCCGTTGAGTATTGCCTGAAGGAAGCCGGCATCGGCGCCGAGCGGCTGGACTGCGTCGCCTTCTACGACAAGCCGTGGCTGAAGTTTGAGCGTCTGCTCGAGACCTACCTCGCCTTCGCCCCCGCCGGCATCGCGTCGTTTATGATGGCGATGCCGCTATGGTTGAAGCAGAAGCTATGGATGGACGACCTCATCAAGCGAGAGGTCGGCTACTCGGGGCAGGTTCTCTACCCCGAGCATCACCAGTCCCATGCGGCGTCGGCGTTCTTTCCGTCGCCATTTGACCGGGCGGCAATTATCACGATGGACGGCGTAGGCGAATGGGCGACCGCGTCGTGGGGCGTCGGCGCCGGCAACCGGGTGGAGCTGAAATACGAGCTGCGCTTCCCGCACAGTCTGGGTTTGCTTTATACGGCGTTCACCTACTACACCGGCTTCAAGGTTAATTCCGGCGAATACAAGGTAATGGGGCTGGCACCCTACGGCGAGCCGAAATATGTCGCGACCATCCTGAACAATCTCGTTGACCTGCGCGAGGACGGCTCGCTGCGGATGAATATGAAGTTCTTCAACTACTGCCAGGGGCTGACAATGACCTCCGCGGCGTTCCACGACCTGTTCGGTGGACCACCCCGGCAGCCGGAAGGGAGGCTGACGCAGAAGGAGATGGACCTGGCGCGGTCGTTGCAGGAAGTGACCGAGCTGGCGATGCTGCGGATGGCGCGGCACGTTAGAAGTGAAACCGGCGAGCGGAACCTGTGTCTGGCGGGCGGCGTGGCGCTGAACTGCGTTGGCAACGGGAAGATACTGAAGGAGAAGATTTACGACCGCATCTGGATACAGCCGGCCGCGGGGGATGCCGGCGGGGCGTTGGGAGCGGCGCTGTTCGCGTGGCATCAATATATGGACAAACCGCGCAGTCCCGATGGTGAACGCGACAGCCAGCGGGGGTCGTATCTCGGTCCGGCGTTCTCATCGGACGAGATTGAAGCGTGGCTGAAGAAGCAGGGCTATCCGTATCATCGTCAGGACAGCGGGACGGTCATCGCCCAGACTGCCCAGGCAATCGCGGATGAGAAGGTGGTGGGGTGGCTGTCGGGTCGGATGGAGTTCGGTCCGCGGGCGTTGGGGGCGCGGAGCATCATCGGCGACGCCCGGTCGTCCAAGATGCAGTCGGTGATGAATTTGAAGATAAAGAACCGCGAGTCGTTCCGCCCGTTTGCGCCGACGGTGCTGCGGGAGGATGTGTCGGAATACTTTGATATGGATGTGGAATCGCCGTATATGCTGTTGGTGGCGGATGTGCAGCCCAGTCGGCACATCCCGATGACCGACGAGCAGCACAAACTTTTCGGGATAGACAAACTGAACGTCCCACGCAGCGACCTCCCGGCGATTACCCATGTGGACTATTCGGCGCGCATCCAGACCGTGGACAAGCGCGATCATCCCCGCTATCATGCGCTTATCAGCAAGTTCAAGGCGCTGACCGGCTGCGCGGTCATCATCAACACCAGCTTCAATGTGCGCGGCGAGCCTATTGTCTGCACCCCGCAAGACGCCTATCTCTGCTTTATGCGGACGGAGATGGACGTGCTGGTGCTGGAGGATTGCATCCTCTACAAGCACGAGCAGCCGCAGCTGAAGGGAGATGCGGATTGGCGGAAGATATACGAATTGGATTGATACTCGCGCAAAGCACGCCCTCGCGAACGCGGGAGACGCAAAGGCGCAAAGAAAACTTTGGGAGAGCCGACTTTAGTCGGCTTCCACAAGTAGTTTGCCGGCAGACGAGGGCGTCCGCCGGCGGGAAATGGGTGGTGGCGCAGGCGTCCCGCCGGTGTGGTGATTGAGGCGGGCAAGATGCCCACCCTACTGATAGGAGATTGACAGACAAGAATGAGTTCTTTGATTTATTCAGAAAAGAGCTGTTTCGTCATCATTCCAACGAAAGTTGGAATCCAGCAACGCCCGTAATAACAATAACTTCCCTGGATTCCAGCTTTCGCTGGAATGATGAGCAGCGGGCTTAAGCCGAATATTTCAAAGGACTCAAGAGTGTCTGTCCTACTTTGAAAATCGCATTTGCCAATACAAAAGACCTCTTCCGAACTTCGTAAATTCGGCTTAACGATGGCGGCGGCGTGTGCTGTCGTCACGGCGCTGCTCTGGTGGCGCGGCAAGCCGGCGGGGCTGTATTTAGGCGCGGCTGCCGGGCTGTTTTTTGTATTGGGAATTGCTCTGCCCCGCGCGCTCGCGCCGGTGGAATGGGTATGGATGAAGTTCGCGCACTATCTCGGCATCGTGATGACCTTCGTTCTGGTGACGCTTACCTTCTTTCTGGTCATCACGCCGGTCGGGCTGTTTATTAGGCTGGGCAAGGATTCGCTCGGCTTGAAGTTTGACCGCCGGGCAGCGACGTATTGGGCGCCGGTGGAGAAGGACGGTCCGACCAGCCGTCCCGACAAGCCGTATTGAGCGGGTAATGAAACGCGACATACATCGTGCGGTCGGATTCGGGTTGGTAGCCGCCGGGTTGCTCTGCAACAGATTGACGCTGCCGCTCGCCGGTGTTGACTTTCCGAACCGCCGGGCAGCGTGGCTGATGGTTGCGCTGCCGCTTGCCGCTGTCGCGCTGGGACTGTATATTTTACAAACCAAACCCCGCCTCACCGCCGGATACCTGATATACCTCGTCGTTCTTCTTACCATCTTGGGTTACGGCGGAAGGGTGGTCGTTCAGTCGTGGTCGTTCTACCGGTTTGCGACGAACGACCATCGGCGCGGCTGGCGGGGGCGGGCGACCATCCCCGACCCGCAGTTGGGATTGAAAGCTCGTCCCAATGCGCGAGCGGCGCATATTTTTCCGGTCGGTGCGGACATCCCGATGCGCTTTGACCATTGGGGGTTTCGCGTGCCGGTGGACAGCCCGGAACGCGCGCTGCCACTCCCGAAACCAGTCTGGCTGTTTTTGGGTTGCTCATTCACTTATGGCGACGCCTGCGCTGCGGAAGATACATATCCTTTCCAACTGGAGCGACTCTCGGGTGGCACGGCGCTGAATGCGGCGGTCTGCAGCTACGGGCTGGCGCAAATGATGCAGCAGGCGGAGACGCTCATCCCGGAGTTCAAACCCGATTATGTGGTGGTGCAGTATTCGCCGTGGCTGGTGAATCGCGCGGTCAGCGGGTTCGCGCCGACATATTACGGGCGCAGTCCCACACCCTATTTCTATGACGCACTTAGCGGTATGAAACTCCACCCGCCACTCTTTGACCGGAAGACCGACACACTGCCGGTGGAGCGATACCTGGGACAGAAGCCAACGACGGCGGGGTTTGTGAACTTCCTGTTTACGGTCGGATTGCCGCAAGCGTGGCATGATGACTGGAATATGTTGCGGTTGTATGCGGAAAGATTATCCGGTATAACGCCTCGCGCCACCCTGGACCGGATGGCAGTAGTGAAGACGGTTTATAATCATATCGCTGATATTGCCCGCCAGCAGGGGGTTGGAATGGTGGTTGTGCGGTTGACCGGCGGTCTTAAAGACAAAGGCGACAATGAGTGGGCGGAGATATTGAAGATTCCGGATATTATCGCCGTGGATGCTGAAGCAGTCCTGCTTGACAGCCTGAAGAGCATCGGCGGCGACTACGACCACGCCTACAAACACTGGCGCGGCGAACCGCCGGTATTGGCTGATGGTCATCCCAACCCGCGGGCGCACCGGATTATTGCGGACGCGATTTGGCAGGCAATGAGTGTGTGGGCAAGTGACAAGTAAGCAAGTGTAAAAGTATTAAAACGAGAAGGTGGTCGGGCTTGGGACAAGCCCGACGAATAAGGTGACAGACAGGAATCCGTCGGTTGACGGACTGTCCTACCAATAAATCCGAAATCATAGACAGCCAGGAATGTCTGTCCTACTTTCACACTTTCGCACTTGGACATAGACAGACAGGAATGTCTGTCCTACTGAAAGAACTATGCCTAAAAATTCCAAAATCAGTCTCATCTGGGACTTTTTAAAGACGCGCAAGAAGTGGTGGCTGACGCCGATCATTCTCTTCCTGCTGCTGCTCAGCCTGCTGCTGGTGCTGTCGCAGGGGTCGGTGGTCGCGCCGTTTATTTATGCAATATTTTGAACCACAGAGAACACAGAGAGCACAGAGAGGAATGAATAATGAGTAATGGATAATCGTAATGGAATCCGGGTCTCTTCCTATTATTCATTGCCCATTACCCGTTTGCCCACGTGGTCTCTGTGTTCTCTGTGGTTAAAGAAACCCAATTACAATGGTATTCAACCCTTCTGACCTGACCGCGGTTGCGCCGGAAATAACGCTCCTGGCAGTGGCTCTGGTCGTATTGTTTGCCGAACTGCTCGTTACCCGCCGCGCGTTGGTGTTGCAGGCGATAGCCGTCCTCGGGCTGCTTGTGGTAATGGCGGTGGCGCTGCTGACCACCAGCGAGCCAACCGGCGCGTTCAACGGTATGGTCGCTCGCGACGGCATCGCGACGTTTCTGAAGGTGCTGGTCGCTGGAGTGGCATTGTTAGCGGCGTTGATGTCCAGGGAGTATTGGCGCGAAGCTTACCCCTCCCTTGCTCCCCCTTCTGAGAGTAACCCCCCCCTACCCCCCCCTGCAATAGCAGGGGGGGTGGGCAGGGCTTCTCCATCAATAGCAGGGGGGGCAAGTAATGTGCGGCACGGCGAATACTACGCGCTGCTGCTGCTCGCAGCCTTCGGAATGATGGTTTTGGCGTCAGCGACCGACCTGCTCACCATCTTCCTCGGCATAGAAACAATGTCGCTGTCGCTCTATGTGCTGGCGGGAATCCGCACCGAGCGGGCGCGCTCCAGCGAGGCAGCGTTGAAATATCTGCTGCTCGGCGCGTTCTTCACCGGCTTCCTACTCTATGGGATGGCTTTGATTTACGGCGCGACCGGCGGCAAAACCAATCTCGCCGATATAGCCATGGCGATAACCCGGATGGGCGATGCAATCCCGCCGCATCTTTACATCGGCATCGGTTTGGTGATGGTCGGGCTGTTGTTCAAGGTGGCGGCGGCGCCGTTCCACTTCTGGTCGCCGGACGTTTATCAGGGTGCGCCGACGCCGGTGACGGCGTTTATGTCGGCGGGACCAAAAGCGGCGGCGTTCGTAGCGTTCTACCGGTTGTTCGGCTGGGCGCTGCCCGACTTGTCGGCGGTTTGGACGCCTGTTCTGTGGGCGGTCGCGGCGCTGACGATGACCGTCGGTAACATCATCGCTTTGGCGCAGCAGGACATCAAACGGATGCTCGCGTATTCCAGCATTGCCCACGCCGGCTATCTGCTGTTGGCGATTCTGGCGGCAGCGAACGAGAACACCCGCGAAGCGGCGGGCGCCGGGCTGCTGTTCTACCTCGCTGCCTACTATCTGATGAACATCGGCGCGTTCACGGTGGCGATGCTGGTCAGCCGCGCCAAGCCCGACGGAGATTATCAGCTCGGCGACTACCAGGGCTTGGCGACGTCCAATCCCCTGCTGGCTGCGGCTATGACCCTGTTTATGGTGTCGCTCTCCGGCATACCGCCGACTGCCGGGTTCTTCGCCAAGCTATATGTTTTCTCAGCGGCGGTGAAGGCGGGGTTGGTGCCGTTGGTGGTTATCGCGGTGCTCAACAGCGCGGTGTCGGTGTATTACTATCTGCGCATCGTCGTCTATATGTATATGAAGCCGCAGCCCGCGCCCTTGAAGCTGCGCGTCGCGCCGGCAATGGCAGCGGTGCTGTTGATTTGCGCGCTTGGTATAGCCAAATTTGGAATTCTCCCCGGCGACCTGATGCGCTGGGCGACCGAAAGCGTCACGCGAATGAGCCATCCGACGCCGACCGCGGTGATGGTCAATCCCGACGAAACGGAAGTCGCCGCGATTCTTGACGCCCCGATGATAGAGTGATGCGGTCAAACAGCGCGTGGGACACCGCGCTGAAGCAACCTGCCGCCGCGGGAGCGGAGATCCTGCGGCGGTTTCGTTTAATGAGGAGGAGCATTTTGTCTATAATCTGCCTGCTGGTCGCAGCGGCATCGGCCTTCGCCGCGTATCCCGACACGGCAGCGCCGTCGGATACAGCGGCGGTCGCTGTGGCGGCAGCAGCGGTGGAACAGCAATTGGAGGCGGAACCTATCAGTCCCATGGAGACGGCGTTGGAAGAGGTAGGACGGGAGTTGCCTCTCTGGTCCGGCATCCCCTTTCTCGGCATCCTGCTCTCCATCGCGCTGTTTCCGCTGTTCGCGCCGCACTTCTGGCATAACCATTTCAAGAAAATCGCCATCGGTTGGGGGTTGGTGTTAGCGGTTCCGTTCCTGATTGCCTTCAAGAACACGGCGCTGTTCAAAATAGCAGAAGTGATGCTGCTGGACTATTTGCCTTTCATAATCTTGCTTTGGGGGCTTTACACTGTTTCCGGCGGAATTCTGTTGCGTGGAACATTGGTCGGAACGCCGGCGCTGAACGCACTGATGCTGATTATCGGGATGATACTTGCCTCCTGGATGGGGACGACCGGCGCGTCAATGCTTCTGATCCGCCCGATGCTGCGCGCCAACGCCGAACGCGAGAACAAGTCGCATATCTTCATCTTCTTCATTTTCCTCATCTCCAACATCGGCGGCGTTCTAACTCCTCTGGGCGACCCGCCGCTCTTTTTAGGGTTCCTGCACGGCGTGCCGTTCTTCTGGACGATGCAGCTGATACCGGAATTTCTATTGGTGGCGGCGATTGTGTTGGTGATATTTTTCATAATAGATTCCATCCTTTACAAAAAGGAAGCCGTCATCCCGAAAGAGAAGAAGGAGCTGGCGGAGAAGTGGCCCCTCAGGCTGGAGGGGATGCACAACTTCCTGTTCCTGGGCGGGATTATCGCGGCGGTATTGATTTCGGGCGTCTGGAAGTCGGGACACGCGACGGTGGGCGGCATCCACTTTGAATACCGCAACCTAACGCGCGATGTGGGGATTCTGTTGATGGGCATACTTTCCATTAAAACCACCCACCCGAAGGTGCGCGAGGACAACGGGTTCACATGGGACGCCATCAAGGAGGTCGGCTTCCTGTTCTTCGGCATCTTCATCACCATCATTCCGGTGCTGATGATTCTGCGCGCCGGCACTCACGGACATTTGGGATTCTTCATCAAGAAAGTGAGTGAACCCTGGCACTACTTCTGGATGGCGGGCGGACTGTCCAGCTTTCTGGACAACGCCCCGACTTATCTGACCTTCTTCAATATGGCTCTGGGGCAGGTGGGACTGTCGGAACGGGAAGCGTCTCTAATTTTACAGGGACTGTCTCACCATCCGGCGGCGCATCAGTTCACCGCCTTTCTGAAGGCTGTTTCGTGCGGGGCGGTGTTTATGGGGGCGAACAGTTATATCGGCAACGCGCCGAACTTTATGGTGCTGTCCATCAGTCAGGAGAATGGCGTCAAAATGCCCAGCTTCTTTGGGTATATGGTCTGGTCAATGCTCATCCTGATACCGGCGTTTCTGATCGTGACGTTGGTATTTTTCTGATTTCGCGCAAAGACGCAAAGGCGCAAAGAGCAAGTGGTGTCGAGAGGGGGGCCTCACGCGACAGCACTCCGGTGTCAGGTGGGGACACCTGACACCACCGGTTATCGCGTGGCGTCAAGCGCCCTCACTTGACGCCATTTTTCTTTTACAGACCAATCCGCAATCGCTTGCTTTCCGGCTGGCTCTTCCCTAACTTGTATCACTGTCCGCATTTCTCCCGGCACGCGAACCTAACCCGTAACGCCGCCATTATTGGCGGCAATGAAATGAGCCGGCTGGAAGCTGGTGTTACGGCTGCGCTTTATGGGGTCGCCATTATTGGCGGCAAATTGGAATGAATAGCTGACTAACGAATCATTTTTCGGAGGTGTGCCATGAGACCAACCAAATTCCTCGCCTTAACCCTTTTCACCCTGCAACTCTGCCTTCCCCAGGGGCTCTCCGCCCGAATTCTGAACATCCCCGACGATTATGAGACCATTCAGAGGGGGATAAATGCGTCCGAGAATGGCGACACACTGCTGGTGCAGCCGGGAGTTTATGTTGAGAATCTGGTAATTTCCAACCGCAACCTCGTTTTGGCGAGCCTCTATTTGACCACGGAGGATGAGGCGGACATTGACTCCACTGTGATTGACGGCGACCAGAGGGGGAGTGTGATCTATTTGGAGAACGGATACAATCGGACAGTTGCAGTCATAGGATTCACCTTAAGGAACGGGGCGGCTTACAGCGGCGGTGGGGTGTATTTGGAATCATATAATGTGGTCATTGACCACTGCGACTTCCGCAACAATGAAGCAGGGAATTATGGCGGCGCCATCTGCAACTATTGGGAAGGGAGTTTGAAGTTAAGTTACTGCACCTTTGATTCCAACGAAGCTGGTGGGTGGGGTGGGGCGGTATTTTCCCGGCTGTTAATGTCGGCTGACCATTGTGTCTTTTCCAACAATAGCGCCTACTATTATGGGGGGGCCGTTCATCTGCGTCAATGGCCCGGAGGGACTTTCACGAACTGTGTGTTCGTCAATAACAGCGCCCTAATCGGCGGGGCAATTGATTTATTATGGGCTGCGGCAGCGGTGTTGGACCGTTGCACCATCGCCAACAATCAAAGCGATGACTCTCGCGGTGGAATCAGTCTGATTAATGGCAGCAAGGCGATTCTGAACAACTCCATCGTCTGGGGCAATGAGGGATACCAGATCGCTTGTGATAATGATGAACACCGTGATACTGTCTCGGTGTCATACAGCGACGTCCAGGAGGGGGAAGAAGGCATTCATCAGGAAAACGGCCAGGCGCTCATCCTTTGGAACGACGGCAACATTGACGCCGACCCACTTTTCGTTGATCCCGACAATGGAGACTTCAGCCTGCAGGCCGATTCCCCCTGCATAGACGCCGGCGACCCGGACGCCGAACCCGACCCCGACGGCAGCCGTGCCGATATGGGGGGGGCGCTGGCATACTCCAGATACGCCGTGGTCAGAGGTTATGTGTATGACCTGCTAACTGACCAGCCTCTCGCCGGGGTTGTGGTGCGAATACCCCAAACGCCCACTCGTTATGCCGCCACTGATTCCACCGGTTTTTACCTGATTTCCCAAATCCGGGTGGAGTTTGATTTCTCGCTTACAGCCGCGCTCAACGGTTACGCCGATTCAACCGATGGCGGTTTCCGGCTGAGTGAAAATGACACCCTTGATTGGGACTTCAGACTCTTGCGCCCAGCCTTTACCCCGTCTCAGGATGAAGTGAGTCGGGAAGTTGCTTCCGGCGACTCCGCGCTTGTCCAATTGATGCTGGGCAACACCGGAAATTACCCGCTTCAGTGGCAGGCGCAGCGACAGATGCTGGACGAACCGGAACCGTGGGAGTTTATGCGATCCTATCACTTCAGCCAGATTGAGGGGGTCGCTTTCGTAGGTGAGAACTTTATCGTTGCCGGCCACAGCGCGGATGCCAATTATATCTATATCGTTGATTTGGATGGACAGTTGGTGGATATGTTCGTCCAGCCGGGTGAAAGCCACCTGGGTATGAGGGATTTAGCGTGGGACGGCGAAGTTTTGTGGGGTTCAGGCGAAGAGAACATTTACGGATTCACAACTGAAGGCGGGGTGATCGCGACCTTTCACGGACCATATCGGGTGAACCAGGCGCTTGCCTGGGACATTGACCGCGAATTGCTGTGGGTTTGCAGTATCACCTCCAACGAGATTACCGGCTACAACAGAAACGGCAATCAATTGGCCGAACTCCCCCAGCCCGGCTTCCGAATCTATGGGCTTGCCTACTGGGCGAGAGATCCGGACGGCTATCCGCTTTACATTTTCCACAGCCCGGACGGGGAGCGGCAGGTGGTTCATAAAATGAACACCGATACCGGCGACACGATGTTCGTGCGTAATCTGGAACCGGAAGAAGGCGGCAGCCCGCGCGGCTGCGAGATTTCAGGCGATTACGAGTTGTTCACGCAGGTCTTTCTATCGGTCGCCAACAACGGAGACGACGACCGGGTGGACGTGTGGTTCTTGGACGCCGATCCGACTTTCCTGACATTCAGACCGACAGAAGGGGTCATTGATGTCGGCGGCGCGCAAGAAATGGCGGTAGTATTGTCGGCGGTAGGGCTGGATACGGCGTGCTATGATGCCGACCTGCGCTTCAGGTTTCCCGAAGTCCGCAGCGAAGCGACGATTCCGGTGCTGATGCGGGTGATGCCCAATGGGATTTCGGATTTTGGATTTCGGATTTTGGATTTCGGATTGGGGGAGGCGAGGCCGAATCCGTTTAATGCGGTCGCAGTTATCAGTTATCAGTTGTCAGTTGTCAGTTCAGTGGAGTTGCGGTTATATGATATATCCGGGAGGCTGGTGCAGACAATTGATGAGGGGAGACAATCAGCGGGGGAACATCGGGCGATAATAAACGGTGAGCGGTTGGCGTCGGGGGTGTATTTCCTCAAGTTGGCAGCAGGGAATCGGATTGCGACCAGGAAGATTGTTTGCGTGAAGTAAGCAAGCGTGAGCAGGGGTAAGCAATGGTGAGCAAGTGTCTTCCCCCCTTCTATTGAAGGGGGGAACTGAAGGGGGGTTGGCTTTGTAACCTTGTAACCTTCCCTCCCCCGCTTGCGGGGGGGAGTAAGGGGGGGTGAGCAGAAAGTAATCAAGTGATCAAGCAAGCAAGTAAACAAGAATTTCCCCCCGAAAAACTTGCGGGGGGGAGTAAGGGGGGGTGCGTCAATTGCGGATTTTCCCCTCGCTTGCGGCAATATAGATTCTCCCCCCCACCTGCGAGGGAGAATGGCTTGCTTACTTGCTTACTTGATCACTTGCTTACCCCAACTTTCCATAAAAGAAAAGCCGCCCCAAATGGTGGGGCGGCTTTTTTAGCGCGTATCAGACTCACTTCATCAAGGTCAGCAACTTCGCGTTGGAAAATCCGGGCGCCTCAAAGCGCACCAGATAAATCCCCGTGGGGACGGCGTTCGCGTCCCAAGTCAAACGGTAAGTTCCGGCGGGATTCAGACCATCGGCCAGGAGCGCAACCTGGCGACCTTGAAGGTCATAGACAGCAAGCTTGACCGGCATCGCGGCGGGCAGACTGTATGAGACGGTCGTCGCGGCGTTGAACGGATTGGGGTAGGCATTGCCCAAGGAAACCGCGTTGGGCTGCATCAGGCTCATAGCGGGAGTTTCGGAATGCTTCAGAGCCATCATACGTCCGCCCCCACCCTGGTCAAAGTAGTAAGCTCCCATATCGGCAAAGGTGTCATCAGGATCAGGCGGACTGTCCGGATCGCCAGCATCTATACAGGGGCTGGCGTCAGTCAGATGATAGTCCCCTGAGCCGGCGTCCACAAACAGCGGATCAGTGTCCAGATTCCCATCACCCCAAACAAGCGAGCTGCCCAAGCCCACATAGACCCCACCTTCGTCACCCTCTACATCGCAGTAATTCACCGCGACTGTGCTGGGTTTGGTGGCATGGCGCTTGATGTAAATCTCCTTCAGCCCGTCATCCCATAATATCCCATTCAACAACGCGACCGTGGCATCAAGATAGCACCACACCGCTCCTCCATAGGTCGCCGTATTGCCGCTGAAGGTGCAGTTGGTTATGGTCGGGCGCGACGACGCCACGCAGGCAATCCCGCCGCCGCTGCGTGCGCCGGTTCCCGCGGTGTTACTCGCAAAGAGGGTGTGACCTATAGCCGGGCTGGATCCATAAAGCCTCATACCTGCCCCCTGCGGTGCGCTGTTGCCGTTGATCGTGCAACGTTCCAGGGTCGGAGAAGAGGCTAAAAGCGCCATCCCGCCGCCAAAGGAGGTCGCTCCATTGGAGCTGACGTCGCAGTCGTTGAACGTGGCGTTCAAGGAGGTTTCATAAACCCCGCCACCCTGAGCAGCGCTGTTGTCGGTAATGGCGGTGTTGGTGATGGTGGGACTGCAACTGGAAATCCTCATCCCGCCGCCTTGGGTGACCGCTTCGTTGCTGTATATGGTGCAGTTTTCAAGGGTGAGTGAGGATGTCGCCAGCACCACCCCGCCGCCATAAGCGCTCGCACTGTTGAAACCGATGAAGCAGTTGCGGATAGTTGCCAAGTGTGACTTGTAGGCGAATATCCCACCTCCCTGAGCCGTGTTGTTGCCCGCGATTTCGCAGTGATCCAGCGTCATCTTGGAACGACTTAAATAGACGCCACCGCCCTGGGTGCCCAAATGACCGGTTCCACTGGCGATGGTGAAGCCGGTAAGCAGGGCTGCGTTGTTGGTTCCCGAAGTCACGGTTGCCCCGCCGCCACCGCTGCCGTCAATAATGGTGGTTTCAATATCGGCCTGATCACCGGAATAATAGTAGGCGCTGGCCAGGGTCACGTTGTGTCCGGTCAGGACTATGTTCTCGGTATAGGTTCCGGGATTGACCATAATCAGGTCCCCCGCGTGGGAAGCGTTTAGCGCGGCTTGAATCATTCCATATTCGTTGGGAACGTTGAGCACGCCGGTGACCGTAATGGTGATGATCGCTTCGTCGCTCAGCGCGGGGTCGTCGTCATCCACAACACGGAATGTGGGTTTATAGACTCCGGCGTCGTCGTAGTCCGGCGTCCAGGTGAACACGTTGTCCACCAAAGAGGAGCCAGCCGGCGGATTGTCAACCTCATAGGTGAGCGGGTCGCCGTTAGGGTTGGTTGCGTTCAAAGTAATAGTCAGCGGCTGTCCCTCAAGGGTGGTCTTGTCGGTGATGCGGTTCAGCAGCAGCGAGCCGTTGGCTATGCCTCCCAGACGAGTCACGAAAGCGTCCCTCCTGCCATTGAACGACCTGTCAAACACACCTTCGGTGGTGGGGAAGTTATTGCAGTAAGTCTCGCCTGCCACGACCACCTCACCAGCCCCGTCCGCTAAAAGGGCAGAGGCGAAATCACCACCAATACCTCCCGTGCCCCCCCCCAAATACGTGCCGTAAAGCAGTTGGCTACCATCTTCGCTCAATTGGGCAATGAAGGCATCAGAATCACCAGTTAATTTCCTATCAATCGCCTTCCAAGTGGGCATGTCATCGCTCTCGGTATGACACGCTACGATTATCCTTCCAGACCCATCCGACGCGAGGGCAGATGCGTAGTCATAATTCTTACCCCCAAAATACGTGCTGTAGAGCAGTTCACTACCGTCCCAGCTTAACCGGGCAATGAATGCATCTGAACCGCCACTCAACGATCTGTCGAATGCCCCCTCGGTAGTGGGGAAATCATCACTCTCGGTATCACCCTCTACAACCACACCTCCCTCCCCATCCGGCGCAAGGGCAATAGCCCAGTCATGATCACTCCCCCCCAAATAGGTGCTGTAGAGCAGTTCGCATCCATCCCCGCTCAACCGGGCGACGAAGGCGTCATAATCACCACCATTGAACGACCTGTCAAACGCCCCCTCGGTGGTGGGGAAGTCATCGCTGTCGGTCCCACCAGCCACCACCACCCCTCCCGCCTCGTCCGGCGTAAGGGCAATGGCTCCGTCATAACTCCTACTCCCCAAATAAGTGCTGTAGAGCAGTTCGCTCCCATCTCCGCTCAACCGGGCGACGAATACGTCCCAACCACCATTGTACGATGTGTCAAACGCCCCCTCGCTGGTGGGGAAATCATTGGGCAAGCCTTCATTGCTGCTGGTCCCACCTGCTACGACCACCCCTCCCGCCCCGTCCGGCACAAGGGCATTGGCCCTGTCATCACAC
>Ga0315274_10007462_pt1 | contig 15831 bp, 12 predicted proteins | sample YL17G02_20_MG_FD_203700 | JGI IMG/M metagenome (GOLD analysis project Ga0315274, IMG submission 203700) | Sediment microbial communities from Yellowstone Lake, YNP, Wyoming, USA - YL17G02_20 | ecosystem: Environmental > Aquatic > Freshwater > Lake > Sediment | place: USA: Wyoming | collected... | reverse complement strand
CCGAAAAAGGTGGAGGATAGAGAATCTCTTCTCGGAATGTGATTTTCTTGGTTTCAATCTCCTGGTAAGCACGAACCTCAATGCCATCACAGCTAACCTGGCCTTGAAACTCATGGCCTTCAATTTAGGTCCTTCCGGGTTTAGTATGGGTTATACTGCCCCTTTCCCCGTTTGTCGTGAGCGCCTCGACTCCGTTCGTCCTGAGCTTGTCGAAGGATCGAAGGGCGTTTTTTTACAGGCTAAACGAGACACCTCGGCCCAATCGCCTCGCATCATTGCCTCCTTCTTCTTCCGACCCCAACCTTTGATTTGCCGTTCATGGGCTAACGCCTCCTCACGAGTGGGGAATTCATCGGCAAACACTACTTTCACGGGAAGCCTTGTAGAAGTATAGCCCTCTATCTCACCCATCTGATGCTCCACGATCCGCTTGTCAAGATTATCCGTGTGTCCTGTGTAATAGGAGTTGTCGGCACAATGCAATATATAAACCCAAAAACTCATTGGCTGCTCCTTCTTCACTTCCACCCTTCGACAAGCTCAGGGCGAACGGGATTTGAACGTAATATTAGCCTTCGGCGTGAGCTCAGCCGAACGCTAATACGAAGGGTTGAAAATCCGGTGTTCCTCTCATGCTAAACCGTGAAGGACCATTTTTTTATCAGATTCAGTTGTCAAGTATTCCTTGGCAGTTGAATCTATGCTCTTCAAGTTTTTCCGGAAAACGATCAGTCATTTCTCTTACCGCCTTTCCCTCCGGCCAGGTCAAAAAGAGTAGCCTGCTTTGGATTATGATCAGTCTTGCCTCTGGCGTTAGGAGGCAATTCAGATTGATCTTCGACCGGTTCGCGCTTTCAGGGTCGGACCAAGCCTACTTATTGATTTTCAATCGGATATGTCCGAATAGAATGCATTTTCCTGCCTTAAATCCCCACTTTCAGGGCTAAAATTGGCATTATGAGGAGTCTGAGGACCTCGTAACCCATAAGATCCATTCCCCCTGTCCTTCCCGCTCAATCGCCTTCATCCCTGATATCTCTTTAGCTGGTTCAAGGAGCCAATGTAACCATCGGCTGATCCCGGGCAAACTTGAAAAGCGATCTTTTCTCATGTCAGCAACGAGTGATTTATCATACTCGGGCCGGAAGCTAGCGTCGGTTAGCCCTTCGCCTTCACAACTCCAACCTCTTAGACCCGCAATTTTGGGTTCAAAAACGGAGTTCTAAGACTAAAATGGACCTCGTTTATTCGCCATCCATCCAAAATATCAAACAGTTACTTTGGTCCGACCTCAAATCCGTTCTCCTTCCTCAAATCCGTTCTCCCGGGTGGAATTTGTTGGGGGGCCGGGAATCGAGAATCTCCCTGTGTTCGTGGAAAACTTCAAAACATAACCCGAAGGCTTTTCCCCCGCGTGGAGATCGTGGCATCATCAGCAGATTCCCAAATGGACATGTTATCTTTAATGTCCCTCTGTCAAGCTTCCCTTGTGAGCACTTTTTCAGATGCAATCTTTCCGTCGTGAAGCAGATAAACGGGGACCTTCGGATCCTGCTTTTGGAATATTTTGGCTGTCTCTGGGTGGCACGTGAAGAATAGAACCTGGTGTTTTTCAGCGAGCCTGAGTATGGCACCTGCGGCTTTGTTAGCACGGTTCGGGTCAAAATTGACCAGGATATCGTCCATGATGATTGGCAGGTTCTCTCCGTTAACGGCGTAATTCAGTATATAACCAAAACGTATGGCCAGGTAAAGCTGCTCGGCAGTCCCGCGGCTCAGTTCTTCGGGACGCTTGTGCTGCCCATCATGCGTCACGATCTCGATGGTGTTTTCGCCAATCGGGGCGACGATCTTTTGGTAGCGACCGCCGGTGATGGTTTGAAAGAAGCTTCCAGCGTCATAGATTACCTTGGGCTGCTGTTCCTGCTCAAAGCGCTTCCGAGCTTCGGATAGAAGGCACTTGGCAATTGCATGACGTCCCCACTCGAAAGCAAGGACGCGCAACTCTTCGATGAGTCTTTCCTCCTCTGCTCGGAGGCGCGCGATGTCATCGGCGGAAGCCAGATTTGAAATCCGAAGCTTCAGATCCGCCTTATCCTGGCGAAGTTGATTGAGCTCACCATCTACGTTCTTGAATTGTCTTGAAAGCTCCTCATGTTCTGCTTTAAGTTGCTCCATACTGAGGCTACTGAGCTTGTTTTTCAACGAGGAAATATCTTCTTCTCCTGCGATTATCTTCAGGTTTCTTTCCTTCTGGGCAATTTCTTCAAGGAGCCGACGCCTTTCTTTGAATAGCCTCCCTTGGGTTCGGAATGTCTCCTGGTTTGTACTCCCTCCGGCCTGTAGAAGGGCATGTAACTCTCTTTCAAGACATTCAATCTGTCCCTGTGAATTTCTCAACTTCGACTCTATGCTATGGGCCTTTTTTCCAAGCTCTTCTCTCCGAGCTAGGTCTGTTTTGCTCTTTTCGAGGTTATCTCCAAGTTGATCGATGGTGGCAAGAAACCTCTCCGCTTCAGGTACAGGGTTTCCGAGTTTCTTGAAGGCCTCAACTGCCCAGCGGTGGTATCCGTCGATCTCATCTTCAAGGCGTTTAACCTGTTCAGCCAATTCCGACCTTTCATTGACCAGGCGAACACATCTCTCGATTTCCTGGAAGGCCTCCAGAGTCGTTCCAGGAGACAGCTCTGGATTGAGGCCTCGTTGTATCAGCCACTCCTGCCAGGCTTCCCGGTCGTTCTTTTCATCGTCAACGGCCTGATCGAGACGGCTCCTGGCTTCCTGCGAGGCCTTTTCTGTCTCCATTTTTCGGCGCTTCTTTTCCTCCAGAAGCTGCTCTGCCAATCTCCTTTCATGACGTTTTTCTTTGATCTCCCGGCTGCGTTCAAGGAACGTGTCCACTGTCGAGAGGAAGTCCGTCAACTCTCCCTCTCCTTCTTCGGCCAAGGAGGGAACACCCTTCGCCAAGGTAATATACGCCTCTTTCACTTCTTCCATCTGGCAGATTCTCTCTTCCAATTCGTGGACCTGTCTAATCTGGGCTTTGATAGCTTCAACCTTTGTGAATATTAGACTCACCGTCCGAGGGGTTACGCCCGATCGCAAACCGGTACTTTTTAGGTATGTTTCCCAGTCTTGCCCTGCCTCTTCTAAAGCCGATTCGTTCCCCACCTTCTTCCTGAGCAACTCTTCAACCGTCTCTTTTCCCTTCTTGACTCTTGATGCAAGCTCTTCAATCTCGTCTGCAAGTTGATTTCTCCTGTCAAAGAGGGCAATGGTTTCATCGAGTTCGATTTCAAGTCTATCTATATCGCCGAGTTTCACCGAGTCAGGAATCTTCAGACCGGGAGTGAACGCGGCTATTCTCTTTGACAGGTCGGTACACTGTTCTTTCATCGCTTTCAGGTGAGCACCCATGGTGGACACCTGACGCTCAATCTCAGCCAAGCGGGATTGGTCGCTGGCAACCTGAATGGCCCATTGGGTCCGGGTTTTGCGATACAGGAGAAACAGGAGACCCCCCATAACCACAAGAATCCCCCCCGCCAGTATGCCCTCCGTTGCTGACCCCAGAAAGGTGAGAACCCCTGAAACAATCAAACCCAGCATCAGGGTTCCTACGGAAGCCCACCTGAAGATATCCGTCGACACCCCCCGGGAAACCTTACCTTGGCGAATCATTTCCTGCTGTTTGTCTGATAGCCGTTCTTCCTGGTGCCTGATTTCTGCGGCAAGGCTTTCATGCTCCAGGAGATAGCCTCTCAAAGCCCGCAGCGAGGATTGCCGGACAGTCAGTTCATCCCGTCCATCTGCGGGAGAAGGGGCCATCTTTCCAAGTTCGCGAACCTTAATGTTGTATTGTTCCTCAACGTTCTTGAAATCCGTCTGGGCCGATTCGAGCTTTGTTTGAATCTGTGCGGCATCCCTTCCGGCTCCTGTCAGTCGAGATTCATATTGTTCGACTTTCTCTTGGGCAGGGATTGAACAATCGAAACGGACTATATCGGTCTCGTTCCAGTCTGGATCGATCTCCTTGACTGCCTCGTCGAGCTGTCTCCTTGCCTCATGGTGCTCTGTGCTTCTCTGGGGAAGGTCTTTGACGACAGAGGCAAACTGATCCCTCCCTTGCTGGAGAGCCAGGATCGTTTCGTCATCCGCTTCCATTACAACATTCCGATACCGTTCGAGGTTCCCTTGTGCCTCCTCTTCCGCCCGCTGAGCAGTCTCATCTTCCTGTTGCTTCGACGCCACCAGACCCTCCGCCTGATCCCGGACCGATCCTAAGCGATTCAAGTGCTCCTGTTGCTTCAGGATTGCCTCCCGGGTGAACAGAGACCTGTCAATGCCTACCACCTTCGCCTCGGTCCATTCCTTCCCAAGGCCAGCCAGAATGGCCAAAACTTCCTCCCGCTTGTATTCAAACTTTTGCCTGATCGCCGGAAGGGTTTCCGTGGCTGCAACGCAGCCTCCTTTTTTGTCGAGGAGTGTTCGGATGGGCGGTGACGCCTTCAGGATCGCCTCATCAACAAAAAGCCCGTCCATCTGCGCCATGAGATCGTCACGTTCAAGCTTGATCTCGGCAAGGAGTTGTTCTTCTCTTTCTCGCTTTTCAAGACAACGGTCGAGCCTTTCAACAGCATTTTCAGGGAAACTGGTGATGATTAAAGGAAGCTCCGTAAGCCTCTTTTCTATTTCCCGCAGGAGAACCCAGTCCTCCCAGAGTTTGAGGTAGGTTTCGATCCTGTTTTTCGCCCTGTTGATTGAACCCACTTCCGAGTTCAGTTTTTGAAGTTCTTCCTCCTTTTTCCTCAATTCAAGACAGGCTGCGTCATACTGATCGATGCCGCTACGGGCCTCGCGCAATTTTAACCTCACTTCGTCGAGGTCAGCGAGTTTCTTATTGATCCTCGGGTTTCTCCCTCCAGGTTTGAAGAGCTCTTCTAATTTCCTTTGTATATGCCCTTGCGCGGCCGGCAAAGCCAGCATGCCCGCTCCCGCACTGGCACCATAAAGGACGCTCTTGACCATATCATCCCCAAGGGTTTCGATGGTTTGAAGTTCACTCAAGCTGAAAGCGTAAATATTCCTGAAAAGCTCGCGGCTCGTGCCACCCAAGAGTTGGCGTAAGGTCTCATCGGTGCCCTTTTTCCCATCGGCGTAAGAAACAGTGACTGAACCCCCACTCTTACCGGGCCACCGTTCAATGACGACCTCTCCCAAGCGGTCGCTGATGATGCTGACATACCCTCCATGGCGGCCTCCGGCAAGGGGTGGGTAATCGTTCTCCTTTGAACGTTTGTCGCGAAATCCGAAGAGGATGTCCCTGAGAAAGGATAGACAGGTCGATTTCCCTGCTTCATTATCCCCGCTGAAAAGGACGAAACCAGACGGCAGGCTTTTCACTGACACATCATGAAAGATGCCAAACCCGTCGATATGAAAATGAGAAATTCTCATTCATCCACCTCTAGCTTGTTAAGGCAGAGGAGTTCAGCCTCCTCAAGGAGGCGATTTATCTCGACTTCGGAAAACGCGCCCAGTGCCTTCTGGATATGTCGGCTTCCAAACAGCTCCGAAAGAGCCGACTCCAGGATTTCCGATGTTGTGCTTTTTGAATCGCGAGTCTCCTGTACGATGCGAAGCACCTGCCCGAGAAAGTCCTTACTCTCCCTCCTTTTTTCAAGGTCCACCTCGGGACGGCAATTGATTTCGATTTCTTGAACCCAGACGAAGGGGCTCTCTGCGGCAAAATTGTCCCTTGTCCGGTCCAGAAGTTCATCGACCGCCCTTTCCTTTTGAAGTTCATCGTACATCGGGCCTCGTCCCGTGATCTCGATGCGACAGACAATCGAACGGGAAATGATATCCTGCAAGAGAGACTGAACAGCTCGGGATACGGCGTTGTCCAATTGATCAAGTGTCGTGATACCACCGATGCTGACCGTTGTATGAAACCACCGAACGACATCGAGAGGATGGAACTCGAAATTCGCGATGGAACGTTCGTTAACGGTAACGAGGTAACAGCCCCTTTCTCCATCTTCACGGATGCTCCTCCCTTGGGTATTGCCGGAATAGACCACATGGGGATCCGTGCATAGGATTGCCTTTTCATGGACATGACCCAGTGCCCAGTAGTCCATTCCTAGATCCACCAGGTCTGACAGCTCACAGGGTGCGTAGGGATCATACCCCGTAGCAGAGCCGACGTTGCAATGGAGAAGTCCGATGTGAAAGAGCTCGGAAGTCTCCCGGACGAATCTCTTCGCCAGGTTTTGCGTCTCTTTTCGCCTGGAGTGGCTGATCCCTGAGATCAAAGCGATGGGAGTGCCGTCGCGCTCGAATGGCTTGGTTTCCACTTTGTGACAGCCGAAGCTATGAACCTTGTTGGGCCACTCGATTGCCGATGACCGGCTGTCGAAGGGGTCGTGATTTCCGTGGACCACGAATGAATCGATCTCATTTTTTGCCAGCCTGTCGAGGCCGTCGCGGAACCGGAGCTGGGCACGCAAGCTCCTGTCGGCCCCGTCATAAACGTCTCCGGCAATCAGGAGGAACCCCACCTGCTTTTGGATGCACAGGTCGATCAAAGCGTTGAACGCATCGAATGTTGCCGAGGACACGGAGTCGGCGATAGCAGGATTGTCTGCAGTAATTCCCTTGAACGGACTGTCCAGGTGTAGGTCGGCTGCATGGATAAAAGAAAAGGGCTTCATGGTTCAATTCTCACATATAAACAGGGACACATCACATCTTCACTGCCTCCTGTTAGGCTCTTAAGGCAATGTTTTGAAATCAGTTCCGCCCCTTATGGATATGAATGTTGCTGATTGAGGACGACAGGGGTTTATTTTTTAAGGGCGACTATTTTCTCCAGGATGTTACTAATGGTTTTGCTTGTGCGGCCTTGCTCCTGTGCTTTTTGGATTATTGTCGCGATTACCGTCGGGTTTTTTATTGCATGTTTTTTCTTCGGAATACAGAACCCCTCTCTGCATTCGGTTAGGCATTGCTCAAAATAATCTGCGCCGATTTCATTGCAAAGGGAATAAGGGGTCAATTTTTCAATCGTTACATTTTGCAAGAAACCCTTTGATTAAATTCTGAGCATTTCGATCATCGCTCAGCCGATCCCTCAATCTCCCTCACTACTGGCTCACCGATCTGCAACCCACTTGGAAAAGCTCTCCTATCTCCGGCCTCTTAATCCTCCTGCCCGGTAAAGTAACTCCATACCCGTCTGACGAAGAACCCCTTTCTCCTCTGAAGCGGTCTTGCCATTTCAGGGCTTCAGCATATTCTTATATGGCTTATCAACGATGGAAAATGAGGGACGTACGTGCAGAGCGTGCCTATTAGTCCTCTTTTTTTGATCTGGCTTTCCCCAGTTAGTTTTCGACCTCGATCTTAAATTCTTTTCCGTCTGTTTCTATCACCCCCGGAAGTTGACCTATTTATACCAAAAATTTAATTTTATAGCAATTTCCAGATGGTCCAAGGTTATTGCTCAGAAAATAACGTGACCGTGTCCGTGCCGCGTGTCCGTAACCCGCTGAAAATTCATGGTTCGCAGGTAACGCTCCGTCATAAAAGATTGCTTAGAGATGAAATACCGTATACAAGGACAAAAACCCGTCAGGGGCAAGGGGTAACACTCAGAACGTGAGGCATAGCGGGACTAAAGAAAACAAAGGCCACTTTCATGGCTCAAGCTTGCCCGCCGGAACCTTGGTGCAGGAGGGGGTCACCCCCCGGCCATGGGTAAACGAAGAAATCAAAGAGGAATGTTAACGGGGTCTTGCTTTTTGCGTTGGGTAAAGAGTCAATCGCCTCCAGAGACCGCTTCCGAGGGTTTCAGGTGCTGTCTCAACAATCCCGGCAGTCAGGGCTGCCGAAGAGCGAAAAGCTTCAATTCAGAATGCTCCGCTATGTGTGTGAAATGTTTATCTGCTGTGAAGAGATGACAACGATGCGAAATTGCAGCCGATGCGATGAGCACATCGATTGTGTTTCCCTGTTTCCCTTTTCTGATGAGATGGTTCTTCAATTCTGCAGCCCTCATATAGTCTTCCCTCGTAAGGTCGATCAGAGGAAAGGCTTTAAAATACTCCTTCAATGCAAGAAAATCCTTCGAGTTCCTTATCCCCTGAAGAACTTCTTGAAGGATGATGCCCAGGAGATGAATATCCTCCCCTTGCTCAATGATTGTTTTGAGCAAAATGGCCTCCTCATTCACAACCCCTGATGGTCTCCTCAGGGAAAGGGACCATATGGAGGTATCGACCAGGATTCTCATCTGGCGTTTCTCTCTTTCCTATAGTCGTAAGAGGGCTCCATCTCCACTTTCCCAAATAGGGATAGAATGTCCCTCCGTTTCCTTCTCATGACATATTCTTTAAGAGCTTCGTTAACGGTATCCTTCTTGCTCTTATGTTTCCCTACTTTCAGGGCCTCTTCCAAAAGTCTTTCGTCTATGGCCAGGTTGGTTGCCATCGCTTTCTCCTTTCACCCCGTTAGAAATGATGCCCCGCTGCCTCTGCAGCGGGGTTAGGTCCCAGAACAATTCCGGCGGGGTTTGATGCCCCGCTGGAATTTCTAACGGGGTTCACACATTAATCCACACGTACCTTTACACATTAACATATTTTTGTCAATACAAAAAAGGGGCTAAGCTGAATCGCTTAGCCCCTTGGTTTTAAAAGTGCCGGGTCGCGGAATCGAACCACGCACACGAGGATTTTCAGTCCTCTGCTCTACCGACTGAGCTAACCCGGCATCCTGAGTCATTAGGAATTTTATATTACAACCTCCTCGATGTGTCAAGAGTTAGTTTCGGTTTTTTGTGGCATTAGGCTGAGGACCCGATAGATGAAATCCATATCAAGATTTTCCCTTAGCCCCATTTCCAAATTGTTGAATCCTTCCCTTTTCACCTGGTGGTAGTGGAGGATATCGCTTCTGCTCAAAGGGGACAATCCCTTTCTTTTCCTTAAGTGGTTAATGAATCCTCTTCGGAATTCGTCGTTATCAAAGATTCCATGAATATAGGTTCCCCATACCTTTCCGTCCTTGGAGATCGCCCCATCTTCGATCTGGACATCCCGGTTTTCCTTTTTAACAATCGTGAAGATCGGGGAAATATTGTTCCTCCTATCAGTTCTCCCCATGTGAATCTCATATCCAAAAATTTTTCCAGTTTTCCATTGGAGAAGGTCTTTTCGGAACACACTTGCCTCTACCTGAGAAGTCACTTTTTCCTTTTCAATTGTGGTTTCAACGTTGAGCAGCCCCAGACCCACGATGCTCTTTCGATTCGTTTCGACCTTAAAGGGATCGGAAATCAGCCGACCCAACATTTGATATCCTCCACATATTCCTATTACAAACCCACCCCTTTGACGGTGTTTGAGGATTGCTTGGTCATACCGGGATTGTCTGAGATAGGCGAGGTCACCTATTGTGTTCTTGCTTCCTGGAATGATGATAGAATCAGAGGTTGGGATTGGACTTCCGGGCCTTATATAGCGGAATTCCACTTCCGGTTCTTTCTCCAAGGCATCAAAATCTGTAAAATTTGAAATGTGTGGAAGAAGCAGGACTGCAATTTGGACCTCTCCTCTCTTTGGACTCAATCCAATCTTTTCTACCGAGACTCCATCCTCCTCCTGCAAATATAGATCTTTGAAATAGGGGATGACACCGACGACAGGCAATCCCGTCTTTTTCTCAAGAAAATCCAGCCCTGGCTCTAATAATCGTATGTCCCCGCGAAACTTATTGATGATAAAGCCCTTGATTCTCTTCTTTTCTTCCTTGCTCAAGAGTTCAAGGGTTCCAATGAGAGAGGCGAAGACCCCTCCCTTATCAATATCGCCCACCAAAATAACAGGGCAATCTGCAATCGCTGCCATTCCCATATTTACGATATCATTCTCCCTTAAATTAATCTCTGCAGGGCTCCCAGCACCTTCGATGACCATAAGCTCGTATCTTTCTTTCAGACGATAAAAACTTTCTTTGACAGCCCTTAAGGCCCTTTTCTTAAATTGGTGATACTGGATGGCAGACATGTTTCTGTAAACTTTCCCCTGTATGATGATCTGGGCACCAATATCCGTGTTGGGCTTGATCAGGATTGGATTCATATCCACATGAGGCTCGATGCCCGCTGCCTCTGCTTGAACCACCTGGGCTCTTCCCATCTCCCCTCCTTCCCTGGTAACGAAGGAGTTTAAAGACATGTTCTGGGATTTAAAGGGAACAACATTAAATCCGTCCTTTTTGAAGATCCGACAGAGCCCGGCTACGATCAGACTTTTCCCAACATAAGAACCCGTCCTCTGGATCATCAGCGATTTCATCTCTTCTCTCCCAACGCTTCTGGGTGAAACATTTTAGCCAACGCCTCCAACCCTTCGACTATCCTTGGGGTGGGGCGATCGACTAAATTTGAGTCGATGACATAGATCGTATTCATTCTCACCGCAGGGATACTTTTCCAATTCCTCCATTTCTCGACTAAATTCATATAGTCTTTGTTGCTGTCCATGGAACTTATAATTATGATTTCTGGGGCCTTCGATAAGATGGTTTCGATATTATAAAGAGGGTAGTTCACCGACTCGTTCTCCGATATACTCTTTCCTCCTGCCAACCGGATGAGGTCATCAGCAAGTGTCTCTCTTCCCACCGTCATGATAGGAGCGTATCCAATCTGGAAGAAGACCTTTGGTTTTGGAAGGGATTTAGTTCGTGTGGCGATCTCCTCTTTCTTTGAAATCATATTTACTATAATTTTCCTTGATTCCTCCTCTCTTCCGACCATTACTCCGATATGATGGATTGCTTTCATAACTCCACTGAAACTTTTTGGACGAATCAGATAGACCGTAAAACCAAGGTCACTCAGTCTGTGGATGGTTTCCCACCGATTACCATCTGTGGTGGCAATGATCAGGTCCGGTTTTAATGAAACTATTTTTTCAATACTGGGATTGATAAATCCTCCGATCCTCGGTTTGTTCAAAACGGCTTCAGGATAATCGCAAAAGTTTGTGACGGCTGCTATTTCTTCATTGAGACCAAGTGCGAACAGGATTTCCGTAATGCTCGGGGCAAGGGATATAATCCTCTTCGCTGGATAATTAGAAATTTTCACCCTTCGCCCTATCTCATCGGTCACTGTTCGTTCTTGCCCCTCCGCCCAGGTGTTAAGAAAAACAATTATTACAAACATAATAAAAGCCAAGTTGAACAATTTTTTAATCATATTTTTTCAGACACTCCGGCTTCACTAAAAGTAGCCATTTCATCAAGGATCTTAAGACTGGCCTCCACCAAAAATATTCCAAGTGCTGCCCCTGTTCCCTCCCCTAATCTCATATCAAGGTTTAACAGAGGTTTCAGACCGATATGTTCCAGTATGATTTGATGACCTCGCTCAACTGATTGATGGGAGGCGATGAGGTAAAGTTTTGCCTGAGGTGAAAGGGAGGTAGCAATCAAGGCCGCTGCTCCCGAGATGAAGCCGTCGATCACGGTAGGAATTCGGTATTTGGCCCCTGCCAGGATCACCCCTGCAATTCCCCCGATTTCAAACCCTCCGACTTTGGAAAGGACATCGATCCCGTCATCCGGATTGGGACGGTTGATTTCCAGAGCCTTTTGAATCACCTGAACCTTTCGCCTCCATCCCTCATTGTCGATCCCGGTTCCCCTGCCTGTGACCCTTGGGACATCAGTGCCCGTGAATGCGGTCGTGATCGCACTGGAAGGCGTTGTGTTTCCAATTCCCATATCCCCCGTTCCCAAGATATCTATGCCCTTTGGTAATTCTTCTTCAACCAGCTCAATTCCAGCTTCAATAGAGCGGATGGCTTCTTCCCGACTCATAGCAGGCCCCTTGGTCATATTCCGAGTCCCCATGTTAATCTTTTTGTCTTTCAATTCAGGATGTTTCTGAAGAACTGAGCTAACTCCGAAGTCTGCGATAACGACTCTGGCTCCGATATGCCGGGCTAAAACATTAATTCCCGCTCCTCCCCGAAGGAAATTATAGACCATTTGAGGAGTGACTTCAGATGGATAGGCACTCACACCCTCCTCAGTAACGCCGTGGTCTCCGGCCAATGTGAAAATCACTTTATGGATGATCCGAGGCCTTTGAGTTTCTTTTATCCCAGCTAATTGAATGGAAAGGGACTCAAGTTGCCCCAAAGACCCCTGAGGTTTAGTCAGGTTATTCTGCCTCTTTCTGGCCTCTGTCATGGCCTTCTCGTCCAAAGGTTTAATGCTGGCGATCGTTTGGTTAATTTTGTCCATGATTTCGCTCCATATATTTCATCATCCTTAATCAATCATTTCATTTGTATGTTTTGATATCCAAGAACCAATGTCTCCAAAAACCCTCTTTCAGAACAGGTTCACTTTCTAATATTTCAATTCTTCTTTTAAAGATTGGTCCATCGATGACGAAGGTATGAAATTCACCATTTTCTCCACAGGTACAGATATCTCTCATCTTAAGTTCATGAATTAAATCTTTGTTTACGTATCTACCGATAAAATCTTTATTGAAGAGATCTGCTTTACAGCTTACAACAATTGCCTTAAAGCCGAGATCTACGAACTCTTCTACAACCTTCAAGGGTGGAATATTCCAAAGGGGTTCCACAGGGGAAATCCCTAAGTCTTGACAGACCCGTTCAACCCAACTCTTGTGTTCTTCTAAATATACATCCCCAAAGACCATTCCCTCTATCCCTTTCGTTTTTATCTCTGAAACCGCTGCCTTAAATTCCATTTCATATTTTTCCATATCTGCGCTTACTTCTTTTTGAATTAATGGGATCCCGATTAATTCTGCCTGAAGATGGATCAGGTTAGCCTCGATTCCATGAAAGCAACAGCGTTTATATTCATTAGAAATAAAATTTAATAAGTATCTAACTTGATACCCACTTTTGATTGCTTTATAACAGGCGAGACAACTGTCTTTTCCACCGCTCCATGAACTAACCAAATTCATTTCCTATACCTCCTTGCTGATATGGGTTCTCTTCCCTTCGTTTAGATTATCAAAAGGATGAGGCAAAGAAGTTCTGCCAGTTCATTAGCTGCCCCTAAAATATCACCTGTCACCCCACCTAATTTTTTTATGAAAAAGAACCGATATCCGAGGCTGAAAAGACAGATTCCCAAGAATACCAAAATCCCCTTAAGGCCCATGAGCAATAAGGCGATGCCAAATGCCGAGACTAAGGATAATGCCATTTCACGATATCCAAGATTTTCAGTGAAAGGTTTAGCTAACCCTCCTTCAGACCTTGCATAAGGCGATCGATAACAGACTAAAACCATCGTATTTCTTCCCATCACCGTCATCAAGATGAGCGTGTAAGGGATAGAGGGGATCGGAATTTGATCCAAAGCAAAATATTTGGCTCCGATCAGCAGTATGAGGCTTATTACTCCAAAGGCACCGATTCGACTATCCCTCATCACTTCGAGAATCTTTTCCTTCGGTCCAGCAGAGCCTAAACCATCCATGGTATCTGCAAATCCATCTAGATGGAGTCCTCTCGTTAAAAAAGCAAGAAGTCCGATCGTTAACCAGAGGACAAGGGGTCTGGGAAAAAGAAATGAAAGGAGATAATAGCCAAGGGCCAAAATCAGGCCGATCACCAGGCCCACTAAAGGGAAGAAAGCCATCGAACGGGCTAATTCCTTTTCCTCCGAGACCGAAATTTGGCCAACGGGCAGAATGGTGAGAAACGAAAAGGCTCGAAGAAAGTCCTTCACTCTTTCCCCTTTAAAAAGATTGGAATCCCTGAAACCATAAAGATAACGGTATCCATTATTTCGGCCATCCTTTGATTCATCATTCCAGATAGATCTCTGAACCGACGGCTCAATGGGTCGGCTGGAACAATTCCCATCCCCACCTCATTCGATACAAGGATGAAAGAGGTTTGGCTCTCTTTTATGATATGGATTAAGCGATCTGTTTCTTCCATCGTCCTTAAATCATTGTCCCACTTTATCAAAAGATTAGAAAGCCAAAGAGTCAGGCAGTCGATTAGGATCACCTCGGCCACATTCCCATGTTCCCTAATCCTATCGACAATCTCTACAGGTTCCTCAACGGTCTGCCATTCTGGTCCTCTCATTTTTTTATGGTGTTCCACACGTCGAGCCATCTCTTCATCGAGCACTTCACAGGTAGCCAGATATAATTTTTCAGAAAAATGTTGGTTGGCATAATTCAAAGCGAAGCGGCTTTTACCGCTTCGACATCCCCCGGTGATTAGAATTTTCTTCTTCATCGTTCCCATTCCTTTTCTAAGATTTCCAGCGAACGTTTTAAATCATCGAATGAGAAGACTTCGATGGACAATATACCCCCATAATTCTGAAGGTGGGAGAGGATGAGATCAACTGTTTTCCCATTTAGTTTGTCAATCCCCAAATGGTCGATACCATTTTGGAAACCATGGAGGTGGATGATCGAGGTGTTAGGGAGATATTTTTTCAAATAGAGTGGAAGGTCCTGTCCATAGATCAGGATATGACCGATGTCGAGGCATATTGAGAAACCAAATTCTTTTATGATGTCTTCGATCCATTCAAAGGGGTATCCGAGTGTCTCGATAGATATACGGTTCGATTCAATTCCGCATTCCGCTATTCCTTCGGTACTTCTAATAATTCGCCTCCGCCAGGTTTGGATATCAGTCTCTTCTCGTCCACTTCTATCCCTTAAGTCGAAATGGAGGGTATAAGTGGAAGGGTTGAGGCAAAGAGTTCGTTCAATTATTTTTTTTACAATAGAGATTCCTTGAGACCTCACTTCCTCACTTTCATCTCCAAGGAATATATCGATGGGGAGATGGACATTAAAATTTACCTCCTGATGGAGGGAGAAATTTATCAATGCACTGAGCTGGACATCGTCGGGAAGATTATCTTGGCCCTCGCTCTCAAAAAGAACCAACTCCACCTCATCAAGAAACGGGGCGAGAGTGGTTACATTTGGGATGATATGATCCGGATAGATATAGGAAGTTGTCGCCAACTTAAATGGGAACATCCTTTTATAACATTTTGTTAAAGCCGGATATTTTCTCAAAATTACCCTCACTTATTAAAAACTCAGTTTCATTCCCCCAAAGAAAGAGAGGCCGGGTATCCCAAAACTTTTTGCTTCTTCGTATTCTTTATCTAAAAGATTTTCGACACGACCAAATAATTGAAAATTTTTGGTGATGTCGTAAGAAACTGCCAGGTTCACCAATGTATATTGATTCAGTTTTACCCTTCTGGATGGTGAAATGGAAAAATCTAAATCATCCCTTTTCCCCACATAGATTACTCCAAGATTTACATTTCCATTATTGAGAAAATGGTAATCGAGATCGAAGCCAATCTTATTTTTAGGCCTTCTTATAAGAGCTTCACCAGTTGTTTTATCCTCGGTATCTGTATAGGTATAATTGATCCGTAATGTTAAATCATCAATGGGTTTTGCCGAGGCAAACAACTCAACCCCTTCAGTTTTGGCTTTAGAAATATTGATATACCCTTTAGCCCAATCAAATTGAATGAGATCCTTAAAATCGTTTCGGAAGTAAGTGGCACCAAGGGTTACCCTGTTTTTAAAGAAATTCTGTTCGACTCCAAAATCCCACCCTTTGCTCTTCTCCGGCTTGAGATCTTTATTGCCAATGGGTCCCCATAAAGTAGCAGGTGCGAATAATTGATATAAGGTAGGTGCTTTAAACCCTGTCCCGAATGTTCCTTTAATCTTAGTATCGGTCTCTTTAATAAGGTAGG
>Ga0315274_10007461_pt1 | contig 15833 bp, 13 predicted proteins | sample YL17G02_20_MG_FD_203700 | JGI IMG/M metagenome (GOLD analysis project Ga0315274, IMG submission 203700) | Sediment microbial communities from Yellowstone Lake, YNP, Wyoming, USA - YL17G02_20 | ecosystem: Environmental > Aquatic > Freshwater > Lake > Sediment | place: USA: Wyoming | collected... | reverse complement strand
CTTGAGAACATCAATCAGCAACAAGCTAACATTCTTGGCGAGGCTAAGAGGGCTGGTGTTTCAAGTAGCAATATGCTGAACACGCTTTCTCGTTTGAATCAGCAAGGACAGGCCGCAAGGAGGAATCTTGCTATTCGTGGAGCGCAGGGTCAAAGAGCAGCTCAGTCTGAATTGGGTGGTATACAAGGTCAAGTAGGACAAATTCTTGAAAACAGAAAGCGTTATTTTGAGAACAATCTTGCAAATCTTGATACGGCTCGCAAACAACAGATTGGTCAATTTGCTATGGCTCCATTCCAAGGGGCTATGGCAGGGATGAGATATTCAAATCCATCTACATTAAAAACCCCTACGGCAGAATCTGTAAGATTTAATCCTGAAACGGATATGCAGATATCCACAGAAGATTCAGGAGATGCTATGTTTGGCTCAAATATGAGAACAGGGGTTAATCCCACTCCCGAAATGACTGGTCTTGGAGGTCAATTCAATATGAAACAAGATATTGGATACGACCCATACAAAGATCCGTTAAGGAATTATCCTAATACAAAGAGAATGTATGACAATATGTTTGACCCAAATGCTGCGGCAAGAAGGATGAACATGAGAAGTCAAATGCTTAGGACATCCCCATATTACGAATTCTAGTAGATGTACGCACCTGATCTCACCGTCCCCTTTGACAAGAAGAAGTCAAACGAGTTTGGCAAAAGCTTTGCACAAGGCTTGGAGTCATTCCATTTGATGCAAATCGAAAGTCCAAACTTTCCAAGGAGGCGTTGGGCAGAGAACTATCAATACGCAATGGGTAACCAATCCTACTTGCGTACTGTGCAACCTATTGACAACTTAGGAGCAAACGACTCCCAAACATTGCTTGGTGCTGACCTCCGTAATATGAAACTTACGGCTACAATATTGGAAAGTATTGTAGGAAAACTCAACAAGCAAAAGTTTAAGCCATCCGTATCAATGATTGATGCTTTGGCAATGGGCGAAAGGCAAGACATGAAAGCTAAGATGGAACTAGCTATGATGTTAAAGCAACAAGGCGCAGAGATGGGCCAGTACCTTCAGCAACTTGGCCTAACTCCCGATGATGTCCCTATGGACACTACGGAACTCCAGATAATGCTTGATTGTATGCCTCAGTTCGTAGAGGAGATGAACCTTGAACTTGCTCTCTCTAAAATAGGACACGAGAATAATCTTGAAACTCTTGCTAGGATGGCAGACTATGATGATGTCATCACATCCGTAAGAGGTCATTATATAAATAGAGTAAATGGAAAAAGACAAATCGAATATCTTGACCCACTTAATAGTGGTCATAGTATGTCCTTTTATCCTGATGGCCGTGATATTGTTTGGAGTTACAGAATACGCCCTGTCCCGGTGGAGCAAGTACGCATCGAAGCGCAGGAGTTTCTTACAGACCAAGAGTTAAGCAATCTTCGTGGTGGGCAGTTTTCCATCCTGTACAACTGGTTGTATTGGTGGACAAACAACAATAACAACTACCTCACCACATTCACTAACACCTACACAGACTATGTTCTCGTCATGGACTTTGAGTATGTCTCCACAGATGTACTCTACACCAACATTAAGAATGGAAAAGCCTACAATGGATATTCCAAAAAGACTCCCGGAAAAGATGGGGATGTATACACAGCTAAGGTACAGAACCTTTTCGGTGGTAAGTACATTTGCGGAAGCGGATATCTCTATGACTACGGTGTTAAGCCAGGTGTTCGTCAACCTATCGTAACAAAGAACGAAGATGCCTTTAAGGTGAATGCCTCTAAGGTGTACGGTTCATTTGTATGGCATCACTCCTCTATGGTGAGAGGCGAAAGCGTTTCCATCATTGACAGAGCCAAGCCACACATTGATGCTATTGAAGATACTTTTAAGAAGTTTAAGACTTATGTGAAGGAGTTCCTTCCTTGGATGGTTAGAGTTGACCAAGATGCCTTGGCTGACCTTGCCATGAAGGAAGGAGATGATGTAACAGCAGAAGACCTAATGACTACGCTTATGGAGCGTGGCTTAGGCGTTGTGTCATCATCTGCTTACAAGGGCTTTCATAATGCTTCCGTTAAAGATTCTATAGCCATAATAGGAAATGATGGCGGCAGTAATCTAAATGTGTTATGGAGCTTGTTGCTTCAGCAGATAAATCTCCTTCACGATGTTGTTGGTGTTCCAAAGGTGGACACAGGAGGAGGCGTTAACCCAGAGGTGGGGAAAGCCGTAACGCAGATGCTTCTTAACGGAAGTGACAATGTGTTGTCTGGATTGATGGATGCAAAGATTCGTCTTTATTCAAGCCTATGGGAAAACCTGATGTATGACATTATGCAGACAGGGGAAGCAGGGGTGGCAAACAACAAAGCATTCGCTATTCCTCCCGGCAATCCTGATGAGCGCATTCCAAATCTTATTTGTGAGCCTCTTCCAACAGATGTACAATGGCAAGACCTCTATGCGAAAGCCCAACAAGCATTAGCCGCAGGAAGTCTTACAATGGATCAATATGCCTACTTGCAAATCATAGACAATATGAAACAAGCTTGGGGCTACCTTTCTGTTCAGCAGAAAAAGAATGACATCAAGAAGATGCAAGGTCAACAAATGGCTGACCAAGCGAACACAGAAAGGCAGATGATGTCTAACCAACAGGCTCAACAAGGGAAGGAAAAATTAGAGCAATTAAAAATATTTGGCAATGTAATTCAGGAATATGCGAAGGCTGCTTTTTCAAATCCTATGAATAGTGCGAATCCTGAAGTAATTTTGCAAAGAATACAATTAGAAATAGATAAAATGTATGGAAACACAGGAAGTGCAAGCGGAGGTGCAGAACCAGCAGGAATCTTTGGCTTACCAGCCGGAGAACCAACAGGAGAACCCGCAATTAGCGGAGAACCCGTTCAAGGTTAGGTCTATTAGTATTCCCGATTACGACAATCCTCCACAAGAGGGTGAGCCGCAGGAGGAGTATGTAGAACCCGTAGCCCAAGAGAATGCCCCTCAAGTAGATGATATAGAATCACTGAGGGCAAAGTTGGCTGAAATGGAGGAGAAGCTACAAGCTAGTTCTTCACAACAGCCATCCATTCAATATCGTTTACCTGATGAGGTGAATGAGATATTGGACAACCCTGCTATTTTGCAGATGTTGAATGAGAACTTTGAGAACAAGACAGTTCTTGACCTCATCAAAGATTCCTTTAGGGAGGCTAACCCTTGGGCGAAGACAGACCGCCACATTGAATCACACTTGAGAAGGCAATATCCCGATATTGACTTTGATATACCTGAAAATCTTGGACTCGCTGAAGAGGACTACGATGCAATTGCTTGGCAAGCCGAAGGCATTCGCCAAAATCTCATCGCTCAACAGCAGGAGGTTAGAGGGAAACTTGAAGCCGCTAGGAATTCCCAGACGGCTGATTTTGACATTGACGGATACCAAAAACAGTATGAGTCAATCGTTGAAGGCAGCTTAAAGGATTTTAAGCCTATGGAAATGTCCCTGAATATTCCGGGGTACAATCTTCCACAGGTGGATGCTAGCAAGATTCGGGATATTGTTTATAGTGATGCTGTGCCGTTGTCGCTTGACACAAATGGCAATGTGTGGCCGAATGTTAAGGCTGCCACTGCTATGGCCGAATTAGAGATGCTGAAGAGTCAGATTCCAGCGATGTTGGAAGCGGCTCGTAGAGCAGCCCCTAAAGAGGCAGTGGAAGCGATGAATCGTACGCTGAACAATCAAGTGCCGCAAAATAATGTCGCTCCCATAGACCCGAAACAAGTGATGGCTGCTAAAGGCCCGTCAGTTGGAGGTTTAAGGATAGTAGGCGTTCAAAGTAATTTTTAATCTTTTTTTAAACTCGTAAAAAAATGGCTCTTAATAGCACCCCTGCATTTAGTGGCTCACCAGCCACCACCCCTGGGACAGTTGCAGATGCAGCTACCCTTTCCGGATTAGCCGATAGCACCTCATTCGTGAGGGATTTTTGGCCTACACTTCTTGATCGTTATCCTGATCGTCAACTTATTGAGAACGGCCTTATGGCTCACCTCGTTGACAACAGAGCTTTCGTAGGAGTTCAGTCTAACACTACACAAGTGTTCCACGCAGAGCAGGATTCAGTATTGAACACCTTGACAGTTGTTTCCTTTACAGGAGGTGCTAGTGCTGGTGCTTCTGCTACCATCACTGTTGATTCAATTGTGTACAACGGAAGTAACTTCAACTATGCTTCTAAAGGGCAGAACTTCCAGATTGCTCAAGACCCATCTGTTATTTTGAATGTTACTGCTGTTGGAGCAAGTGGCAGTGCAACATTCACCATTGATGTGAGTCCGTCTTCAGATGTAACACTTAACGCCATCCTTGCTGCTGGTGATATTCTTCTTCCACAAGATGCCGTTTCAGACCCTAACGCAGCTTTCGCTGATGGATCTGTTCGTGGCTGGTCTCGTTATGGCGTGAACTTTCAATATATGTCTACACCTTCTGCTAAAGTTGGTCAGAGTACATACAACCAGTCGTTCATGTTTCAACTTGAAGGTGGACAAACTGTACTTGCTCCTCGTATCTTCGCTGATGCTCTTATGACTGCTATGCTTCGTAAGTCTGCTGCCATCACTCGTGGTCGTGGAGAAACTTACGGAACTGCTGCCGGTTCTCCTTCTACTACCGTTGGTTTCGTATCTGCTGCTCAGGCTTTCGGCCTTACAGATGACTACGCTGCTGGTGGTGTTCAAATGTCAAACCTTGAGGACATCGGTATCCGTCTTCAGAATCGTGGTGCTGGTACAGAACTAGACCTTTGGGGTGGATACAACTTCGTTCAAAGCATTCAGCGTAACGCTCTTGCTCCTCTTCAGGGTGGTGCTGTTCAGTACATCTCTGGTGAAATGAACGATGGTGCTGGCCGTCCGGGCTTGAAGAGGTCTCTTGGTCACTTCATCCTTGGTAAATTCAAGGTGAACTTGAACGAGGCTTCTGAGTGGGCGCACAAGGCTATGTATTCTCCTGATATTACTGGTGATGGTTCTTCTCTTACTAGTGGCTATTGGGCTAATGCTTTCGTAATCATCCCGAAAGAAGATGTTGCTGTTCCTCGTGAACTTACCAACACCTCTTACACTGTAACTGCTCCAATGTTCCGTGTTCTTCAATTGAAGGCTCCGGTAACTACAGGCGGTACTCCAGTGATGAATCAAATTGTTAAGCGTGATCCTGCTCACTTTGGTGCGATGAACTATCAAATCATCAACAACGAGTACTTCGCTGCACAAACAATGCTTGCCTCTAAGCTTTACTTCGGAGGAACCATCATGTAAAAAATGATGTGACAAAAAGGGGCCTTCTGAAAAGTTGGCCCTTTTTTTGTTTATTTGCGTTTGTAATTTAAAACAATGTATATATGATAGTATCAACCGAAAGGGGTGGAATCCACGAAATCAACTCTTGGCCTGTAGAAATCGAAGAAAAACTCATTAGCCTTGAACCTGGGGATGTTATAAAAGTAAGACTCAACCCCAATCTTTGGTTCACAGTGCTTGAGCAAAAAGGAACTAGCCAAGACTACAATCGTCCAACAACAAGTGGGATGGTTAAGAAAATCGGACAGCATGGCATACCTTCCCCTTGGACAATCCGTTGGGAGAGACAGCCATATCAAATAGGCTTCCTTGAGGGGTACAATGCTCAAGGTACGCCTTCATTTTTTCATCCTATATTCTCTGAAGCAGGGGAGTTAGTGTTTAAGGGTGATCGTGTGGGAGACCGTGAAAGGTTCTTTGTTATGCAGCTTCACCCTCAAATGAGGCAAGACCCTTTGACAGGGCTTACAAGAAAGACTTGGAAGTTTGAGGTAGTGGATGCTGAAAGAGAAAGCACCGGCATCACTCAGAACTTTGAGGCAAAACTTGCAATGCTTAACAAGATAAAGGACTTGGATGATTCTTCCTTGAACACTCTTACGAAGTCATCAATGCACGAGAGGGTTTTCCTAAATCGTCCAGACCTCACAGGCAAGACAAAAGCTAGTCGTGCTGTGTTAATCAAAATGGTGGAAGAGGGGCGCATCAAAGAAGTGGCTGATATGTTCAAGGCTTTGGATGAGGTGAACAAGATTGAACTCATTTACGATTCCTTGATTTCAAAGAAACTTCTTGTAACGGAGAAAGAATTGATGAGGTATGACGGAAGGAAAATTATTACCTTTGCAGAGGACATCTCCATTCCGAATATGGAAGTGGCGGCTGTGAATATCTATAAGTATTCTGCCCATTCTCCTGAGTTTCAGGAACACGCCATTGAGTTTCTTCGTGAGGGATATGAATCCGCTAAAACTACGACTCACAAAGCCCGCAGGGGAACTAAAGAATAATGGACACACTTAATACTCTGAACGAAAAGTACCTAACCTCCCTCGGATTCGACATCCAGGGAGGATGTACTACAGCTTCTCAACAGACGCAGATATTGCTTGCGTTTATACAAGAGGTTACATATAGACAGAGTGCTGCTGTGAATGATGAGGTGACGGCTAATCAGCTATTAACATTCACCTATCAAAACTATCAATAAGAATGTTTCATTTTGCTTTATGAGAATGAGGGGGACAATGTTCCCCTTTTTCTTTTATTTTTACCTCGTGAAAAATAGACTTGGTGTTCACATAGGCATGGAATATATGATGCCTTTGACAAGAGAGCAGCTAATTTGTATGCTCAGGAGTAGCTTGCTATGGCAGGAATATAATGGCCCTATGGTGATATTTGTTGATGAACCTTTTTACGAGTTCTTGTATGAGAACAATTTGGAGGAACTTTATCAAGATATTATTGCCATAGATCCGTTGCTCACAAACCATGAAGAGGTGGCAAATAGAATCAAAAGTAATGTCCCAATAGATGGGGTGGACATTATTAATATGTATGACATTGCCATAGAGGGAGGGGTGGGTAAAACTTTCTCAATAAGAGAGGAAATGGAGCAAAAAGATTTTGTAGATTTGCAATTAGAACTTTTACCTAACGAATACAAGAAGTTATGGCAGCAACACCAGGAGGGACCACCCCAGCCCCGAATCCGGCAAATATAGTTTATACAACATATGTGGCTTCGGGAATTGTTTTTGCAAAAGCAAATGAGGATAATTTAGCAACAGCCCTCACGCTTAATGCTGCTGCTGATTCTCTTACAGAAGTGTTCAGTCCTGTAACGCTTGCCACGGGTAAGATAACAAGTGCTTCTACAAGTACTACAGCAGTGACAGGAACAAGCACGACATTCCTTACAGACTTTGCTGTTGGGGACTATATGTTCTATTACACAGCGGATGGCAATCCTGTTCTTTTGGGTAAGGTCGCTGTTGTAAATAGCAATACATCTATTACACTTACAGCTTTTGCTTCTATAGCCATTGGTGCTACTCCTGGAGCTTATTGTGGTAAAACAAATATGGTGATTGGGGTGGCTGAGAGTATTCTTGTACGAATCCCTGTTGTCCCTTCTGGCAGTGCTATAAATATGCCGAATTGGAACGCCTATAGAATTACGGCTGGACAGCCAACAAGTTTTAATAAGGTGGCATCTTCTTATATGGAAACGTATTCGGAGGTGAATAACCCTGTTGTTGTGGATGGCACTCCGGTGAACATCCCATACACTGTCACGCCTATTTACAATTATCCGAGGGCATCCAACATTAACGGGTATCAATATGTTTTTGGCACATTGGCAGCACCAGCGTTTCCAAATTATGCTTATGCTGTGTTAGACCCTAACGGGAATTCACAAAACGAAAACTTAGCCCCCAACACTTTGTTCAAGATGTTTGCCAATGAGTCTTTCTTTCAGAATGGAATTCTGGCAACTGCGAACTATCCATTTTTATTTTTACAAACAGCAGGATATTAAACGATATGGGAAATTACACTTCTACAGCAATTAATTTATACAGAATTAATGCCAACAACACCGCTTTGGCTCAAAGCGCAAGCGGAGGTTCAGCTAATGCTCCTACAGAAGAGATTACGGCTCCTGTGGCCACCACCGGGGATTTCTCTTCCTATAATAATGGCACGTTTGAAATTGTTGGTAGTAGCACTTTGTTTACTAATTTTGACGTGAATCAATATCTGTACTACACAGACACCGCCACTGGTGATTATGTTCTTGTAGGTCAGATTGATAGTATTGATACAGACACGTCTCTTTTCCTTACGGATGCTGCCACGAATGAGCCTGATGCTAATAGCGTTCTTTCTGCCTCTTATGCCCTCATTACAAACAATGAGAGTATTTACATGAGGATTCAAACATTGACAGGTCCAGCAACAGGACAGATGCAAATCCCGAACTTCGGATTGGGATATTGGAGGCAGAACAATGGATTGACAGGAGTGAATAACCCGAATCAAAGCACACTTGAACAAGTGTCTGTCATTGGCTCTCCGCTAAATAATGCTGCCGTTATCACGCCTATTTCATTCACATTCGTGACAATGAATCAGTTTCCGGTGGCAACCACAGGTACAGTTTTGGGCACAACATATTGGTCGAACACTGGTTTATTCCCTGCTTACGTTTGGATACGAGTTACGCCTCAGATTGGCTCAAGCACATCACTTGCTTCTCAAACGCTCTATCGTTTTACAACGCAGGAGAACATGGAGGCTTTGATTATTGAGGCCATTACGGCAGGCTCAATATTGCAACTCGCTGGATACAATAATGTTTCCACAGGAGCGGGCACAGGAACAGGAACAGGAACAGGAGCAGGAGCATAACATATGGCAGCTCAAGTAGTATTTAGAACATCCGGGTTCGCTAAGGCTTACGTTTCCACCGTGAGCAATAACCCTTTTGTCATTACGTCTGGAGCTACCTCTGCCTTCTTTGCAACAACAGCTACATTCCCTGTTGCTTACACAGCCCCTAATTCTGTTGCCTTCTTTGCAACGACAAGCAATCAGCCCATTGTAAAAACGGCTAGTCAGGCTGTGGTATTTGTTGTCACTCCAAACCCAAATATTCCCAAGGAACTTGTTCTTAAAATAGGAACGCTTGAATTTGATGCTTCTGGATTATTTATTGATGTCCCTGATGCAACAGGAGAGTATGTTGCTGTAACAAACACAGGAGGATATAACCCTGAAGCAGACACCACCAATCCATATAGACCTAAGAGAAGCCAAGTGAATCTTTGGACTGTCTATAGGATATGGGATGTAGTTGGGTATGGCGACAAGACACAAACTCCCGATAGTCAGGCAGAGCAGAATGATGTAGATTATGTCTATCCCCTCTACTTCCCTACAGAAGTGGTGGCTAGCGAAGACGTGCCTATTGATGGCATTTACGAAATCATTCTCATAGCTGCTCCTGTTGGAGAGGATTATGCTAATTGGTTTGGGAACGAGAATCTATATGACATTGCCGACCAATATCCTGATTGGTATGTAACAAGTGTTGGGGTTATGGTGGACCAAGAGGTTCTTAATTGCCTTAACAGAAGACGTTACGAATTCCTTCAGGGCGTAATGTGTGGCAAATGCGACGGAGATTATCTGCTATTCTATTCTGATTATGTTGGGATGTTAGCCGCAATGGAGATACAGGATTGGCCCACAGCAATTGATTTGTACAACAAATTAAAAAACCAATGCAGCGGGGATTTAAACTCTAGCTGCGGATGTTAAAACATGGCAACATTTTTAGACGACCTCTCGATATATAATGCAAAGGCGGCAGCAGCAATAACGCTGGCCGCTTCAACGGGTGATTCTGGAAAGGCGAACTTGATGTCGTCTTTAAAGAGTACGGCCAATGACACCACCCTTACGGAGGCTGTTAGGCTTAACGCACTCACGGCTCTGATTAATGTTGGGAATCTTCTTGACATCCCTCTCCCTCCGTACTTCCCTATTACAACAACCTTTGCGAATTCCCAAACATATGTGGGCGTTCACAATGATTTGTCCGGGTTAAACGTAGGGGACTTTCAACACCTTACATCAGCGGAGAAATCTGCGGCTCTTAACAAGGCTTCCCTCTCGGACATTACATTCGCCAATCTAATTGGTGTGTACACAGACAACGCAAGTCTTGTGGGTGGCTTTGCTTTAAAGCAGGATGCCCTTAGCGGATTGGGATACATAAAGGCTAATGGAGGAAGTATTACATACGACAATTCTACGTTCCTCACATCCGTTACAGGTATTGTAGCAGCTAATACGCCTGGTGGAGGACAAATCACAGGAACATACGCTAGCCCTACATTAAGCAATGCTGCCGTAATAGGACAATTACTTACAGGGTTTAATCCGAGTGCCGCAACAGGGGTTCTTTCTAATACGGATTCAATATTTTCCGCTATTGAAACGCTGAATGCGAATGTTGAAAATGTAATAGCAACAAGCGGAACAATAAACGAAATTACTTTCGCTCTACCATCAAGCGTATTTGATTTCACTGCTGGTCCATTTACATCTGGGGCTGCTCCTTTGAGTGGAACATTCTTAGACCAATCTCAAAACTATTTCTTTGCAGGGCCAACAAGTGGAGGAACGGGACAGCCTACATTCAGGGCAATTGTTCCTGGAGACTTTCCTGTATCTGGAGCTACGGCAGGCACATACGGAAGTGCAAGTTCTATTCCTGTTATTCAGGTGGATACTTATGGCCGTGTGACAACCATTGCCAATGTAACGGCTGCGAGTGGTGGTCAGGTGAATACAATAACATACAGCGTTCCTGCTGGGGTGTTTACACAATCAGTGACAGGAACATCTGCTGTATCTATTACGCTTGGTCTTAGTACACAGACGGCAACTTATGTTTGGGCTGGACCTGTGAGCGGTGCTGTGGCTGGGCCTACATTCCGTGCGCTTGTTTCTACGGATATTCCAAGCATATCTTTAGACCAAGTTGATGGGCTCTATGCCTATCTTGACTTCTATCTGCCAAACGCTTTAGCAACCAGCGCAATGTTTATTGGCAATGGCAGTGACGCAGCCGTTAACGCCACTGTAACAGGAGACCTTGCGCTTTTATATGTAGATAACGCTCCAACAAACGAAGCCGAGTTTACAATTCAACCTGGAGTTGTTTCGTACGCAAAGATTCAAGATGTAACAGGGCAGAAGCTTCTTGGAAGATATGCGTTAGCGGATGGCGAGGCTCAAGAAATCACATTTGACTCGCTTGCCTTTACATTAAACAGCACAACGGGAGTTTTAGGATTGGTTACGCCAAACCCTCCAACACTTACTACGAAGGGAGACCTTTTAACAGCTACAGGGCCATCCACTCAAGTGAGGCTTGGCATTGGTGCTAACGCCACATTATTTATGGCGGATAGTGCTGTATCGACAGGGAATAAGTGGGTGGCAATGAGCGGAGATGCGACAATAGCAACATCTGGTGCTATTGCAATTGGGGCAGGTGCTGTTACACTTGGGAAGATGGCTACCCTCGCTGCTAATTCCTTTATAGGAAACAACACAGGAAGTGCTGCTACACCAATTGCTTTGACGGTGACACAAGCAACGGCAATGCTGAATCAGTTCACGACATCGCTAAAGGGGTTGGTTCCCGGCGTAACCGGGCCTGCCATTGGCGATGCAACATACTTCCTGAATGCGACAGGCGCATGGTCTGTCCCTGCTGGAGGTGGAGGAGGAGGAACGGTAAGTAGTGGCAGTCAATATCAACTTGCTTATTATGCAGCAAATGGGACAACGGTTAGTGGATTAACATTAATCACGGCAAGTCGTGCTTTAGTGAGTGATGCCAATGGCCTTCCTGTTGCTTCCTCTGTTTCTACAACGCAGATAGAATATCTTTCCTCGGTGACAGGAACAACAGGAACGACAAATACAAATCTTGTGTTTAGCGCAAGCCCTACATTTACGGGGACCCCTGTCTTATCAACAGCGACAGCCACTTCAATTAATAAAGTGGAAATAACAGCTCCTGCGACAAGTGCTACATTGACAATAGCCGATGGCAAAACGCTCACAATAAGCAACACACTCACATTTACAGGGACAGATGGTTCTTCCGTTGCCTTTGGGGCAGGAGGCACGGTTGCCTATATTGGCTTGGCAAATAGTTGGACATCTGGTATAAAGCAGACATTTGCTCCATCAGCAACAAATGCGGGGATAAATGTAGGAACTTTAGCCGGGCAGCCATCAAGTCCTGTTAACGGAGACCTTGTATATAACTCAACAGCCACAGCCCTCCAAGCATACATTAATGGTGCTTGGGTGAGTTTAGGCGCAGGAGGAGGCGGTGGTAGTGGAACTGTAAATAGCGGAACGCAATATCAACTTGCATATTACGCAACAACAGGAACGGCTGTCAGCGGTTTAACTACAGGTACAAATGGTCAAGTCTTGGCACTTAGTGCTGGGTTGGTTCCTACTTGGACAACCTTGGGGACATCCACCACCCTTACAAATATTGGCGCAGCCACCGCTTCAAATACACCTTTAGCTAATGCTGCTGGAAGTATAATCACTTGGAATTGGCATAGCAATACAACAACAAACTCTTTTGTTCTTGGCTCCACGGGATTAACATCTGGTAGTCTTTTAACATTAACGCACACAACAAGTGCGTTTACTGGTAATCTTGCTTCGTTCACCTCTTCATCTGTATCAAGTGGAACACTTCTTAATCTTGGTATAACCGGAACAGGAGCCTCTGCAAAAAACCTTGTTATCACAAACGCATCAAGCGGAAACACTTCGGGTCGTGGAATAGATGTATTGATAAGCGGAACAACAGCAGCGGCTACTACATACGGGGCGTATATATCTAATACAAAACTCACTGGCACTGCTGCTTATGCGTTGTATCTAAACACCTCTGCCACTGCCACAACCAATTATGGATTACAGATTAATACTTCTGGAGGAACCACCAATTATGCAATTGATGTTGTGGCTGGTATTTCAAGGTTTGGGGTAGGAACGGCAAGTGTTCCTCAATTAATTCTTACGCCATCAACAGCGGCAGGAGGAACAACATTTACAGGAATTGTTAATGGTTCGCTATGGTATGACACCAATAGCACAATAACCAATTCAAGCCTGACGCTTTATAAGGACTCTGCACCTACAAAAATCCTCACCAAAGACCGCAACCCAGACTTTATTACAAGCGCACAAGGCGTTGTTGTGGCAGATGCAAGCGGTAATTTCACAAAATCTGCCGACCTAACGGCTTTGGGGATATTCGCTCAGACAAACGATGTACCAGTAGTAAATACTACTACGGCAACTACCTTAATAGGAACTATTGTTGGAAGTGCTACACTACCTGCTAACTTCTTTGCTGCGGGAAAAACCATTATAATATTCATCTCTGGTACATACGCCCAAACATCCGGTTCAAATACTTGTACGCTAAACTTTTCAATAGGAGGCGTTGCGGTAGGCTCTATAGCATTAAATCATAACAACACCTTGTCGGCAACATATTTTGAAACAAGGGTTGTATTAACTTGCAGAACTGCCGGAGCCTCAGGAACGGTGCAATATCAGGGATGTGGTCTTCTTAATAATTCGACAAATCCAACTTTTTATTACCAAACTTCTGCAACATCTGGAAGTATAAACACTACTACAACAAATGCTATTAATGTAACAGCAACTTGGAGTGCGGCAAATGCTTCAAATAGTTTAATAGCAGGAATTAATATAGCCCAATATATAAACTAATATGCCACTAACAGCCCTCGGAGGAGCATCTGGAACTGTCGTAATTGGAGACACCACCACAGCGGTGTTTCCTCAAACGCTACATCCAAATGTGAATGCTTACATTGCTTTAGTAGCAGCCAATGGCTACGCAATGACACGCATTGAAATTGATGCTGTAAACAATATGGTGTTATCAATGGTTTCTAATGGCATTTGGGATAAAGTTATAGCGGTGTACCCGGTAATAGGAGGACTTGCTAATACTCATCGAATAAACATAAAAGACCCAAGAGATGCGGATAGCGCATACAGGCTTGCCTTTACTGGTGGATGGACGCATGGTTCTACTGGCATGACTCCTAATGGAACTACTGCCTATGCAAATACATTTGTTATACCATCAACAGGGTTTACGGGCAGCAACGATGTTCATGTAAGTTACTATTCTCGGACTAATAATTTAACCATTGGTTATGAATTTGGAGTTTCTTATGACGGGCAAAGCACAAGATTTTACTTAATAGCAAGATACTCCAATGGTAATATGACAGGTGCTTTAGGAACTTCTATAGCTAAAGTAAATGCAAACTCTACGGGGTATTATATGCTTAATTCTAATTCAACAAATGCACAAATTATAAAAAACGGAGTGATTTTAAATACTGGAACTGCAATTACCAATTTTGCTCTTTTCACAACACAAACATTATTGTTAGCGGCAGAGAGAAAAGGGAATACAATTTTGGAGTTTTCATCAAAACAATGTGCGTTTGCCTCTATTGGAGCAGGGTTATCATCCGTACAAACAAACGCATTCTACAACATTGTTCAATCCTTCCAAACAGCATTAGGAAGACAAGTGTAATAAAACTATGCCTACAAAACAATACCAAGGGTTCACCCTTTATCAAATCAGCAATCAACCATCCATCCCTGAGATGGAGCGTTGGATAAGTTGGTCTGGGCTTGACATTGAATGCGACCCAGAATACGGATACTACATCAAAATGAAGTATCGCCTATGGGCATTCATCAACGATGTGGAGATTCCAATTGCTCCCGGTGCAGTGTATGTTAGCCTAATTGCCGACAACAGCACTTGCGTGGATAACACAGGCGTGATTGTGCCTTGCGGAACTCCGGGAAGTGTAGGCGAATACGACTTCTACATGAGTATGTGGGACACGCCTGTCATCATTGAGGACTTCGTGGTGAGTAAGTTATATTGGGCAGATTCTCAAGGTCGCTTTAACACTTTTTAGCCATGCAAGACTGGAGCATTATACTTGTCAGGAATGAAAAGGGTACATGGCTTCAGCGTCTGTATTGGCAGGCCATCAGATGGGCTACAAAGAGCCAATACAACCATTGCCAACTTGTACGCAACTTCAACGGCAAGCTATACATTTGCGAGAGTGATGTGTCCGGCTTCCGTGTAACAAAGACCTTACAGAAGTGGCAAGAGGAGCAGATATTCAGGGAGCGCAAGTTTGTTGTCATAAACATATACGGATACACAGAGCATAGGTTTAACAGCCTGCTCGGCAACAAGTATGACGCTGGCTATTGGACATACTTAACAAAGCAGTATAGCAGCATGGCCTCCACGAATTGCTTCCAGAGCCTCGCTTACATTTTTAAGTTTCCATATCCGTGGCTCGCTACGGCAAACACCTTTATAAATCATGGCAGAAAAAAAGTTCACGACAACGGTTAATGGCAAAACTCGTTCCTTCGGGGCGAAGGGATATTCTATTTCCCCAGGAACACCAAAGGGAGACAATTATTGCGCTCGTTCTTCTGGCATAAAGAAATGTGCGAATCCTCCTTGTGCCAATGCGCTTTCACGCAAAGCCTGGGGATGTGTAGGCAAGAAGAGCGTAGCATCGAAGGCCGTTAAATACACAAGGAAATGAAAGGCATAGAGAAGGACGATTTGTTTTTAGCTTTCATTATGCTGGGGTTCATGTCGTGGCTCACATTTGAGGTTTATACATTCAGGAGACAATCTGTGGAGCGTTTTGACAAGATAGAAGAGAGGATGTTTCTAATGGCTATAGGGCAAAAGCATATTGTTTCTACAC
>Ga0315274_10007460_pt1 | contig 15833 bp, 10 predicted proteins | sample YL17G02_20_MG_FD_203700 | JGI IMG/M metagenome (GOLD analysis project Ga0315274, IMG submission 203700) | Sediment microbial communities from Yellowstone Lake, YNP, Wyoming, USA - YL17G02_20 | ecosystem: Environmental > Aquatic > Freshwater > Lake > Sediment | place: USA: Wyoming | collected... | reverse complement strand
CGCTCAGCACCAGCGCAGTTTCTATCTCGGATTCTATGCCGGCGATGATGTCGGTGTCCATTCGGTCGCCGATAATGACGGTGTCTTGGGGGGCACAGTCGAGTCTTTTCAGGGCGTGCCGCATAATGAGCGGATTAGGTTTACCGATAAAATACGCTTTTCTTCCTGTGGTCATTTCGATCGGGGCAATGAGCGCTCTGCACGCCGGCGCCACGCCTTTTTCCGAGGGGCCTGTCAGGTCGGAGTTTGTCCCTATCAATTTAGCGCCTTTGAGCACCAATTGCACGGCGAGCTCTATCTGCTCGAAATTGTAGGTCCGTGTTTCGCCCACCACCACATATTCAGGATTAATATTGTCGATATAAAAGCCGGCATCGTGCAGAGCGTTTACAAGCCCTGACTCCCCGATGACGTACACGCCAACCTTTGGGTTCTGGCTGGCCAGGAAGCTGGCGGTGGCCTGCGCGGAGGTTATAAAATGCTCCTCATCAACTTCGATGCCGAAATGCGCGAGCTTGAATTTCAGCTCTTTGGGCGACTTGGCGCTACTATTTGTAAGAAAGAGAAATTTTTTGCCTTGCTTTTTTAGCCAATCGACGAAATCTTTGGCGCCGTCCACCAGTTTGTCGCCGTGGTAGATAACGCCGTCCATATCGCAGATGAATCCCTTTTTGTCTTGTAGCTTTGCCATATCCAAGTTGTCATTCAACATAGCTATCCGAACAATGTCAACGGACTTGTCTTTGTTATTTTTACTTTTGCGAACTGCCCGGCGAGCGATATCGGCCCATTAAACACAACAATCCAATCCTCAGCGGTTCGCCCGACCAGCTGCCGCTCGCTGCTGCTCTGGTCGAGATTTAAGTGCGCCTTTTTACTTAAGCCTTCGACCAGGACTTTAACTTGCCTGCCTAAAAAATCACGACTCAGTTCATCGCTTATTCTTTCCTGCACTGCCAGCAGTTCTATATTTCGCCTTTTCTTCACTTCGGCGGGGATGTTGTCCTGTAATTTTTTATCGGCTCTTGTCCCTGGCCGGGGCGAGTACTTGAAAATAAAGCAATTTTTGTACTTGGCTTTCCTGGTCAAGTCTATGGTTGCCTGGAAGTATTCTTCCGTTTCGCCCGGAAAGCCAACTATAAAATCGCCCGCAACGGCGATGTCCGGCACGATAGCTCTTGCCTTATCAAGAAGCTCAAGATACTGAGCTGCCGTATAATGTCGGCTCATCGCTCGCAAGATTTTGTCTGAGCCGCTTTGAGCGGGCATGTGCAGATAGTGACATACCTTCGGCGAATCAGCCGTAGCTTGCAAAATCTCGTCCAGAAACTCTTCTGCTGGATAGCTGGTGACGAATTTGAGCCACTCTATTCCCGCGATGTTACTTGCTGTCGCCAGCAGGTCGGCCAGGCAGTAGGTTTTTTCGCCCGCTGTATATTTATACGAGTTTACCGTTTGGCCGAGCAGCGTTACTTGTTTTACGCCTGCATCAGCGAGCTTTCTTATTTGCTCGATTATGGCAGCGGGAGGCCGGCAGACTTCCGGACCGCGCACGTACGGGACAACGCAGTATGAGCAAAACCTATTACAGCCGTGCATCACGCGGACGTAAGCCTGGCCCGGCAGTTGTCTGTCTTCGATACCGTAGGCGGATTCAAATTGTTCCAGGGCAAGGTTTTGGTCTTCAGGTTTTTTTGTCTGTCGAATTTTTTGTTTAATTGCCAGGGTCTTTTTCTTTTCTTGCAGGGCGTCGGCCAGAAGCTGTGGTATCTGCGGTATTTGTGCCGGCCCGCAGACTAAATCGACAGCCTCGTGCTGGAACAATTTTTCGCCCAGTCGTTGGGCCATACATCCGATCACGCCCACCATTAAGCCTGGGCGAGTTTTTTTGAGGTGCTTGAGGTGCCCTAAGTGCGAAAGAACCCTCTGTTCCGCGTGGTCACGGACAGAGCAGGTGTTTATCAAAACAACATCCGCTTCTTTAGCGTTATCAGTTAGACCAAAGCCGGCGGCTCTGAGCGCAGAAGTCACCAGAGCTGAGTCCAGCTTATTCATCTGGCACCCGTAGGTCTTTATGTACACACTTGGGCTGCTCATAGGGCACGAACGCCTGCAGCGATTCTCAATTGTCCGAATGTTAGTGCTCATGCTCAGGCTGGGGTTTCTTTCCTTCTGCTTCGGCGTGAGGGGCTGCGGTGCCTAAAGCATCATTGTGCAGCCACTCAACGTAGTGCACAAATTCAACGTAAGCTGCAACGTACTCCCGCCCAGCCTCGACACTTTCATTGGTGTGTTTTTTGGTTTCCACAACGTGGTTGAATCGCTGACGTATTCCCGACATAATAAGCGTGGAAATCTCCTTTGCTAAATCATCAAGGGGGCTACTCTCGATCGCCTTATCCGCCGCGGCAATCACAGGCTCAACCTGGCCTGCGGGTTTTAGACCTGTATAACCTGCCCCTTCCGCGGCCCGGTGGACGCGAACAAGGGTCTCGAAGAAATACATATCCGCAAGGTCTTTCGCCTGTGGGCTAAGTTTGCGCACGCCAAGAGTTTCTTCAAAAGCCTTTTTTATCTCGTCCTCATCATCCTTTCGCACCCATTTCAGAACCGGCGTAACGTTGCCTTTTTCCAGAGCTATTTTGGCCTCGGTAATTACAGGGCCATCCATTGTATCGCAGTGAGGCGTGACTTTTTCAGCCGCAAAGAACGCGAGCACAAAAAGGATAGCCAACAGACCGGGCAGGGTTTAGGTTTTGCTTGGTTTCGTAGTGATTACCTCCCTTTTTGTCTGGTTGTTAAGACTTATTTCAGGTAGTTCGGCTTTCGATTGTTCTGTTCGTTTCATAAGGTTGCCTCGCGCCTCTCTACGTATACCCTCTATTGCTTATACAAGGGCGAAATTATATCATTCCGGCCTGTCAAAATCAATGTAGCGCTGGCTCTGATAAAGCAAACCCGCTGCATAGAGTGGAAGAAGAGTTTATTTTATTAAGGGCAGCCGTTATATTAGCCTGCGGTTGTGGGACGGTGAACGGTGAAAAGGTCGACCGCTTACCCGCTAAACTGTTAAAGGGATAGCTAAATGAGACGATGGTGGCAAGAAAGTGTTGAGCAAGTAGTTGCCTCTCTTGACGGTAACTTGTCTTCCGGATTGACCTCGGCGGAAGCGGCGGCAAGGCTGGCCAAATATGGTCCCAACCAGTTGGAGGAGAAGAAAGGGACCTCGCCCTTAACTATCTTTCTGAGCCAGTTTCGAGGTTTTATTATCTGGGTGCTGATTGGTGCAGCTCTTGTCTCCGGTTTTCTGCAGGAGTGGGTAGATGCCCTTGCGATAGTTGCGATCGTTGTTTTGAACGCCATTCTTGGATTTATCCAGGAATACCGGGCGGAAAGAGCATTGGCGGCGCTTAGAAAACTTTCCAGCCCGACGTCTAAGGTCATTCGTGACGGTCACGGGCAAGTTGTACCATCCTTTGAATTAGTGCCTGGGGACATTATCGAATTGGAATCCGGTGACAACGTGCCGGCTGACAGCCGAATTGCGTGGCTTACTTCAAACTTCGCCGCTGCGGAGGCCAGTCTTACCGGTGAATCTACGCCCGTTGCAAAAACCGTTCTTGCGCTGAGCGAGAAAGAAACCCCTTTGGCCGATAGGGCCAACATGGTCTATATGGGGACATCCGTTGCATCCGGCAAGGCAAAAGCAATTGTGGCTGAAACCGGAATGCAAACGGAGCTCGGCAAAATAGCGGAGATGGTGCAGGAAATTAAGCGCGAAGCCACCCCTTTGCAGAAAAAACTGGAGCAGTTCGGTAAATGGATTGTGTATCTGTGTTTTGTTCTTGTCGCAGCGGTGTTTTTGCTGGAGCTGGTGCGCGGCGGAAAAGTTATTGATACGTTTCTTACCGCTGTGAGTCTGGCTGTCGCAGCCATACCGGAGGGATTGCCGGCCGTTGTTACTATTGCCTTGGCTTTGGGCGTCAAAAGGATGGCCGCTCGTCACGCGCTTATAAGGAAGCTGCCTTCGGTTGAAACCTTAGGCTGCGCGACTGTTATATGCTCAGATAAAACCGGCACGTTGACCAAGAATGAGATGACGGTACAGGCAGTTTTTACAGGCGGCCACTTGTTCAAAGTAACCGGCGTGGGATACGAACCCAAGGGGGAATTCTTACTTAATGATAGGCCGATCGATCCCGGCGATTATCCTGATTTGGGCAAAACCCTGCTGTGCGGCGTTCTTTGCAACGGGGCACAGTTAGTCAAAACTGACAACGGCTACAGGATACACGGTGACCCAACGGAAGCGGCGATTCTTACCTGCGCGGGAAAGCGTGACTTTTGGAAAAGCGAGCTGGAAGAGACGTATGCCTTTATGCAGGAAATCCCTTTCGATTCTGAAAGAAAGAAGATGACCATTGTCCGCAAAGGTGAAAACGGCCTTACCGCTTTTGTTAAAGGCGCCCCCGATGTGCTTTTGAATGATTGCAGCCAGATACAGCAAAAAGGCGCCGTCAGGATATTAAACGCCCAGGACAAAGAAAAAGTCCTTTCTGTCAACGATGAATTGGCTTGCGGCGGGATGCGAGTCCTTGCGGTCGGATACCGAGTTCTGGATAGAATTCCTGATAAATATGAAGCCGCTTTAATTGAAAATAATCTCACTTTTGTGGGTCTGCTGGCTATGACCGACCCGCCCAGAGAAGAAGTCAAGAACGTAATGGGCGAATGTACAGAAGCCGGCATCAAAACCATTATGATCACCGGCGACCATAAAAATACGGCGGTTGCTATAGCTAAGGGGCTGGGTTTCTTCAAAGAAGACTCATTGGCGTCGACGGGCGAAGAGTTGGACAAAACCAGCGATGATGAGCTTGCAGACAAGGTGAAGAGGATTTCGGTTTACGCTCGCGTTTCGCCGGAGCACAAGTTAAGGATTGTGCGGGCTCTGCGTCGGCAAAAAGAGATTGTCGCAATGACCGGCGACGGCGTAAACGACGCACCGGCTCTTAAAGAGGCGGATATCGGCGTGGCGATGGGAATAACCGGCACCGATGTCACCAAAGAGGTCGCAGATATGGTCATTACCGATGACAACTTTGTTTCCATCGTGGCTGCGATCGAGGAGGGCAGGGGCATATATGATAATATCAAAAAGTTTGTCCATTATCTGCTGTCCTGCAACGCCGGCGAAATCCTGGTTATGTTTGTTTCTTCGCTGGTGGGGCTGCCGGTGCCGCTGCTGCCCATTCAAATCCTGTGGATTAATCTGGTGACTGACGGACTGCCCGCGTTAGCTTTGGGGGTTGATCCTGCTGACCCGAATATAATGAAGCAGCCTCCCCGCCCAACGGATGAAGGCGTTATCACCAAAGGTAGGGCGTTTCTTATGTTATGGCAAGGGGCCTTTATTGCCCTATGTACTCTTGTGGCTTTTGGCTTTGTTTTATTCGTGGAGAAAGAGGGCATAGGACGAGCGCGAACAGCAGCGTTTGTAGTTCTTGCCTGTAGTCAGTTGTTTCACGCTTTTAACTGCCGCAGTATGACCGAGTCTTTATTTAAGATCGGAATACTTACCAACAAAAAGCTGATCCTGGCGACCGTGACATCATTTTTTGTACAAATGCTGGTTGTGTACGTGCCGTTCTTACAGAGGATATTCAGGACAGAGCCGTTAGGGTTTTTTGATTGGCTTTTGGTAGTTGGCATTTCATCGCTTCCGCTGTGGGCAATGGAAGTGGTCAAGGGATTGCATTTACTTAATCCGCCGACCCGTGTGGCGGATTAATCCGTTCCCTCGGCTGCGCTCGGCATGACAAACTGCGCTCGCGCAAGGGCCATCCATATGTCATTTCGACCGAAGCGATGCGAAGCATCGCGCAGTGGAGAAATCTGGCTTCGCAAGGTAGGTTCCACTATAATGTCGTCATGCCGGGAAGCAAAACCTACTATGTTTATATCATGGCCAACCAATCGCGTACTTTGTATGTTGGATTCACCAACAATATCCGAAGAAGAGTCTGGGAACATGGAACTGGATTAGTCGAAGGCTTTACTAATTGCTACAAGATCGACGCGCTAGTTTATGTTGAATCGTTCGGCGACGTGTTTTGTGCGATTGAACGAGAGAAGCAGGTCAAACGCTGGAGGCGAGATAAGAAATTGCGAGTAATTGCTCAAGCTAATCCTGACTGGCATGATCTTAGTGATGGACTATGAGATCAATATCGCATACAGTGCAGATGTCTCGACGCAGTTTACCCTGAGTGAAGCCGAATGGGCTCGACATGACAGCGGCAAGGTCACAAAATATTGGAGAGTGGACAGATGAAGGTTACTTATGATCGCCAAACGGATACGCTCACCGTGATTTTTTCGGATACCCCGGTAGCTGAAACCGATAAGGATAAGCCCGCTGTTATTCCGCCAAAATAGGGGCAGCCACGGAACAGCGTTTCATTAAGGGGTCTGTGGTAATTGGGTCAACGGGCCTGTTGAAAAACCACGAATTTTTATTGGACAGGCGTTGAAATTGAGGCGAGAATCTGCGCTTGGTAGGTCGAGATGGTGTCATAGTATATTGTCAACCGTCGCATGAGATTCGGTCCGTATGGAACAAAAACAAAATAGATATGGAGGTACTACAATGCAATACCGGATTCTTCAGAGCGTTATGGTTGCTGTCCTGTTAGTCGGCCTCTGTGGGTGCGAGAGCATTTTGGGACGAGCAGCAAAGAAGGAAGCACCCGGCCAGGTAGTGTCGCTGTCGGATGTTCCGGAACCTGCCCGCGAAACTATTGAAAGGTTGACCGCCGGAGGCGAGATCAAGAAGATTGAAAAGGAAGAGACAGGCGGCACAGTAATCTACGACGTTGAGGCGAGAGTTAGGGACAAAGATGTGGAGTATGACGTCGCCGGTGACGGCAAGGTACTCACAGCGGAGGAGAGCGTTCCATATAGCTCGCTGCCGGCAGCGGTTCGAGCCGCCGTTGAGAAATACTTTGGCTCTGCCGAAGGGCTTAAGGCCTCCAAAGAAATCGAGGACGGCAAGATATTTTACGAGGTGGAAGGAAAGAAAGGCGGCGCCGTGATTGCCCTGAAGCTCGATGAGACGGGCAAAATCCTCGAAGAAGAAAAGGGCTGAGTCCGTTTAGCCGCCGCTCCTGTTCTGAGTATTGTCGAAGGGCCTGTGGTGGCGGTCTTCTATTATTTATCCCACGAATTTATTAGCGTATGGTGGCAGCGTCAATCCGCCACTGGCGGATTGGCGATGGTTATTTTACACAATATATTTTAGCCATCCCCAAGCTGCCCCCTTCGACTTCGCTTCCCTCGGTCTTTCTCGGGACAGGCAGGGCAGGCTTGAGTCTGCCACTCGTCGATTACAATACTCGAAACAGTGGACTTATAAATCCACCGGTGTCTTATACAGAACCATATAATACATAGTTAGGCGGCCAAATCATTATGGCACAGTTCAAAGTCGTGTGAATTAATTGTCCTGAGAGGAGAGTATGAGAGGTACGATTTTAATCATCAGTTTCTATTTGATACTATCTGCGAATGTGGGCGCACAAGAAACCACATCGCGAGCGCTACAATCAGCCACCACGATTCACCCAGCCATGTCACCTACTCCACAGGCTGCCACCAGTCCGGTTCCAGTCCCAGAACCGAGCGAGAAGGCACTGTCTTACTACCGCAGCGGCAATGTGCTCTGGGGCGCCAATATTATTTGGGAGCTGCTTATCCCGGCACTGTTTTTATTCACTGGTTTTTCCGGTCGCATTCGCAACTGGGCGCAGCGCCTTGGCAAGAACTGGTTTTTCGTCATCGGCATTTACTTCGTCATCTTCTCCATCATCAGTTTTGTGATTGACCTGCCGCTCGATTACTATGAAGGATATGTCCGCGAGCACGCCTATGGGTTGTCAAATCAGACTTTCGGCAAATGGTTCGGAGATGCGCTCAAAGGATTGCTCAGAAGCCTTGTCATGGGTGTCATCTTCCTGTGGGTGCCTTACCTTCTGCTCAGGAAAAGCCCGCGCCGCTGGTGGTTCTACAGCGGCTTGTTGACTATTCCTTTTCTCTTTCTCGTTTTTCTGATCCGACCGATCTGGATCGACCCGCTCTTTAACAAGTTCGGGCCGATGAAAGACAAGACGCTCGAAGCCACAATTCTGCGACTAGCCGAGCGCGCCGGCGTCGAAGGTGGCAGCGTTTTCGAAGTCGATAAGAGCGAGGATACGAAAGCTTTGTATGCCTATGTCACCGGTTTTGGGCACACCAAGCGGATCGTCTTATGGGACACGACTATTGCTAAAATGAACGAACAGGAACTGATCTTTGTGATGGGCCACGAGATGGGCCACGACGTTCTGGGGCATATCTGGAAATCTATCTTATTCTTCTCCATATTGATCATGGCCACGCTCTACACCGTTCATCGCACGGCGGGCTGGCTGATCCATAGATACAAACACCGTTTCGGCTTCGACCAGCTTGCTGACATTACTTCATTGCCGTTGATCATTCTGCTATGCAATCTTTACTTATTCATTGTCACGCCATTCGATTTAGCTTACTCGCGCCACATAGAACACGAAGCCGATCGGTTCAGTTTGGAGCTCACGAAGAACAACCACGCGGCAGCGACCGCCTACGCCAAACTCCAAACTGAAAACCTGGGAGTGCCGCGACCTGGCTTGCTGTACAAGCTCTGGCGGGCGCAACACCCGACGCTCGGCGAGCATATTGATTTCTGTAACACTTACCGGCCCTGGGAGAAGAATGAGCCACTTGTATATGGACACTTGTTCAGAGAAGCGAAATAGGCTTGCGCCCCAGGAAATCTGGGGACAGTTTTTTTCCGAAAACGTATGGCAGCAAAGCCGACTTTGCCGAGTCCATTCTGTCAATATCTTCTTTCCATGAGATTGTACGGGTAGCCAAATTCGAAATCTGAATCTCGAAGCACGAGACAAATTCAAAGCAAGAATGACCAAATAACCGAAACACGACTTACTCTATATAAAATGAGCATCCCTTTTGGGACATTTGAATTTTTGTTATTTGGATTTGTTTCGGATTTCGAATTTAGATATTAGGGTTTTCCGATTCTCGTATTCTGTCTCCTGTACCCTGTATTCTATCTTTTGGCCGATAGTTCCCTATTCAATTTACGCTGAAGATCTTTTAGGCGGTTTGATTCGTCAAAGCCGAGCAGAATAATTGGGAAAGCGGTTTTATTGTGCATCAACGGCTCATCCATATCCACCCACTTTCGACAATATTCGCCGTCAGGCGTTCCGGGGATCGGCGAGAAATCCGCCAACATTCCGCGAATGCCCAGGCTCTTGACAAAACGCATTGAAGCCTCAAGCTCGGCAGTGTCACCGTGTGGATGGGCGAGCATTTGATACGCGGTGATATTTGAGGCTTCGGCCCCCGCAGACAGCAGAAGCTCTACTGCCCGCTGGAGCTCTTGCGAAGAAACTTTGGAGCCGGTGCGCTTTTGCCACTCAAGCGAGCAGCTCTCGAAGCCAAGATAGAATGTTTTGAAGCCTGCCCGCACCAAAGAATCGGCTGAATCTTGCGTTACAAAACGGGCGTTCAGGGCATTGGGGCTGTGCAGATTTATCCGCCAGGCGGACGGCGGATTTACTTCTATGCCCCTTCGTATCAGCTCATTCAAAAACGGCACCAAGACTTTTTCAGGCTCAAACAGCAGAGCGTCATCATAAAAAGCTATATTCTGGACTCCGCAATTCGCCAATAGCTCCAGCTCAGCTAATGACCGCTGCAATGGCCGGGGCTTGAATCTGCCGTAAACCTGCGGCACGGAGCAGTAGGTGCAACTGAACGGGCAGCCGTCACTGAGTTTCAGAACGCCTACGTTTAGGTTTTCGTAGGCCTCCCACAATGCAGGTTGCGCAAGATCCGGCTCAATTTCCAGGTATTTCCAGAGCGGGTCAAGATTTGTGCCGGGCACTAATAGATCAGCGTGCAGGCGTTCTGCGTGACTGCTGCACAGTGTCACGTAGTTGCCGCCCAGTATGATCTTTGTTTGCGGCGATATTCTGCGAATATCCTGTATGACTTCCTGGACGCCGAGGCACCAGTAGGTCATCGTGGTTTGCACAAGTGCAAAATCAAAGGGGCTTTCTTGGGCGACAAAATCCGCAAACAGGCTGCGCGGCAAGCCGAATCGCCGGAAATATCGCGGAATTGCTTGCAGGCACGCCGGATTGGCAATGACCTCGTGGTAAAACCGCCCGCGTCCCCACCGGTCCGAGGCGAGGTCCTTTTGCTTGGCTGTAAACGGATGCAGCCTATCGAGATAGTCGAAGAGCTTAAAATCTGCCTTGCCGCGCAAGCAACCTGCGACACTCAGCAGGCCGTATGGCTTCAGCCAAAAGTCGTAGGCGGCAAAGTCATAGATCGGCGGATTCACCAGCAGGATTTTCGGCGCCATAATGATTCTGTCAGAGCGCTATTTGCCGACCGCGGAAATTGAAAATTTTCAATTGTTAATTTTAAATTTAGCCTTCCTCGATAACGTTGAATCCCATCAAGACTCCCAGGTTCTTAATGCTCTGCATGTGATCGCCGAAAAAGACTGCGCGGTGCAGTAGTGTCATCACTCCGCCTTTGAGTACGCCGCAGCCCCAATTGTGAAACATACTCCGGGCGTCAGCCACCTTTGTCCAGAATTGGGTGCGGCAGCCGAGTTCATCCTGGGTTATCCTGAAGATCTTTCCAGTAGAGATCAGCATCGTGTCGAGGTTGATGAATTTGGCGCAGGTTACAGGCTGCCCGATCGGCATCTCCACCTGCAGCGACACGCCTCTGTCACTGTCGGTTTGGGTGCGGATAGTAAAGGGCAGCCGTGTGCTGGTTGGCCCTGCCATTCTCGTGGCGCAGGTGCAGTGAAAGTGGATCAGTGCATTTTGCGACGTATCGAAGACCGGATCGGTAACGAAGCCGGGCACGCCGAATGCGTAGCCGAACATCAGCATCGTGAGCGTCGAATCCATGTCCCCCTCGCAGACGCCAACCAGACCCTGGTCATTTAGCTTGCTGTATGTCAGGCAGCCTTTGGCCGGCTCACCCATGCAATGTGAGCTGGTGGTAGCGCGGGCGCCTTCTTTGATCATCATATTTTTCATCGCCAGGTACATCCGTGCCGAATTGATAATCTCATCTCTGCTGGGCTCGCGGATTTCCTTGGCCTTGCTAATCCAGTATTGCTCGGCCTCGGCCTCGGCGGCTTTCAAATCGACGGCCTTATGGGCCTCGATGACTTGCTCATTCTTGACGGGGACCATCTCTGTGCCGAGCCGCTGCTTAACCTGCTCGGCGGAGCAGGCGGCGGCTGTTCCCTGGGGGTCGCCCACAACAATAATCCGTGTCTGCCTCATCCGCGCAGGCACTCGCATCAGTGCGACCACGCGCGCGAGCTCGCTCCAGTCACTGGTGGGCAGCACAACAACTTTTTTGTCGGCCTTTTGCCACTGAGGAAAGTACATCCAGCCATGGCCGCTGAATGGTTGCGAGAAGACTGCGGTGGGTAAGCCCACATCAATGATTCGGCTCATCGCCTGTTCCGGCGCATCTCCCCCGTGCCCGGAAAGATGGAATAGCAGCACGCCGTCAGCCTCGCTCAGTTTGGCCACCACCTCATTCACATCAGCCGGAGGGACGACCTCGCCGCCGACAAACTTCACGTCGCCAAGCTTGCCCTCCAGCTTAGCAAGGTATTGCTCGAACTTGGCGATCTCCTCGGTCGGCCTCGATAGGTAGATTCCGCCGGTTCTACCCACATAAACCTTGTGGATTTTCACCGCCGGCAATTTAGGCGGCCATTCTTCCTGCTCATTCGCTGTTGCAAGCTGGCCCATCCACTGCCCGCCCAGCACAACTCCTGCTCCGGCTGCGCTTACGCCAAGGAACTCTCGTCGATTCAGTGCATCGTTCATAGTCCGACTCCTTCTAAAGGCCAATTTACAACCCCCCGTGAAACGGGGGGCTAAATATTTGGTTCTTCTGTACTGGGCGTAGAATAAGCAGTCTGCCGCCCATTGTCAATTGCCATTTCACACCAGGCCGAAGTCCAAATGTGCGATAAGAGCATGCTCGGCATTGACTTTGGTGGCGTGAGTTTGTTAGAATAGATAGAGACTCTCTTATGAGCTGGCATTTGGAATTCTATAAGGTTTTAGGTAATTCGTCTTGCAAGTGTGCCGCAAAAAACAAGAAAACCGCCAGGGTGAAGTCACGCCCCGCAGTGAAAAACACCGGCGTGGAAAATCACAGGAGATGGTAGGGTGGCCTTTGGCCCACCAGCAAGATAATGATGGGGCGAGCCGTACTCTGCTCGTTCTGGCATTATCCTTGTTTCTGGTCGGCTCTGCCGGGGCCAAGTGCCCCATAGGCGACCTTAACGGCGACTGCCAGGTCGATATGGCGGACATGCAGATATTCGCCCAGCAGTGGTTGGCTGCCCCGTATAGTCCGGCTGACTTGAACAGCGATGAGGAAGTCGGCATGATTGATTTTGCCCTGCTGGCGGAAAAGTGGCTCGGGGCAGGCGTCCCGCTGGTTATCAACGAGGTTATGGCCGCCAATAGCAGTACCGTTATGGACCCGCAGGGCGAATATGATGACTGGATTGAAATCTACAACGCCGGTGCTGAAGCTATCAATGTGGGCGGCCTATATCTGACCGACATTCTGGATCAGCCCACGATGTGGCAAATTCCTACTAACCGGCCCGCCGCAACTACCATCCCTGGGGGCGGCTACTTATTGGTCTGGGCGGACAACCAGGTTGCAGACGCGGGCCTGCACGCGAATTTCCAGCTCAATGCCGACGGCGAACAGATAGGCCTGTTTGCGGCTGATGGGCATACTTTGATTGACAGCATCACGTTCGCTGACCAGGCCGCCGACATCTCCTTCGGTCGTTACCCTGACGCCAAGGACAATCTGAGGTTCCTTGGCTTGCCCAGTCCGGCAGGGCAAAACCAGGGCGTGTACTTGGGCCGGGTCGCTGACACGAAGTTCAGTCATGGCCGCAGCTTTTATGATCAACCTTTCGAGGTGACTATTACCTGCGAAACGCCTGGCGCAATCGTATATTACACCGTTGACGGTACGCAACCGTATCAAACAGGCGGCCGGTTTCCGACAGGCAAGGTCTACTTCGGTTCTATTCCCGTCACCAGGACTACGTGCCTGCGCGCAGTAGCAATTAAGCCCGGCTGGATGTCCAGCAACGTCGATACCCAGACCTATATTTTTCTCGACAATGTAATCCACCAGCCGGCCAATCCGTCTGGGTTTCCGACTACGTGGGGTTCTGAGTCGGCTGATTATGAAATGGACCCTGACATCGTAAACGCCCATACAGGTACGCTCAAGGACGATCTGAAATCCATTCCCACCATGTCGCTTGTGATGGATTCCAAGCATCTGTTCGATTCCAAGGACGGTATCTATAGCCACCCACAGAGCAGCGGAATTACCTGGGAACGGCCGGGGTCTATCGAGCTGATTAATCCTGACGGCTCAAAAGGCTTTCAAGCCAATTGCGGCGTCCGCATTTACGGCGGCGTCGGACGCAGGGAAAAGAAGAGGACACTCCGTCTGATGTTCAAGGGCATATATGGGCCGACCAGGCTGCTCTATCCTCTGTTTGGGCAAGATGCGGCTGACGAATTTGACTGTTTGATTCTTCGTTCCAACTTCAACGACGGCTATCCTTTTGGTCAGGCTTGTTCACAATACATTCGTGACGAGTTTGGTCGTCGGCTGCAACTGGCTCTTGGGCATCCCTCGCCGCACGGCGTTTTTGTCCACCTATACGTTAATGGTCTGTACTGGGGCTTGTACAATCCTGTGGAACGGCCTGAATCCTCTTTTGCCGCCACGTATTTTGGGGGAGACAAAGAAGACTGGGATTCGCTTAACTCTGGACGCCCTGTTGGAGATAGCACGACGATTACGTACAACGCTATGCTTAATGCAGTCCGGCAGGGCGTACAAAACAACGAGGCCTATCAGCGTCTGCAGGGCAACAACCCTGACGGTACGCCAAACCCGAATTACGTCGATTACCTCGACATTGAGAATTACATAGATTATATGATCGTCAACTTCTACGTCGGCAATACAGACTGGCCCAGCCATAATTGGTACGCTGCTTTCAATCGCGTTAACAGCACCGGCTGGAAGTGCTTTTCGTGGGATGCCGAGTGGGTCGTAGGGCTTATCGTAGGGCACGGTTTGGATTCGTCTCTCAACGAAAACGTCACCGGGGTCAGCGGCTATATCTGTGAGCCTTATGCCCGTCTTCGCAACAATACTGAGTTCCGGCAGCTCCTTGCCGATCATGTGCATAGAGCCTTTTTCAACGGCGGGCCAATGTATGTGGACCCTTATAATACGCAGTGGAATCCTGCATATCCCCAGCGGAACCGCCCGGCGGCGTTGTATGCCGAGCTGGCCAAGTCTATAGAAAGGGCTATGACCGCGGAGTCCGCCAGATGGGGCGATGTCGGCAGCGGCACACCTTACACAGTCCAGCAATGGCTCGCTCAGCGGGACCAAATTCTCTACACATATATGCCTCAGCGCTCGCAGATTGTCCTGGATCAACTGCGAAATGCCGGCCTCTATCCTCTGGTGGATGCACCGGTCTTTCGTGTAAACGGCTCATATCAACATGGCGGGCGGATTTCTCCAACAGACCTGCTTTCGATTACCGCTACAAGCGGGACAATCTATTACACCCTCGACGGCTCCGACCCACGTATGCCAGGCGGGGCCGTTAATGCAGTTCACGCAGCTAAGTATTCCGCACCTATCAGACTTACCCAGAGTACCTACGTCAAGACCCGCACGCTCAGCGGCAATACCTGGAGCGCTCTTAACGAAGCAATCTTCGCGGTTGGGCCTGTGGCGGAAAACCTGCGTATCACTGAGATTATGTACCATCCGCCGGATACCGATAGCCCGAGCGACGCAAACGAGGAATTTATCGAGCTAAAAAATATCGGCGGCGAAACCATCAACCTGAACCTGGCACGCTTCACCAACGGCGTAGACTTTACGTTTCCCAGTTTAGAGCTTGCAGCGGGCAAATATGTCCTGGTCGTGAGAGATCAGGCGGCTTTCTATGCCCAATATCCGGATTTCTCTGGAGTTATCGCCGGGCAGTTTTCCGGCAGCTTGGCTAATGAGGGAGAAAGAATCCGGCTGGAAGATGCCATCGGCCAGACGATACTGGATTTCAAATACAGCGACACCTGGCGTGAAATTACTGATGGGCAAGGCTTTTCTCTTACCATCGTAAATCCAGCAAATCCTGATGCAAATAGCTGGGGCGAAAAAGACTCCTGGCGGGCAAGCGCATTTTATGCCGGCTCGCCCGGCTGGGACGATACCGGCATTATTCCTGAGCCTGGCTCGGTGGTAATAAATGAGGTATTGGCACACGCCCATGCTGACGCCCCGGACTGGATAGAGCTTTACAATACTACCGGCGAAGCGATCAATATCGGCGGCTGGTTCTTAAGTGACGATGGCAACGACCTGACCAAATACGAAATTGCCGATGGCGCTGTCATTGCTGACAACGGCTATCTTGTATTCTATCAAGACCAGCATTTTGGCAATCCTGCTGCTGCTGGTTGTCATACACCGTTTGCCTTAAGCGAGAATGGCGACCAGGTATATCTATCATCGGCTCAGGATGGAGTCTTGACCGGCTATCAGGAGCTGGAGGATTTTGACGCCTCCGAGACGGGCGTATCGTTTGGCAGGTACTA
>Ga0315274_10007459_pt1 | contig 15834 bp, 13 predicted proteins | sample YL17G02_20_MG_FD_203700 | JGI IMG/M metagenome (GOLD analysis project Ga0315274, IMG submission 203700) | Sediment microbial communities from Yellowstone Lake, YNP, Wyoming, USA - YL17G02_20 | ecosystem: Environmental > Aquatic > Freshwater > Lake > Sediment | place: USA: Wyoming | collected... | reverse complement strand
GCGCCCTCAACGAGGGGTTGTCCCAGGCAGGCGGGAAGTATGTAGCTCGGATGGACGCCGATGACCGATGCAGACCGGATCGCCTCGCTCTGCAAGTCGAGTACCTCGAGACGCATAGTGAAATCGTCGTACTGGGCTCCTACGCGAGCATGATCGATCCCGACGGGCGGCTTCTGTGTCCAGAGGTGAAGGTTCCTCTGGGGCACGAGGAGATCGAAGCAAACCATCTCCGCGGCCTGCAAACGATCTTCCACCCTGCTGCGATGATCCGTGCCAACGCGCTGAAACAGATAGGTGGATACCGCAATGGGTATTGCCCAGCCGAAGACCTGGACCTCTGGTTGCGACTCGGAGTGGTGGGGCGGCTTGCCAACCTGCCTGCCCGACTGTTCACCTGGCGGCGCACGTTCAGCGGTGTGGTTTTCACGACCCAGCACAAGCAAGGCGAGGTGCTCTCGCGCATCCTGCGGGAAGCCTGGCAAAGACGCGGACTGTCAGGCGTCCCGCCCGTCCCGTCCGTTTCACACGAGGGGACGGTCGATCTCTGGTCTTCTTTTGCGTGGATCGCCTTGCGAAGCGGCTGTCTGGGTTCCGCCAGACGGTACGCGCTGAGGGTCCTGCTCGCTCGGCCCTGGCGGCCGGCCTCCTGGCGACTGGCCTACTGCACCCTGCGCGGGCGGTAGAAGGGCGGGCTTGGCTATCCCCTTCCATAGGTTCCGGGTCTTTGAGGGCGCGATCAGGGACGGGTTGATCTTGGCTCCCCACCCGGATGATTGCGTGATCCTCGCGGGTGAGTACGGGTTGGAGGCTCGGCAGGCGGGGCGGAGCGTGCAGATTGTGTACCTCACGTGCGGCGACAGAGCCAGCGACGCGGCGAGGGCCGAGCGGCGGCGGTCGGAGGCCATCGAAGCCTGGGGAAGCGCCGGGGTGAGCGCGCACTGCCTCCACTTCCTGGACCTGCCGCAGTCCAACGTGGAAGGCCCGATGCGATACGGCCCAGATGACGTGGCCACAGCCGTCGATCGGGTGGCCCAGGCGGTTGAGTCTCTTCCCGCCAACAGCGTCGTGTTCTTGCCGGCAGACGGCGAGTCGCACGTGGACCACGTCACCCTGCGGCGGATTGGCCTGCAAGCTCTGGCGAGGGTTCGCAGAGAAGACATAGTGGTGATGGAGGCGCCAGAATACAACACGTACTACTCGCTACTTCGCTCGCCCGCAAAGACTATCCTCTATGTGGTGCAGCAGATCCCGGTGCTGGGTCGACTGGTTGCAGAGCTTGACTTGGGTCCTGGATTCGCTGGGTTTGCCTCCGGCGGGCCTGGATACGTTCTGCCGCCGAGCGTTGCTCGGCTCGAGAAGAAGAAGGACATGCTCCGCAAGTTCAAGTCCGAAGATGGGGAGTTGCTGGTCCACTACTTCGGTCATCCGGACCGATTCCGAAGGGTTCAGGACGTCGAGGCCGCCCTTTCCAGAAGACCGACGTTGCACCTTCAGATAGGCGGCAGGCATCTTGCGCCATCCGTCGTGTTCCTCTGGGCAGCAATCTTAGGGGGCGTCTTCAGCGCGACATTCGCCTTGGCAGACTGGCTTTCCCGAGCGATTCCTGGGCCCCCTCGCGTGGGATGGATCATTGCTGCGCTGGGCTTCGTTGCGCTAGGGCTCGCGGCCAGGCACCGTGAGCATTTCGAACGCTTCTTGATCTATCTTCTGTCGGGAATCGGCCTGGTCTGGGGATCGATTCACGGCATGGCATTGGGGATTAACTCCTCCGTGCGTTGGTTCTCCACCGGCCTGTGAGAGCCGGTCTAGGGCGGCCACTCGAGCACCTGCGCCGGCATGGCAACGAGGGTACAGGTCGTCAGGCCGAGAGGGGATGGTGACTTGCGCATCACCTTCGTGCTTCCTGCCGTGGACATGTCGGGCGGGATTCGCGTTGTCGCGATCTATGCAGAAAAGCTGAAGCGAAGGGGGCACGATGTCCTTATCGTCTCAGTTCCTCGACGTCCACCCAGGTTGCGCAGGAGGATTAAGTCGCTCCTGATGGGCCGAGGGTGGCCGTCTGCCCGAGACCCAAAGCCATCCCATCTTGATGGGGTTGACGTCGAGCACAGGGTGATCGAGCGATGGCGCCCGATCACGGACAAGGATGTTCCCGATGCGGACGCCACTATCGCGACGTGGTGGGAGACCGCGGAGTGGGTCTCAGCGCTCTCCCCTGGGAAGGGGGCGAAGGTCCATTTCATCCAGGGCTATGAAGTCTTCCCGGGACAACCCGCCGACCGGGTGAAGGCGGTCTGGGGGCTGCCCATGCACAGGATCACGATCTCGAAGTGGCTGGTTGCCCTTGCACAGAATACCTACAGCGACACACGGACCTCTTTGGTCCCGAACAGTGTGGACACGGGTCAATTCTTCGCGACACCCCGTACCAAGCATGCAGTCCCCACTGTAGGCCTGATGTATTCCTCCCAGTCAATCAAGGGTCTGGATGTCAGTCTCAGGGCAATTGAGCTGGTGAAGAAGACAATCCCTTGCCTCCGTCTGGTTTCATTTGGGCTCGAGAAACCGGACGGCCCTGTGCCTCTGCCTTCGGACGCGTTCTACGTCCAGTGCCCGCCGCAGGACTCGATCCGTGACCTGTACGCGCAATGCGACGTGTGGCTCTGCGGCAGCAGGACGGAAGGGTTCCACCTGCCGCCGCTAGAGGCTATGGCTTGCCGATGTCCGGTGGTCTCCACCCGAGTAGGCGGCCCGCTCGATATCGTTGAGGACGCCCACAACGGATTCCTCGTCAATATCGAGGACCACGAAGCTCTGGCGGACCGACTCTTGCGCGTTCTGCACCTTCCGGATCCTGAGTGGCGCGCCATGTCGGATGCGGCCTACGCCACGGCGACGCGGTACACCTGGGACGACGCGACAGCCTTGTTCGAGCAGGCTCTGTTCACGGCGGTGAAGCGGACGAGCCGCGGTGACTTCCAGACGGCATGCACGGCAGGTAGTTCACCCCTATGAGCCTCTTGGTTCCAATCGTGATGTTCGGGTGGATTCCGGTTGTCGTGGGCTTGTTTGCCCTGATGCCCGCGCGGCATGCGGTGCTAGCTTCTTTCCTGATCGCCTGGCTTTTCCTGCCCATTGTAGGCTACAAGATCGAAGGGCTGCCCGATTACACGAAGATGTCGGCCACCTGCCTCGGCGCCCTGCTGGGTGCAGCCATCTTCGACTGGTCGCGTCTTGAGCGGTTCCGGCCAGGGTGGGTTGATGTGCCGATGCTGGTCTGGTGCCTCTGCCCGTTCGCGTCGTCGCTATCGAACGACCTGGGCGCCTACGATGGCCTGTCCGGCGCCTTCAAGCAGACGACGACCTGGGGATTCCCCTACCTGCTCGGGCGAGTGTACTTCAGCGACCAGGAAGGGCTTCGCGACCTCGCGGTCGGCATCTTCGTCGGAGGGCTCGTCTATGTGCCCTTGTGCCTTTATGAGATCAAGATGAGCCCGCAGCTCCACCGGATGCTCTACGGTTTCCACCAGCACGACTGGTACGATACAGTACGCTTCGGCGGGTGGCGGCCCACCGTGTTCATGGAACACGGACTCATGGTGGGAATGTGGATGACGGCTACGTCGCTCGTCGGGCTGTGGCTGTGGGCGACGGGAGCCCTCAAGCGCTTGCGGGGGGTGCCAATGGGATTCCTCGTGGCCGCGCTGCTGGGCACCGCGATCCTCTGCAAGTCGACAGGCGCCATGGCGTTGCTGGCCGTCGGCAGCGTCGTTCTTTACGCGGGCAAGATCTTCCGCACTCGACTGCCGCTCCTCGGGCTGGTGGTAATCCCGCTGGTCTACATGTCCACCAGGCTAACCGGAGCTTGGTCCGGCGAGCAGCTTGTCACCCTGTCAAGGGATGTCGCTGGCGAGGAGCGCTCGCTCTCCTTGACAGCCCGGCTAGAAGAGGAGGACATTCTGCGCGAGCGGGCCATGCGCCGCCCCACGTTCGGCTGGGGCGGCTGGGGCAGGAACCGGCGCGAGGGGCGCGGCATGGCCACCGATGGCCTGTGGATCATCTCGCTGGGGATGTATGGAACCGTCGGCTTGGTCGCGCTGACAGGATCCCTGCTGGTCCCAATCGGCTTGCTGCTCTTGCGTGTGCCACATCGAGCGTTCGGCGACCCTGCGCTGGCTCCTGCCGTGGCGACCTCGGTGATCCTGGGACTGTACGCTGTAGACAATCTGATGAACGCGTTTGTGAACCCGGCGTTCATCCTGGCGGCGGGGGGCCTTTCAGGCTTCGTGGGCATGGAGATGTGGAGAGGACCGGCGTCCTCTTCTTCCTCCTGCCCGGCCGGTCTGCCTGCAGACCATAGTGCTGCCGCATGCCAAGTCAGCGGCAGGCACTGAACGGTTGAACCCCAGTGCCCAGGGAATGTATTGTCCATCGGCGAAGCCTGCGGCGGCGGATGTTCGATCTCCTCCAGGCCATGATGTACTGGAGCGCCGCCGGTACTGTATATGTCAAGGCATGCCGGATCAAAGGCGCGGTTATCCTCATGTATCATAGTGTACCGCGACCCGCAGATGAGCGATGGATTGACCCTCGCAACAGGATCTGCCCCGGTGCTTTTGTAACGCAGATGCGTTTCCTTGCCCGACACCGGCGGGTGATCCCGATGAGTCGCCTGATCGACATGCTGGACCGGCGTGATGACATCATGCCTGGAACGGTCATCTTGACATTCGATGACGGATACCGGGACACTATGGAGGTCGCGGCCGCAATCCTTCAGCGGTACTCCCTGCCAGCGCTTCTCTACCTTCCTACAGGTTGCGTGAGCCGCGGCGAGACGCACTGGGCTGACCGCCTTTGGACGCTCTTCACACAGAGGACACGGGACCGGCTCGTGCTCGACGAAAGCGCCCCTGGGTTGCACGATCTCAGCGACCGTGAAACCGCACAGCGAGCGTACACCCACCTGGCGGGGCGACTCCTCACGGCGCTCAGGCCCGAGCGCGAGGCCCTGCTGTCCGAGATCGCGGCACAGTTGAGGGCGAAAGAGGCCCCGCCGTGCCTGACACTGACGTGGGACGATGTCCGTAGCATGCGAAGCAGGTTCCCGCTATTCGCGTTTGGCACCCATACAGTGGACCACACCGACCTCTCCTCGCACGAAGGAGGGATCGCTGAAAGCGAACTGAGGCAGTGCGTGACCGACTTCCAGTGCGAGCTTGGGGAACCCCCACGCCATTTCTCGTTCCCCTACGGACGCTATAGCCGACAGGCAGCACAGTTGGCCATGTCGCATGGTCTCAGGTCGGCGGTGGCCTCAAGTAGTAGCGACCTCGTCTGCCGTGGAGCTGATCCTTTCTGCCTCCCCCGGGTTTGCCCGCCAAGGTCCTTGACACTGTTCCGTTTCTGGACTAGTGGGGCTTACCCCGGGCTCACGCGAACTCTCTTGGGACGGTCATGAACACACAAATGCTCACCGTGCTCCTTGTCATCCACAGGTCTCGCGACGTGGTTGGCGAGACGATGCAAGTCCTGCGAAAGGCGTACGAGGCTGGGATGATTGAATGCATCGTGATCGACAACGCCAGCCATGATGGTACAGTTCAGTTCCTCCAGCGTGAGCATCCGTGGGCGGCCGTGATTGAGAACACCCGGAACGTCGGGTATGGGAGAGCTCTCAATATTGGGCTGACGCATGCGAACACCAAGTATGTACTCTTCATGAATCCCGATGCGATCATAGAGCCTGAGGCTCTCGGTAGATTGTTGCAGTTCATGGAGGCGAACCCGGCCGCTGGCATCGCGGCGCCAGCGACGCTCGATGCCCAGGGGGTGCTTCAGACCGCTGGCGCTCCGCCAACGCCCAGGACCATTCTGGCCAAGGCGGCCGGGCTCACCGGAAAAACACCAGGAGCACGTCCCATCGTGCCAGGCGCTCGCCCATTCATGACCGACTGGCTGTGCGGAGCTCTTCTGATCGCGCGCAAGAAGCTGGTCGACGACCTCGGCGGCTTTGACCCCCGGTTTTTTCTCTACTTCGAAGAGACGGACTTGTGCCGTCGTGCAACGCGGGCAGGGTCTGAGCTATGGGCCGTAGGTGAGGCTGTGGCACGCCACCTCAACGCCGCAAGCTCAAATGAGGTGGCAGATCAGCTTTTCAGCGGGTGTACCGCCAAGTATTACTTCCCCAGCCGGTTCTACTACCTCAGGAAGCACCACGGCTTGGCAGCGGCACTGTGTGTGGAAATCTCCGAACTACTCCTGCTCGGGGGGAGGGACCTCAAGAACTGGCTGGTTGGCCGCCCTTCGCGGATGCTTGCCGCCAGGCTGCGTGCACCGATCCTGCGCGCTCCGAGCGAACGGGACTCGTGATATGAAGTTCACCGTCATCAGAAGCAATGACCTCACGCCAGAGCACCTGTCGGTCTGGTCGGGGATCCAGGAGGCCAACCCCGCGCTGGCCAGCCCCTACTTCCGGCCCGAGTTCGCGATGGCAGCCGCATCAGTCCGTGACGATGTGTTCATTGCGGTCCTTGAGGAAGGAGGAAAGGTCGTAGGTTTTTTTCCGTATCAGCGACGCAGGTTTCGTATAGGCAAGCCAGTTGGGGGTCCGCTCTCGGATCATCACGGCGTCATAGCCCGGATCGATGCGGACTGGCGTGGAGATGAGTTGATCCGCGCGTGTGGGCTGTCAGCCTGGGACTTCGACCACCTGATCGCCTCCCAACTGCCCTTCCAGCGATACCACACGTCTCGGGCGAAGTCCCCGTTCATGGACCTGTCACGAGGGTTCCATGCTTACGCGACCGAACGCATTCAAGCTGGCTCGTGTGTCGTCACCGAGACCCGGAGGAAGGAGCGCAAACTCGAGCGCGAAGTGGGTCGTATCAGCTTTGAACTCGATTGCTCGGATGATGGCGTGCTCCGAACGCTGATGCGGTGGAAGTCCGGCCAGTACGCCAGTTCCGGCCTTGTGGATATATTCCAGTTCGAATGGATTGTCCAATTCCTGCAAAGGTTACTGGTCATCAAGGGCGAGGGTTTCGCCGGCATTCTCTCCGTGCTCCGCGCAGGTGACCAGATTGCGGCTGCACACATGGGCATGCGCTCGCGCACCGTATGGCACTGGTGGTTCCCGTCCTACAATCGGTGTCTTGGGCAGTACTCGCCGGGCTCGATACTCTTGATGAAGATGGCGGAAGCGGCACCATCGCTGGGCATCCGAGCGATCGATCTGGGAAAGGGGGATTCGCTCTACAAGCAGCGCTTGACGAGTGGGGCTGTGGAGGTCGCCGAGGGAAGCGTCGAGGCCAGTTGTGTGACCTCAATGGCACGGAGGATTCGTAGGGGGGTCGAGGCCTGGGTACGCGGATCAGCATTAGCCCCGGTTGCACGAATCCCGGGGCGACTGCTCCGACGAGTTGAGCGACGGTTCCGATTCCAGTAGGACTCACGCGCGCGTACAACCTGGAGTGGGGGTTTGGTCGCCCTCGTTCACACACGCATGACGACAGCAAGACAGGGGGAGCCTGATCTGTGGCGAGCGTCGGTGTCGTGGTGATCGGCCGCAACGAGGGCGAATGCCTGCGACGGTGCCTGCTCTCCCTGGACGGGTGCAAGTCGTCCGGGGTGTATGTGGACTCGGGCTCCAGCGACGGCAGCCCGGGGCTGGCGCGTTCACTGGAGTGGAAGGTCATCGAATTGGAGCCATCGCTCCCGTTCAGCGCCGCAAGGGGCCGGAATGAGGGCTTCAGCCACTTGATGGAAGGGAACCCCTCTCTGGAGTTCGTCCAGTTCGTGGACGGCGACTGCGAACTGGCTGACGGATGGCTGGAGCACGCGGTTCGCCAGATGCAGGCGCGGCCGGACGTCGCTATGGTTTTCGGGCAGCTCCGCGAGCTTCATCCGTCGGCGTCCATCTACAACAGGCTGTTCGACATGGGGTGGAGCGGGGGAGTCGGCGAGGTGCGCTCGTGTGGCGGCATCTTCATGGCCCGAGCGCGAGCGTTCCGTGACGTGGGAGGCTTCCAGGCTGGCCTGATCGCCGGGGAGGAGCCCGAGCTTTGCCTGCGGTTGCGCCGGGAAGGCTGGAAGATCCTTAAATTCCCACAACTCATGGGCTGGCACGACGCGGCTCTTCTGAGATTCGGGCAATGGTGGCGTCGGTGCGTTCGGTGCGGTAGGGGGTATGCGGACGGCGCGGCCTTGCATGGCTCAGGCCCTGAGCGCCACTACGTGCGCGAGAGTCGGAGCGCGCTGCTGTGGGGAATCGCCATGCCGGCACTCATCTGCTCCGCAGCCTTCTCTGCGTTCTGGGCACCCTGGCTGCTCCTGGTGGGCGCAGGCGGCCTGACTGCCTACGCTTGGCTCTGGCTGCGGATCTATCGTTACCGAAGGAGGTCTGCCGACAGCCGCCGGGAGTCCGCTTTGTATGCTTTCTTCTGCGTCCTTTCGAAGCTTCCTGTCTCCATCGGCATACTCGGGTACTACTGGACTCGGCTTCGTTCACCACGCTCCCGGCACAGCGTGCTTGCGCCTGAACAGGTTCCCGCCGAACCTCCCCACCGTGCTCGGACGTAGGGCGACCCGAGAGTCCCTCCCGCCAAGATGACTCCCTGCCGGGATGGGAACGCAGCGGTGGCTGAGGCGATGCTCCGGCACACAGAACAGCCGTCTGTTGAGCCGTAGCGGCTCGGGGCAACCGCAGCTCTTCTGGACGTGGACAGCGGACCGGGGTGCATGGCTGGGCTCCGGAAGGGCTTGTGCTGCAGCCGCAGGACGGATCCAATGCCTCCAGGCTCCCAAACGAGCGTGCAATGAGGATCGCGTACCTCGTTAGCGGCTATCCGCGCGTCAGTCATACTTTCATCCGGCGCGAAATCCTCGCGCTGGAGGCACTTGGCATCGCCGTGGACCGTTTCTCCATTCGGAGGTGTGACCAGGAACTTAAGGACCCCTTCGACAAGGACGAGCTGGCCCGAACGAGAGTGATCCTGGATGCTGGTGCGGCGAATCTGCTCCTCCGTCTGATCCTGATGGGAATACTGAGGCCGCTTCGCTTGGCCAGAGCGGTATGTTTGGCGGTGAAGATGGGCCTGCGCTCGGATCGAGGCCTGCTCCGGCACCTAGTCTATGTGGCGGAAGCCTGTGTTCTGCTCCAGTTGGTAACCAAGTCGCAAGCCGAGCATGTCCACGCTCATTTCGGAACGAACTCGGCGGCAGTTGCCATGCTGTGCCGGGTACTGGGCGGTCCGACCTATAGCTTCACCATGCACGGCTCTGCAGACGTGGGCCGAGCGCAGAGCATCAGCCTGGGAGAGAAGATCGCGCGGGCGTCCTTCGTGGTGGCAGTAAGCCACTTCGGGCGGAGCCAGATATGCCGCTACTGCTCCCGAGACCTGTGGCCCCGAATCCACGTCGTCCACTGCGGCGTAGACGACGTGTTCCTCAAGGCGCCCCGGACGCGGATCCCCGATTCGCCGTCTCTTGTTTGCATCGGGCGCCTTTCGGAGGAGAAGGGGCATCTGTTCCTCCTCGAGGCCATGAGTGTCCTGGCCCACGAAGGCATCGGATTGCGACTGGAACTCGTGGGCGATGGGCCTTTGCGGAACGACGTGATGCGACGGATCGAGGAGCTGGGCCTCCAGGATTCCGTACGAGTCACTGGCTGGGCCAGCAGCACCGAAGTCCGCGATCGGATCCTGGCTTCGCGCGCCTTGGTGCTTCCGAGCCTGTACGAAGGGCTACCGGTGGTGATCATGGAGGCCCTCGCCCTGCGGCGTCCGGTAGTCAGCACCTATGTGGGCGGGGTCCCTGAGCTGGTTGAGCCTGGGGTCTGTGGGTGGCTAGTTCCCCCGGGTTCGGTGGAGGACCTTGCTGCTGCGATGCGCCAAGTGCTGCTCGCGCCCATCGCCTGCCTCGAACGTATGGGGGCCGCTGGCGAAGCGCGCGTAAGAGACCGACACTATGCTCCTGTTCTGGCAACTCAGCTAGCGTCTCTTTTCAAGGCCAGCATTGAACGAGCTCACCCCTGCCGGTGAGCGGTGCCGAGGGGCACTGACTGCAATGCGATGGACATCGGTTTTCCCTTCGGGAGAGTGTGCTTGTCGCTACGAAGCGTACTAAGGGGGGGGATCAGGCGAGCGCGGGCCCACCTCCTTTACATCCCCCATGTTCTCGCCGGTAGAGACAAGTTCACCTGTCCGGTATGTAGCTACCGTGGCTTTTTCGCCGATGTGCGGCCCCTGAGCGGGCTCAGGAAGCATGCCGAATGCCCGAAGTGCGGGGCACTGGAGAGGCATCGACTCCAAAGACTCGTTCTTGCCCGACTGTCCCGGGAATGGGACTTCTCCACGATGAGAGTGGTCCACTTCGCCCCAGAATCATTTCTTCGCTACTACTTCAGGACGGTGTTTAGCCGCTATGTGTCCGCGGACATCGCCCAGAAGGGAGTAGACGTTCAAGCAGACCTGCGTCGGCTTCCCTTCCCCGATTCGGCCTTCGATCTCGTCTATGCTTCGCATGTACTGGAGCACATCAAGGAAGATCGGACCGCATTGCGCGAGATTAGGAGGGTCCTCTCCCCGGGTGGCCTGGCAATCCTCCCGGTCCCCCTCGTGAGTCCTCTAACCATTGAGTATCCGGAGCCTAATCCGGCCGAAGAATATCATGTACGATGTCCGGGCATGGACTACTTCGACAGATACCGGGACGTCTTCTCCCTTGTCAGGATCTACTCCTCCGCGGACTTTCCGGCAGAGCACCAGACGTATGTTCTGGAGGAACGCACGGTCTCCGCGGCAAGGCTGATGCCACTCCGCGACCCTATACCGGATGTGAAGCGCAGCGAGTTCGTGCCTGTCTGCGTCGTGTGAGTTGCGCTCCATTGCTCTGAGACCAGGATTCGATGGATCTCTGGCGGTTGGGGCCAGCCGAGCTGGTGTTGGGAAGAGGGACGGTCTGCCGGCCCTGCAAACTCGTCAACTCAGGTGGTGGGTCCTGCCTTGCACGAAGCACCTGAGTGTACCTGAATACTCGGAGCACCGCGCAGCGAGCTGATGGCGAAGGCTCCGGCTCCCGTCTCTTGGCCGAAAGGGTCAGTTCCCTCCATGGACAGCCGCTATGTGGCCATAACGCCTTGCCGGGATGAGGGACTCCACGCTAGGCGCACCCTTGATAGCGTCACGAGGCAGTCGATGTGCCCCGCTCTCTGGGTGATCGTGGATGACGGTTCGACTGACGGTACCGGAGAGCTACTTGCGGAGTACGCTGAGCAGTTCCAGTATATCCGGGTCATCCGGCGATCGGACCGGGGCAACCGGAGTGTCGGACCTGGTGTGATCGAGGCATTCTACGCTGGTCTAAGTGAGGTCAAGATTGAGGAGTATCCGTTGGTCTGTAAGTTGGATTTGGACCTGGATATTCCACCCGTTTACTTCCAGCGCATGATCGAACGAATGCAGGCAGACCCACGGATAGGTACATGCAGCGGCAAACCGTACTTCGTGGGGAGAGGTGGCACGCTGGTTAGCGAGGCCTGTGGCGATGAGATGTCGGTGGGTATGATCAAATTCTACCGTACGGAATGCTTCCGCCAGATCGGCGGATTCGTGCCTGCGGTGATGTGGGACGGGATCGATTGCCATCGCTGCCGCATGCTGGGGTGGATCGCGTGCAGTTGGGACGACCCCGAGATCCGCTTCATCCACCTGCGACCGATGGGCTCCAGCCATCACGGTTTGCTCCGAGGCCGGTTCCGCCACGGCTGCGGCCAGTACTTCATGGGCACGGGCCTGTCGTACATGGCCGCCAGCAGCCTGTTCCGCATGGCGCACCGGCCCTATGTCCTCGGCGGCATCGCCACGTGGCTTGGGTACGCCTGGAGCCTGCTCACCCGCAAGCCCCGCTACGAGGACCCGGAATTCCGCCGGTTTCTGCGACGATACCAGCGAGCGTGCCTGCTTCACGGCAAGGCCCGAGCGACGGAACGCCTGAACGACAAGCAAGCGGCGGTCTGGAAGCCCTCCCGCCTCGTTCCAACGGCCGCGCCCGTATAGCCTCTACGGCAGAAAGGACAAGAGATTCTACCACGGATTACACCGATAGCACGGATGGGGAAAAGACGCGATCGGGGTTTGAAACCCAAGAATCCTCCTATCCGTGAAATCCGTGAAATCCGTGGTTGAGGATCCTCTCCTGGTCTGGCATCTGGCATTTGGCACCGGCAATACGGTAGTGCCATCCGAGCGACCCGCGGTCAAGCGATTCCTGGCTTCTCTTCTCGTCTCCGTGTGCTCTGTACACAGATGCGCAACATCCTGGTTTTCGCGACGATCTTCTCCGGGCGAAGAGCAGGCAGAAACCAGAAGAGACGACTGCGTCCACAGATTCTCACAGAGGCAAGAGCGAAGCGAGGAAAGGCACATTGGGGTGAAGAGAGAGCCGACGCGATCCGAGCTTCATGCCTCTGGGTTTCACCCCGGCTCGTCCCTTTCTGCCCATCTGTGCCAATCTGTGAGAATCTGTGGACCTGATTCCTCTCCCTTCTGAGTCTCTTCTCCCGGTGGGTTGCGGCTTTGTCGCGATGGGGCCTCTGTGTGAGGTCCTCTTCGATCCGTAGTACCTCAGCGGGCTGAGGTGTTACCTTCTTTCGGATTTGGGCTAGGAGCCTCCATCATCCCCGGCGAAGCGATCGACAAGCTCTCAACGGCGGAGACTTCCGGCCTGGACGCGGGCCTACCCGTGGTGCGCCTCTGCGGGGTTCCGCTCCACGCCATCACCAAACGCCAGTGCATCCACCACGTCCTCGACGAACTCGACGCAGGCCGCGGCGGCTGGATCGTCACCGCCAACCTCGACTTCCTCCGCCGGCTCGTCCCGGACGCCTCGTTTGCGGCGCTCTGCGCGAAGGCCAGCCTCATTGTCGCCGACGGCATGCCGCTCATCTGGGCCAGCCGGCTCCAGGGCACCCCGCTGCCGGAGCGCGTCGCCGGTTCCGATCTGGTCCCCAACCTCAGCGCGGCCGCCGCCGAGCGCGGGCGCTCCGTCTACCTTCTCGGCGGCGCACCCGGCACCGCGGAGGCCGCCGCGGCCGTCCTCCTCCGTCGCACCCCAGACCTCCATATCGCAGGCACGGCCTGCCCTCCGATAGGCTTCGAGCACGACGAAGGAGCCTTCGGCGAAGTCGTCGAGAACCTCGTCTCGGCGCGACCCGACATTGCTTACATCGCCCTCGGCTCCCCCAAGCAGGAACTCCTCATCGAGCTGGCCCGCTCTCGCCTCCCGGCCACCTGGTGGATGGGCGTCGGCATCAGCTTCAGCTACCTCTGCGGCCACGTCCGCCGCGCCCCCCGCTGGATGCAGGCCGTAGGCCTCGAATGGCTCCACCGCCTTGCCCAGGAGCCAGGGCGGCTGGCGGTACGCTATCTTGTGCATGACGTCCCCTTTGCCCTACGGTGCTTCGCGAGGATTGGCCTGAAGAGAGTCGCCGGGAGACACTGAATCGACAACCGGAGAATGGCTTCCCCCATGTGTGCGAATACGAGTTGCAGAGACCCGGCGGACAAGCAACTGCCGAGTGCCGCTTCGCCCGGTGAAGCTCCTGCCGGCCTGCTACTGACTCTCTGTCGGGACTGGGAGCGCTGTGCCAGTTGGGGGAAGTTCCCCTTGACACACCCGTGCTTCTGGGCAGTGCTGAACTACAGGCTAGGCCACCTTGCATGGAGGATGAAGCTCTGGGGGGTAAGAGCTCTCTTGCTCCTCCCTTGTTTGGTTATGAAGCGGATTATCCAGTTGTGTTTCGACATCACACTCGAGTTTTCCGCCGAGATCGGCCCGGGCTTTCAGATAGGTCATCCAGGCGGGGTGCGACTGGCTCCAGGGGTCAGGATCGGCTCGAATGTCACCATCGTCAATGAGGTCACGATCGGGCGCGATGGGCGCCCGAACAAAGGCGTGCCGACGATAGGAAACAATGTCTTCATTGGGGTTGGGGCCAGAATCCTGGGAGCCGTCACCGTGGGCGATAACGTTAGCATTGGAGCTAACGCGGTGGTGATCCACGATGTCCCGCCGAACGGCCTTGCCGTCGGTGTTCCTGCGCGTTTCATCCCCAAAGATATGTCTTCTTCCGTGGCTGACGATGTGTAGGATGTGCCGATTCACGGCACAGCTCTTCAAGTCTCTGGTTTGCATCCTCCTCGCGATCCTGTTCTCCGGGTCGCGGCCCTTCGCACGTCGGCGTCAGGGGCATTGTGGCTGATACCCATAAGTGACCACCGCGTAAGACGTTAGCTCACACTTGGCCTATTTTCGTGGCAGATGCTGCGCGATGTGGGGGCAAGAGGGGCAGAGCGTGGCAGGGTGGGAGCGTGGGAGCGTGGGAGGGTGGGAGGGTGGGAGGGTGAGAGGGTGGGAGGGTGGGAGGGTTGTCGGACATCCATCCATCTCCGACCCTTCAGGAGGAAGAGCCCGAGAGGGCACGAGAAGAAACGTCCCAGAACCTATGAAACGGCATACTGAGGCGCTGTCCCCAGGCAGCGGAGACCTCCAGGCAGGGTCAGATTCGATCAAGAAGGGGAGCCGAGCTTCGTGCTTGGCGCCCCTTTCCCGTACTTGCTCGGCGAGTTCCATCTTCCCCCAGCGTCCCCGGGGCATTACCTTTGCTCATCCTGACCGCAGACAATGGCCGGTACAATGAGGCAAACCCTTGGCGACATGAGAAGCCTGAAACCGCGCAAATCTGACTCGCTTATAGCGCACCTTTTGCTCAGTTTGCGCCTGTTTTGACTCGGTTTTGAGCAGGTTTTGAGGGCCAAAGAGGGCGGAATCTGGCTTCGTTTCCCGCGAAACACGCGAAAAGGACGCGAAAGGGGACACTGAAGGGAGCCGAGGGGCATGATCACAGATTCCACAGATTGCACAGATGAAGAAAGGAATAGGATCGGGGTTGAGGCCAGAAGACGCCGAGAGTAACCGCGAAATGCGCGAAAAAACGCGAAAGGGAACATAGAGGGGAGGGTTGAACCGCCAAGGCCTGCCCTGAGCGAAGCCGAAGGGACGCCAAGGTCGCCAAGAGGGAAGGCGACGACCGCGGCTTTCTGTGCCCGAACACCGAACACCGAATCGTCCCCCGCGAAACACGCGAAAAGGACGCGAAAGGGAACACAGAAAGGAGCTGCAAGCCGAGAGCCATGATCACAGATTCCACAGATTGCACAGATGAAGAAAGGAATGGGAGCGGGGTTGAGGCCAGAAGACGCCGAGAGTAACCGCGACACACGCGAAAGGGAACACAGAAAGGAGCGGCGAGCCGAGAGCCATGATCACAGATTCCACAGATGCAGATGAGGAAGAGAAGGGGACTTGGGTTGAGGCCCGAAGGCGCGAAGCCGGGACTGCTCGCTTCTTCTCCTGACCCAGGTACGTCCTCTTCTCTGGTTTTGTCTGTGAAATCTGTGCAATCTGTGATCGCTGTCTCTTCTCTCTCGACCCCAGCAGATCCCTCCGCGGCTCGCCCGTCTATCTGTGTGAATCTGTGGGAATCTGTGGACAGCATGCTTGCCCGAAATCCGAATCAAGAGTCGACGTCGAGGACGACGATGACGATGACGAGCAGGGGAAGGACGGTCGCTTTCAGAAATGTGGGGTATGCACCTGACTCCAGTAGCGGCGTCTGGCACTATGCCGAGCGCCCCCAAGCTGTCATGCCGAGCCCGTGCGGCTTTGCCGAACGGCGCCGAGGGATCTCTCCGAGGTTCTCCCGGGACGGCTTGCCATGGGGATGCAGCTTGCACACAGTCAAAGGAGCGGAGGAAAGAGAGATCCCTCGACTTC
>Ga0315274_10007458_pt1 | contig 15834 bp, 13 predicted proteins | sample YL17G02_20_MG_FD_203700 | JGI IMG/M metagenome (GOLD analysis project Ga0315274, IMG submission 203700) | Sediment microbial communities from Yellowstone Lake, YNP, Wyoming, USA - YL17G02_20 | ecosystem: Environmental > Aquatic > Freshwater > Lake > Sediment | place: USA: Wyoming | collected... | reverse complement strand
ACAGTGCTCATGCGAGGTATGCTCCAGGTCATGACCATGTTCTCGATGGTCAACCAGTTTTCTGACCTGATTGGCTCCTTGGCGAAAACCTACGGTAGCGGTAGCAAAAATGCCTATACTTGGTAGGGTTGAAACCGGGTGCAAAGAGGAGCCTGCTGAAGCCAGGCTAATAAGATGCTTACGTCGAAAGGTCACGCTGAAGCGCGCTTAACCTGAGAGCAGTTCTAGCCCACCGGTTGAAACCGGGTGCAAAGAGGAGCCTGCTGAAGCCAGGCTAATAAGATGCTTACGCAGGGCGGTTTCCGTTTTTGCACCATTCCGCGGGCGTAGCGCAGGCCTTAACTTAGTACGACGCAACACAAATAAGGATGCATTTCGGCGAGAGGTTCGTTGTACAGCCTTTAGGCTGCTCGGCGGCCCTGCAAACTGAAGTTTATACAACGAACGGTTGCGCTCCTTCGTGTATCCTCACTTGTGTTGTGCTGTCCTTAGTGCCGTTCGGTGCAGTCCCTAATTCCCAATGGATAAGCTCGCGCACAGTACAGGAGGTTTCTCCTCGTATACATATCTAGCAGCAATTGGCGAAGGGGACATTTCTAACGAGTTAACGCAGGGGACATTTTCATGGAGTTTTGACACGAAGCCACCCACGCCATTGTTATCGGGGTGATGTCGTGGAATAATAGTGCGTTTTCTGTCGTTCCTTAGCGGGGTTCGTGCACGGGAGGTTTGGGATGTCAGAAGCGTGGGAAGTTTCGCGCCGGGGATTTCTGTGGAGTGTGACGGGGGGCGCGATCATCGCAGGGGGAAGGCCGAACAAAAGTTGGACAAAGCTGATCCCGTATGTGATTCCCCCTGAGCAGGTTACGCCTGGCGAGTGGAGTTTCTTCGCGACGACGTGCATGGAATGCCCCGCTGGATGCGGGATGCACTTGTGGCATCGGGACGGGCGGGTAACGAAGGCGGAAGGAAATCCGAGTCATCCGGTCAACCGGGGTGGATTGTGCGCACGGGGTCAGTCTTCGCTTCAGGGGCTTTACGACCCGGATCGTCTGAAAGGGATTGTTTATCGGAAGCCGGCCCGGCAGGAGCCGGGCCCTACCGATGGTGTTGGGGAAAATCCGGTATGGGCGATGGCCATCGAGGAGATCGGCAACCGGATTAAGGGGACTTCCGGCAAGGTGGCCCTGATGAGCCGGCTGCAGACGGGGGCGTTGGCTGAGTTGATGGAAGCCTTTGTCGCGGCATTCGGGTCCAATCGCCTTGTGTTTTACGAGCCATTCAACTACGAGCCGTTGCGCATGGCTCATGAGGCGGTGTTCGGGCTGGCGGAGATCCCTGATTATCGGCTCGATACGTGTTCGCTTGTGGTGAGTTTCGCCGCGGATTTCCTCGAGAGCTGGGTCTCTCCGGTCAGGTTTGCGAGTCAGTTTGCCGCACTTCGAACGTACAAGGACGGCGACATCGGGCGGATGGTCTATGTGGGGCCGCGCCTGTCGATGACGGCGGCCAACGCGGATGATTTCATCCAGCTTCCGGCCGGCGGAGAAGCGTGGGCGGCCATGGCGATGCTCGCGACGATCGTGCGGAAGGGCTGGGCGCGTGTCGATACGGAGTTGATCAAACCTTTTGTTGAAGGATTCGACCTGACGCCGCCCGGGCCGCTTTCGGAGAAGGCGGCCCTACTGAGGATCGAGGAGTTGGCGCGTGAGTTTGTTGAGGCGCCCTCGAGCGTGGCTCTGGCGGGTCCGGTAGGCGCATCGGGGGGGGCCGCTTATCAGACGGGAGTCTCGGTTGCGCTACTGAATTGGGTTGCCGGACGCTTGGGGCAGACAGTTGATTTTTCGAGGCCGCATGCTCTGGGCCGCGCGGCTCGTGACGCGGAGACGCAAGCCTTTCTGGAGAGTATCGGGCCTGACGACACGCTTTTCATCTGCGAAGCGAATCCTGTTTACAGTATCAAGGACGCGGCAGCGCACATTCGGCGGGCGGGTTGCGTCGTCTACATGGGCACGATGCCTGACGAGACATCGGAACTGGCCACATGGGTGTTGCCGGTGAATTACTCATTGGAGTCGTGGGGCGACTACAGTCCGATGGCAGGAGTTCATGGGCTGCTCCAGCCGACGATGGCGCCATTGCATGACACGACGCCCACCGGAGACATTTTGTTGGGGCTCACGCAGGTTGCGGAAAAGCCGCTCCTTCGTGAGGGGTCCAGCAAGCCGGCGGTCGACTTCAAGGAATGGCTCGAGCAGCGGTGGCAGCAACTCGGGGCGCGTCTGGCGCACGAAACGGCGTTCGACGACTTCCGGCGCGAGGCGCTGCGTACCGGCGGGGTGTGGCAGACCATGGCGCCAGTGTCAGTCCAGGTGCGAAAAGAGGTTGCGTCGCTGAGACTAGACCCGATGATCTTCAGTGCGGTAGAAGCTTCGAGCGCACGGTTGTGGCCGTGGGCCTCGGTCATGTTGTTTGATGGCCGCGCGGCAAACCGCGGATGGCTGCAGGAGAATCCGGAGCCCACGAGCTACATCGCGTGGGGAAATTACATCGACGTTCATCCGAGCAAGGCGGCAGCGCTTGGCTTGAGAAATGACGACGTGATCGAGTTGAAGACGCCGCAGGGCGCAACGGTTCAAGCGCCGGTGCGAGTGACCGAGGACGTGGCGGAAGACACGGTGGCCATCGCGTTCGGCCACGGCCATACCGCTATGGGACGGAACGCCCGCGGGCGCGGCGCGAATGCGTTTGGGTTGCTCGGCAATCAAGGGGACGACCGTTCGTTCGGCCAGGTGTCGCTTCGAAAAATTGGCGTCGTCTATCCAGCGGTCTACTCGACCGGAACGCAGGAACAGCATCATCGGGAGATTGTCCAATGGATTGCCTTGTCCGAGTTGCGGAAGATGAAGCCGGGCGAGGGCGACAAACTCGTTATGCCGTTGCCGGAAGGATACAGCCCGGAGAAGGACGTGTATTCGCCGCATCCTTACAAGGAACACCGGTGGGCCATGGCGATCGATCTGCATCGCTGCATCGGGTGCGGCGCGTGCGCGGTTGCGTGTTACGCCGAGAACAACCTGGCGGTCGTTGGCGAGCGCCGCATGCGGGAAAGCCGCGAGCTGTCGTGGCTTCGGGTCATCCCATACCGCGATGAGCATAATCCGCGCCTGTTGGATTTCATCCCGATGCTGTGCCAGCACTGCGACGCCGCTCCCTGCGAACCTGTGTGCCCGGTGTTCGCTTCGGTTCACACGGATGAGGGACTGAACGCACAGATCTTCAACCGCTGTGTGGGCACGCGGTATTGCTCGAACAACTGCCCGTACAAGGTGCGGCGGTTCAACTGGGTGAACGTGGATTGGCCTGAACCGCTGCCGCTGCAACTGAACCCGGAGGTCACCGTTCGGAACCGGGGCGTGATGGAGAAATGCACGTTCTGCATCCAGCGGATCCGCCAGGTTGAATACCGCGCAAAAATGGAAAACCGGCCGGTACGGGACGGCGAGATCAAACCTGCATGCGGCCAGTCATGTCCGACGCGCGCGATCGTCTTCGGCGACCTTCTTAATCCGGACGCGGAGGTGACACATCTCACGCGAGAAGACCCGCGGCGATATCACGTGCTGGAGGAACTCAACACGAAACCCGGTGTTGCGTACTTGCGCAACATCAGGAGGGACGTGACGACATGAGAAGACGGGTTTCGGGTCTCGGGTTTCGGGTATCGGGTCTAGCGTTGCGTTCGAGCCGATTCCCTAATCCCAAACCCTTTGCCCGAGACCCGAAACCCGGAACCCGAAACCCGAGTTATGGCCATCAGCTACTCTGAGATGAACGACATTGTGCTCGAGCCGCTTCGCGTACCGCGCAGGCTGTATTTCGTGGTCGTGAGCGGTTTGGCCGCCCTTGTGTGCTGGGCGGCGTTCTGCTGGCTGTATCAGATTGAGCGGGGTCTTGGCGTTGCGGGGATCAACCACCCCGCGGGTTGGGGCGTCTACATCACAAGTTTCGTTTTCTGGGTCGGGATTGCGCATTCCGGCACGCTGATTTCCGCCATTCTGTACCTGGTGCGGTCACGGTGGCGGACGGCGGTATCGCGATCCGCCGAGGCAATGACCGTTTTCGCCGTGATGACCGCCGGCCTGTTCCCACTCATTCATCTGGGCCGAGTCTGGGTCGTGTTCTTCCTCCTGCCGTACCCCTCCGAACGGCAGTTATGGCCGAACTTCGTCAGCCCACTGGTCTGGGATGTGGTGGCGGTCTCGACTTACTTCACTGTGAGTGCGATCTTCTGGTACGTGGGCCTGTGGCCGGATTTGGCGTCGGCGCGCGACCGATCAGTGCGGCTTCTCGGAGCGGATCATCCGCGGACGAAGTTCTACCGATACCTCGCGCTAGGGTGGAGCGGCAGCGGGAACGAGTGGCGCCACCATGGCCGGGGTTTTCTGTTCTTTGCAGCGCTTGCCACACCGCTGGTGGTGTCGGTTCACTCGGTTGTGTCGTGGGACTTCGCCATGGGATTGCTGCCCGGGTGGCACACGACGATTTTCGCTCCGTATTTTGTGGCCGGGGCCATTCACTCGGGTTTGGCAATGGTGTTGACCTTGATGGTTCCGATGCGGCGCTTGCTGAAGCTCGAACGCGTGTTGTCCATCGATCAGTTCGAGTCCGTGGCCCAAACGATGATCGTCACCACGCTCATCGTCGGCTATGCGTATCTGATAGAACCGTTTATTGCCTGGTATTCCGGCGACATCTTTGAGCAGCAGTTCGCGTGGTGGCGCGCCACGGGCAGTTGGACCTGGGGACTCATCTATTGGTCTCTCTTCCTGTTCAACGTCCTGATTCCGTTGTCGTTTTTGTTCCGCAAGGTCCGGCGCAACCTTGTAGTGCTGTTCATCGTCTCGATATTGGTGAACGTGGGGATGTGGCTGGAGCGGCTCCTGATTATCACAGGGTCATTGTCGCACGATTTTCTGCCCCACAATTGGGGGCATTACTTTCCGACTTGGGTCGAGTTCAGCATACTGACCGGCTCGTTTGCGTGGTTTCTGTTCTGGTTCTTTGCGTTCTCGCGGTTGTTCCCGACCATCGCCCTGAGCGACCTCAAAGCGGACGCGGAGCGGGACGAGCCGCCGCGCCCGAAGATCAAGAGGGCAAGGACGTGCATTCAGAGCGTGCGCAAAGCCACCTCGGGCGTGGCCGCGGTGTTTCGCAGCGCTGACGCGCTTATGGAGGCTGTCAGAAACGCGCGAGAAGCCGGGTACGAGCGGATCGAGACCTACTCGCCTCACCGTCTGATTGGGGCGGAGCAGCTCTTGGGGCGAGGTTCCAGTCCGGTGCGGTACTGGTGCCTTATTGGTGCGGTGTCGGGCTTGACGGCGGGCTTTGGACTGGCCATCTACGCCGCAGTGCTGAACAACCTGATTGTCGGTGCTAAACCACCGGTGGCCCTCATCCCCTATTGTGTCATCGGCTTCGAGGGCACCGTACTGCTGGGCACGATTGCCAACCTGCTTGGCTTGTTGTTCCACGCCCGGCTAGGTCCGCCGAAACCGCCGCGCTGGTACGATGAGCGGTTCAGCGTAGATCGTTTCGGCTTGTTTGTCGGATGCACCCCGGAACGAGTCGCGTCGGCCAAGGAGGTCATTGCCTCAACGGCCCCGGAGGAGGTCCATGTCGTCGAGTGAACCTATCATGGCATCTTCCGGACAGCGGTCGTTGCGCGGGCCGGCCGTCTGGTCCGTCGTTCTCATCCTGGGCCTGGGTGGATGGATTGGTGCATTGATCGTTGGGGATCCGCATCGGGCGTGGCGGGCGCTGCTGATCAACTTCCTGTACTTCACGCCGCTCGCGTCCGGGATGGTGACGTGGTCCGCGGTGATCATGGCCGCGCGCGGCGCCGCGATGGAACCTATGAAGCGGTCGGGCTTGATCGGGGTCGCGTTTGCGCCGGTCTCGCTGGTGATGTTTGTTGCGCTGTGGTTCGGGCGCTCGTATTGGGCGGGTTGGATGCACTATGAAGGGCTGTCGCAGGGATTCTGGCTCGACGACACATTTGTCTTTGCCCGCGACGGGATCGCGCTGGTGATTTTGTGGGCGCTCGCGGCGATCTTTGTCTCACGGCTGCGACGCGGGCGGCCTAAGGTGTTGGCGGCGTGGCTGGCGTTCACATACTGCGCCGTGTTCTCGCTCGTGGCCTTCGACCTTGTGATGGCGTTGGATCCGCTTTGGTTCAGCACGCTTTTCGGGGGATACTTTTTCATCTCGGGCATGTACATCGCCATTTCGGCCTGGACGATTTCCGCCATTTTCCAGCGCCCCCCGGCAGACGAGGAGCACCGCCGGGATTTCGGCAAGCTTATCGTCGCATTCAGCTTGCTGACCACGTACATGATGTTCTCGCAGCTCATTCCCATCTGGTACGGGAATCTGCCTCACGAAGTCCGGTTTGTCGTTCCACGGCTGCGGCTGTCTCCGTGGCGCTGGTTTAGTTTGTTCTTGGTGTTGACGGTTTATCTCGGCCCGCTGGTTCTATTGCTCGGCCGCCGCTGGAAAGGCTCGATACCGTATCTGACCGCAATCGCGATGCTGGTCCTGGTGGGCATGTGGGTGGAACGGTGGTGGCTGGTGACGCCGACGTTGTCGGATCGCGTCACGCTTGGCTTGACGGAACTGTCGATCACGGCGGCATCGCTCGCGGCGTTGATCCTTTGCGCCGGGACGTTCAGCCGGCGTATGCCGCCGGAGTTTCCCGAGGAGGGCCGAGAATCGTGAACGCGCCGCTTCGCCAGCACGATCCGAGACGCTACTGGCCCTGGCTTCGGCCCGCCTTGGCGACACTCGCGGGCGCGCTCTTGCTCGCGATGGCGGCGGGATACGTCGGCCTCTTCCCGCTCCAGATCGGTAAGGAGCAGCCGATCCCGTTCAGCCATCGGTTTCACGTGAGCACCAAACAGATCAGTTGCGTCATGTGCCACACGGGCGTTTTGCACACGGCGCGCGCCGGCGTGCCGGCCGTGGAGACCTGCATGCTGTGCCACAAACGGATTATCATTCATCACCCGCAAATCGAGAAACTGACCCGGTACTACAACGATAAAGAGCCGATACCGTGGGTCCGGCTGAACGCGTTGCAGGAGTTTGTTTACTTCGATCACTCGATGCACGTGCGGGCCGGGTTCGATTGCGGCCGCTGTCACGGCGACGTGGCCCACATGGATCGCGTGACGCCGGTCGTCAATCTGAATCGGATGGGGTTCTGTGTTCAGTGCCATCGAGACGAGGGATTCTCGCGTGATTGTTTCATCTGCCATAGGTGAGTCGGGTTTCGGGTCTCGGGTTTCGGGTCTCGGGTGTGGTGAAGCCCCGGGATCAACACCCAGAAGCCGGCGGATGCGCAACGGACATCGAATGGCCAACGGCAAGTGGACATCCCCGTTGGCGAAGTCGTGTCGCGACTCAAGATCCGGTTGGTCGCTTCGGTCCGCGCAAACCCGGGACCCGAGACCCGAAACCCGAAACCCGGTGTGTCTATGCTGAGATTGATTCAAAAGCCGAACAGCGCCGCATTGGCGTTCCTGATCGCGGGAGCGGCGTGGTTCGTGATCGGCACGCTCTACGGGCTGGTCTCGGCGATCCATTTGATGGCGCCGGAACTCTTCAACAATATCCCTTGGCTGGTCTTCGGGCGGGAACGGCCTATCCATGTCAACACGGTGCTTTTCGGATTCCTCACAAGCACTCTGATTGGCTGCGGGCTGTATTACATGCCGGCGCTGTTGCGCACACGCCTGTGGTCGGAGCCGCTGGCCTGGTTCGCCTTCCTCATGTGGAATATTACCGTCGTCAGCGGGCCGCTGACGTTTTCGTTCGGCATCACCCAGGGGCGCGAGTACACGGAATACATTTGGCCGTTTGACGTGACGGCCATGGTCGCGTTCGTGGCGCTCCTGTGCGACGTCGTGATGACCATTGCGAACCGCAAAGAGAACATCCTGTACGTCTCGGTTTGGTACTTCCTGGGCACGTTTCTGTGGATGGCCGGCACGTATCCTATCGGCAACGTCATGTGGCGCCCGTACACCGGCGCGATGCCCGGCCTGCTCGACTCGATCTTTCTGTGGTTCTACGGGCACAACCTGCCCGGGCTGCTGTTGACGCCTTTGGCGGCGGGCGCGGCCTATTTTGTCGTCCCGCGCGTGACCAAGACGCCGCTTTACTCGCACGCGATGTCGCTGATCGGTTTTTGGACCCTGCTGGCGCTCTATGCGCACATCGGCGGCCACCACATCCTGCAAGCGCCGATTCCGAACTGGCTGAAGGCGTTCTCGGTCATTGATTCGATCCTGATGGTCGTGCCCGTGTTTGTGGTGCTCGCAAACCTTTGGTTGACGGCACGAGGGCGCGGCGGGATGCTCTTGCACGACCCGGCGGGCCGGTGGGTGCTTGCGGGAACCATCTGGTACTTCATCACGTGCATTCAAGGGCCGATTCAATCGCTGCCGGCCGTGCAGACGGTTACGCACTTCAACAACTGGACCATCGGCCACGCCCACATCGCCGTGTTGGGCTTTGCCGGGTTCATCGCCATCGGCGCGATGTGGCACATACTGCCGTTAACCGTCAAGCGCCGCGTGTATTCCGACAGGTTGATCAATCTCCAGTTTGGGTTGGTCAGCTTGGGTCTCGGGGGCTTCTTCGCAGTGCTCACCGCGGCGGGCCTGATTCAGGGGTCTTCCTGGTACAACGGGGAAGTCGTCTACAAGGTATTGCCGCAGATCGCCGTCTACATGAGCCTGCGCGCCATGTTCGGCATATTCATCATCTCGGGGGCGTTGATCGGGCTCTACAACGCGCTCATGACGGTGTGGCGCGGCGATCCCTTCGAACCTTCGCCGCTGGAAGAGGAGGAACCGGCATGAAGATGACGCCGATACTCCTTGTGATTGGCGGGCTGATGGTTTTCTGGGCCTCGGTATTCGCGATGGTAATCGTTCCTGCGCTGACGCTGAACGAAAGACCTTCCGACATTTGGCGGCCTTGGACGGACATCGAGGCGCAGGGGCACAAGCTCTATGTCGCCAACGGGTGCAGCTATTGCCATTCGCAATTCGTGCGCGTGTTCGATTGGGACCTCGGCGCGGAGCGCATAGCTCAAAAAGGCGACTACGTGGCGATGGAACCGGCCATCCTCGGCACCGAGCGGACGGGCCCTGACCTCTCGCAGAGTGGAGGGGAGCATCCGGATGACTGGCATCTGGCCCACTTTACCAATCCGCGGTATACGCGGCCGATGTCGCTGATGCCTTCTTGGGAATTCCTCGGCCCGGACGCCGTCAATGCTTTGACCGCATACATTCAGGCCATGGGCGGCAAGAACGCCGATTTTCGCGTTGCGCGCCAGGCCAAGTGGAAAAAGCCGGCCGTCGAGGCCTGGGAAGAAGGACCTGAGCGGAATGTGAGATGGCTGCACGATCAAGTGCCGCAGGTCTGGCTCGACATGCCCAATCCGTATCCGGCAACGGCGGCGGGTCTGGGCCGCGGCAAAAAGATCTACGAACAGTACTGCATCAATTGCCACGGCCAGATGGGCGACGGCAATGGTCCCGCCGCACAATATCTCAAGCCGCAGCCTCTTAACTTCACCACGCTGCGCCGGCATCTCGTCCAAGGGAAATACGTGGGCGGTTTGTTCTACTACCAGATCATGAACGGCATCACGGGCACGGCCATGCCGTACTTCAAGCGCGAGTTGGAGTCGGAGAAGATCTGGGACGTGTCGAACTATGCCGCCGTTTATTTCGTGGGGTACACGGACGCCAATACCGAACCGCGCGGCATCGACGCGTCGTACGAGCCGCAATGGACGAATTCTTATGAACCGCCGCAGCAACCGGGCGCGGAACAGAAAGGTGAACCGAAACCATGAGCTCAGATGCGAAGTTTGCGATCATATGGGTGACGTTCACCTTGTTAGTCTTGGTTGGGTTCATCCCGATGCTGGTGTGGGCCATCCGTTCGCGGCAGTTCTCGAACCAGGATCGCGCGCGCCACCTTCCGTTGCGAAGCGGCCCGCCAGCGGACGAAGCCCGGCCTAACAGGAAACCCCACGCGGACAAAGACGGGAACAAGGACCATGTTTCGCCTTAGCGTGCTTCAATATCAGTGGTTGATCCTCGCGTTGTTCAGCGGCGCGATCCTCGTGCTGGGCACGGTGCTCGCTTACATGATGATCTGGCGGCCGCGGAAGGACAACGACCAAGCCGTGGCGGAGTCGCGCTACGAAGGCTATTCGACTGTGGGCTGGTACTTCTCGTTCATGCCGTGGGTCCTGACCCTGGTGTACGTCAGCGTGATTGTGTTCGCCATAGTGTACGCCTTGATAAAGATCGCGAATCCGCCCAACTGGTGAGGAAGGATATGGAGCGCTACGAAGAAGATAGGAAAGTGGGCGCCCTCTGGGGCTGGGCGATGGTGTTCCTGCTGACTGCCGCCATCATCGGCTGGTGCATGTTCCTGATGATGATGGTCGAAGACCCGCCGAGACGATGGGATTTCGGGTCGCTGCCCGACGTTCCGGCAGAGTCGATCTACTCGACCGTGAAAGCGCCGCCCGCCGCCTGGTATTTCCCGTTTCGGTTACGGACGCCGCCAAGCGTAACTAAGGACGTGCCCCGCCAGATATCGCCGCTGCCTGAAGGGGTGCCGTGGAAGCCGCCGGAGGAGATCTCAAATCTCAAATCTCAGATCTCAAATCACGGGCAGCAGGGGGGCGCACCGTGAGAATTCTTGCAGCCATCGCGGTCGTTGCTGGAGTCATAGCGGGGACTATCGCCGCCGTGATCTACCTCACGTCGCCGCGGATGTACGTTCAGCCGCATGTGCTCGCTTACCAGCGGGCAGTGCCGCCGCTGCCCGCGGGCATCGTGCCGGTCGACTCCTGGCCGCCGATCCTATCCGCCGATGAAGCGAAAACCGTGGCTAATCCCGTGCCGGCCAGTGCGGAGTCTCAGGCGCGCGGGAAGGTCTATTACGAGTACTACTGCATTTTCTGCCATGGCGAGAAAGGCGACGGCAACGGGCCGGTCGGTGAAAGCTACACGCCCATCCCGACCGATTTGCGGTCTGACAAGATTAAGGGGTATTCCGATGGCCAGTTGTTCCGCACAATGCTGACCGGCATTGGCCACGAACCGGTTCTCGAGCGTGTGGTTCTGCCGGAGCACCGGTGGTATTTGGTCCAGTATGTGCGGGCTCTGGGCGCATCCCAGTAAGAGGAAAGGGACGAAAGGGACCGAAGGGACGAAAGGGACGGAGTGGACGGAGTGGACATACCAGCAAGGGCGTGAGACACGGGGGCCCACTTTCGGCAAAAGCTCTGCGTGTTCAGCGAAGAAGCTTTTCAATTGCTTTCGCGAGTTGTGCGCGCCGGGCCTCGATGGGCGCGGGATCGCGGGTGAAACGCTTGAGGTCGGCGGCGATGTCCTCGGGCACATCCAATAGGGCATTGAACTGTGTTCGCTCTTGGCCGCTGAGTTTGTCGCCCTTTTTCCCGAGGGCGTCGCGCAATATCGCCAAGTACTCGTAGTCTTCGATTCCGTCTCGGAGCATCTCCCAGCGCATGGTGTCGACCGGCCCTTCGAGGATCGTTTCTTCCTGATAGCCGGTTGCCGCTTCCGGGGGATACATGAAGCGCCCGTCGCCATTGCCCCAGGGTTTCTTATCACCAGCCTTCAGGCTGCCGCCATGCTCCCAGGACATTGGGTCCTCGTATGGGTTTTGCAGCCGGTCGGGATAGGCGCAAGAGGTGGTCCACAGGTTCGACTGCCAGATTAGAATGCCCTCGACGTTGTACTTCCATGCCTGCCAGAGCCAGACTCGCAAATCGGTTGCCGCATGGTCGATGAAGAGGGTGGCGAACGGCGCTTTGGGCACCGTGCACACGTACCACCAGATCCGCTCGCCAAGTTTCTGCCGCGCTTGCGTATTCTCGAATTTGAAGTTCAGCGTCATGGGACACCAGATGTTCGGTCCGCCGAACAGACCCTCTTCGGGCTGTTCAGTGATCATGCGATTGATATCCGGCGCGGCGGCTTTCACTTTCACGAAGGCGTCATGGACGGTGGGATATTCCTGTGGCGTGGGTTCATCGAACCAATACAGAAACGCCGCATCGAGCAAACCCTTCTCGCGGAGATGTTCCTGCGTTCCCTGGCACACGGCCTTGAAGGCAAGTTGGTAGGGCCGGTCGTCCTCCTTGCAGCCAAGCAACTCCGGCTCCGGCTTGCCGTTGAGCGTACCGCCGCTCACGCCGGGGATACTGAACCGGATCGTGTTGAACTGATAGGCCGCGAACGAGTGCTCGATCTCGGCATCCCACGCGCTCCAGTCGAACACGGGGGTAAGCGCGCGTTCCTGGAGCAGCTTGCGGTCGGCCTCCGGCAAGTCCGTCCCTTCGTCGGGGCCGAGCTTCCTCCATGAGAGCGTACAGCCCGAGAACGGGGTCGGGTCGTAGGGTGAGATACGGTGGTCGCGAAAACTCTCGAAGTACCTTGCGATCACGAGGCGTTTCTGCTCGGGGTCAGTGACCTTCTGGTATCTGAAGACCATGCCGGGGTCGAATCCGAACGCGGTCTTGATCGTCGAACGATCCGGCAAAGCGAAATCGTACACCGTGACGCGCAGCGGGACTTCGGCGCGGAAACCTTCGGCTTCGAGCGTGATTACGCCCTCGTATTCGCCCGCCGCGGCGTTTTTCGGCGCATGTACACGCAGCCACAACGGTTGGTTTTTCTTTGCCTCGAGCGAGATCGGGGCTTTGAACGGCGGCAACGGGTCGGGCCACGAACCCTCGATGCCTGTGCGGTCAGTCCTGCGCTCGATGTTGACGTAACGAACGCGCAGGACGTCGACGCAATCAGCCGGGAGAGTCTTCCCATTCGTTCCGCGCAGTTCACCGAGGCGTGCCGTAAGGTTTTTCAGTCCGCGCTTCGGGTTGATGACGAGTTGGACGGCTTCGGCCTCGTTTTTCGCGAGGCTCACGTCGACCGAGCCGCTGCGGCCTTTCGGCACGGGGCGATCTGGATCGATCTTCCAACCGGACGATGCCCACCACAGCCGGATGCCGTCTTTCGATTGTTTGAGCCGCTGTCCGTAAGACTTGTTGAACAGAATGCACTCGGACTTGCCTTTTGGCTCTTGTTCGGCGCCCCACGCCCACTGCATACACAACACCACGACGACGAGGCTTGCCAGCGACCTACACATATGGGTTCCCTCTAACTATCTCCACGAAGAGTGTCATGCTTTCCCACAACGACTTCCTGGCTAGACAGCCACAGCAGGCGTCATCTTCAACAAGACCTGTGACGACTCGAACAGTACCGCGCGTGCGACGCTTACGGCCAGCTCGAGGTCATATTGTCCGAGCTCGATTTTTTCCGCGAGGATGCGCGTCAAGACCTTTTTCACCATGAGGGCCTTCGCGTACGTCCACTCGATGCAATACGCGTCGGAGAAAAAGCCTATCTGCTTGTTCAATGGGACCATGTCGAGGCGTTCGGCGAGGACGCGCATCATGATGGATGGGAAAAAATTGTGCCACCAGCAGGCGGCGAGTGAGAAGTTGGGCAGTTCGCGCACGAGCGTGCATAGCGACTGATTGGCGTGGGCGCTTGCGACGTGACACTGGAAATGGAGCTTTGGATGGCGGCCGATGATCTCGGCAAGTTGCGCGATGGTCTTCTGGGAAACGCGGCTGGCCGTTTCGAAGGGCAGGGGTTCCGCCGCAAAGCTGAACTGGAACACGACGGTGTCGCCGCACCGGGCTTCGAGGGCCGCGAGGAAGGTTTCGTTAATGTAAGACGCATAGATGTCGCGCTCGAGAGGCCCTGCGGACGGGCGCCGCTTCAAAGCATCCTTCATCTCGCCGGGGGTCACGGGCCGATAATCGATATCCGTTGAGAGGTGCGTGGCCGTCGACAGCACTTGCCCCACAGGGATATTCTCGACGTACCACGCGACGGCCTGGTGAACGTCGTCCAGGGTATGGATGACGCGTTCGGAGGGCGGGCGCGGTCCCGTTCCGATGGGTGACGGGCTCTCGGGCGTGCGCCCCCAGCAGCGTTCAAGCTCATAGAGGGCCGTGTCGTATTCGCCCCACTGACACCGCGTGAAAAAGGCCCATTCGAGCGAGTATTGGAGGATATCGTCATCAATGCCGCCTTCGCGCCGCGCCACCTCGGTCGAGGCCCGCGTGACACGGGCGCACCGCATGACTTCGCGGTGCCATGCGCGGTCGTCCGCGCGCTCGCGAACAAGGTCATCGAGTTTCCGCCAGTTGTTCCCGGTGATGGGATCCTTCCAATCGTACAGGTCCTTCAGGATGAGGCGGATGCCCCACGAGATGCTCGTGTTCCGAACAAACTGAAGGTACGGCAGGGCCTCGAGAATGCGGGCATGCGCCTCTTCAATGTTAGGCCGGCCCGGATACTGCGTCAGCCTCGCGCCGCTGGGGCAACCCGCGGCATAGAGATCGCTCACGGCCATGTGGTAGAGCAGAATGTCGTGCAAGCCGCGTGCGCCCAGCTTGCCGCCCACGAGGTGTGTGTGCGCATCGATGAGCGGGAGTTCGGCAATCCGTTCCTCGAGGTTTTCCATCAGGATCGTCCTCCTTTTGGGGATTAGGATACAGCGGCGCGGGCTTTTTTCCGGCAGCAGATCGTCTCTGGCGCGTTGATGAAATCGAGCGCCTGTTGCGTCTTTTCGGTGGAGAAGAACGTCTCCGCGACGGACTTGAAGTCCTCGAGGTGACGCGCGATGCCTTGCTGAAACGCGCCCATCAGGTCAGCCATCCCCTGGGCGGCTTTCGGAGAGGCGTTCGGCGCAACTTTTGCGAGGTAGTCGCACAAGATGCGATAGTCATTCCAAAAGCCGAGCGCCTCCTGGGCCGATTTCAAGTCATCCAGGAATGCCTTCATGCGTTCGCCATAGAGCGGCTCATGGACCTCGCACGCATATCTCAACTGCTTGAAGCGGATGCGAATCCTGTGGAGGATTTCCTCTGACGACAGGCTCTTCCACAGGTCGTAGAGACGGCACAGGGACTGGTAGTAGGTCTTGAGATTCTCGATGGCTTCGTCGCGAATGCATTTGGGCGGCGCCTGCAACCCCTCGAATACCGACATCAGGCGCCGGTCGAACTCGGCTGAGCTGACCCATTGTACGCACTTCGCGATCCCCTCGTTTTCAGCATCGCGTTTGGCGCGCAATTGGCGTAGTGCGTGGCTCAGGGCGTAGCGAGGCGGCCCGTGGAGCCGTCTTCGCTGGCCGGAGAGCATCCTGATGGTCACGTCGAGTTCGCGCGCCGTCCCCAGCACACGCGTCACGTCCCTCACCTCATCACGGAACGATTTCAGAGGTTTCTTCCCGAACGCGCACCTGTGTTCCTTCAAGAGGGCCCGAAATCGCCGGGAGGCCACGCGCATATCATGAATGCCTTCCGGATCCCCCTGCGCAATGGCTTTGGAGGGCTCGCGCAAGGCCTGGACACGCCGTTTCAGACCTTTGGATGCGGCTTCCGCAGCCAGCACACAGTTCCTTGCCACGGCCCGCGCCTCCTTCCGTCAGGTGGTTCAAGACCCTTCATCGCCGCGCCAAAACAGGGAGTTGTATTCTATCAGTCGGCAAGCCTCCACTCAACAGCACGAATTGCGTCACAATAAATCCACTCGAAATGGCTTCGTTGCGTCAAATAAGAAATCCACTCGAAATCGGTCGGAGAATATGAAGGAGATAGGCTGTCCTCTGGAGGCGAGAAACGGAGGCAGCACA
>Ga0315274_10007456_pt1 | contig 15834 bp, 26 predicted proteins | sample YL17G02_20_MG_FD_203700 | JGI IMG/M metagenome (GOLD analysis project Ga0315274, IMG submission 203700) | Sediment microbial communities from Yellowstone Lake, YNP, Wyoming, USA - YL17G02_20 | ecosystem: Environmental > Aquatic > Freshwater > Lake > Sediment | place: USA: Wyoming | collected... | reverse complement strand
TCACAGATGCTTTCCCGTGGACACATCCGCTCCCCGATAAACAGAAGTGAAAATATGTTATATTTTTTGAGCAGGAGCGGGAGCGGGAGCAGGAGCGGGAGCGGGAGCAGGAGCTGGAGCTGGAGCAAGAGCAAGAGCAAGAGCGGGAGCTGGAGCAGGAGCTGTAGCTGTAGCTGGAGCAGGAGCTGTAGCTGTAGCTGTAGCTGGAGCAGGAGCTGTAGCTGGAGCAGGAGCTGTAGCTGGAACATATAGTTATGAAAAACGAAAAACAAATCCAAGAAGCTGTGTGGAAGCACATGACGGAATGGTTTCAACATTTAGAGGATGATGGTAATTATCATATAGGTTATTATGAAGAATTGATGCAAAACCAAATCAGAGAAGCAGTCGCCAAAACAATCGAACTCATGGAAACTGAATATGTGAGACTTCACCATGATAGACTTTGCGTAAAAATCAGAAAAGAAATCAAAGAAGAGCAACAAAAAAAGAACATCGTACCAGATAGCACGGCAACCATCATATACAAGAATGGATATGATGAAGGCTATGCTGCATGTGTGAGGGAAATAGAGGAAAAACTGTCAAAAGACAACACCATATCATTCGATAGTTGGAAACAGGGATGGGAAGATGGTTGCACAGAGTTTGCAAACAAACTTAAAGAAACAATGGATGAAGAAAATGTCAATCCATGGTTAACAAAAAGAGTAGACACAGTGCTTAAGGAGATGACTGAAAAGAAAGAGGGGAAAGAATGATACCAGTATGCGCCAACTGCGGCAAAGCCATGCCAGAAGCAGGCTTCTGCTGCCAGAAGTGCCATGACGAATACTTTGATAACTTAAATGGATGGAAGATGGATGAATCAGAAGAAATGTTCAATTATTTACACAGATAAAAAGATGAGGTGAAAACATGACCGAACCACGTCTTAGCGAAACAGGATATAAGCGAAAACATCAAAAGGTATGCACCCGATGCAAAAGCCCCGACTTGGATTATACCAGCATCAAGAATTGGGTTAAATGTGTTAAGTGTGGGAAGCTTTATAGCCAAAAGTATGATTTTGATGTGATTGTTGAGTAACAAGTTTTTATTGTTGCAAAACAGAATTTAAATATGGGCAACACAAAGAAGAAGAAATTCGGGAAAAAACCAATCTCACAAAAAGATAGGGATTTTGACGGGTGAGGGCATGGCTTCCCGCCTCACTATGTTTACAATCCTCTTATCCTTAGCTTTCGCTTTCTACTTTTTGGCGATTTCTCCATTAATCGCCCACGGTTATACCATGACCTACTATCAGCAGGATAGCGGGACAACATCGCCAATAACTGCTTATCCACCATCATTTTTTTCCCCAAATTCATGCACCATGCAAATAACAGGCTATTCGACAACTAACGATACAGATGGTCTATTTTTTCTCAACAATCAATACTATTCTGGTAGCTCTGTGCTTGGTGAAACAGGATATAATCCATATACAGGCAATATAGCATGTAAATCATTTTCTTCGGTAAATAGCACAGAAACCAGATTAGGTTTCTATGAGGCATCCATGAAAAGCATATTCACAGCGTCACCTTCACTTGATTCTTGGCTGAAAGTGAAATATTATTGCGCCGAAAGCGGTGATACTTTCATATACAATAACAGCGGTTCTACGGATTTATTTGGCTTCCATCCTTTTTCATACGGCGGTGCTACTTATTCTTTCTGTAACTGCATTTACGGCTCTGGTTGCTCTTTATGTTCATCTCGGGGAAGTAATCTTACTCGCTTCATGGAGGTCTATAAAGAAATTCTTCGCACCACAGAATATCCATGCGGAACCATCATGTCCAGAGATAAAGCAGGTGACGCTTCTTACGGAATAGGTTCGGGCGGTCTATCTTTTGATATGAGTTATGAAAAGTATATTTCGATACCATTCAGAACAGGGGCAACTGGTCAGGTGAATTTCAGCGTTTTCGGTTTCAGATACACAGGTTCGGCTTCTATCACACCTCTATATCATGTATATAATCCAGCCAATAATCAAACACACACACTCGGTAGTGCATTTCCGTTATATGCTGCGGAGACTTTGGAACCGAATACCGATTATTTTTTCATAATCGGTATGCACGTTGCTTATGCGGGTTCAAGTCCTATGGTGCTTACATATATTGGCGTGAACTTTTCTATAAGCGTCTCGACATATGTCCCGAACTGGTCATGTGAATATTCTGAATGTGTTAATTCTATTAGACTCTATTCATGTGTTGATACAAACGGCAGGCTTACACCAAGATTCGGAGAGGAGGCATGCACTACTGGTGAAACAGAAACCTTTTTTAACATAACGCTAGGGTTTGAAAACTGGTATAAAAGGCCTGTTTATAGGTGTTATGCTTTTTTATCTGGACCAGCATCGTGTGGAACCGGCATTATGACGGATGATGTGATGCTCCCAACTGGCTGGACAAATCTAGCCACCCGTGACATATCCAATGTTTTCTTGGAAAATGGTGTTAAAATCACATCCGCCTATGGTGCTGTCACTGGTTCCAATGCCTTACTCATGCGATATATCCCCCCAAAAGTCGCCGAACCCATAAACAACACGATTTCTGGAGGATACCCATATCCACTGACTGTATGTGGAAATAAAACCTCTGGCAGCAGTGGAACACTATCCGCACCATACGATAATTCCTCATATATTTCAACCAACATCAGCTTATCACAAAATCCTGAGATTTCACTGTTCTTAAAGAAATGTCCTGTAAATGAAAACCAATATGACGTTACCAATGCGTTTTTATGGTGGGGATGGGTTAATGAAACATGCGGAAAACTGTTTTATGATGGTTCCGAAAATGGGGACAAACCGATAAATGGAAATTTTATGATTTCCGTGACTGGATGGACTAATAGGAGTGTTTATATTCCAGTGTCTTATACAGCGATAACACCTGATTATATGCTCAACAATGTTAGCATTAAAGACAATAAAACTGATTATATCATTACATGGGATAGTTTCATGACACCTTATGGTATACGCATTAATACCAGCGTTAACATAACCAATGGCAGTGTCCTTAAACTATATCTATTTCCTGATACAACAGGTTATGATTTAAGGGTACATGCTGGCGACAATATATATACTTACATGTTAGGTTATGCCCCCATCACTACGAAGGGATTCTACAACATAACACTTACTCTCGAGAGTGAAACCAATACCTTTTATCTACTTTCAGGTGATGGTATGAGCTTCTACTTGGATTATGTTGAAATAACAAAATCTGAAAATCAAACCCAAGAATACGTCAATTATGTATACAGCTCGGATACTTCTACTGATGCCACCTCTGAGTGGGAAAAAAGAACCATACCACTATCCCATCTTGGCCTCCTTGATACTGGGTTATACACGATATCACTAGGTGTCACACCTAAGAGTGATTCCTTGTTAGAAAATAATCCCACATGTGTACTGTTCGATGATTTCAGGGTGCAAAACAGCATCAGTGTAATAACGGATGCTGGTGAATGTGCGAAACAATCTAAATGCAACATGAGTACGGGACAAAAAGTATATACCAGTGGTATTTGGAATGGTTTTAGCTGCACGATAACTGTTTCAAGCAAATACGATTCAAGATGTCTTACAGCTTCCGAACTTGGGGCTAAAAATGCCATTGAGGCTGGAACATCTCTTGAGGCGTGGTACTGCACCACTGATGGTGTTTATCATTTATGGGATACGACAATAAACGAATGGACACATAACCTAAATACGACACTATGCATGGAATCCGAACCACCTAACCCGTATGCTGGCAGCGTGGTGGAGTCGTTTATTGACTTAAAGGCGTTTAATTTCATGCTAAGCCCCTTGATGATTGCTTTTTATATTATCATGGCTATATCAGGTGTTTCTACATTTTACACTAAATCATGGGAGGTGGGACTTGTTACAACTATAATGATGATACTAGGTGTTAGCCTAGCATCGGGTGGGGCAATAATCCCTGTATGGGTTTCGTTCATTATAGCCATCGCAATTCTTTTGATTTTTGCATACAAAATGTCAGGGGTAGCTCAAAGAGGTACAGGGTGATAACATGGGTTATGTTGAGGCCCGTTATGTAATTTTTTATGTATTTTTCATGCTTACCACTCTTTATATTGCGTCTATTGCCGATATTTCGGGGTTCGTGGAACAAACAACACATGAAAAAAGTGTTTTGGCCGAATGGTTAAAACCCATTGAGTTTAGACTTGATATGTCCAATTTACTTTTTAGCTTTCCCCAACAACTTTTGACTTTACCCGAACAACTCGGGCAAAAATTTTACGCACTAACAACGTTATCTTTTGCAAATACAGAGCTTATGCTAGTCAATTTGTTCATAATAACACTAACAATCGGCTTTATTTTTATGATTGTTGTTATGATTCGGTGAAACAATGAAAACGCTATATATCGCCCTGTGTATTGGAATTTTGGCTGGTTTACTTAGTCATGGCATTGTTTCGGCACAAACACAATATATAACCACTGAAAACGTAGGGCATTATACTGATTCGTGGGTTGATATAACTGTTTCACCATTTTATTCTGTTAATGGACAATGGGCAACAGAAAAACCTTATCAGCATACGTTTACCGTGCAGAATATGCGTGCTGTTGACGGGAATCTCTGTCTTGCTTACAGGTTTAATGAGCCGTTAAACTATGGGAAAATATACCAGAATGTTAAAAGTGGGGCGCAGTTGCTGAAATCTTACACCTGCGAATCGCCGAACACATATAATGCCTCTGGTGGTGTCTTTTATTGCTGGAATACAGCTGTTAATGGTACTCTAAGACTTGTCTATTCACATCATTTTACTGGATACTCCGGTAACACAGCATACTGGAATGAAACTGTTTTTTCTGAAAACATGGTAGATAGAACCGAATATATATCCATGAAACAGATTAATGGGCGATACTATTATTATGCCACACAGCCCCTCTCATATAGTGCCTATGAGGTGAAACAATGGAGGATAGAGTACATACCTGCGGCAACCGATACATCCAAAAAATGGGACATGATACTATGGGGAACTGTTGGTTCATGCGATTGTATTACGACGGATTCATGTGCCTTCGTGAGCCAATTTGACCCTGCATGGTACAATAACACATGGCAAAAATGCACCAACATAACTTTGACAGAAAATACAGGCGTTAAAAGAGTCAATTATCCCGTTGAAATTAACGTTTCGGGGCTTACATTTGCGGCGACAACTGAAATAAGGGTGACTGATGCACCATGTAATATGAATGGGACCGAAATATCCAGAGATATACTGGATGCTGGTACTGGTTGGGCTAAAATATTATTCCTTGCAAATGTTTCCAAGTCGAATACGACAATATACGGGCTCTACCATGATGCTTTTGGGGCATCCGCACCTGCTTATACGACTGATTTAAGTATGACAAATGGCACATCTTTATTCATGAATAACAGCGTCATGAGCATAAGAATTGATGATAGTTATGCCATCATAAAAGACTTGTATTATGCTGGTTCAAATTGGGTTGGACAAGGTACGGCAAGGGGACTTTTTTCCGTCGTTAACTTTACAGCACCTTATACTGTTTTCGGATACAGCTCAGCCGTAATAACAAACGACTGCGAACTTGGTTTCTCTGGTAATGTTAAAAAAGTTATCACTTGCCGACATTTTCAGAATAGCACATTTAGGTTGAATTATACCTTTTATGCCTATTCCCCTTATTTTTCGGTATATGTTGACATACCAAGTCTTAATTATACAGGTTATATAAACTCTTTGAAACCTGAAGGTTCTATTGGTGCAAGTGTAACATATGACACGGGAACTCAAGATATTCCTTATTCATGGACTCTTGTCACGCCCATATATGAAAAATGGACAACTGTTTGGAAAACATCCACGCCTAGCCGTTATTTTATGTATTTCTGGAATGGAACAAATTCAAGATTTAACGATGGTACGAATGGTATAAACATAAATGCTTCATACTATATTGATTCAACTGGAGAAGATTCGACATATATATACCCATCCGCTTATTGTGGTGCTGGATTTGCCACAGAATGCACAAGGTCATTCTTTAAGCCGTCTAATTTTATACTCGGGTTCACGAATGGCACAAATGCTTCTGAATCTTATCTTAGTTGGTATAATCCACTCAACATAAGTTTTGGTGTAGCTGGTTTTTCACCTTCATACATAACGCCGAACATCACGACGCCGAACATCACAACAAACATCACAACAAACATCAGTTACACTTGGGACTTGGGTATCGAGTTACCTGTTATGCAGCAGTATTGTTCGGCTGATGGTGATTCCCTAGTCACTCTTAGAGGGAGGTATGCTTATTCGGCTATTGGTGAATTGTTTTTCGTGAATCAAACAGAAGTTTTTACATGTCCTTATGGATGTTCTGATAACAGCCTCCTTACACTTGGGCAAACATCCGCTTGCAGGGAAAGCGATTTCACCATCGGGCTCATAACCATTGTTGCAGTGCTGCTGATTGTTGGTATTATCAAGGTTTCGGGGAAATAATATGAGGTCAATAACACTCTCAGTCGGGCTTATATTCGGTGCGGTTCTCTTAGCCTTCGGGCTGCCAGTGTCATCGGGCCAGTATGAATCCATACGCCTCCTTTTAATCATACTCATAATTTTACTCTCAGTTAACTGGATAGTATCCGCCAAAAATAGTTAAATTGGCTTTCCTAGCCTCTTGGCATCGGGTTCTTCAAGCAAAATGATGTGATAATATTTGCCTGCATCCAGCCTAGCGATGGCTATTTCCTGAACCTGTTGTATAAGAGCATCATACGCCTTGTCATTCTTTATAGCAAAGTCGGTTAAATCTGGTATGGCATCGGCCAGCTTCTTACCCATTTTTTCTAAATTCTTACCTACACCTAGCATATAAATCTTGCCTCCCACTCATATACACCTTATATCTCATTCATTCACCCATGAGGGGCTGACTCTAGACAGCCCTTCACCCAACCCTTCACTTTCTATAAGCATTTTCTCACGATATATGAAGAACTGCTTCCAATTCTTACACTCTGTTGAGGTTAGATGGCATGTGTCCTCAGTGCAACAGTCGTTTAACACCACCTTAGCTGATTCCACAGCATAAAAGATGCTCCCGATATAGACTCCGATACTTATTACCATCACCAGCATCAAAAAGACACTTGGCTTCTTTGGTAATTTCAGGTCTATCATTAAGGCATAAAAAACAGGGAACAGGGCGATTGTCACGAACTTGCCAGTGGGATTCAATAGGATGCCTATAAGGAGTATTGGTATCCATCGAAACTTTTTATTGTGGTGAAGCAACAATAAAAGGGGCAGTGGCATTAAGAAAACTATTGGATTCGGCTGCATATCTGAGTAGGATTCACTACCACCTATGAACTCAAAACCTCTGAAAGCAGCATACAATCCACAAAAAGCTGCTGCGGCCAAAAGGTGAGTCTTATCTTTCTTCGGTTTATCATCCCCATTATAGGCTAGGATGATAAAAATGATAGAAATCAGCACAAAGAGGTAGTAGTCAATGTCGGGCATCAAGAGCCTAGCACAAAACAGATTAGTTAGGAAAAAGGCTCCCTTAAACATGGCTGTTTGCTTCGTGTCGCTATTCTTCACCAGATTAAAAGAAAAGAGGACTGCTGCAAAAACTGCAACCATCGCCATATTCGCTATCAGTGTTCGGTTCCACACAGCGTTAACCATGAACCAGCCATCAAAACCATAAACCATGTCATTCAACACAAAGACCACTAACGCTACCAGTGGTATGGCACACACTACATATAGTATGCATCTATGAAATAGTGGTGTCCCCTGCATTTTTCTTCGCTTCCCATTTGTTTCTTTCGAGGTCACTCGTAACACGGTCAATACGTTCACGTTTTGCTTGTGACGCTTCCAAATGTGCCAGTTTTTCGGGCCATACTTCTAACATGCTAGAAATCACCATGATAAGTTTTCCGTAGCTGATATTCTGGAGGAACTCCATACCCTTGTCACTAGTCACCCATACGTCATTATGTGATGTTATATCGGCAATCGTCGGTAATATAAACCTTCTTGCTTGGCTGTCGTACTTACAGAAATCCTTTTTTTCTAGGTCTAACACCCAAAACTTCTTCTTCATACCTAAGAGCCGCATTAAAAGATTGTTACTCTTGGAACGTAACAACAGAAAGTCATAATTAACAGGCTGGTCAACTTTGCTTTTTTTGTATTCTCTTTTATTGGCATCAAAAACAATGCTGTCAAAATTCCCTGATACATATTTGTATCGGTCTATTTTCGCCACTGTAGTCAAACCGATGTTAAGTGTCGCCTTAATCGGTGTGCCTAGCTCACTAAGTTTTTTTTTCATGGCAGTACTGATAGTCTCAGCACTCTGGTTTGGGTTAAATTTCATGACAATATCACGTTTTTTTGTCAGAAAATAGACTGCTGCACCGATGACACCAATAATCATCACTACCATGAGCCACGGATTCTCCACGAAAATATCAGCCATAAGGGTTTTCCTCCCCCTCTCCACCTGCCATAATCCATTTTCTGAACTCTTTTGCCAGTCTATCTGATTTTGGGGCCACTGGTTTAAGCGATAAGGCCCTCTCATTCAGTATGGCGTTCTTTTGCTCCCTGCTGTACTTGTCATATTCTCGCCATACCTTAGCTGGCACCAGCTCTTTTTTAACATAAAAGTTATCCAAGAAAATCTTATAAATATTCTTCTTGGCGTCAAATTCATCATAACGTTTAAAGAGCTTAAAGCTCTTTACATCGCCTCTATCATCCACCCTCAAGATGAAATCGAAGAACTTTAAAATTGAAACATCAACATCCGAAATGTGGGGGCTAACAACGATGGTCATGAACATCCTGAAATTCTGGGCCTGAATACAGCTCCTTACAGCCGCATGGGTTTTTTTCCACCATTCCCTTCTATCCAGTGCATCGGGTTCATCAATCATTAATGGTTCATAGTCTATCGTTTTTATCCTCTCCACAATATCGGAACCTTCGTAAAAGACATAATTAGCAGCACAAAAATTCTTGTCCTTCCCCATCATCTTCAAAAAGGAATACATCAGCCATACACCAATAAACGATTTTCCTGAACGCTGCCTGCCACAAATAGCTATCAGTGGACTGTATCCATTCCTTATTTTCTTAAAAATCTGCTGAAGTGTTACAATATCTGTAGTGATTGAATGTTGGCCTATGGTTATCGTTTCTATTTTCTTGGCTTCAACATAATCAATTATGGGCATAAGGTCACGATTCCATCCTTGTCCATGTTCACACTGCCAATCTCAAGAAAGCCTTTAACATATAATATAGCTTTTTTTTCTGTCAACATGGGGCCATCAATGGCTGTCGTCAACAGGGCGATAAGCTTGTCATGCTTCACTGGCTGGTGAGTTCTGATAATTTCCATCGCTGATAATATAGTAAGTCTTTTGTAATAGGAAAAATCCCCCCTCCGCTGCTCTCGGTTAATCGTTAAACCACTATCTAGAGGCGGTGTATCTTTTTTGGTTCCAAAACCAGACATATACATAGATAGACTTCTGAAACATTTAAAGTTTTGTCACTAAAAAGTAGGGGAATCTTAGAACCCACGGGCTTTTTAATCATGCATCTCAATGATTTTTAGAAATATAAGGCCTTAATTGGCCGTGGAGGAATTTGAATGGAAACAATTTCAAGAATGACTGGATTGTTTGTCGGGGCCGTACTTGCTGCAGCGTTGATATTTTGGTTATCACTAAGTGGTAAACGATGACAACAAACCTGTGGCAATTACACTGGTCGTGGGAGCTAACACATCAGGCTGGGGAGCAACAAACATAACTCTTTGGGCACTAGTGAGCCTTGCAATCATAATAGCAGTCGTGATATATTTTTTCAAACAGGTATCAGATTAGAAACAGGAAAAAAATAATCACGGGCTTAAATTAAAACCCTGCCATGTCACTACGACATGGTGGGGATTGGTTTTATTTCTTTTGAATCATCGTTAAAACCCGTTTTCCGAATGGCACTCTCAAAATGACACATTGAGTATCGTATTCTTTTGCAATAGTTTCAAAAAGCTCCTTACCCACCTTAAATACAATCATGTGTCCATAAATCTCACTTGCTTTAATAATCATTCCATTAAGGGATTCAGTGTTTGAATCATTATCTTTCAGGAATGATGATATGGCCTCACGCATGGATTCTTCTTTGGTTATTTTTTCAGCTAGTTTAATTGGTTTGTATATCTCAGTGTAAATCTTTGGTAACGTCTTGGTGTTTGCCAAAACGGCCATTATTTTATCGTTTTCTTCTTCCGACTCACTTATTAATGCCAGTTTCATTCTTCACCTCCCTCCAATATTTGCTTACCCTTTTAATGCTGCAATTACAACCTAGCCAGTGCTGAGAAATCAAACGGACTGCAGTGCCACATTTTTCACATATTATCTCCATGTTCTCCCCATGTCATGAATGAACTCTTTCAGTCACCTAATCACCTTTCGCTTGGTGAGCGATATACCATCTTAGTAATACTAAGATATTTAAAGACTTGGGGGTTTTTGACATGTGTCGGCTTAATATGTGTAGAATACTAATAATTCAATCGGTTCTCTCCACGCTTGTTTTAAGCTTTATATACTTTCTTCACTAAGCATAAAGCATAAGGGAAGATAAGGCGTTTTTTTTAGATTGAAGGATTGATTAGTGGAATGATGAAGGTGTTCTTTTTTTGCTACTTTTTTTCTTGCCATCCGACAAAAAAAGACTCGCTAAGTAAACAAAGCCTCAAAGCTAAATCACACCATTATTAGTACCATATAGCATGTCGGTTTTGGGAGGTATAGTGAGTGATACATTATTTTTTCGACCCCCACTAGGGGGGTATGGGGGGAGATACCTTTATATTCTTATTTTTTGAATAAAATAAGTGATACTTATGGGATGGAAACCATCAAAAGATTTTCCATTAATAATGGACGATTTAAAAAAAAGAGGGGTTAGAAAAGAAGTAACTCTTAGCAATCTTCGGTTATCGGTCATTGAGGTTTTGGGTTATTTAACCGAAAAACCTTTAATAAACATCATAAAGCTTCTTGAAGATTATGGTTATCTAAAACAAACAAATTTTGTAAATATGTGGCATATAGTGGACAAAAAAGCGACTCAATCGGAAGGGCGTAATTGTGATAAAATAATAGATGACCACATAACTGGAATACCAATTATAGGTGAGGACTGATGACGGAAATATGTTATGATGATGAAGGGATGCTTGTTTGCCCTGCGTGCAGCAGTGGTGTATGGATAGTTTGCAGCAACTATTTTGAATGTTTTAGCTGCGGGCATGTGTTGAGGCGATGATGACTGAATTAACGATGGCTGATATGAAGATGTTGCTGGAATTTCATGCGGATAGACTGCTCTACATACAGAGAACAATCGGGCAACTCAGAGCTGATACGCTAAGATTACTTGAAACTTTTGATGAAAAATATGATAAAAAAGCAAAAACCACCAAAAGCATTTAGGCTGAAAGAAGGAAATGAGGCCAAGCTGGTTAACATTCAAGACCAACTAAGGCTTGACAACCCTAATCAAACAGTCAATTATATGATAGAAGAATGGGACTACGTGATTAAATGGAGAGAGGGACTCGTTACCTTTGCAGCATTGACCGACTTTCTCAATAGAATGAGGCTGGAATTGGAATTAAACAATAAAAAAGGGGGGAGAAAATGAAACTTAAAATTGGGAAAAAAGAGGAAGCATCCGCTGTTTTTTATCTTAAAGAATGGGGAGGAAAGATACTGCTATGTTTCGACAGGATAGAAGATGACACGACAAGAACATTTAATATTCTGGAGATAGGAGAGGATGAAGTTATAAAAGCATGGGGCTCCACCACCCTAAAATGGAACTTATCATGCCTTGAGGATGATGAAATAGATGATGGTGGGGATTCTTGATGGTGAAAAATGTATTTTACGATGGGGGTAAATCAATTAAGAATGGGTGGCTTGCTATATTTTTTCTTACGCTTGTCTTTTTACCACTCGGCTTAGAGATTGCGATGCTAGAAGCAGGTTTCTATTTTAGTGCTTTTTTTGTACCTTTTGGCATCGGGTGCCTTATTTGGGTTACATTTTTAGAAAAATATGAAACTGGAGCAAAAGTGAGGGTTCGGAGAAATAATCACCGCCAAAAAATGATAGGGCCAAAATTGGCTAGTACACCTAAAAGGAAGGCCCGAATGAGTTAGCCGATTTTAAAGAATGAGGCGATGGTTACTCCATTGGGTTTAAAAAACGGACAAAATATATGAATGAAACTACAAGTGTATTAACATCGGAGGCCACCCTTAATTGGGTGTTTCAAATATTGGGGCTAGTTTTAATTTTAACTATCATGCCAGCATATCGTTTTTTGAAAAAGATAAAAACAAAACAAATACTTAAAACATGGGTTAAAAACAACAAAAGGTCACTGATAGCAATTGTCCATAAAGAACGAAGTGGTTTTTTTTCAGCCTCAAGTGGATATATTGACAATAAAACGTTAATGAGAGTAGCGGAGGCTATGGAAGATATAGGTGATGAACCTTTTGACTTGCTGCTTCACACTGGAGGTGGTGACGTATTCGCTTCGATACGAATTTCCGAACTTTTGAGAAACCATAATGGTGAAATAAGGGCCATTATACCACACTACTCAATGTCGGGTGGTTCTTTACTGGCTCTATCGTGCGATAAAATATTAATGCAAAAAAACGCTTGTCTTGGGCCTATTGATGCTCAAGTGGGTGATTTTTGGAGCGGGGTGAGGTCATCCAGAGCATGGGCTAAAATTGTTGACTTAAAGGGTACTGAAAGCAATGACAGCTCAATAGGCAACTCTTTTGTTGGAAAACAAGTCACTGAAACCATTAAGAAAATTCTCATAACTAAAATAAATAAAAAGGCTGCCGATGAATTAACGAATGGTGAGAGAGAACACATATATCCTTATAACCCAAAAGAACTTGGAAAACTTGGAATAGATACACTGGAAACCAAAATGCCATTCTCCAGTAAGGTCATAAAGAATTTCCCTGATATTGATGTAGTTTATGTAAAATTTAAAGAAAGGGGATGCTAAATGATAGTTAGCGTGCCATCTCTTGTAACACAAACTGTATTCATTGAGATACCCAGCTGGGTTATATTCTGGGCCATTGGTGGTGCGATAAGCTCCATTGTTGCGTTTATTGTGCTTAGATATTTTGACCATGGAAAAATACAGTGGTGTTTTGTTGGTGCTGGCTTCATGTTTATCGCATGGTTTCCAGTCATCTTCTTATGGATTATGACAACTGAAAGCGATTATTTCCGTGAAAAAAAAGAGAATGGGAGATTAAGGGATAAAATCTCCCTGATGGAGCTAGAAAAGAGTAATACCCAACATAAAAAGAGGTGACTCTGGAGAAACTCCAGCCATGAATTTTAAGGGCCGGAGGGTTTTCTTGGGCCTAGCTGATATATTGACGGAGTCAAAAAGTATAACATTTTTGGGCTTGAAGTTATACTTATGGGGAATTTGGCTACTTTTGAAACCTTTTAAGCCAGCTTCTTGGCTGGATAGGCCACCTTTTGGGGTCATTTCGGGCCTAAAATGGACAAAAAAGGGGCCAAAAACACCTAAAACAGCGATACCTTTATATATCTTCATACTAATCATCATATAATAAGTTTAAGGGGAGGATGAGTGATATGACAGCGGCGTGCAAGAGGTTCTTTGAGACAATGTGCAAAGTAAGAGGGATAAGCCCGACTACAATGGTAATGAAATATCCTAGAGGCTGCAACAATAAAAGCGTTCTTGCTGAACGTGATTATGTATTTAGTCACTGCATATATTGTGCGAGAGTAGAGGCTATGGAAAGGGAGGGTGAGTGATATGAAGAAATTCGATGGAACTATAGAACATGTGATGGGGCAGGTATGGTATTCTGACGGAACAGCTAATAGTGAAGGCAGGGTTGGTTCTGATGCCAAACCAACATGTGGTTGTGCAACATGCGACGAAATTTTTCACGGCCGGGGAATGCTTCAGAAACTTCTGAAACATGCAAACACCAAACATAAAGCAAATGCAACCAAAATTTGGCTGGATGACGGCATGGTAAATTTCATCTTAAAACAAAACAACGTTGATAACACGGGATTCCCGAGAAAAAAAATAATCAAATGGAATTGCGTGTATTGTGGGGAAAAATTTGACTCAAAATCAAGAGGCAGGGATGACTGCCCCGAGGATTTTTGCTCGTGGGAATGTGCAAACGAAAATGCATATCGGGTGAACCATTCGTGCATTGGGTGAAAAAATGAAATGCAAAATGTTAAAAAGGGGGAATGTAATATGAAGGTGCTGCTGCGATATATGCAACATGACCAAAGTAATACCTGCAAGGATAGACCAAATAAGGAGACGAAAATAATATGGAGATGACAATACCTATTGAAATCGTGGCTTATGCGTTATACGCAGCCATTAAAGGCGAAAAAAAGGATATAACAGTATCGTTTATCCAAAATGCAAACAGAGAGTTTGAATGTTCGATGGTTTACGCAAAAGGCGTAGACATGGAATTATAAGGATGTGAAAGAATGAAATGCAAAAAATGCAGTTACGAATGGCTGGCACGGAAGGAGCAACCAAAACAGTGCCCAAGATGCCACGGGTGGCTTATACTCTGGAGGTGAAAGCATGAAAGAAACAAAGAATTTAAAGAAATGGGAATTATTTTTCACTTTCTATCGTGGGATACGTCCCTTTGAGAAACTGAAATGTTCCACATGTGGCGACACATTCCGAATTTGGCATGTATGCAGGGTGAAACAATGACTGATGAATTCGATAACATACCTGTAATGAAAAAAGAGTATGTACCGACTCGATGCACCACCTGCCGAACCATTGATGAAATGATAGAATACATGAAGGAACTTGAAAGACAGCTCAAAGAATTTGACGAACTGATGTTGCCTGTCCAAAAAGTCAAAGAGCGTGAGCGGATAAACACATTAAAGTTTTTCATAAGCAGGCTTGAGGGGATGGGAAAATGACAAAGAAAAAATACTATTTACTTAAAACAATAAAAACATTTTGGCGGGAAGGAGAATGGATTAGGACAGGAGAGATGATAGAATGTGACGGTTCTTGTAAAAAACAACTGGTTGACGAAATGGGAGTTTGTGTTGTAGAAAAGGAGATGGGAAAATGACGCTAAAAGAATTTCCGAACCAAACAACAACACTGATTACTGGCGGAAGTGGAACTCTTGGAAAGGAAATACGGAAAACAAATCCAAGAAGCAGAAAAGGAGGTAAGGAGTATGGAAAGTCTATTTGAGATAGGAAAGTCGTACTTTTTCCGAACGGTGACGTATCACCTTGTAGGGAAAGTCACAAAAAAATACGGCAACTGGCTGGAGCTGGCAGATGCTTCGTGGGTTGCGGATTCGGGGAGATTCACTAATGCAATTAAAAAAGGCACACTTAGCGAAGTAGAACCCGTTGGGATTGTGTATGTCAATCTGGATACAGTCACAGATGCTTTCCCGTGGACACATCCGCTCCCCGATAAACAGAAGTGAAAATATGTTATATTTTTTGAGCAGGAGCGGGAGCGGGAGCAGGAGCGGGAGCGGGAGCAGGAGCTGGAGCTGGAGCA
>Ga0315274_10007455_pt1 | contig 15835 bp, 9 predicted proteins | sample YL17G02_20_MG_FD_203700 | JGI IMG/M metagenome (GOLD analysis project Ga0315274, IMG submission 203700) | Sediment microbial communities from Yellowstone Lake, YNP, Wyoming, USA - YL17G02_20 | ecosystem: Environmental > Aquatic > Freshwater > Lake > Sediment | place: USA: Wyoming | collected... | reverse complement strand
GCAGTGGTACGCCTCCGGCCAGGGCCAAAGCGACCAGGCAACTCCGGAGGAGGAACAGGTCATTTTCTCCGGAGCATGGCGCGCCGGCCAGACCGCTGCCTACCCTTTCGAGAACGAGGCGCCGCGTGGCCCGCTCACTTATCACGGCTCGCTCTTCAATGTGGGCTGGCAACTTCGGGCGTCTGCGGACATTCCCGGAATCGACGCCACGACCCGGGAGGACTTTGCCCTTCTGCTCGGCCCGTCTTCCGAAAACGTCCGCCTCGGAATTCTGAATGAACTTCCACCTCAGGTCAGAAACTCGAGCGACAAGACCGCGTGGAGTTACGCCGGCGGCTGCACGCAACTCTTCGTCGTCTTGTTCGGTGTTGTGCTGCTCTTTGTGGGCATCCCCTGCCTAATCCTCGGACTTTCGAACATCCTGGCCGAGCATTTTCCACTCTCTCTGCCGATCTCTTTTCCCGCCGGACGCTTCCAGTCGATCTTACTGATCGGAATGGGTGGGTTCTTTACAGTTCTTGGTTGCATAGCGCTCTTTGCCTGGTTTCAGGCCTCGATGGCGAGGCCCAGACTCGTCCCAGTGCAAGTCGAGGTGAGTCCTCGAACGCTGCGTCGCGGGGAGACCGTCACCTGCACTGTCCGTCTTCAGCCGCGCGGCTCGATTAAACTGACTGAGGCGACGGTCAAAGTCGCCGCCACAGAGCACACGAGCCCCCGAACCGGAGACACCGACGATGCACCTACCCACGCCTCCGAACAAACTGTCTTCCAAGCCCGCGAGGTTCTTGCAACTGGACGCACTGTTCCCGCTGGTGAAGAAGTTCTCCTTCGTATCGCCTTCAGCATTCCCGCCAATGCGCCCTGCACCTTCTGGGGCGGGAATAACAAACTAATCTGGGCTGTCGCCGTTGAGCTCAAGCTGAAACGCTGGCCGGATTGCACCCGAATTGTCCCAATCACAATCCGTCCCTGACCAAAACCAGGTCAACTTAACTCAGTTATGGTTTTTCATAGGCCCTTGTTTTCAATGACCTGATGGCTTCGTTTTTTCACTTTTGCCAGTGGGCGGCCGAACCGGCCGTCGGCTCGGGCATCTTGTCGCTTCCCGTCACTCGCTCCTGGCGACGCTCCCATGCCTGCGCGGCGTCGGGTTTGATAGCCTCGATAAATAGTATACATGTCCGCCCGCAATGACGTCGGTCCCCGGTCCCGCCCTGGGGAACTGGGGATTGTTTGCCTCCTGGCTCGCCGCCCTTCTGAGCGACGTTTTGTCTCTGGGCAATCCTGTGTCGGCTGCTTAGAATGGAGAGCATGGAAGCGTTCCTTATCCTCGGCTTGTTTCTGGTTGTCTATTTCCTGGTGCTCCCGCGCATCCCGTGGCTCTCGCGCTTCACCTGAGCGTCCCGGCCCCCTGCCCCGTCGGGGCACGCGAAGGGCGGCGGAACGAACCCCAAGGAGTGAGTCCGGTCCGCGATGCCCATCTTCGAATACGCCTGCGGAAAATGCGGGAAGGTCTTTGAAAAGCTCGCAATGGGAAGGGACCCAGTGCCGGCCGTTTGCCCGCAGTGTGGTTCAAAACGTGTCGAACAAATCTTCTCCACGTTTGCCACCGTCAGTAGTGGCGCGAAATCCCCGGCCTCTGCCTGCGGGCCCTCCGGCGGCGGTTGACGGCTCCGCTAGCGAAGCCGGGCGCTCGCCTCTTGCAGACATTCATTTTGACCGGATGTCAGGGCCCGCGCCCTCGCAGCCTGCCCGGCTGTTCAATCTCCGGCAACGAAAGCCGTGATTGACCACTTTCCATCCTTCTTGATGAAACCGATCCGGTAGTCGATGGGGCTGCGAACGTATCGGCTCGACACGAAACCTCCGCGACCGGCGGGCGTAATGATCTTGACCCAGGCATCCGGGCCAGCTTCTCCAGCCGGCAGCCACGACTGATCTGCGAACTTCACAATGTCATAGGAAAGGGTTGCGACTACGGGGGCATCCAAGCTTGGGCGGCTGCGAACTTTGACATTCGTTCCAGTGATGGCCGCGTGCTCAAAGGAATCAAACTCGTTCGGCCACCGGCTGTGAACATAGGGCGCCCAGAAAGATGTCTCCTGGTCGGATACATTGAGCGAGCCACCCAGCGTTAGCACCAAGGTGAGCGTGTCCCAGAGCTTCGTCTGAGGCTTGTCGACCTCCCAAATCGCTTTGAACCCCTCGATTCCTTCCGACCCGCCGAAGCTGTTGACGATGTTCGGGTCAAGGGTGTTCAGAATGAAATCCAGATCGTGTTTTCGGGCCGCCTCAATGAGCTTCTGCCGGAGAGCAAAGAACGAAGGGTCCTTTGCGGCCTCGTCCACCGGAAGAAGTTTCCCCTCCGCGGCGAGGCCAGGAAGAGTCGCCGCCACGAGGCCCCACACGCTGAGCCACAATCCGAGTCTTGTTCCTAGCGTCACGCCTGACTCCACTGCGGGCTACGCGGCCTGCCGGCGCCGTTATGCACGGCGCCAAGCGTTCCACTTCGAACTCATTCCCGGTGACTATAGCGACGCCGGAACAGACACGTGCTCGTGGACGATGATCCACTTCCCTTTCTGTTTCTGAAGTACCTCGGTACCGCGTCCTTCCAGGTGAAGCTCCTTCCCGTCCTTGAGATGGGCGACCGCCTTCCACGTGAGGGTGACCCAGGCGACCTTCCCCACGCGGGTCACCGCGAAATCATCGCCGATTGTGAATGTGAGGTCCTTGAAACCCTCAAACAACTTCTTCACGCCGGCCTTATAGTCGGCCCAGCCCTTATATTGCATGGGTGAGATATCGTACCAGGCAACGCCCTCCTGGGCGGAATAGAGCGCGTCGTTCGCGTCGGGATTGAGCGCTCCCCAGTTCTCGTAGGCTTTCACAATGGTGGCGCGAATCGCCGCCGTTTCTGAATCCGCTGCCTGCGCGCTGCTCGCCAGGAGAAAACTCAAAAAGAGAACTCCGCAGATTGCATGTCGCATAGACACCTCCTTCTTTTCAGAACGATGAATACTTCAACCACGCATCCACAATGTCTTTGCCGCGGAAGACCCATAAGCGGTCGTTAATCCGCTCGATGCCTTCGCGCGCCTGGATGTCGGGAGTGCCGCGCGGCGTGAATTCTACTTTGACTTCGACCGGCCCGGAAACTTTGTAGGGCTTGACATCGGCCAGTCGCTCCACGGCCCTTCGAGCCTTCTCGCGGATCAGCGCGCAGGCTTTGGGGTGCGGAAGCATGTAACCGGCGGTCCGGCTGACACCGGCCTTTACCTCGGCGCATTCTGCCTGGGGGACCAGGTCGTGGATCTCCTTGCAAGCCGCCGCGTCGCCGGAAAGCATGATCGCCGGCACGCCGAAGCTGCCCGCCAACATCACGCGCGCGCCGACTTCTCCCACAGCCTTCCCATTGACCCAAATGTTTTGGATGCCCTGGGAGCTGTAGGAGTGACTCAGGATGGCGTTCTCCGCGCCGGCCATGGCGTGCTGCCCGATGAAAATGATGGCGCTGTAGGTGGCATCGAGCTCCAGCGTGGACGAGACAGGCGTGCCGGTCAACAAGCGCGCCTTGGGGTGGATGTCGAGAACCGAGAGCGAGCGGCTCGCGTCGTGGCCGTCCCAGACAACCACTTCCGTCGCTCCACCTTCCAGCAACCCCTCCACGGCCGCGTTGACCTCGCCGGTCAGGAGCTTGTGCGACTCCTCAAACCGCGGGCTCTGGTAAGGGAGACATTGCAGGTCCGTGTCGACAATTCCCGACACGCCCTCCATATCGGTAATCACATAGATCTTTTTCGTTTTCGGGTTCTCCGCCGCGCCCGAGAGCGCCGCGAAAAACACGAGACTGAAAATCATCAACAACGCTAGTCGTATTTCATCTCGTTTCATCATTTGGACCTCACGGAAGGGTTTCAGCCTTTTGACATTTGACTTTTGACCTTTGACTTTTGCTTTTTGCCTTTTGATTTGTCCTTATTCTCTTTCCGCCTGTATGCCCAGCTCCCGAAGCTTCTCCTGAAGGCTCTGCCGGTGCAGTCCAATGGCCGCAGCGGTGCGCGTAATGTTCCCGCCGTGCTCCCGCAACTTGCCTTTGATGTAGGCAATCTCGAACTGCCGCTTGGCCTCACGGTAGTCGCCCGCGGCAAGGAAGGAACTTGTCCCCTCCTGCCCTGCCGTCGATGCGTGGCCAGCAAGAAAGTCCTGCGAAATGTCTTCAGGATGGATCACGGTGTCGCGGCTGACGACCATGGCGCTCTCCAGCAGATTCTTCAATTGGCGCACGTTCCCTTTCCAATCGGCGGCCACGAGCATCGCCATGGCCTCCCGGGATACTGAGATCGAATCGCGGCGGTGCTTGGCGGCGAGCATCGCGCAAAACTCGTCCACCAGGAGAGGAATGTCCTCCTTGTGCTCGCGCAGGGGTGGGCACTTCAAGACCACCACGCGCAGCCGGTAATAAAGGTCTTCGCGAAAAGTCTGCCTGGCGATCTCCGCCGCCAAATCCTTGTTGGTCGCGCTCAAGACCCGCACATCGACTTCGATGGAATTCGTCCCGCCGAGGCGCTCGAAGCGGCGGGTTTCGAGAACGCGAAGGAGCCGCGCCTGCGTGGCCAGAGACATATCTCCGACTTCGTCGAGGAAGAGCGTGCCGCCGTGCGCCAGTTCGCACTTGCCGCGTTTTTGCGAGGTCGCGCCCGTGAAGGCTCCTTTCTCGTAGCCAAACAATTCGCTTTCGATGAGGTGCTCCGGGACCGCCGCGCAGTTGAGCGCCACGAAGGGTTTGGCGCCGCGGTTGCTGCGGCGATGAATTTCCCGCGCCAGCAGTTCTTTGCCCGTGCCGCTTTCACCCTGGATGAGCACCGTCACGTCCGCGCCGGCCACGCGGTCAGCCAGGTCGAAAAGTTGGCGCATAGGCGCGGTGGCGCCGATCATCGCGCCGAACTGACCTTCGGAAGTCAGTTGCCGCTTGAGGCGCTGGTTTTCTTCAGCCAGTTCCAGGTGGTCGAGCGCTTTTTCCACGACCAGCCGCAATTCGTCGACTTCGAAAGGTTTGGGCAGATAATCGTAAGCGCCACTCTTCATCGCCTCGACCGCGATCTTCTCGGAACCGTAGGCGGTGATCATGATGACCGCGGGCGATGTCTCCGCAGCTTTCAGCTCGCGCAGAAAATCCAGGCCGCTTTCTTCCGGCATCTCGATGTCGAGCAGGAGCAGTTGGGGATTCTCGGCGCTCAGGAGGCGCCGCGCGGCGGCGGCGCTCGCGGCCTCCAGGACCTTGTAGCGGTCTTCCAGCACGCGTCGCATGCCGTAGCGCGCTGTGGAGTCGTCGTCAACAATTAGAATTGAGTGCATAAACCCCCGTTCATTTCGCCGCGCGGAAGCGCACCGTGAAGCGGGCCCCCGTGTGACCGCCGCCATCCCAAGGCGATTCGCAATTCACCGCCCCGCCGATTTCTTCCACCCGCCGCGCCACGATGGCGAGTCCCAGTCCCGTGCCGCCCGGCCGCGTGGTGAAGAACGGCTGAAAGATTTGTTCCTTCAGGTCGGGTGCTATTCCAGGTCCCTGGTCTTCGACCGTGAGCGTGACTGCTTCGGTAGTCGCCGGTTCGCGCGCCACGCGGACGCGCACCGTGGCGCCGGCGGGGCTCGCGTCGAGGGCGTTGACCACCAGGTTCGAAACAATATCAGCGGCGGCATCTTCTCCGCCCTCCACCGCGCAAGGCCCGGCGGCGGAATCGAACTCGAGTTGCACCTGCCGCCGACCCGCCTCCACGCGCGTCAGGCTGAGGACGCGCCCCACCACGCCGGCGAGGTCAACGGCACGGTCCGTGTCCCGCGCCGGCTTGGCATAGCGCAGCACCTGGGAAATATTACCGTTCAGGCGATCGATTTCGGAAACCACCATGTGGCAGTCGCGCCGGACACGTTCCGGCAGGGTCGCGTCCTCTTCCAGCAACTGCACCAAAGTCTTCATTGCGCTCAGTGGGTTCTTTACGTTGTGCGCGATGCGCGCCGCCATTTCGCCAAGAAACGCCATCTTGGCTTTCTCCGCCAGCGCCCGCTCGAGCTGGACCTTGTCGGCGATAAGTTGGCAAAGCTCCAGCGCCGCCGCGAGCTGATCCGCGAGAATCTCCAGCGCGCCGTAGAGGTCGCCGGAGAGATCGGAAGTGACCGGCGTAACCACCAGCGTACCGACCACCTCATTGCCGCGATGGATGGGGAACACGCGGACCTTGCGCGGCTGCGCCGGATCCTGTGCTTCAATGTCGCTTGGGCCGGGATTCAACTGGACGCGTTCCAGCCCCAGTTCCGCCCGAACGCGCTCGGCCACAAATTCCTTCAACGACTGCACGTCACCAGTCCGTTTGGCGTGCTCGGAAATCTCACTCGACAGCCGTTGCACGCGTTCGAACTCGAAAACAAAAGCCGCGTGCAGCAGCCGGTTGATCTGTTTCTTGACCGGTTCCAGCAAGACCACCAGGAGGAAAATCATCACGCCCTCGGTCACCGCCGAGGGAAGAATGTTGCGCAGCTCGAGATAACCGCTCAACCGTCGGATGACGTTCAAGTAGATGAGCAGAGCGAAAATCGTGACGATGGAGTAGATGAGGTTCCGCTGCACCCGCAGTTCGAGAAAGTTGTAACGGAAGATGGAATAGCCAACCAGCACGCTCGGCGCTACAGCAACCAGCATCAGGAAAGTGGGGAAAAAGCCGCCGAGGCCCAGGACGGGAATCGGCTGCAACAGGTATTGCCAAGCGAATCCCAGCACTAGAAAACCCTGTAATCCGGCTAGCCCGGTGTGAAAGCTCACGAGGCGCGGCTCCTGAAGCGCGCGGCGGCGAATCAGGTTCACGGCCGAGCCCGCCAAAAGCGACATCGCCATCCAGGCAGCCAAGGGGCGCGTGAACGGGCCGAGCGCGCAGAGCGGATCGACTTCGGGGTGACCGAGAAGTCTTTCCACCAGCCAGGGCGCCACCGCCAGTGGGAGATAGAACGCCGCCACGAGGAATCTCGCGGACACAGGGAAGGAACGCAATTGGCCAGCGTATTCAGCCTGGGCGTGGACGAGAAGCGGCGCAGCAAAGAGGAAGCCGAGGACAGGAATCAGCCGCGAAATCGCCGCGAGAATGCTGGGAGGAACGCCGTAGAACAATCCCACGTTCAAGGCCAGCAGGTTGCCCGAATTCCACATGAAGAGCGCTGCCATCAAAGCGAAGAGCAGCCACTCCAGGCGGCGCAATCGGCGCTGGCCAAGAATGAGCACCATCAGGAACAGGTGAACCAGGCCCCCAAGCGAATAGACAATCAGCTTGCAGGCGACGAGGATCGTGAGTTCAGAGGCGACGTCCACCCGGCCACCTCGGAGTTGCGCCCGGCAGATCGCGGCCGGGCCAACACGCGGAGTCTACGGAATGACGAGGCGTATTGTAAGCGAAGGGTTGCGGGGTCTCAACCCAGGAGTAGCATCGAGCGGAATCCGCAGTCCTCCACTTCGCCCCGGGCAAGAATTTTGGTGATTTTACCTGGCCTTCTCGGAAGGCGCGTGGCGGGATTCCTGGAGTCGCTTCAAGGTCCGGCGCGCAGACCTTCCCTCGGCAGTTTCCGGAATGGCGCGAAGAACGCGCTCGTACTTTCGCCGTGCGTCATCGCGCCGGTTCAAGCGCCAGCAGAGCCCGGCGGCCGCGAATTCGGCGCGGTAGACATAGATGTTGTTCTCATCGAGTTTCGCCGCCTGCTCGTACCGCCGCAGCGCCTCATCAAGCTGGCCCAGTTGCGCGCAAACCTCGCCTGCCTGGTAGAGGATCTGGGCGAAAGGCATCGCGCTAAAGCCGGGCTCGCCCGCCGCGTGTTTTGCCAGCATGTCGTCATAGACCTTGGCAGCCGTGGCGATGTTTCCCATCGCCTTGTAGACTCTGGCGATTTCCTGCTCCAGGAGATAATTGCGCGGATACGATTGCGTTAGACCCTGGAGAAGCGCCAGGGCTTCGGGATACATCTTTTCACGGAAATAAAGGATGGCGAGGAAGGGCCTGGCATCCTCACGCGCCCAGAGGCCTTCCTGGGTCACACGTTTCATCTCCGCCAGGCCGCGAGCCTTGTCCCCGCGCGGGCCAACCAGCGAGGCCACGACCTTCACGTACCAGGGCAGGCCACCCACCACGTAGTCGTAAATTCCGACCACCAGCAGGGCGTCAACAAAGCTGGGATTCAAGGCCAACAGCCGAATGTGATAATTCCGAGCTTCTTTGGCCTCTCCGAGCGCCGTGAGATGCGCCTTGGCGAGGGACAGATGGAAGATCGCCTTGGTCAGGTGGGTGACGCCGGCCCAGTATAGTGCCTCCTGGTCCCATTGATTCTGCCTGACTCGAGTCTCTGCCAGCGTTTCAGCCTTTCCAAGAACCGAGAAGAATTCCTTCCGGACGCCCGGAGTGAGGGGAGCCTTGTCAGGCTGGAAGGCCTCGCCCTGCGGGCCATAAGCCTGGGCCTGGAGGAGCCCCCGACGGACCATTTCCTTCTGAAGGATGACGCTGGCGAGGTAATTCAAAGCGCGCAAGTCGTTCGGGTGTTCACTGAGCCATGCTTCAAGCTGCTTTTGCGCGACGTCGTGCTCCAGGTTGTGGAAATGATCGAGTGCGACCTCCACTGGGCCGGGAACAGAATCCCCTCCCGTCGCCGCCTGCGCCGCGACACGCGGGGGCGCCAGGAGACAAACCAGGAAAGCAAACACGCCCAAGAGACGAATTGTCAAACTCCGCCGGCGCATCTTATTGATTCCCTGCCATTGGATGCGGGTTCATCATCAGCGTCAACAGGGATTTTCGTTGGCAATCATCTTCCACGCGAAGTGAGTCCGCGGACTGAATCAGAAAACCCTTCCCTTCCCTCAGTGCTTGTGCAAGAATATTTTTGACTGGCGCCGAGCCTATTCGATGCAGAGTTTTCTCCGGCCGGCCCTTGCTGCCCTCGTAACCACCGATGGATAGTTCTCCCACCGAGCAACCAAAAACCACCACGAGTGCGCTGCCCCGGGTGATGGTGGCCACGACCGCCTTGCTCACCTTTATTTCGTTCTGGCGGGCCGCGGCGGTGGTTCTGAACGACCTTGCCTCCTCAGCCTTCTATGCCGGCGGCATCGCCGAGAAAGCCATCGGCAAGTCCGCGCCCTGGTTCATCCTCGCGGTCATGCTGTTCACCTATGCCGTCTCCCAGATGTACGTCGAAAGCTGCAGCATGTTCGTGCGCGGTGGCGTCTACCGGGTCGTCAAAGAGGCGATGGGTGGCACGCTGGCCAAGTTTTCCGTCTCCGCCCTGATGTTCGACTATATCCTGACCGGCCCCATCAGCGGGGTCTCGGCAGGCCAGTACCTGGTGGGCTTTCTCAACGAAATCCTCCACTACGCCAACATCAATCACAAGTTCCCGGTGAACGCAACCTCGGCGGTTTTTGCGGCGCTCGTAACGCTCTATTTCTGGTGGCAGAACACCAAGGGAATCGAGGAGTCGAGCGAAAAGGCCGCGCACATTATGAAGTTCACCACCGTCCTGGTGGTCCTGATGATCGGCTGGTGCGGCTACACGCTGTGGGTGCAAGGCGGCCAACTCCCGCCCGCGCCACGGCCCCTGAACCTGCACTTCTCTCCCGAAGCGGTCGGCTGGCTGCGCGCCAGCCGGCTGCCGGAACTCATCGGGGTTATCGGCATCCTCGTAGCTCTCGGCCACTCGGTGCTGGCCATGAGCGGCCTGGAAACTCTGGCCCAGGTGTATCGCGAAATCCAGCACCCCAAACTTCCCAACCTCAAGAAGACGGCCTTCATCATTTTCGTTTACAGCATGGTCTTCACGTCGCTGGTTTCGTTCTTCGCCGTGATGATCATCCCCGACGGAGTTCGTGCGGATTACAAGGACAACCTGATCGGCGGGTTGGCGATGTTCGTCGTCGGGCCCACCACGCTGAAGCTGCTGTTCCACGCTTTCGTCGTCATCGTCGGCATCATGATCCTCGCGGGCGCGGTCAACACAGCCATCGTGGGGTCGAACGGCGTCCTGAACCGCGTTTCCGAGGACGGAGTCCTCACCGACTGGTTTCGCCATCCCCATCCGCGTTTCGGGACCTCGCACCGGATCATCAACCTGGTGGTCGGGCTGCAACTGTTCACGATCCTGCTGAGCGGCGGAGATGTCATCCTCCTCGGCGAGGCTTACGCTTTCGGCGTCATCTGGAGTTTCGCGATGAAGGGGCTGGCCGTTCTGGTGCTCCGCTACAAGGACCCCGGCCAGAGGGAATTCCGCGTGCCACTCAATCTGCGGATTGGCAAACTGGAAATTCCCCTGGGCCTGGGGTTGATCACTCTCACCCTGCTCGCCATTGCCGTCGTCAACTTGTTCACAAAGGAGATCGCCACCGTCGCGGGCATCAGCTTCACTCTGATCTTTTTCGGGATTTTTACCGTCTCCGAAAAGCACGCACGCCGTCGCGGCGCCGAAGTCGCAAAAATGGACCAGTTCCACTTGGCGCCCGGGGACGAGGTCACGCCACATTCCGTCGGTTGTCGGCCCGGGTCTGTCCTGGTTCTGGCGCGCGACTACAACACGCTTTACAACCTGGCGGAGGTCCTCGACCGGGTGAATCCGGCGCAGCAGGATGTTGTGGTCTTGCATATCCGCGTCCTGCGCCGGGCCGGCTCGGGCGAGCACCCGCTGGAACCAGAACAGCTTTTCAGCGCCAGGGAGCAGCTGCTTTTCACCCAGGCCCTCTCCCTGGCCGAGAAGAAGGGGAAGAGTATTCACCTGGCCGTGGCTGCGGCCACCGAAATCTGGGATGGTATCCTGCGCTCGGCGCAGAGTCTGGAAGCCACCACCATTGTCCTCGGAACCTCGGCCAAGATGCCTTTGACCGAAGAAGCCCGCCGCGCCGGCCTGGCCTGGGAACGCCTGCCCGATCCCAAACCGCACATCACGCTTGAAATCTACACGCCCACCGGGCAGGAAGATGTCTTCTACCTGGGGCCGCACGCGCCGCGTTTGACCCCCACGGAAATCGACCTGCTTCACCAGATTTGGCTCCGCTTCAGCACGCAGTTGGCCGAGAAGGAACTTCACCACCACGACGTCATTCACTTCGCTCTGTCGGAAATCGAGAAGGAGATTGCGAAGGGGAAGAATGACGAGATCCTGGCCAAGCTGAAGGACCACCTGGCGGAGATCCAATCTCGTCGCGTACCCCATCTCTAACCGGCCTGCCGCTCGTCTTTCGGGCGGTAGATTTGCGTCAGACCCACACCCACCGAAACTAGCAAAACACCCATCAGCATGGTGAAGTTCAGGTATTCCTTCAGGAAGAAGTGGGCAAAGAGTGTGGCCACCAGTGGCGTGAGGGCAGAGAATGCGTACACCCGTGCCACCGCCATCAGGCGCAGCGCCGTGAACATACAATAGATCCCCACGATCCCGGAGAGAACCCCGCTGGTCAGCAAGGCCGCGACGTCGTGCCAGGGCGTGACGACGACCGTTGACCAGCGACCCAGCCCCGCCAACCCGACAACCGCCACAGCGACGCTGGTCGTGAACTGGAGCAGGATCGCCGTGGACTGGTGCGCGCCGCGCAGTTGGCCGTCGCGCCACAGGACGCCGGAGACTCCATAGGTGAGCGCGGTGAAAAGCGCGAGAGGAATGGCCCAGTACCACAGGGGCGAAATCGGTTGGCCGTGGAGCTGCCCCAGCGAAAGCGCCGCCAGCCCGAGCGCAATCAAGCCTACTCCCGCCAGCGTGAGCCCGCGTACCCGCTCGCCAAGGATGAACCATGCAATCACGGTTCCCCAGATGACGTAGGTTTCCAGAACCGGGATCGTCATGATGACCCCGCCAACGCGAATCGCGAAGTAGTAAACGAAAAGGCCGACCGTGGAAAGGACTCCCGCCAGGAAAAAAGGCAGGAGCGCGCGACGGCCTACATATTGCGGCGAGCCGGGCCGGAGCTGGCCGAGCGTGCGATTCCGCCAGACCAGGACGATGCCCAGGAGCAAACTCGGAAGGCCGCGCAAGAATGGGCCAATCAGCGGATCCGCGTGCGCCACCGCGATCCTGTCAAAGATGTTTGCAGAGGAGAATCCCAGCACCGACCCGAGCGCCCAGGGTTCTCCGCGTCGGCGCCCGGTTTGTGGTGTGGAAGCGTTCAAACTCTATGCCGTGTAAAGTCCTGAGTGAATAGAAACGAACTGCGATTATAACGGGAAGTGAGGGTTGAGCAAGGAAGTTCGATGGAAGAGGAAGATCGGAGTCAGGAGTCAGAAGTCAGAAGTCGGGAGACAGAAGGAACAAGCGCGGACAAATCCAGCGCCTGGGTGACTCTGTCAAACCCATTTCGCCTAGGCAGACGAAAAGTCCCCGCGCAAAAACTGCTCGCGGTTGCCTTGAGAGCGCGCTATGGAAAATGTTAGAATCTTGGCGGTAATACATGACGACCTTCGGGGCAGGGTGAGGGAAGCAAGGCGTTCGGTGGCTTCCCAATTCCCGATCGGCGGTAAAGCCCGCGAGGGATAAGAGCAGTGACGAGTGACTAGTGGCGAGTGACGAGCGGAAAGGCCCAGCAGAGCCTGCCTTGCTTGTCACTTGTCACTCGTCACTTGTCGCTGACTTTCCCACGATCCGGTGAAACTCCGGGGCCGACGGTATAGTCCGGATGGTAGAAGGTCCAAGCCGCTGCTTGTCGGCGGGAAGGACGCGTGCCTGAGGAATCCCAGGGGCACGACCTCCTTTTCCGATCCGCCTTAGCGCGTCGGCTTGCCTCGCCTTTGCCCCGATAAGGGGATCCCCTTTGAGACATCAGACCAGCGGATTTCTGTTGAATTGCCCCACGATCGCGACGGCAGTTCTGACTCTGTTACTGACCACCCTCCCGCTCTTCGCTCAGAACTGGAACAGCAACCTCGAAGGTCTCGTCCTGGATCCCACCGGCGCGGCGATTCCGGACGCGCGACTCGAGCTGCGCAATACCGCCACGGCACAGACGCGAGTGGCGCGCCCCAACGGCGATGGCTTCTACAGTTTCCCGCTGGTTCCGGTGGGCGCCTACGAAGTCGAAGTCTCGTGTCAGGGTTTCGCGGCGAAAGTTCTGCGTGGCCTGATTCTCCGGGTTGGCGAGACGGCGCGCGTGGACGTCACCCTGGAACTCGCCCGCGAGCAGACAACCCTCCGCGTGGATGCGCAGCCGCCCCTCATCCAGACCGCCACGCCCGCCATCGGCGATGAGATCGACAACCAGCGCGTCAGCCTGTTGCCGCTCAACGGCCGGCAATGGTCGCAACTGACGCTTCTGGCCGCGGGCGCCGTGCCGGCTTATCCCAATGGCTCCAGCCAGCAGTTCAACACTGCCGCACAAGGCATCGGATTCTCCGTCAACGGCCAGCGCTCGGAGCGAAACAACTTTTCGCTCGATGGCATCACGCTCATGGAGCCGTTCGCCTACAGCTTGACCGTGAATCCGTCTATCGACGCCATTCGTGAGTTCCGCGTCGTGGAGAGTTCCTATTCCTCCGAGCAGGGATTGACTTCCGGCGCGCAGGTCAACATCGCGTCACGTTCCGGCTCGAATCGCTTTGCGGGGACTGCGTACGAGTTCCTGCGCAACAGCGTGCTCGACGCCAGGAATTTCTTCGACGATCCGAACCGGGCTATTCCTTCCTTCCGGCAGAACCAATTCGGCGCGAGCTTCGGCGGACCGCTGCGCCGCGACCGGACTTTCTTTTTTTCGAACTACGAAGGTCTGCGAATTCAACAAAGCATTACGAACACCACGCTGTTGCCCTCGGCGGCGTTGCGTCGCGGGGATTTCAGTGGGTTGAATCCTCTCACTGGACTTCCCTTCCCCACGATCGTTAACCCCGAGACCGGTCAGCCTTTTCCCGGCAATCAAATCCCTGAGGCGCAGTTCGACCCGCTTTCGCGCGCCATCCTCGCACGGCTGCCACTGCCCAACCAGGCAAATGCCGTGGCGAAGGACAACAACCACATCAACGTCGGACTTCGCCGCGTGACCAGCGACCAGTTTCTCGTGCGCCTCGATCACCAGTTGACCACGCAGCATCAGTTCTTCGGACGGTTCCTGCTCTTCAACGGCGACCAGCTCTTTCCCTTCGTCCCCAACACTTTCGCCCAGAACCCACCCGCACCGCCGGGTTTCGGAACCGACAAAAACGATCGCGGCAGAAACCTCGGCCTCGGCGTGACGTCCGTGATTCAGCCAACGCTGATTAACGATTTCCGCTTCGGGTACGCCTACTTCTCCGGCACGAAGGAAGCGGAAAATATCCGCAATGACTTTCTCAGTTCGCTCGGGATTTCGCGCGCGCCGGGGGCGACGAATCGCGGCATCCCCGCCATCAACGTCCCGGGCTACGCCGACATGGGTGACAGCGACATCTTCCAGCCCTTCATCCGCAACAACCACACATTTCAGTTCACCGAAAACCTCGTGTGGGTGAAGGGCAACCATACACTCAAGTTCGGCACGGACGTCCGCCGCCTGCGGCTGTTTTACTTAGTGGAAGATTTCGGCCAGGGGATCTTTTCCTTCAGCGGCGATCCTCTCACCGGAGCAGGCTCGGTCAGCAATAACGCCTTTGCGGACTTTCTGCTGGGCCGGCCGTTTCTCTCGTTTGCGCAGGCGGGGAACTCGGGGGGGAACGACCGGCTGAACTATCTGGGGTTCTACTTTTCCGACGATTTCCGTGTCACGCGGCGGCTGACACTCACGTATGGCCTTCGGGAAGAATTCTTCTCGCCGCCTTTGAACGCCGACGGGCGTGCTTCCATCCTCGATCCGGCAGACGCTACGCGCTACATCGTGCGCGACGAGCGCGGGCAGGCCGCCGGACTGCTCGGCGACCCGCTCGTCCAGAATCTCCAACAACACTTCGGCCTGCAATTTACCACTTCTCAGGCAGCGGGTCTGCCTGCTTCGCTTCTCCGCCCCGACTGGTCAGGATGGGCGCCGCGGTTGGGATTTGCTTACGACCTCTCCGGGCGCGGAACGACTTCGCTGCGTGGCGGACTCGGCGTTTTCAATTCTCTCGGCGAACTCGACTACGCGGCCGAGACGCGCTTGAGCGCGCCGATCACCGAATTCCTCTTCGGCCTCGACCTCTGCCGTTTCTACGGTCCAGGCGCCTGCGGCCAGCTCTGGGCGCCGCCGCAGTTGAGCTACGAACTCGCGTATCAACTCGGAAACATGCCGCCAGTGGCCGTTTCTTCGCCTCAAAATATTCGCAACGGCTATGCCTACGAATGGACTCTCTCACTGGAGCATTTGCTTACGCCCAGCACCGTGCTCTCCCTCAGCTACGCCGGGTCGGCGGCGCACAAACTGCCTCGCCGCGCGTTGCAGAATCAGGGCGTCCCCAACCTGCGGGGCGAGCGCCGCGGCTATCACCCGCAGCCCGGCTCGAATCAGTTCGTCCGCGCCACGGATGTGAACTCGAACTACAACGCCTTGATCGTCCGGCTGGAACGACGATTCACGCGCGGCGTTTCGTTCGTCGCGGGATACACCTTCGGCAAGTCCATTGATACCGCTTCGGGGCTGAACGGTACGAATCAGCCCCAGGACAATTACAACCTGAAAGGCGAGCGAGGGCTCTCCGACTTCGACGTCCGCCAGCGCTTCGTTCTTTCGAACACCTGGGAGTTGCCCTTTGGAACGGGTCGCCGCTGGGCGAATGGCGGATGGGCAGCAAGAATCCTGGGACAATGGCAACTGGCCAACATCCTGACCATCCAGACCGGCCAGCCGATGACGGCAATTCTCCCCACCGCGCTCAGCGGAACGCAG
>Ga0315274_10007454_pt1 | contig 15835 bp, 37 predicted proteins | sample YL17G02_20_MG_FD_203700 | JGI IMG/M metagenome (GOLD analysis project Ga0315274, IMG submission 203700) | Sediment microbial communities from Yellowstone Lake, YNP, Wyoming, USA - YL17G02_20 | ecosystem: Environmental > Aquatic > Freshwater > Lake > Sediment | place: USA: Wyoming | collected... | reverse complement strand
CGTGTTTAGGAAGCATTATACACTCACCTTTGAGCCTACATTCTATAGACAATCCTTTATTACTGAGAAGCGCAGTATTCCTTGGATTGTATGGTTTATTGATAAGTGGTTTATGTGGGCACATGAATGGCCGTATCTTATCAATAAAGAGAAGTTTGTTGGAAGTCGCTGGGCTAAAGTATTCTGCTATCCCTATACTTTGATTGCAGATTGGTCCTTTGGCTATGAAAGAATTGATGACACAGAGGAATGCTTTGATCATGCCTGAAACACTTGAAGAGATGAAGTTGGCGCGTGGTGGGAAATGCTTCAACTGTGATATTAATATCATGGACCCTATTCATAAAGATCATTCATTCTGCAATGACTGCTGGATTAAAATCCTACAGCATCTCTATACTCTTGAAGATGAAGGATGCGCTTACTGTGATGAGCCAGAGGATAGCCCTCTTCATATTAAATCACAGTCCCTCGACAAAGAGATTGCCGCGCTGGTGGAAGATTTCGCGGTAGATCATGGAATCTCCTACCATGATTGACTTGACATAGACCCCCAGCAGTCTGATACAATGGTTCATAAGCTATAGAACCTACGGAGGGCAAGATGAGTTATAACAAACAGATTCATATCTGTACAGACTGTGAAGATAGACACACAGCGTACTTCAACGTGAAGTGCGATAGTTGTAATAGAGAACTAAAGTGGGATATTGATCCCGCAGACTACGATCTAACAGATGGATTTGAGAAGTCCACCAAGTATCTTCAATTTGAAGATACCCTCCATATTGTCCTCCAAGGTGGATATGCTGAATATCTTGATACCTCAGAGGTTATTGGGGCAGAAGAGATTCATATTCTTCTGTGTGAGGATTGTGCAGATACCTTCTTTGAGTTTAATCCTTGGATGATTAAGCATCTTCCTCAGTATGCACAAGATAAATTGGAGCGCAAGGGTAGAAATATCTTGCTTCCATTCCGTGAGATTGGCTATACAGTCGAAGAGTGTGAACGCGATATGCGGAAGATGACTGGTGGAGAGCGCGGCTGTGCTAATCCTGATGATCATTTGATGTCACGCTTTACGGGACACATGAAAGAGAAGTAATATGAGTATTAATGACCCTATTTATACTACTCCTGCATTCTCATTGCAAGATGTTATTAGTATGTTTTCTGCGCTTCAAAGCGTCTTAGTAATGCTTGAGGAAAATCATATATTAACGAATCAGTATATTGCTTACAGCGTTAATCAGATTTTTGAGAGATACCCACTCCTCTCTGACTGGCTAAATAAGACTGGAGCATTTGAGGGTGAAGAGGATGAGTAGTCATAGTGAACAGATTAAATGTAGATATTGGGTTCCATCTGCTCCACGTCCACACTTCTGTTCCCTGCAAGTAATTGATACTTGTGTAAGATGTGGACAGACCTATTGCCAGAAGCATATTGAGCGTCATCAATGCGGAAGAGGATAAGCTTCTATCATTTTGGAGACTTCAAGGGAAAATCAGTTTCCCTAAGTATTCCTCCATTTGCATGGATAGTAAGGTATCATAGATTTTGGAATAGGTGGGAGTTCATCTTTGCGATTAGTGACTTCCGTAAGAAGCCTAAGGATATCTTCCTAGGAAGAGTAGCAGTAACTATTGAGGTTGGTAAATGAAAATTGTATTCTCTGAAGAGTTTGCCAAACAAGTTGGTGCATCTTCTATGGAGTCACTTGAGGAGTTATATTTAGGCAAGCCCGGTACTTATCGTCGTTACAAAAATGATCGTGATATTCTAAAGGATGCAGTCAAAGATACTTTTATCACTTTCTTGTTCTACCCCCTACGTTTTCTACCGTGGGGACACATCATGGAAACATGGTGGTATTATTTCTTTACAGAAAGAACATATAGCGCATTAGATGGCATGGCATTTGGGTATATCGGAGATGCCTATGTTGTAGGATTGCGCGATGCAATTCATGGTAAGCGTCATAAGTGGCCTGTAAAGTTTGATGCAGAAGTTAAGCACCCTTATGCACGTCCTATGAGATTTCCTATGTGGCTGCTAACACGTCTTGTGTGGCCGCAATTTAAGGCTATCTATAAGCAACGCAGGAAGATGTATCTGTAGATACTAGATGAACTGTGAGGTTGATTATGATGTTTCAACCGCAGTTGAAGGGGCCTAATCTTGATGATTGTCTGCTCCATATCGATCCAGATTATGGGACAGAACATTATCGTATGGATGGGTCTTGTCGCTGCGACTCTATGCGCTGTGATATCCTTGGGTGTGACTACCTAAAGGAAACAGATAATAATGTTTGTAGTAAACACGCTAGGGATAAGGGTTCAGTACCCCTTGCTAATCATTGTGAGGTATGTGCAACATATATACTAGCAGATAGTACTTGCGGTGGATGTTATAACTGCTCAAATTGTTGTACTTGCAGTCAATATTATTGTACGGCGTGCCAAGAGAATGTTAATGCAGAGAACCTTACGCAATGTAGTAACTGCGAAAATTGTTCCGACTGCTGTACCTGTAGTTACTGCAATAACTGCTATGAAACAGTAGATCATCTGTGCGGAGAATGCGATAGATGCACAGGTAGTTGCTGCTCCTGTGAGTCTTGTCGTGATTGCGGGGAAAAGGTTTCTAACGATAATAAGTGTAGCAATTGCTCTAAAGGGAATGGAGACTCTTGTGGTTGCTGCGAATGCTTGATCTGCGATAACTGCGGAGATAGCGTAAGTGCCCGCGATTGGTGCAGTACTTGTGAGTGTGGTGATGGTGATTCTTGCGGTTGCTGCGCATGTAAATCCTGTAATCATTGCGGGCGAAAGACAAAAAACGAAGACTACTGTGATAACTGTGACTGCGGGGATAGTGATGCTTGCGGCCATTGTAAATGTCGAGACTAAGGAGTTAACATGAAAAGGGCCTCAGATCATTCTATGCTACTTGCACGGCGTGCTAATGCAGAGCGGGGCTATGCACGCAGCAAGGATATTCGTGATCTAACAGAAGTTATGCGCTCAACAGATGCAGTAAAGAGCAACCTTTCTGCTCCTGCACCTGAACAGCAAAGGGTTGGAGCCCCGATTGGACAACGTTGGTCGTAAACGATCTACAACCTGATAATCCAGTACCACGCCTGATTACATCCACCCTTATTACGAAAGTTGAGGACTTGGATGATGTTGAACTATGAATCGATGGACAAACTTCCGATGAGTCTGACTGAATTTGACCTAGATAATATTCGTGGTATCTTGGCAGAACCAACACGCTTTGATTGGTATTCTGCCCATGTATTACGCCTATGTCAAAAGGCAGACGCAACAAATTTAAGAATACTTTCACAGGTTTATCCCGACTGTGTAGCCGCATTTTTGATCTACCATCTAGGGTATATTCCAGAGAGTTTTAAAGCAGCCCTTCCTGCGTGGAAACAATACGAACAGATGATGCTACCGCATATCCTTAAGAAAGGAATTCGATAATGGCTGAAAACATTCACGGTCACGTTCTAACAATCTGCCGCCATTGTGGTAATCCCTCCAACAAGTTTGTTGGGGCTACAATGGAAGATGCCAGAGCAAATCTTCGTGACCTACCAGCATTCTTTCGTACTGATGATCAACTTAGGTATGCAGATATTCAAGTCATTGATCAAGACCTTATCAGAATTAAAGTCAACGACCACGATCTTCTAGTATTCACTTCTGAATGTCAGGCTCCTTTTGGGGAGTGCAAGGCTGAATATGAGCAAGCCATTATGATGGCTAATATGGCTAAGAAGTTTGAACAACTGCTAGAGCAATCTCTAGGAAAAGACTTTGATCCCCGAAAGTTTTTTGAGGATCAGAAGCCCAGCGGAACTGTATCTCACCCTGTTGAAGATCGTTCTAGCAGCATTCTAAGCCAACTTAATCTCCCTGAGGACTATCTAAGTCAGGAACGCTAAAATGGTTGAGCCTAAACCTTATGGGCAGATTCTAGATAACCAAGAAATTACTTGGCTTGTTCAAGCCTTTCTTCGTTCCCCTGATCGACTAGAAAAGGGGGCAACAGAGGAGGAGATTATTAAGGTTATCAAATGGGCCGAAGCCCTAAAACTAGACTTGGTTATCAAGTTTGGTATCCTACACGAAATCTATAAGGGTGATCTTGTCCTTGGTATTAAGGATGATGATGTAGTAATGTCATTAGCAGAGGATATTCCAACAGATAGGGCTGGCTCCCAGAGATTACTTATCTCTTCAATTCTGAGGCTCATGTAATGGATAATATGACTGAATCAACTGAATATCTTCTACATATTTTACTAGTACATCTTGATACTCTACGCCGAAGAATGCACAATGAACAAGACCGTGCTACTGCTGAATTTCACTATCACTATGTAATCAACTATGTTTGTGATAAGCCGGGATGTAGTGGAGTTGATCCCATCCTTGCTACCTATAATATTCTCCAAGAGGAACTTGCTTCTATCAATAAGGAGTTTCCTCACCACATTCTTTCAGCCTCACACACGCCCTAGGAGTTTATTATTAGAGCTAATAACTATTTTCAACCAAGTTGTTTTTAGTACTTGACAATTTAGCCCAAGAGTGCTAAGGTGTACCCATCAACAGACGGCGATGTAGCCAGTCTGAAAAATACTTAGGAGTTATAGTAGCCGTGTCAACCAAGAAGAACACCGACAATAGTGAGACTATGGAGACTATTGTGTCAGAGAATACCGTTGAGGAAACTACTACCGTGATTGATGATACCCGTACTGTTCCACAGGATTTCGGCCCCGATAACGGTGCTGCTAACATTGCAGCGGCTTGGCAGGGCCTAGTCCATCTATTCGATGCCAAGGTTAATTTTTGGGACGTTACCAATGAGGGCGTTTATGCTATCGGACTAACCTTCGATGCAAAGAAAGTACCTAATACTGAAACTGTCCTCCATGATATCTCTTATCGTGGTGATAAGGCCGTAAACCGCGATCTTCTGCTGGTTCCCACCTATTTCTGGATGAAGGGTGAGACTCCTACAGAGTTTGAAGATGCGGGCGAAATGACCGCATGGATGGCTAAGTTTTTCCGTGGCGCGGGTGAGGGTGAGAACAATCGTTCCCCGCAGTATGTAAAGGATGCAATTAGCGCCTACAAGACTGCTAAGGGTATTGCTTCCCGCCGTGGTCGCCCGCCCAAGAAGATTGAGATTGAGGCTCTTGGTAGCCTTAATGACGCGATGCTTGCTCAGGTCCCCGATGGAGAGCTAGAGAAGCTTCGTGAGACTCTGGAAAGGCTTCTTGGCAATCGCCATGAGGCCGCAGAGGCTGCGGAGACTGCCGCCGAAGAGGCTGAACTAGTTACAGCCTAGCCAGTAAATAAAAGGAGGGGAGCCAGTATTATTACTGGCTCCCCTCTATTGCTATGCTCATTACTATTGAGCAAGTACCTTGGTACTTGTGGCTTCTATTCGCTTATGGTATAATTGCTGTAGAAAAATTTCTACTAGCCTACATCATAACTAAGGTGCGTAATGCAAGAACAAGGCACCGTAATAAACTGTAGTTTTTGCCTTGGGGAATTTACCCAAGGGCATTGCATTGTAAAGTACTTCGAAATTGATCATCCCCATAAGGTTTATCTGATCCATAGGCATTGTGAGAGAACGTTTCTAAAGGAACATCATTCTTGGGAGATTTTCTATGGCGGCGAGGAAAAAGTCTAGTATTGGACTACCTAAAGATATGGGGCCAGATGAAGCCTACATTCAAGGAATGTCTGATGGCTTAGAAGAAGTAATGGTTGAAAGTGTCGCTCCAAAGTTTTCAGATTTCAGCGGCATCAACGTTCCACTTGCACCCGTTCGCATGGAATTAGCAGCACTACAAAAAGAGGGGCTGGAATATATGCCCCTCAGTGATTTTCTACTTCTAGTACATAAGTGTGTAAAGGGGAATTCTATTGACTGACACCCGCCGCATGACCGATAAGGGCAGTCTATTAACCTGTATTTGCTTGAAATGTTTATGCTATAAGGGGACAAGGATACCTACACAGATATGTAGCGCTTGTTCTATAGATATGCATCCCGGTGATCCTAGACCCTATCTGCCTAAGAAGGGGTAGTCCTTATGACAGAAGAACAACAGCCTAACGAAGCTATCCTTTCCAAGATTCAAAAACTTTTAGCCCTTGCTACATCTGATAATGCTAATGAAGCTGCTATTGCAGCATCTAAAGCACAAGAACTACTGATTGAATATAACCTTAGTGAAGAAGACTTAGAGAACTTTAACAGCACAAAGCATGAAAAAGTTATTCAAGTATCTATGGCTGGTAAAAATGCTCATAGGCGTTCTGCATGGTACGACAGCCTAGCCTATACTGTATCTAAGGCTAATCTTTGTACCCTCCTTATCTCTGGGCCTAATCTGATTTGGATTGGGAAGAAAACTAATATTGAAGTTGCTCAGTTTATCTTTGAGAACCTAGTGCGCGATCTTTCGCGTATCTGTGATTCTGCATGGGAAATTATTCTTGCTATCCAGAAACTTGATCCTAAGATAGAACCAGTACATGGTAAAACATGGAAGAATAACTTCTATCATGGCGCTAATCAATCTATTAGCGAACGTTTAACTGCAAATCTCAGGCAACTTAAAGAAGCAGATAAGGTTAATGCCCTAGTAGTTCATAATGACTATGAACTAAAAGAATATATGGGCATCAACTATCCACGATTGCGTCATCTATACAATAACCTGAACAGTAATCGTTCAGGATTTGAGTCAGGCAAACAGGCTGGTAGGTCTGTGCAATTCCGTTCGGGTATCGGGGCCGGTGGAAGTAGTGGCCCAAAATTACTTGGAAAGGGTTAAAATGAATAATTTTAAGTATATCCTAATTATCGGAAACCCTATTGACGGGTTAAAATTTGAAGGCCCTTTCGAAGATTTCGAAGAGGCAGAAATGCACGCAGAATTTCAGGATGATACTTGGTGGATTGTTAACTTAAGGAACCCAGAGGAAATCACGCCTACTTGCGATATTTGTGGTAAGCCTGATGGTGCTGGAGTACCTGACTGGAATGGAGAAACAGGCAATCACGCTTCCTGTGAAACCGATGCTAAGTGAAGCAGAAGAGGACATTTTAACAGATATCTTCTATAACGAAGCACCCTATGACTATGTGATTGCCTTTGAACCTAGTAAACCCAAGGGCTATAAAGGTTTTTGTGATTATGAAGTTAAAGGTTGCGTAGTTCTTACCAAACAAGCTTATTTTGAAGCCCTAGAAACTATGCTGCATGAGGTTGCTCATGCACGTATTCAACATAGAACACACTCTGATGTATGGGAAAAAGAATTAGTTAGGCTTTTAGATAAGTATAGCTTTCCACGCGATCTTGTTGGCAAGAACACAATTATGGGTCCTAATGTAAAAGCATATAGGGATGGAGTGTGATGGTAGAAACCTTTAATGAACTGGTCAAAGAAGTTCTTCGTATTTGCCCTAATGCTCAGTTTGGGCAAGATAACGACGGCCAGATTATTGTCTATACGAACAAAACACTTGTATCCGATCTTACTGCTGAGGCTACAGACGCTATTGTTGAGATGCCCGCGACCTAGAGGGGCTGGAGTAGAAAGGGTTGCTCTATTGACAAACGACCCCACTTGTGGTATCCTAAGTGTATATAATCTTTGGAGAATAACCTGTGACTAGCGTTGCTATTGCTGAGAAAACTATCCTTAGATCAACCTCTATTGATCGTCAGAAGAGAGAACGAGAACTTCTTTTCAACCTTTACCACCTAATGCCCCAGAAAACTGAGTATCGTTTTATGCGGGCTTCTAGGATCGCAGAGAAAGTTGGAGCAGCCGCAAGTTTCGTTGATGCGTCTTTACGTACTTTTGAAGCGTGTGGAATTATTTCCAGACGACTAGAATTTGGGGCTGTAAAAGAGGATAAGGTAGTTACAGGGCGTTCCTACCATTGGACCCTGCTCATGACCCTAGATGATGCAGTAGAAGCTCTTGATTACTACCACGCTAACGAGCAGGGTGGTAGAAGTGTTTCCCTAAAAGTACGCATTATGGATGCGCTTACTATCTATAAATCCTTTGAAACAATGGATGCTCTTACCAAGGCTATTGTAAAGCCGGATGAGAACATTGATCGTCATAACATGACGCATATCCTGATGGCTCTTGTTAAGGAGGGAAAGATTTCTCTCTTGCGTGGAACCACAAAAGATCGTATCCCCTACAGTATTAAACTCTCCAAGAACGGGGAACGATCACTTCTTCAAACTATTAGTGAAGAAGTTATTGTAGTTCAGCCAGAGGAAGTCGAAGAAGTCCAAGAGGCTACTTTTGATATTCCAGTAACTGTCGGGTACAAGTATCCCCTCAAGTATCCCCTTATCAGGAGACTGGTAAAGCGCCGTGCATGGCTGGAAGAAGCCGCTAAACTGGCTGAGGATGCGGCAGAGGAAGACCTAGCCATCACCCTGCTAGAGCGTTCCAATAAGCCTATGTCCCCGCTGGAGACTGAAGCTGTCGGTATGTTCTTTGAGTTGTTTGATGAGAAAAGATGAACAACTCTATCTTCTTTCCTGTTGTCAACCCACCCCTCCGTGTCTGCAAGTATTGTCGCGGCTACTACCACACGGGCGAGTATGCCGAGCATTGCAAAACTAACTACTGGCATATCGCTAGACGTAAGCGAAACGGAAGGAAGAATTAATTAGTGTCTAGATTCCCAACTGAACAGGAAGTTTCTACGTTTAATGAACAGATGGACCTTGCTGCCACCCTAATGGAGCAAGGAGCAAATCAAATAACAGCCCTTGTCATGGCTGGAGATATGCTTAGTCGCAAACGTGCGGATGCTCTATTCGCAGAGGGTAAAACCGTAGAACAAGCCTCCATCATGGTAGGCTCCTACTCCAGATTTGATTGGGTAGTAGATCAATACCATATGGGGCATATCGGAGTAGAAGAGTTATCTGCATGGATTTGTGAACTCTGGCGTGGAGCCGATCCAGATGATACTAATCCAGATTTCCTAGTAGTGTGGCAACAATGTAATAGCTATAAAGGAACTACACTCTTTGACGAAAAGCCTCTACCAGACGGAGAGGAATTTACTATCTATCGCGGACAAGAAAATGACTCTGAAATGAACATCGGACTCTCTTGGTCGCTTAGTAAAGAGATAGCAACTAAGTTTGCCCACGGAGCCGCTACCCGTTCATTCCAAGATGGCTACCTTGCGACTGCTAAGGTTCAACGTAGTCATATCATTGCATATATTTCTGGACGCAATGAGGAAGAACTGATCATTGACCCAATCTGTGTAAAGAGCATTGAGTGGGAGTTTATCCCTGTTCCTAAAAGGAAATAAGATGAACAGAGTGAGATAGGGAGTTGGTTTCCACTCACAAGATACTATCTCAAATGAGAGAATTTGGATAAATAATGGGACGACGCAGCACCGTTGCCAAGTCCGTAGAGAATGCTGTCAAAGAACAACCTACACGTAGGCCAAGAAAGAAACGGGAAGTACGTGTTATCCCGTTTGGATTAAAAGCAGGATATCTTGTCATAGTCTCTGTTTCCAGAGAGTTTAAGGGGAAAAAGCTTGGGATAGTATCAGAAGCCTGTAAGTATGATGGTGGCATCATAACAAGACTTAGCGATGATGGCTCTATCGCAAGATATGTTTGCGTAAGACCGGAGTTAGGAGATACAATCGAAAGGTTGAATAACTCCGACGATGGCAACATTACCCAAAAATCTTGAAGGACTTCTTGAATCTGCTCGTAGTAGTAGTAGTACAGCACAGCCTCAGTATTACGAGTTAATTCCTGTACCAGAGTTTGATTTGGCTGGGGAATTAGCAAAAGCAGTCGAAGCGCGGAATTCCGCAGAGGATAATGCCCCTGTAAATCCGCTTGAACCACAGACGTTCTCAGAATTTGTGGGTCAATCTCAAGCTAAAGAAGTACTTAAGATTATTGTAGATGCAGCAAATATGGAGGAACGCTTAATCCCTAACGTTCTTCTTACAGGGGCATTTGGACATGGTAAAACAACACTTGCAAAGTTAATTGCTAAACGTCATCATAAAAAAGTTTCGATTATTGATGGAGCAAATGCTGCTAACCTAGTAAGTCCTTCTCCTGATCGAATCTATATTATTGATGAAGCCCATAACATTCCAGCACAAGTTACAGACTCTTTTAATATCCTTATTGACTCTAATCAATTAAGGATTATTGCCTGTACAACTAATCCGGGGGCGCTGCCCTCCCCATTCCGTTCTCGATTTAGAATGGTCTATCTCCAAGAGTACTCCATAGAGAACATAGCGTTGATCTTGCAAAAGGCTTCTAAGCGCTTAGGAATGACCATCCAGAAACCAGCGTTAGAAAAGATTTCTGAGCGTTCAAAGCTAAACCCAAGAATGGCTCTTAGCCTACTAGAGTTTATGCGTGAGTCAACGGTAGTTTCGAAAAAGAAGGGCTCTATTGGTATAGATTCAGTAGATAAGTCTTTGGCTCAATTAGAGATTGATGATCAAGGGTTGACGGCTGTAGATCGTAAGTACTTGGAACTTCTAAGTGCAGTAAAACCTACAGGATTGCAATATCTATCATCTGTTCTTGCCTTGGATAAGGACACTATTCAAGAGGAAATTGAGCCCTATCTAATCCGTCAAAACTTGGTTGAGAGAACTCCCAAAGGACGTATTAAGGTAAACTCAGATATCGTGGATATCCCTATCGTAAGATATCCTAGACCTGTGGGGTTTTAATCTTGACACTATCTGACTATAAACTATATCTAAGGCTAGAGATTAATAGGGGAGTTCCACCTGTCCTCCCCACACTATGCATTCTATGCAAGGAACCTGTTAGTATCGAAGGATACTATATCTTAATAATGGAGCCACCAAGCCCTACTGTTCAAAGCATATACTTTGACGAGAAATGTTTTGAACAACTCATTTCTATCGGATGGAAGATGTATCAACAAATTCCATCCACAGCGGAGGCAGTAAACTAATGTCCAAAGAAAAGAGCCACAACGAAGTAGTAGAAGAAGTCGAGTCAACAGAGCCTATTATTAGTCTTGACCAAGACTTTTCTAAGGTAGAGTGGTCAGTTGCTGATCTGAATGTCGTAACAAGAAATTTCAACTACGGAAAACTTGAGTCTACTCAGCTTCTTATGTCAGGTACTGCCCTAGAAATACCCCTTACTACTGAAACTTCTAGGCTATATCGCTGGCTAAAGAAGGCTGGATTTACCCTACGTAAAAGCAAGAGAATTGATAGGGGAACTCTTGTTATTTGGGCAGAGCCAATCATGGAGACATCCACAGTAAACGCGGAGTAACTAACTTTGAGGGCATGAAGGGGTGCGCCCGCACCAAAAGTCTGCTATTTATTTTGTAGGCGACCCAAATCTTGGGCACCACTTACTTAATCAAATACAGCACGGCCCCGTTTATGACGAAGTGGGAGATATCAGAACATATGGGTGGTATGGGCTACTCAAATATAACGGTATCTCCTACATCGTCTGCTATGCAGAGGATACTTTTCAGTATAAAAAATATCCAACCTATAAATCTGCCCTTAAGGCATGGGACCATGTTTGTGCCAAATATGAAAAGTGGTTTATAAGTCAATGACAAACGAACCCATATACCAAATGAATAATGGCATTAATCCAGCCAAATACTCTATTGAGGTTGTTTATGAGACTGATCTTGATCAGTATAGAATTACCTTAACACTACTTGGAAAAAGGTTTTCTCGTATGGAGAAAACAAGAACTAGGGCTGTAGAGTATGCAAAAAGGATTAACACAAACATAGAAAGCGCCTTCCTATATATGTGGGAAGATAATTCATGAACCCGAAAGTAGTAAAAGAGATTGCCTGAAATGGTCTTTCAAAGCAGGACCCCTACATCAAATGCTAACAGGGACTACTCCAAGTGTGATGTCTGCGGTATCCCACTTGATACTGACAGGCTTCACATTATGGTAGATAATGGCTACCTTATTAGGAATGTTTTCTGCTGTCGTAAGCATCGCTACGTAGAGGTAGATTTTGGGGAGAAGACATACATCCAAGATCGAAGTGATCGGGAAATTGAACATCTTGCCAATCAATTTCGTAATGGTCAACTACAAGTAGGTTGGGAATAGCTATGCAAAGAACAATGGATGAGGTAAGAAATGAACTAACTAAAAAAGTTAGTTATGTTGCAACCTCTGAGGTATCTTTACATAACTCCCCAGACCAAGTTATTACTGCTGCAATACTTTTATTAGGTGATCAATTACGCGAAATTAATCAGCGCCTATCTGAGATAGATAACAGTATTGATAATATTGCTAAAGTATTGAGGGACCATCAATAATGGAACACAGAATTCAAGCCTTTGACAACCTTGACGATATGTTTGCTGCTATCAACAGGGGGATTGATCGCGCAAACTCTATGGTATTGCCTAGACAAAGCCTCATCAAGCAGGGGGACTACTGGATGAGGATGTGGGAGGATGTGATTATCTTTGGGCGTATCAGCACAACAGAGGAACTAGACGCAGAGGAACGCCGCCTAGGAGCCTCAGAGGAAGAGATTGAGTGGGAACATGAGACTATGGAGAATTCTTATAGCAATGGCTTTAGGTTTGGTCGTGCTTACTCTGTTATTGAGTCTGAAGGTGAACTAGGCGATACCCATATCTCTACGATGGTTCCCATTACCAAAGAGGAATTTGAGGATGCCAAAAGACTTAACTGGGATGTAGATGAAGTTATTAGGTCTGACTGGTTCCTTGGTGCGGTCGAAAGACTTGGCGAACAATAGATGGCTGGTCCCTATATGAATGACGATGGGGACTGGTGGGTACCCGTTGAGGATGTAAAATCTTTTAAGGAAGCACGGAAGACTATTACTGACTGCTTATCCTATGATATTCCAGAAGATGGAACCCTTGTCTATAAAGGTAAATCTCGCAGTTATGTGTGTGATAAACATACTGCGGATGAGATAGGTCCAGCCTGTGAGTCCACCTGTAGTCGCTATGTCTTATGCTATCACTTTTTGGAGAACAGAAAATGGTAAGAGTACGCTGTTCTATTATCTTTTACTATGACCCAGAAACCTATCTCCACGATTGGGGAGATGAGGATGAATACAATCTACCCCGCGAAGAGATTATCTTTGATCGATGTAAGCATCTGATGCTAGAGGATGTAACTGATCTTCAAAATCCTCTTACTATTGAAGCCATTCATGCAGAGTTTGTAACAGAGCCTCAATATGACTGAACTTAAGAAAACAGAGAATCACAAAGAAAACTTTTACCCTACAGAAGATTATCCTAATTGCACGCACAGATTCATCAAAGCATATACCTACACGAATACAAAAGAGCCCGCTGCATTCTGGGCTTGTGATGTATGCGGTAGAAGGTTTGAACCTACTAAGCCTCTACCAATTTATCCCCCTACTAATATCTCAATGCCTAGACCTGTTCCCAAGCCCTCACAAACAAAGAAGCCGCGTGGTCGTAAAGCCGCAGGAGATACAGGTGGCGAATAGTTCAGATAATAAATGTCCCTGTACTATCTGTAATCCCACCTGTACTGCCGCTATAGCAGAGATTACAACACGTAAACTTTGTACGTACTGCGCAAATAATATCCATTTAACTAAGCCCCTCAAGATTAAAAAGATATGACCGAACCAGTTAAATGGAACCCTGATCTAGAAGAATGGGAATATCGCTGTGAAGACTGTCTCCAAAAGGGACTGAAAGCATGGTGGCCCCTGACGTTTGAATTCTGGAGCCCAAATCGTGGCATGAATAGGTGCTTGGCGTGTCAAGCAGAGTATAAGGCAAAAGTTCAGCGCGAACGACGAAGAACCGACCCAGAATACCGTAATAGATGTATAGAACAAACAAGAGAGCAGCGCAGGATAAAGGGGCATATTTACGAGAAACAGCGTAAACGACGATCTAGAGGAGTAGCAGCATGAACTTCTTTGAGTGGGGAACAATAAGAGAGGAAGTTTTTGTATATGAGGGAGAAACCCTAAGACATTGTGATGGCTGTTTCAGAGATATCGAGGAAAAAGAGGAGGTAGTTATTGTACCCTACACATACCTTGGGGAGCCTCTAAGAGAAATCTGGCATAAACCCTGCTATGAGGATAACAATGCTTCAACGTGGTATTAAATGCACCCGCTGTGAAGAAGAAATCTACTCAAATTCCCGTCATGACTATGTACGTTGCAGATGTGGTGCTTGGTTTATTGATGGGGGATTCGACTACATTAGAAGTGGTGGGCTAGGTTATATTCCATCAGAGGATATTTCCCGTGAAATTGATAAGGTAACATTACCGCATCGTTATAAGCATACAAGGCATAAGGCATGGACGCAGGAACGTAAGGAAGCGTGGAATAAAAAGCATTGGGACCTCGTAGGTACAGCAGTAACAGAGCGCCTAGCATGGTGGGAGACTGTAAGAAATTCAGGTAATTATGGGGCACCCGAAAGTGAGATTGACATCTAATGAGTGAGCCTGTTATTCTTGATGAGTGGGAAATCAAATTAGTAGTTCGGGTACAACCAGACACCTTTGAGTTACCGCCTGATAGGTGGGATTATACTGTTCTTTTAGACCTTTACACAGGTGTAGGAGAACAGGCTTATGTTGAGGATGCGGGCATTCTTAGAAGCGGAACAGAGAGTTATTTAGAGGATATAAGAAAGGAAGATGATTAAATGTGCGCTCAATATTGGAACCTTAGAGATGTAAAATTTATCTGCCCTCATTGTGGGGCAGCAACTGAGGATACCCTACAAACTCATTTCATGGGGGACTTTTCCTATAATCAGTATTATGCTATCGGAGAAAAGGTTCCCCTGTTAGGTAATATGACTGTAACACTTCGCCCCGTTGGTGCAGATAAATGGATCGATGATTTCATCGGTAATTGTGGGAAGTGCGATGAGATGGTTGATTTTGGGGCACAAATTACTGATGGTGTTGTAGAGAAAGTCTGGGTTATTCCTAATGGGTAATCTTGACGAAGCGTGGAATAAGGTAGTAGCAGCCTTACCAAAAGGCTATTATGCGGGCCTCCATTTTAATGGTTGGAGTTGGACAGCCACTTATAACCAGAATTTTTCTGAGTGTGAAAAATGCGGCATACTACACCAATGTAGAGATTCTATCAATGAAGGCATGTATTTTAGTGCAGATGGGGATACGCCAGAAACTGCGCTATATAATCTAGCAATTAGATTAGAATTGAGAAAATAAGCATGACAATTGAAGGTATAGTATTTGGATGGCTAGTTTTAATGACAGCCTTATCAGTACTTTCTCTACTTGCTATTGGCTGGTGGCTTGGGAGTGAGAATAAATAATGGAACCTTATGAAATTGAAGTTCGTGAACGTGATAAGAACAAGGGACACTCACCCGCAGGAATAACAATGACTAGGGCAGAGTGGGATCGTCGTTATTTACTAGGACTCCTTGATGCTGAACGATCCGAAAAAGAGCGCATCTTTGCTGAGTACCAGCGCATCGTTGCGTTGGAGAACGAAAAAGCCCACGCCTTGACAGAATTAGAGTTTCGCATCACTAAACAACGGGAAGAAATTGATAGGCTAAACGCCACCCCCGCCCCGCTGGACGAAGTGGAGTGCGGCGCTTCGGACACACCAATGTCTGTCCGCGTGAGCCGTGCCAACCCGGCAATGGACATCGAGGCGTACTTGATC
>Ga0315274_10007453_pt1 | contig 15839 bp, 14 predicted proteins | sample YL17G02_20_MG_FD_203700 | JGI IMG/M metagenome (GOLD analysis project Ga0315274, IMG submission 203700) | Sediment microbial communities from Yellowstone Lake, YNP, Wyoming, USA - YL17G02_20 | ecosystem: Environmental > Aquatic > Freshwater > Lake > Sediment | place: USA: Wyoming | collected... | reverse complement strand
AGCAGGAGAAATAAGGCGGATGAGGCCAGCCCGATCCAGAACAGGTTGGAGAAGGCCTTCCCGGCACGGGAACGGTCCGCCGCGACGTCCCGGATGATCAATTCATTCAACCCGAGAGTCGAGAAAAGGGTGAAGATGGAGAACAGCGTCAGAACGATCGTGTACCCTCCCAACCCTTCGGCTCCCCTCCCCCACGCCAGAACGAGCACGAAAACCATGGATAAGAACGGATTGGCGATTTGGGCCAGGGCCAGAAAGAATGTGTTTCGGAAGAGCCGGCTGGATCGTTTCATTCGATATCCCGTTTCAGCGGAGAGAGCGAGCCGTGGTTTTTGACCCAGACGTTCAGCGACACGGCGATGGCGGCCATAAGCCAGAAGTGGGAATCGGAAATTCTGCCGTCAAGAGACTCCATCATCATCTGAAGGCAGAAGATCAGGAGCCCGAAAAAGATTGAAACTGAAAAGACGGAGATGAACGGGTTGGAGGACCTGCGACCGCGCCAGGCGGTACGGAACAAAGTGACCAGAAGAATCAAAAAGAGGCCCAGCCCAAGTAATCCGGTTTCGGATGCGACCAACAGGTAATGGTTGTGCACGATCCAACGCTCCTGTGTCAGAAAAAACGGGACGTAATCATCCATCACCCTTGCGTAATTGTTGATACCGATACCCAGGAACGGATGCGATTTGATCATCTCGAACGCGCTTTGCATGAGGTTGAGCCGGTAGATCAGGGTGTCCAATCCTTCGGAAAACCGCTCTAGGATGACTTTTCGGAATATGACAAAACCAATGCCAGCCGTGGCGCCCACGCCGAGCAGCACTTGTCCAAGATACCGAACCTTGCCGCTGAAAACGAGGAAAAGGACCATGCCCGCCATGAAATTGATCCAAGCGCCCCGGGTTTGAGTGAGGATCAGGGCGAAAAAACCCCATCCTGCGGCGAGCCACGGCAGCCATGCCGGTTTCGCGCGGAGTCTTGAAAACAGAAAGACGATGGGGACGGGCAAAAGACTGGCGAGATAGCTTCCTGTGACGTTCGGAGAACCCGTCGTGCCTCCGACCCGAAACATCTCCTCGCCGTAATTTTCGGCGGTTTTCATCGTGGTTGTGTAGTTCGTCTGGGTGACGAATTGCGCGGTGCACATAGCGCTTTCCAGAATCAGGCACCACAGGAGCAACGTCCAGGCGAGCCGGAAATCGTCCAGAGTACTCAGGCGGTTGACGAGAAACCAGAAAAAGAAAAAAACTTTGGTGTTCTGGATCAGGCTGAAAACCGAAAATGTCACGTCCGTCGCGTTCACCAGAGAGGCGGTTTGCACCAGCAGTATGCCGATCGCGGGAATCATGACCTGAGGATAAAAATGGATGGCGTAGTCCCTTTGAACCAGGACATCGTACAACCAGGACGAGGCGAGGGCGAAAAAGGCCAGATCGGTGAGATTCAGAATCACGCCGTTGTAGGTCCCCACGTATTCCCGATACACCAGATGGACGTCGAAATCGAGTGGAATTGAGACGAACAGGACAATCCACAGGAGCTTTTCAGGATTGCGGGTAATCCATCCGTACGCCGGCCAGAGCAACAAAAAAACCATCACGCCCGCAAGGCTGACAAACCACCGCGTCGGAAGGGTTTCCATCCGCATCACCGTCCATCCCAGCGAAACGCCGAGGAGCAGCACTGCCAGTGAAACGAGCAGAACGGTTCTATCGTGCGACGAATTAGACAGGTTGCCCATGATCGGTCAATCGGTTGAGTATGCCAAAGTAGTTCTCGCGATACCGGTTCCAGTGATGGGTGGCAAAGAAATTCAGGGCCCGCTCGGCCAGTTGTTTTCCAAGTGCGGGATTCACAAAAAGTTTCATGATCTGCTCGGCCAGGTCAGTTTCGTCGTCCGGCTCGAAGAAGAGTACCATGGAATCGTCAAAGTATTGTTTCGCGACGGGTGTTGCCGAAACGACCAGGGGAATGCCGAGGGCGAGGTATTCCATGGCCTTGACGCTCAGCGTCTCTCCTGAGTACACGCCGTTCTTCTTGGGATCGATCCCGACGTCAATGTTCCGCAACAACGGTGCCAGTTTTTGGATGTGCACGGATTTTCGAAAATCGATGCAGTCTTCGACATTCAGCCGTTCGGCCAGGCGCCTGAGGGGCAGCATTTTCTCCGCATGGCCCATGATTTGAAGCCTGACCCCGGGAATGCGTTTTCGAAGCAGGGGAAGCGCCCGGATGACGGTGTCGGTACCCGCCAATTCCGACAGATTCCCGTGATAGCTCAGAAAGAAACCCGATCGGTGGCGGCGCAGCCGAGAGGGTCGGGGCCGGAAAATGTCGGGATCCGGAACGTTCAGGACGACGGAACATTTCCGTTCGTCATGGACGGATCGGCGAATGAGCCTCTCCCTCCATAACTCGGTGACCGTGATAACATGATCTGCGTAGCGGCAAGAGAGTCCTTCGATCCCGATCAGGAGGCGGATCACGGGATTCCGGGGACCGATGTTGAATTTTTGCATGTAAAATTCCGGCACCAGGTCATGGATGTCGAGAATGACTCTGGCTCCCATCCATTTGGGAATCAACGTGCAGAACAGGCCGAAATCGGGAATGTTGTGAAAGTGGATGACGTCGTAACGGTATTTAAAATGCAGCACCGTGCAAAGATAGGCGGAACGCACAAAGAATATCAGCAGGCCATTCAGATAAGAAAGCGGCGACTTTTCGTCGTACCTTCTCCGGTAGATGTGATATTTGCGTATGCCGTTTTTGACCGTATGGAAGGATTGTCCTTTCTTCCCGAGACAGATCATGTCTACCGTGCCGCCCCGGCGAACGATCGAATAGGTATAACGCAGGACACGGCTGTCGTTGTCCTCGGAATAGGAAACCATGCACAGCTTCATGCGGTCGCTCCGAACGCGTTCCGGGTTCGAAGCATCCGCTTGAAACGGATGTTTTCAATCACTTGACGGAATCGGTTGCTTCCGAAAAAAAGCCTTTCACCCATTCCCGAGGCAAACATGAGGACGGCCGCCCATCGCAGGAGGGGATTGCGCGCATACATGCGCCTGACCGCTCTGAGCGTCACCTGTTTTTCGATTTTCCGATTTCTCCGGAGAAGCCGGATCCGCGCCTCGCGCGGCAGTTCCGTTGTTTCAAAGACGGGAACGTTCTTGTTTTCGGTGACCTGGTTCAGGTAGACTTCAGGCGGGAGAAGAAACAACCGGTTGTCCCGAATGTAATCAAAGAGCTCCGTTCCCGGGTACGGGATCGGATTGTTCAGAATGACACGCTGCACGGGATATTTCTGCACGAACCGGTACGAATCTTCGACATCCCGGAGGGTTTCGTGGGGCATTCCGATGATGCAGAATATCTTGACGTCGTATCCGAGTTCGCAGGCGTTTTTCACGGCGCTGTCGATCTGCTCCATCGTTTCGCCCTTCTTATTGAAGCGTAGCATGCGGTCGTTGCCCCCGTCGATGCCGAATGCGATATAATGAAAGCCAACCTGCTTCATCCGGACGAGGAGATCCCGGTCGATCCGGTCGGCGCGGAGTCCGTTCGAGCACCGGAATTCGGTGTTGCGGATGGACCTGCGTTCGATCTCGTCGCACAGTTCGTAAACGCGTTCCTGTTTCAGCGTAAAATTGTCGTCGTCGAAATTGAAAATCCGGTAACCCAATCCGTACCAGTATTCGATCTCCTCCGCGACATGGGCGGCGCTTCGGTACCGATACCGCTTGGAGATAATTTTGTTCGGACAGAAGACGCACTGGTAAGGGCAACCGCGGCTCGAATTCATCGGAATTTCGCGGATGTAACGTTTCATGTCGAACCCGCCGTAACGGGGAAACGCGATGCGGTCCAAGTCCGAATCAGGTTCACGCGGTCCGGCATAATGAATTCGGGAACCTGCCCTGGAGATCAATCCCGGGATGGTTTCCGGCGCTTTTCCGGAATCGCAGAGGTCCACGAGCAGCTCTTCTCCCTCATTGACAGCCCCGAAGTCGATTTCCGGGCATTCCTGAAGAACGCGCTCTTTGAGCACGGTGACGTGGGGCCCGCCGGTGATGATGGGAATTGTTTCGAAACGGCGCTTGATGTTCTGGATGAGATCGTAGGCCCGCTGGTATTCGTGCGAAACCAGGCTGATTCCGATCAGGTCGGGAAGGAACTCGCGGATTGTCCGTTCAAGGTGCCGGAAGGGGTGGCTGAGACGCATGTCCAGTGAAGCCTGGGTGATGCCATGGTCGTCCAGCGCCTGCGCGAGGTAACCGAGGTTTTGGGGAGGACGCGCGGCACCGAGATAACTCGACGAGGGGGGACTGATGAGAAGAATCCGGTTAAACCGCATGCGTGTCCCTCACCTGACGCTCATATAGCCGCCTGATCATCCGGTTCACTGTTTTGATTTCCCCGTACCGGCCGGGTGGATAGCATTCTCCGGCGGGTTCATCGGTTTCGAGCAGCTCCAACTCATGGTTGCTGATCCGATGAATCACTTGCGCCATCAGCTCCGCTCCCCTTGCCGAAGCCCGGTCGTTGATGCTGGCGATCGTGTCCCACCTGCGGAGGGGCAGCTTCTCGCGCAGAATCAGCCGGCCCGTGTCGATACCGGCGTCCACGAAATGGATGCAGATACCCGGCATTTCTCCATGAAGAATGGCGGCCCGATTGGCACCGACGCCCCGGTATTTGGGAAGCCATCCGGGATGGGCGTTCAGGCATCCGATCCCCGCCTTTTTAAAGATGTAGTCCTTGAGTATAGGAGCCGAGGCAATGGCCAGGAGATCAATTTTAAGAGATGCGATCATGGAGGCGCATTCCAGACTGTTGAAGCGGTCCACTCGGAAGACCGGTATTCCATTTCGCGTAGCGACTCCAATGACGGTTTGTTTCCGAACTTTCAGGAGCCATACATGGAAAATTCGGAGAAACGCCTGCACCAGTCCGTCTTTTCTGATTTTTGTCCGGATTCTTTTCCAATTGATGCCTGTGGTTTTGGTTTCAACCAGAACACCCGCCAGGGGAATCGAATTTCGAAGGAATGCCCTGATGAACACCGAACCGACCGGATTGTCCGGATACGCCAGCAGCAGCACTTTGAAAGGCTTTTCCATATCGGTTTCAATCCCCTTTTTCCCCAAACGATGCTACCACCGTCTCTCCCGCCAGGGTCGTCTCCCCTTCCCGGATTCGGATCCGAAGATTCCGTTGTTTCGGGACAAGCAGGTCCACCTGCGAGCCGAATTTAATCATGCCGATCCTCTGGCCGATGTCGAGGGTTTGCCCCTCCTCGCAATACGAAACGATGCGACGGACCAGGCGAGAGGCGATCTGTACCACGGCGACACGGAATTGACCCTGATCGATGACATGAACCATGCGTTCGTTTTGCGCGAGCGCTTCCCCGTCGCGGAGGGACAGGAACCGGCCCTTGACATGTTCCTTGAAGATCACTTTTCCCCCAGCGGGCGCGCGATTGACGTGAACGTTCAGCACGTTCATTTCGATTCCGATTTGCACGAGGTCTTTGTCGCCGAATCCTCCGAACTTGATGAACTCGATCAGCGGGATGCGGACATTTTTCTTGGTCGAATGCGGGATCCGTCCGCTGCGGATAGAAAGGATGTATCGGACGGTTCCATCGGCCGGGGAAACGATGACGTTTTTCTCGGCCGGAGGGGTTCGTTCAGGATTTCGGTAAAAGGCAGCCGCGATCACTCCGGCTGACACAAAAAGCACGGCGAAACCTTCCGTAATCCACAGGCCCCAAGGATTCAAGGCGGGAAGCAGTCGGAGGATCATGATCATCAAAACGCTTACACACACGGCCACCGTCAGCACGTTTTTCAGGGCGGCCTGGATCCGGAATCTCCATTTGATGGACAGGACGCACCAGAAAACCAGGGAACCGATCAAGGCAGCCGGAATCATGAGGGGAATCATCAAAATCCCCTCTGCTTCCGGAGGGTCGGAAGCCGTAAAAATTCTCCGAAAAAAGGAAGCGGGTCTTTCCATGAGAAAACCGCCAGTTCCTTCTCCCCCTTCCAGGATTTCAGGACCTGCCCGATCCGCATCCGTCCCTTTGACACTTCAGACAGGACGGTGGCAAAGTCTGTGATTTCCCTGATCCATTTGACGTTTTTCCGGTAGCCGGGAATTTCCCGGGTCTTTCCCGTCTGATCGAGGAAGAGCAGGTATGGAAGATTGACCCCGGCACGCAGGGCGATGGTGTGCCAGCCCCATATTCTGGGATTGACCTCGAGAAATTTGAACCGTCCGTCGCGCGCATCACGGATGAATTCGACCTCTCCGATCCCGTAATAATTCATGGCGGTGAGGACCTTGACTCCCAGGCGTTCCAGTTCCGGCGCATCCACCGTTAGCGCATAGGTCGTGGCCTGGCCGAAATCCATCGGATGCTGACGGAGACGCTGGACGATGACACGTCCCAGGACTCGGCCGTTTTTAAAAAAGGGACTGAATGAAAACAGGTTGCGCGAAACGTCCGGAATCAACTCCTGGACCAGGACTTCGGAGGCGGGGATGATTTGACAGGCGCGGCGGTATGCGTCGACCAGCTCCTCCCGGTCCCGCGCAAGAAACACTTTTTTACCCGTCTGCCTGAAAAAGGAGCGCATCACGGCCGGCTTAATGATGGCCGGGAAGGGAATGCGCCGGTCTTCGAGGTCGCGTACATTCCGCGGATAGAATGTTTTCGGTATGGGAACGCCGATTTTTTCGGCGAGCCGGTAGGTCAGCGTTTTATCGTACGCGTAACGCGTGACGTTCCAGGGAGGCGTGGTGATCTTGTAGATGGATTCGAGCTGAGATTTATGTGTTGAGAGAAAATGAACCGTTTCATCGTCCGTCGGGAACACGACCCATCCCTTGAGGTCCCGCGATTCGCCGAGATCCATCATGAAATTCATCAGCCGTTCGGGTTCGAGTGCGCTCGGACATCGATAAAACCGATGAACGTACCGGGACAGCTTCCCCTCGGTGTTCTCATGGTCCAGAAGGATGACGGGAACGCCCTGCGTCGCAAGGGCGCGGATGCAACCCAATCCGTGAAAATGTCCTCCGATGACGACGGCTCCTGGTTTATGCGACAAAGCAAGCCCCGATGGTTAGTAGCCCTGATAGTGATCGCGGTAGCCGCTTAAATCATCCCTGTGGACGCCGGTCAACACGCCTCCCAGCACATGGCCTCCCATTCCGCGAAGAATCCGACCGGCTTTGATCAGATCATCCTTGCCGGTCCGGGCGGAACGCACGACCATCACGATCCCGTCCAGCAGGGTTGCGAGAACCGCAGCGTCGGTGACCGGAAGAACCGGCGGACTGTCGAACAGGACCATTCCGAAGGCCTGTTTGGCCTCTTCGATGAAACGGAACATAAGGTTAGAGCTCAGCAGTTCGGGCGCGTTCTTGACGTCCATTCCTGAAGGCAAAAGGTACAGATCCTTCACGCTGGTTTCCCGGACTGCGTCCCTCCAGTTTTGTTTCCTGTTGAGATAATTTGTCAAACCGGTGTTGCGGTGCGATCCGGTGAACAGAACGTCCAGCACGGGCCTTCTCAGGTCGCTGTCCACGATCAGCGTTTTGATGCCGTTTCGCGCCATCATGATGCCGAGGTTCGCGGTCGTTGTGGATTTGCCTTCACCCGGATTGGGGCTTGTGAACAGGATGGTGTTCCACTTTCTCTGTTTTCGCGTGAGAAGCAGGGTCGTGCGGATGGCCCGGTAGGTTTCGGTCAAGGGGCTCTGTTCGTTGTGCTGGAGCAGAAGGTCCAGATACACCTCTTTGACCCGGATCAGTTTCGGAACGTCCTTACGCAGGCGGACCGAACGGATTTTTTTCGACCTCGTCGCCGGTATCTCGCCGAGCAGCTGGATATCCAGATTGCGAAGGTCCTGGGCATTCCGGAGCGTCCGATCAAAATACGCCCTCCCGTAGGCCAGGGCAACCCCGAAAAGAGAGCCGAAAAGCCCTGCGAGTATCAGGTTCAGCTTTGTTTTGGGGTGTATGGGATTCGCAGGCGGTTCGGCGCGGTCGACGATCTGGATGAGGTTGACCTGACTCGCTTCGCGGATGCGGGTCTCTTCGTATTTTTCGCGGAGCATGACGTATATTTTATTGTTGACCTGCACGTCGCGCTCGAGCCTGGCCAATTCAAGGTTCTTGTCGGGAATGGCGGACATGCGGCCGTTGAAATCGTCGAGTATCCGCTTCAACGATTGCTCCTTCGAAACCAGGGATTTCAGCGAAGTTTCATTCTGCAGGATCTGCGTGATAAGCGTTTCCGACCGGTCCATGGGATTGAGGTTCGCGAAATCGTCCTTCAGAATGGCGCGCGTCTCCTCGACGATCTTTTTCTTCACCCCTTTCAGGCGGTTTTCCATCTGCAGCCATTTCAAATCCGACTTGACGCTGTAACCGGCTCCGACCAGCTGGGCTTCATACGCGGCCTTGTCGGCTACCTGCCGGGCCATGTCTTTCTGAAGTTCGGTCAGGAGGGGATTGGACAGATTGAGCATGCCTTCGATGAGGTGTTTTTTGCTCGAATCTAGCTTGCTTTTAAGGTACGCATTCTCCTGGGTCAGCGCCTCGAGATCCGTCCGGCTCTGGTTGTAAAGGGATTCGAAGCTGGAGACTTGAGCCACCAGTTGCTGGGTTTCGTTCGGCAATGAGACAACGTTGTTCCGTTTTTGATAATTCGAAAGCGTTTTTTCCGAGAAGTTGAGCTTTTCCTCCATGTCCTTCAGTTTGGATTCAAGAAAATCCTTGGTCTGTGTGACTTCCCCACGGCTGTCCGAACGGTCAAAATTCAGGTATGCCTCCACCCAAGCATTGACCAGCAGGGCGGCCTCGCGGGGCGTCGGCGCATCGGCGGACAATTCGATCAGATCCGTGTCGCGTCCGTATGATACATTGACACTGGCCTGGAAATTTTTGATCATGTCTTGAAAGGGCGGTTTGATCGACCGAATGTCCTTTTTTCTCGGGTAAAATCCGTTCAGCCATCGAAAACCGCGGTTGGCGTCGTTCGGGACGAACCCAAGAAGCTCCAGGGAATCCCGCTGCGCGGATGCCTCGAGTTTTCGAATGACGGCTTCCGCAAGGGTGCGGCTCTCCAGGATGGCCACCTGATTCTTGATCAGGTATTTTTGCAGGATGACGTTCGAAATTTCAAAGAGCTGGCCCTGGGCGTCATTGCCCTGTTTAACAAGCAGAGTCGCCGAAGCCCTGTATACGCGCGGGGTATAGACCGTGATGGCCGCGACGGTGACGATGACCGTGACGCACCCGGCCAGGGAGAGCGCCCAGCTCCGGCGGATTGGATGGAACAATTCCTGAAAACGGGGGATTTTGTTCTTTTCAGGCATAGAAACGGTTCCCGAAATCCCAGATGTCCAGCCCGTCGATGTCGCCCGTCAAGGACAGCGCGCACTGATTGCCGCCGGGCCAATTGTCGACTCGGAGCAGCGGATGCGGATATCGCTTCAACCGGTCGGTCGTGGAAAAGGACGAACGGTTTTGCGGCGTCATGTAAATCGCAAAGGTCCCCGCGGTTGGGGATCGTTCGAATAGAAATCCATGTTGAATCAGCAACCGGATCTCGCTGGCTGAATCAGGCACCTGGGGAGAAACGCCGATCCAGGGCCGTTGGCGTCCCTTCACGCTCCAACGCAGTGGACCGCGCGCGACGGACGGTTCGATTCGGAGCACGGCGTCCCCGGCTGGCGGATTCCTGCCGAAAGAAAGCCCGGCGCGCATCGACCCGTGACAGAGAATTTCCGTCTGATGCGTCGAGACGGATTTAAATTCAATCCGGAGGCCGCTCCTCTCCCTCCACCACTCGGCGACTTCTCCAAGACTTGCGATCCAGACCTGGCCCATCCTCACGGCCGTTTTCAGGAGCTTTAAGAGGGCTTTCTCAAATAAAAAAAATCGCTCCGGATGAAGCTGCAAAACCAGAATTTCTCCGCGGCGGCACGTCTCCGTCAGGATTTGGTTCCAGATGGAGTACTGAAGGTCTGTTTTCAGGATTTTCAGGCGGTCGATGAGAATGTCGTCGTCGGGCATGGAGACCGCTATTTCCACCAGGTTCCCGATGAAGTACGGAAGACTTTGAACTCGGGAGGCCGGGCGGGCGGCATACGTTTCCATGATCCACTCGTAGGCGGTCCAGTCATTCTGACTGAAAGCCCGGCGATCCAGCACGTCCCACTGAATGACTTCACTGCTGTCCCAGACGATCTCCTGCCGGTCCAATTCCAGAAGAAGATCACGGTTTCGGCGGAGAAAGGGGAAGCGGAATCCGATCCGACGGTGTCCCTGGCAGTTAAAACGGTCCTTGGCGCATTGAAGGTGCTTTCCCATGCGCGATACCTGCATGCCCGTATAATCCAGGTGGGCGTACCCGTGAGCCGCCAGTTCCGCTCCGACCCCCCTGCCCGTTACGGCGGCCAGGAGTCTCGAATGCTTCTCATAGATCACGGCCGGAATCGGAAAGGTCGGTCTCACATGGAAAGCATTCGTGAGTTCGACGAATCCGCTCAAGGCATGCGCAAATTTCCGTGAATCCACCCCGTAACGCCCCCAAATGGCGATGATTCGCGACAAAGACTGGTAGGGTTTCCTGGTCTTCAGTCGCGATCGCACGGTGTTATCAAAAAACGGCATGGCGGGTGGGAATTTAGCCCGTCACGCTCAGAAAGCCCGGGAGCGCACCAGCACCCCAGAATCGAACTCGGAGGAAGCCGACGACGATGGTGTTTTGCACTGCTGAAGCCATTCGTAGGTCAGCCGCAAACCCTGTTTCATGGACGTGGACGGAATCCACCGGAGAACCCGGCGCACCTTTTCAATATTCAGAACCCGCCGTCGGATGTTGTCGATATCACGTCTGTCGATGTGAATCGGGGTGACCGAATTACCGGTGATCTCGATGATGTGTCTGGCGAGGCGGTTGACACTCGTTTCTTTTCCGGACCCGATGTTGAACACGTCACCGACGGCCTTTGGATTCAGGGCCGCCCTGAGCGTGGCCTCGACGACGTCCTTGACAAAGGTAAAATCGCGCGTCTGTTCACCGTCGCCGTGGATCTGGGGAATTTGTCCGTCCATGAGTTTTTCGAAGAATTTCGAAACCACGCCGCAGTACGGGTTCAAGGGAGACTGGTTGATGCCGTATACGTTGGAGTATCGGAGGATCACGACCGGAACGCCATAGGTTTCGTAAAACGAATAGCAGAAATTTTCACCCGAAAGCTTGCTCGCGGCGTAGGGGTTCAGGACGCTCAACCGGTCGTCCTCATTGATCGGGATGTACTTCGGATTTCCATAGACGGACGCCGACGACGCGTAGACGATCCGCTGGTTGGCGTGTTGCTTTGCGGCGAGGAGTACATTGAAAATTCCGCCCGTGTTAACCAGAAAATCCAGCCGCGGAGAACTGGTCGAGACGATGATGTTGCGCACGGCCAGATTGAAAACGATCTCGACTTCGCGGACCAGTGTTGAAACCAGATCAAATTGCGTGACGGATCCTTTAACAAAACGGATCTTGTCGAAGTGGGAGATGTTTTCCTTCCGCCCCGTGAAAAGATCGTCCAACACCGTGACCTGCGCGCCTTCTTCGACGAGCCTGTCCGTCAGATTGGACCCGATGAATCCGGCGCCTCCGGTCACGAGCACATGTCTTCCATCGAAACGATTCATGTGGCATCTCTCATTGACAAAACGAAAGGGATCGTCATCAGCAGAATCCGGAGATCAAGCCCCAGATTCCAGTTGTCCACGTACCAGAGATCGTACAGAATCGCTTCTTCGTAGTTCTCCGGGGTGAACCGGAGATTCAATTTGGACCATCCGGTCAGCCCGGGTTTCACGTGGAGTCTTCGTCTGTACCACTTTTTGTAGGAATTCACTTCATAGGTCGGATGAGGCCTCGGCCCCACCAGACTCATTTGGCCGATGAGGATGTTGAACAGCTGGGGCAGTTCGTCGAGACTGCTGGCCCTGAGGAAGCGTCCGATCCGGGTGATCCGCGAGTCGAGGTATTCGACGTATTGTTCCAGGAGCGCGGGATCGTTTGCATTGTCCGTTTTCTTCAGCAGGGATTCGACATAGGCCTTATGGTCTTTCTCGGAATTCTCCGCGCGCATGGTCCTGAATTTCCAGATTCTGAACGTTCTCCCCTTGTAGCCGATCCGTTCCTGCCTGAAAAAAACGGGGCCGCGGGAAGTCGCCTTGATGGAAATCGAAATGACGAGAAAAAGAGGCATGCTGATGAGCAGCAGAATGAGCGCGAAAGCCGCGTCCAAAATCCGCTTGGCGGCAGATCGCAGGAACAGCGCGACGGATTCGGAATATCGGTTGGTCAGAACGGACCTGCCTTCAATGGCAAAGTCGCCCAGCGAGGCGGTGATGTCTCTTTCAATGGCCGAATGAAAATTTTTAAATGATTTTTGGATCATCTGGACGCTCAGGCGAATCGGTATCCCAATCCATGAATGGTCTGAATGTAACGCGACGGCTGCGTCTTCTCCCCCAGTTTTTCGCGGAGCCGTTTGACGTGAACGTCGACGGTCCGATCGGTGACGTGTACATTTTCACCCCACACCTTTTCTAGAATCTCATCCCGCGAAAAAATAGTGTCACAATGCGTCACCAACAGATAGAGCAATCTGAATTGCGTGTATGTCAGATCCAGCTGCTTCCCCCCTTTGGTCACCTCGTGCGTTTCGATGTTGATCTCGATATCCTTGATTTTGATGTTTCGAGGACTGTTGTCCAATAAATTGATGCGGCGGATCAGCGCCTTGACCTTGGCCACGAGTTCTTCGAATTCATCCGACTGACCGAGACACTCGTCCGCACCTTCTTCCAGGGCACGGATGCGGTCCGCCGGCTTCCGGTTCTTGGAGAGCACGACCAAGGCCGTTCTACGGCTCGCGTCGTGCATGACCCGGTTGATTTCAGCAATGCTGGCATTGTCCATTTCCGAGTCAAGAAGAAAAGCGCACGGACTCTCCTTCTTGAGAATGGCGATCGCATCAAGAACGTCCTGGGTCGAGATGACTTCGAAATTCGCCTTTGCGAAGCATTTCTCAATTTCTTTTTCAATCTTGGTGTTCTGGGTAGCGACCAGGATTTTTTCAAGGATCATAGGCACATCCACTTGTTAATTAATAAACACACTTGTGAACGACAAGTCAAAGAATGCAAGTTTTATGCCACCCTAAAACAAGGGAATCGATTGAAAAAACGGGTTTTTTTGCGGAAAAACAGGAAAGAACCGGAGTTTCAGTAGGAAAAAATTGCCATTTCCAGCCGTTTTTTTACGATTCCGAAAACCCGCATTGCATTTTGAATCCGTCTTTTAATGCAGATGTGAAAGAACGAGATAGGCGTAGACAATCGGCCCCACGAGGAGCGGACTGTCAAATCGGTCAAGCATGCCGCCATGCCCAGGAAGGATGCTGGATGAATCCTTGACTCCGGCGTCGCGCTTAAAGAGCGATTCCACGAGATCGCTTGTCTGTCCAAATATCCCCACGATCGTGCCGATGAAGACCGCATCGACGGTTTGGAGCTCGGGAAGCGCGAATTTCCGGATTACCAGGCTGAGAAAAACGGCCGTAACGAAACCCGCCACCGCTCCCTCCCATGTTTTTTTCGGGCTCACGCGGAGAAACAGCTTATTTTTCCCAAAGCTCGAGCCGACAAAATACGCCGCCGTATCGCACACCCACATGGTGATGAACACCCACAGCACCATCCACCCTCCCACGGAGTATCGAAAACCGTGGAGCTGGGGCTGTTCGCGAATCAGAATAAAAAACGAAAACAGGGACACGTAGAAGGCGCCGAATACGGTCACTGAAACGTTGGCGGTCGTATTGGGTTTATTGTGGAACAATTCCAGAAGCAGGGAGACCAGAAAAAATCCGCCCAGGATCCAGGGAACGTCTTTGGCCTGCCTGAAATACAAATCCGCATTCAACAGGAGAATCATCGGAAAGGATGGCCAGAAAATTGGAAAAAAACCTTTTTTCTCCGCAAGTTTGTATAATTCCCAGAGCGCGACGATTTCGATGATGGACGACAAGATGGGGAGCGCGATTCGTCCGTAAACCATGGATCCCAGAACCACGGGAATCCCGAAGACCGAAACGACAACTCTTTTCCCGAGTGTGGAATAATTGGAATTCATATGCCTCAACGGGGTTTGGGGCGGTACGCGTTTATTTGTTTCAATGGAAAAGTCCCCTCTCAGGAGGGTCTTTGCTCTCCCGCGTTGGTCACGAAGATGCCTTTCATGCCTTCGACCGGGCACCGAACCGAACAGATGCCGCATCCCACGCAGGATTCCTCGACCACGTAGGGCAGAAGCACGGTGTTTTCCCTGCCGTCTATGGTTTTGACTTTTTCCTCGCGGAATTTGATGGCTTTTTCCGGGATGGGGCAATGCTCTTCGCATACCATGCAGTTTTCTCCGTAGTACCACGGGATGCAATGCGTCTTGTCGAAATGCGCGGTTCCCATCTTTGTGATCTGTTTGTCCGGCATCGGCAGTTTCCGGATGGCGCCCGTGGGGCAAACTTGACCGCAAAAATTGCAGTTGTATTCACAGTATCCCTTTGGCGGCAGAAGCACGGGACTGGCGAGCCCCTCCCACCCCGCTTCCAGGCCGGCGTGCTGCAGCCCCTGGCCGGATGTGGAGCAAACCCGGACGCATTCCCCGCACCGGACACACCGGTCGAGAAAGGCGGATTCCGGGAGGGCTCCCGGGGGACGGACGACCTGTCCTTTGCGTACCGGATTTTGAAAGCCGGTCCTGACGAGCCCCAGGGTGAACAATCCCGTGACACCCGCGCCGAGGACGCGTCTCCGTGAAATATCCACCTGTGCAGGTTTCGGCTTTTTGACGAATTCAAAACGGACCGCTTTGGCCGGACAGATGGCCCGGCAGTCCATGCAGTTGATGCATTCGGTGTGTTTCGTTGATACGAAATCGGTTTGGATCGCCCCGGTCCTGCACTTCTTCTCGCAAAGGCCGCATGAAGTGCATGCGTCCGTCACCGATCTCCGGTACCACCGCCATTTGGAGGAGAAGCCGAGCATTCCTCCGAGCGGACACAGATTGCGGCACCAGTACCTCCTCTGGGCGAAGGCGAGAAGGAGGATGCCGGCGAACATCAAGCCGAACAAGACGCTTCCGCGGAAACGGGCCGATGTCACCGGAAGGAGAAACCGGTGAAACCAGGCATCCGCTTTCAGGGTTGCGGATTCCAGAAATGAAACCGAAAACAGCAGCCCGAGGACGCCTTCCACCGCCAGAACGAACAGAGGATAAATGACCGAAGTGGTGGTCCGGGTGATGAGAGAGATGGGGTCAAAATAACCGGCCAGTTGAACCGAGAAGACCGCGGCGGATAAAATCGCGATCAACACGAAATACTTCAGCCAGGGCAGGTTCAGTCCCCTGGACTTCGACTGGTTTTTACACTTGGCCTTCAGGGCGTTGTCCGAGCCGTCCACGCAGGTGCCGAGGGGGCATATCCATCCGCAGAAAAACCTGCCCAGAAGGAACGTGAGGACGAGCAGGATGAGGGCCAGGATGCCCGTTGAAATCCAGGCGCGCGCCGCAATCATGGACGAAACCGCGTTGAGCGGGCTCAGTCTGAGGAAAAAGTCGACGGGGAACCGGATTTCCAGGGGATACGCGGCCAGGAGAAACAATCCGAAAAAACAGAAAATAAAAAAGATCTGTGAAATGCGTCGGGCGGTTCGCATGAGAGGTCCCCGGCGGTTAA
>Ga0315274_10007452_pt1 | contig 15839 bp, 10 predicted proteins | sample YL17G02_20_MG_FD_203700 | JGI IMG/M metagenome (GOLD analysis project Ga0315274, IMG submission 203700) | Sediment microbial communities from Yellowstone Lake, YNP, Wyoming, USA - YL17G02_20 | ecosystem: Environmental > Aquatic > Freshwater > Lake > Sediment | place: USA: Wyoming | collected... | reverse complement strand
TGAGCGGCCCTTCGCCAGACTCGTGGCGAAGGAAGTCAATACCGAGTACGTGGAACTCATCATCACGAGCCGGGACTTCGCCGACTGCATCGAGCGGGTCATGTACCTGATGGACGAGCCGGCCGCGGGCGTCGGCGTCTTCTCCGAGTACCTCGTGGCCGAAGTCGCCAGCAAGCACGCCAAGGTCGTTCTCAACGGCGAAGGGGGCGACGAGTTCTTCCTCGGTTACGCCCGCTACCTGATCGCCTATCTCGAGGAGTGTCTCAAGGGCGCCATCGAGAACACGGCCGACCGCGCCCGCTACGTGGCGACGCTCGAGACGATCGTCCCGAGTCTGCCGATGCTCCAGAACTACGTGCCGATGCTGCGCAACTTCTGGGCCGAGGGGCTCTTCGAGGCGCCCGTCAAACGCTACTATCGCCTCATGGACCGCTTCGCCGACAGCAAGGCGTTTCTGAATCCCAGCCTCGAGGTGGACACCGTCAAGACCTTCGAGGAGTTCCGCGCCCTTTTCGAGAGCCACAACGCGGCCGCGATGATCAACCGCATCATGAACGTCGAACTCAAAACCAGCCTCGCCGCGCTCCTGCACGTCGACGACTGCGTCAGCGCCGCCTGGGGGCTCGACGGACGCTCTCCTCTTCTCGATCACCGGCTGTTGGAGCTCATGAGCTCCGCGCCGCCCGTCATCAAGTTCAAGAACGGCCGCCTGAAGCACCTCTTCCGCCAAGCCACCAAGAACATCCTGCCGAGGGAAATCCGCGAGCGCAAAGACAAGATGGGTTTCCCTTGCCCGCTCGGTCTTTGGATCAAGAACGATCTGCGCGACTTCTTCCACGACATCCTGTTGAGCGACCGCGCGCGCGGGCGCGGCATTTTCGACGCGAACGCCATCGAGGCCGCCCTGAAGTCCGATCTCGGCTTCAACCGCGCCATCTGGGGCGCCCTGTGCGTGGAGATCTGGCACCGCCAGTTCGTCGACGGCGAGGCGAAGGCGTTCCTTCCGTGAACTGCTTGGGGTGGGCGCCCTCCGCGCGCAGCGAGTGTCCAGGGATGCGCCTGGACTTCCCCGCCCCGCCCCCGGCGACTGCCCGGAGTGAGGATTCCCCTCTCATGTGCGGAATCGCAGGACTTCTCACGCGCGCCCCCGCGAGCGATCTCGACGCGCGCCTCACCGCCATGCTCGAGACCCTCGCCCATCGCGGTCCGGACGACGAGGGAACGTGGACGAGCGCGGATGGGCGGCGCTTGCTGGGCCACAAGCGCCTGTCCATCATCGACCTCGCGGGCGGTCGCCAGCCGATGGCCAACGAGAACGAGTCGGTCTGGATCACGTTCAACGGCTGCATTTACAATTACGAGGATTTGGCGCGCGATCTGCGCCAAGCGGGCCACGCCTTCCGCACCCATTCCGACACCGAGGTCATTGTCCACGCCTACGAGGAGTGGGGGCCGAACTGCGTCGAGCGTTTCAACGGGATGTGGGCCTTCGCGATCTGCGACGAGAAGAGGAAGACCCTCTTCTGCTCGCGCGACCGTCTGGGCATCAAGCCGTTCTACTACGTCTGGGACGGCGAGACCTTCACCTTCGCCTCGGAGATCAAGGCCCTTCTGGCGGCCGGCGCCGTGCGAGCGGAAGTCGACCCGGACGGCCTGCGCCAGTACTTGACCTTCCAATTCTGCCTGGGCGAGAAGACCCTTTTTCGGAACGTCCGGAAGTTGGAGCCGGGTTTCAACCTCCTCTTGCCACAAGACGGCGAACCGAAGCAGGACCGCTACTGGGACATCCCCGGCGAAGTGGACCTCGAACACGACGAAGACTACTTCGTCGAACGGCTCGAATGGTTGATGCAGGACGCCGTGCGCCTGCGCCTGCGCGCCGACGTTCCTTTGGGCGCGCACCTCTCCGGCGGACTCGACTCCTCGACCGTTCTTGCCTTGGCGCGGCTGCTTCTCGGCGAGGCGACCCCCATCAAGACCTTCACCGGCGCCTTCGGCGAAGGGGCGGCCTTCGACGAAACGCACTACGCCAGAATCATGGCCAAGGCGGCCGGGTCGCAGTACATCGAGATCTACCTCGGCGCCGAGGACTTCCGCAACTCGATCGAGAGGATCATCTGGTTCATGGACGAGCCGGCCGCGGGGCCGGGTGTGTTTCCGCAGTTCTGGGTCTCGAAACTTGCCGCCGAGAACGTCACCGTTGTCCTCGGGGGCCAGGGAGGCGACGAGAATTTCATCGGGTACGCGCGCTATCTCCTGGCCTACCTCGAGGAGTGCTTAAGGGGCGCGATCGAGGACACGGCCGACCGCTCGAAGCACGTCGCCACTCTCGAGACGATCGTTCCCAGCCTGCCCGATCTTCAGAACTACTTCCCGATGCTGAAGTCCTTCTGGAGCGACGGCCTCTTTGACGAACCCGCCCGCCGCTACTATCGCCTGATGGACCGCTTCGTCCAGAGCCGCAGACTCCTTCACCCCGATCTCAAGATTGACACGGATAAGACCTTCGAGGAATTCCGGGCCATCTTCCAAGGAAATCGAGCGGACGCCTCGCCCCGAAGCGCGGCTTCGATGATCAACCGGATCTCGTACTTCGACCTCAAGACCCATCTCCAGTCCCTTCTCCATGTCGAGGACCGCACGAGCATGGCTTGGGGGCTTGAGTCGCGCGTTCCCCTGCTCGACTACCGCTTGATCGAACTCATGGCCGCCATCCCGCCGGTCGTCAAGTTCCGCAACGGCCAACTCAAGTATCTCTTCCGCAAGGCGATCCGCAACCTGATCCCCCCCGAGATCCTCAACCGCCGCGACAAGATGGGCTTTCCCGTGCCACTCAACCAGTGGCTGCAAAACGAACTGCGCGATTTCGTCGGAGACATTCTATTGGGCGAACGCTCCCGCCAACGCGGCGTGTTCGACCACGCCGCCCTCGAAGCGACGCTCCGCGCGAGCCACACCTTCAGCCGCTCGCTCTGGGGGGCGCTGTGTCTGGAAATCTGGCGCCGGCAGTTTGTGGATACGGTGTGGCACAGCCGCCCTCGGCTGTGACGGTCAGAGGCGTCCGGCCAAAAGCGCGCGACCTAGCTAAGGAGGTGGGTGAGGACTTTCTCGGAGGCGCGTCCGTCGCCGTACTCCGCAATGGGAGCGCCTTCGACCGCCTTCTTTGCGGCATTCACGATGCGATCTGCGTCGGCGCCCACGAGTTGATTCCACCCCGCCTCGACCGTTTCGACCCACTCGGTCTCGTCGCGCAGCGTTACGCATGGGACGCCGTGGAAGTAAGCCTCCTTCTGAATGCCCCCGGAGTCGGTCAGGATCACGCGCGCTTCCTGCTCGAGACGCACCATGTCGACGAACGGCACGGGGTCGATCAGGCGCGCGCCTTTGGCCCGTTCCTCGAAGCCGAGCTGCGCGATGCGCTTGCGCGTGCGCGGATGAATGGGAAAAACGACCGGCATCTCGCGCGCCACGCCGCTGATGCCGTCCAGAATCCCCGCCAGGCGCGCCGAGTCGTCGGTGTTCTCGGCGCGGTGGCACGTAACGAGAGCGTACTGCTTCGAGGGAAGTCCCAAGTCCGCAATCACGGCGCTCCGTTCCCGGGCGATCTCGCCGAACACGACCGCGGCGTCGTACATCACGTCGCCGATGATGTGGACGCCTTCCGCGACGCCTTCGCGCGCGAGGTTCGCCGCCGCCGCCTTTGTCGGACAGAAAAGGAGCGCGGACACGTGGTCGGTCAGCAGGCGGTTGATCTCTTCCGGCATTCTCTTGTTGAAGGAGCGGAGCCCCGCCTCCACGTGCGCAACCGGCACGTGGACCTTCGCCGCCGCCAAGGCGCCGGCGAGCGTCGAGTTCGTGTCGCCGTAGACAAGCGTCCAGTCGGGCTTTCGCGCAAGGATCTCGACCTCGATGCCGGCCAACATGCGACCGGTCGTCTCGCCGTGAAGCCCGGACCCGACGCCGAGGTTGACGACGGGTCTGGGGATCCCCATTTCGTCAAAGAAGATCTGGCTCATGACGCGATCGTAATGCTGACCCGTGTGGATGATGTCTTCCACGATGCTCGGCTGGACGCCGGCTTCATTATGCCGCACGATGGCGCGGCTGACCATGGCGGCCTTCACGAACTGAGGACGGGCCCCGACTACGGTGAGGATTCTGACTGGCGCCATTCTTCTGATGGATCTCCCGCTTGCTGTCGGCTCCCCGCATTGTGGGAGCCGTGCGTGCGATGTCAAGAGGGATGTTCCCGCCTCGTGTTCCCGCCGCGCGCCTCTTTGGTCCCCATCTCGCCTGGACGGAAGGCAAGCGGCTTTGCCTCTGGAGCGGCCCGGCGCGACGCCCCTATTCCTTTGCCGACGAGTCCGGGGAGCTTCCGGCCCTTGTCAGCAGATATGCCTCCCCCGCCCCGAACACGCTTCTGTTCGTCCGCACCGCGTCGAAACCCATCTCGCGGAATTGCCCGAGAATGCCCTCGCGCTTGGCCTCCGTGTTTCCGTACCGCAGAACGCTGATGTACACGATCTGACCCGCGTTCCGGCCCGGGGAAGGCGGCTCTCTCAGCAGGTCGTCCTGCGACGCGGCGTAAACGGGCATCCGCGGATTGGCGCGCCACAGTATGGTTGGGACCACGCCCCGCGCCACGGTGTCGAGAATGAGCGGCAGCGGACTCTTCTCCAAGCGGATGGATTGCGACTTTGCCCACGTCTGGTACTGAGCGTACCGAACAGTCGTGTAAGCGCCGTAGCCGGCCTGGTAGGCCAACAGCACGACGCCGGACGCCAATGCAAGGCGCGCGTTGAAGGGCTTCCTGCCCAGAACACCGACGCACTGGCCCAGGCACATGAAGAAGAACGGACTGACGAGAGCGATGTACTTCGGCCCCATCGCGTGCCGCGGACTCGCGCCCAGGATATAAAGAAGGGCGACGCAAAAAAAAGTCGAGACCGACAGCGCCGCAGGCATCCAGACAAGACGCCTCTCAGGTCCCGAAGCTCCCGATCGTCTCTTCCTGAAGAGCCATACGGCAATCGACCCGGCGACGAGGCCGCAGAGAAGAAACGACGCGCCCCAGTGCTTCACCACAATCAACGAGAGGGGCCGAGATACTGCGCCAGGCGCCGCCAAGTCCAGCAAGGACTGAATCGCGGAAACGGTTCGAGGCGCCGCCTCCTCGAGCGCGAACCCCGGCGCCTGCGCCTGCTGCCTAACGATGGACCTAAAGAAGAAAGGATGAAGCGCGCAGAAAGCGCCAAGGGACGACGCGATCCCGCCGGCGAGAGCCGGCAGCTGCCGCCGCCCGCGTTGTCCGGCCAGAGAGAGCCCAGCCAGCCCTGCCGCGAGACCGAGCAAAACGGCGAAGTGATAATGAGTCAGAAGACCCGCGACGGACAGGAGAGAAACCAGAGCGAGGGAAGAGCGCGAGCGCCGATCGCAGAAGCGCGCAAGGTTCAGGAAGAAACAGACGGAGATCAGCCCCAGCAACGCATACGGCCGCGCTTCGTTCGGCACGGCCAGCGTCGAACTGCTCATCGCCCACATGCTCGACGCCACGGCCGCCGACGGCTTCGAACACCCAATCGTCAAAGACGCCTTATAGAGAAAAAACGCCGTCAGAAGAGAGAGAACGATATTCAGTGCCGGACCCGATGAAAGGCCTGCGCCGAAGACGCGCGTCCACGCGTGGAGAAGCCAGAAGTACAAGGGGGGCTGGATGTCGTAGTTCGCGAGGTCCGACCCGATCCGGACAAAGCAGCCGAAATCGCCCGGCGCCCAGTACGCCTGCCATGCGCTCGCCGGGACCCAGCGGGACTGAGGCATCCGGGTCGCGTAGAGTCCCAGGTGGCCGGTCGCCGCCAGGTACGAGATGCCGTCGTCGTGCGAGATCGTGTTCAGGAACCGAAGACGGACAACCAGCGCCGCCGCCGCGAGCGCCAGGCCGAGGACCAGAATCGCCCAATGCGAGAAGCGCCCGATCCGAGAGACTCTCCATGCCCGCGTCAAGGAGGCGCTCCTTCCCCATGCGCGCAAACGCGCCCCGAATAGACCGGTTCTTGGACCTCAAGGGCCCGGCCCCCGAGAGCCGATCCACATGATATGTTACGACCCTCGGGAAGGGAAGCGCGATTCGAGGCGAGCGGCCGCGCTCGGGCCTGGGTTGCCTTGGCCCGCGCGGGTCCGCGCGAAAGGCGCAGGAAGACAAGAACGCGCAATCCGGGCGCCGGTCGCGGGACATCCGCACAGTCGGGCGCATAGCGCCCGCGCGGGGGGGCAATCGTGGTGGAGAACGTCCGACGGGAAGCGCCCTTTGCGAAGAGGGCGGGTTCATCGAACGGGGAGATCGGTCTTCCCCTGATTGCTATTGGTCCCCTGATCGGGACGCCATGCGGCTTGCCCGGAAGGGCCGCTCGCACTTGCCGCAATTCAGCAAGAGCGAGCGCGGCCGCCATTGGGTGCAGCGGCTGGTTAGGCGACTTCCCACGTCTTCAGGTAGACCATCTCCATAGGCAGCCCGGCGAGATCGTGCGACGGATCGCCGACGAGGGAGGCCAACTCGCCATCGCGCGCCTCCGATGTAACAAAGGCGACAGTCGCATCGAGCACATCGTCTGCCTGTACTTCCTCGCGCAGAGTGTCTCTGAGGACGTAGTCAAGGAACGACGCTATACACGGCTCGTGATGTCGCAGAACGGCCAGACGCTCCTCCAGCCCTTCCTCCGTCTTCTTCTTATGCTGCATCGGCCTTCTGCCCGCAAGCGCCCAGAAGCATACCTCCGGATGAATCTCTCGGACCAGTAGACGACGAACGTTGTCAGCCAGCAAAAAGCGATCTACCTGAGCGATCTTTGGACTGATGCCCCACGTCTGTTCGCTAACGCTTTTGCCGATTCGGGCTGTGTTGATCGCTCGAGCTTCCTGGAGACTGCACGCCGCCAACGCCTCCCGACACGGGACGGGGAAAACGCTCGACCTGCGCGGGTTGCCCAGAAGCCGGCGGGCCAGTTGATCGCACGGGCGAACTGGCACGCCCGGCCACGGCAGCCCAATAGGAATGTCGACGAGTATTCGCTGGGCGTCGCGGAAACCGTTCACCAGCTCGCGAATATGCGGGAAGACCCGGTGCTCAAGGCCGGCACCCTTACGCGTGACGGCCAGCCAACCCGCTTTACATCCGTCAACCCCAACGTGCCGCATGGTCATTCAGAAGTCGCCTAACGTCGAGGGTCAGCGGCGGCGGTACGCCGTCCGCTGAACCCTCTGGTTCGCCGATCATGTCTTTCCATTTGGAGTGGGACACAGGTCTCGCATATAGCATCCACCGCATTCCGGGCCACGCGACTTGCACCAGTTTTTTCCGATCTCCCAACAGGGAGAGTCCATCATGCCGGGGAACTCCGGGTGAAGGGCCTTAGCCTTGTAGATCACCTGTTCAACGGTTGCGTCTGCGGCGCAGAGTCGAAGGCGAGAGAAAACCCGGCGGACATGGACATCCGCCGAGATGTCTATCGAAAAGTAGTCGGCGAAGGGAATCTTGAACTCCCGCGCAAGGATGTTTGCCGCCATGCTTGCGATCTTCGGCCCGACACCGTCGAACTCAAGAAAACGGTAAACCACCTCCGCGCTGGACGGTTTTCCCGTCCAGATACGGGAGGCGTCGCCCGCATAGTGGCTGGCGATACGCTGCACTGTCGAGTGGAAGAAACCGCTCATCTTGTCGACGAGCCAGTGCAGGGGTTCAGGTTGCGTCATCAAGCGGTTCACCTCATCCCGCGAAAGCGAGCGGAGAACCGCCATTGAGAAACCACCAAGTTTCTCCGAAATCCTGTAGGGAATGAGCCATGCCTTCTCGGCCTTAATCTGACGGTCCATGACGCACGCCAACACAAAGGCATGAGGATGATTCGTCAAGTCATTCAGGAGGGCATCGGCCTCGGGAACTGCGGTGAACTGAATGTGTTGCTTCGATGCACTGAAAAGGGCCTCGCCGTGCTCGACCAATCTGTCGCGTATGTGTTTCTCGTTCATCTTATCCGGCCAACGAGCTAAGGGTTCTTGGGGCGCGGGGCGACCGCAAAGGCTCGGGTTGAACTGAGCCCCCTCGCACTGGAAAGCACGTTTCTCAGGAAGGGCTTCATCGCTCTCGGTCCGGTCTTGTGGCAGACGACGGCTGGCCCACGCACCCGCAGAGGGCCAAGAGCCTACTGCGCACGTTAGAGGTTCTGTGTCAAAGGGAATGCAGTCTTCAGCAAGTTCTGGTCGGAGTCAACTTAGCATCAGCCTGAACTTCCGCTTGATGTGTCTGCTTGTCCTGGCTCCCATAAGGATGCGCTGGAGAACCGGGCCCTGGAATGGCACGCCGAGAGAGATAGCGCCTCTCTCGACCCCAAGCTTGAGGGCTTCTACCCGAGCCTTCCTGATCTCCCCACGCTCCCCGTAGTTCACGACAGTGCATTTCCTGACGAAGGGATGTTCTCCGGCCTCCAGAATGCAGGAGCAATCCTCGTAGCCAGGATCATGTGTGGTGAGGTTCACTAGGAGAACTTCTTGATTCTCTCCGCACGGAGGACTGACGACAATCCAAAGATGGCTATCCTCTGGAATGCGAAGCGTCGTCCCCACCTCAAACATCAAGGGCAGCCTTCATGACGTGGTCAAAGCGAAGAGAAGACCGAGCTAGGCTCTTCGATATCGCGATCTGCTCCTCTGATCGGCCAGTGCTCTCCATGACTCTCTCGAACGGAATGGGGGCAGAACTCCCGCCCGGGTCCTGCCACTCGGGGCAGTTTTCCGGGTCATGACAGAAGTCGCGCAGATCTGGCCAAGACATGTCCTGGAACCGCTCTGCGATGCCGTCGATTAGTTCGACCTCGGCATCGGAAAGATCGTCGAGCCCTGGAGATTTCCGCTCCCGAAGCCTCGGCGATGAACACCTCTCGATGTGGGCAAGCCAATACGTCCCCTCGCCGACTTCAAACCGATTCCTGACCCAATCGAGAATAGTGCTCAGCACCGGACCGCGCGGCATGGAGACAATCTGGTCGCCTGTGATCGGCCGGCCCCATCGCTTGATAGCCTCTCGGTCCACAAGATAGAGCAACTTCACCAGCGACCCGTAGTCAATCTCTCCGCCGCGCCGGTGGATCAGCCGACAGGCCGCCTGCGTTGCTTTCGCCTCGTCGAACTTGAACGCTGTCATATCCCAATACATTCGACCGCCCTCCTTTCGGGAGATTCCCGAACTTCGGGCCCATGATACGCTCTCCCCCTTTGTCTCTTTCTAGAGCGCATCTCTATTCGCTCTGCCATTTTGCCGCTTTTCGTACGAGCAAAATCAAGAAAAATCGGCGGGAAAATCGACAATCTCCCAACACTGATCGGCCTAAGTTTCCTTTTATCAGTGCTCTACCGTTGGCCGACAAGGGCTCAATACCAGACCGCCGTTCCCAGCTTCCTCCGGTTTTTCGGCTCCGTCGCCGTGCGGAGCCCGGCGGCTGGACCCGTGAGGGTCTCCCCTCGCCTGTCGTACCGTTGTGGTTCGTCCGTCTGTGAGTTGTTGCGGTAGAGGCCCATCCCGCAGCCTCCGAGCATCTCCGGGAGGGCGTGGGAGGCCACTTCCTGGGCGAGGGGTCCACGCGTTGGGGCGAGGCGGCGCACTTCGGGCCTCAGGCGTCCGGGTCTCGGGACAAGGGCTCCGCGCTTCGGGCTCGCGGAAGGCCTTGTGCCCCCGTGCGGGCAAGATGCCCGCGTTACGGTCGTCGGCCCGGAAGGACGGGGCGTCGCGGGACGCCGCAAAGACTCAGGCGTCCGCACTTCGGGCCTCAGGCGTCCGGGTCTCGGGACGAGGGCTCCGCACTTCGGGGCTCAGGCGCCCGCGCTTTCTCGGTCAGGCGTCCGCGCCTCGGGGCTCAGGCGTCCGGGTCTCGGGGCGAGGCGTCGAGCTTCAGGTCCTTCAGGCCGTATTTCTCGATCCGGCGTCGCAGGGCGCCGTAGCTGATGCCCAGCAACTGCGCCGCCTGCCGCTGGTTCCAGCGCGTTTCCGCCAAGGCCCTCGTAATGGCGTCTATCTCGGCCTCTTCGCTGAAGACGTGGCGCAGAGAACCCGGATCGAGAGCGCCGGGCGAGCCGACCCGGAAAGCCCGACGCGGCGCCCCCTCCCCCGCGTGGTCCAGGACCGTCGGGTCCCCCGTGAGGGCGAATCGCTCGATCAGCGACTCGAGTTCGCGAACGTTGCCGGGCCAATGGGCCTCCCGAAGGCGCGCGAGCGTTTCGGGAAGGATCGTTTGCTTGGGGCGGCGGTACTTTGAGGCGTAGACGGCGAGGAAATGGTTGACGAGGACGGGGATGTCCTCGCGTCGGTCGCGGAGCGGGGGCGCAACGATCGAGAATCTCTGGAGACGGTAGAAGAGATCGGAGCGGAACCGGCCTTCGGCGATCATCTGCTCGAGCGAGGCGTTGCTGGCGGCCACGATCCGGACGTCGACGTGGATCTCCCGCCGCCCGCCCACGCGCAGGAACCGTTTTTCCTCGACGGCCTGGAGGAGTTTGGCCTGCAGGGCCGGCGTGACCTCGCCGATCTCGTCCAGGAACAGGGTGCCGCCCTCCGCCGATTCGAACCGCCCGGGCTTCTGCCTGTCCGCGCCCGTGAAGGCGCCGCGCTCGTGGCCGAACAGCTCGGATTCGAGCAGAGATTCGGGAATGGCGGGGCAGTTGACCTTCACGAAATTCGCCTGACCGGAGCGCCCCGATAGATCGTGGATCAGGCGAGCGACGATCTCCTTTCCCGTGCCGCTCTCGCCGCGCACGAGGACCGTCATGTCGGTGGGAGCGACCTCCGCGACGAGGCGCCGCACGCGCTCCATCGGCGGGCTTTGGCCGATCAGCAGGCGGGAGGCGGCTTCCTGACGTTGGGGCGCCCCGCGCCGGTTGCGAACGTCCTCCGCCACGGCCCTCCCGATCGACTCGATCAGTTCCTCGTCGTCCAGCGGTTTCTCAAGGAAATCGAAAGCCCCGAGTTTCACCGCGTGAACGGCCGTAGGAACGTCGGCGTGGCCCGATATGACGATGATGGGAGTCGTGGCGTGGCGCTTGCCGAGAGATTCCTGCAGTTCCAGGCCGCTCATGCCGGGCATGCGAATGTCCAGGACGATGCATCCCGGCGCCGCGGGATCGTAGGACTCCAGGAACTCGCCGGCGGACGCGAAAGTCCGGGCTCTCATGTCGGCCGATTCGATGAGCAATTGCAGCCCTTTTCGAACCGCCAGATCGTCGTCCACAACGAAAACCGTCGGCTCAGGTTCCATGGCGCGCACCTCCTTCGGAGGCGCGGTGTCCTTGCGCAATGGGGAGAGTGAACCAGAACGTCGCGCCGCGGTCCGCGCAAGGAGCGGCCCGAAGGCGACTGCCGTGGGCTTCGACGATCGATCGGCTGCTCGAGAGGCCCACTCCCAGGCCGTCCGGCTTGCTCGTGTAGAAGGGCTCGAAGATCCGTTCGACGTTCTCCTGCGGCAGCCCGTGCCCATAGTCGCGAACGGCCACTTCGACCACCGGCCCGGCCGACGCCGGCCCGTTTGCTTCGGTCGGCTCCGACGGGCTTGCTTGGAGGGTCGTCCTGAGAACCAGACGGCGCTCCTCGGGCGGAACGTCGGTCATCGCCTCGATTCCGTTGAGAAGGAGATTGAGGAGGACTTGCTCGATCTCAATGGAGTCGGCAAGAACGGGGGGAAGGGGATCGGCGAGCTCGAGGCGGGTCTCGACGCGATGGCGCTCCAGATCTCCCTCGGCAAAGCCCACGACTTCCCGAATGAGAGCGTTGACGTCGACCTCCGCGCGCACGGGATCGCGCTTGCGGGCGAACCCGCGGACTCGCCGAAGGACCCGTCCCGCGCGCTCGGCCTGGGTCACCACGTCCTCGATGGCCTCGAGCAGACGCGGAGTCACGCCCTTCCCCGACCGCATCATGCGCAAGCATCCCTGGGCCGTCGTATTGATGGCGCACAGCGGCTGGTTGAGCTCGTGGGCCAGGCCGGACGCCATCTCGCCGATCACGCTCAATCGCGAGACGTGGGCCAGTTCGGCTTGGTGCAGACGCGCCCGCTCTTCGGCGCGTTTGCGCTCGGCGATCTCCCGCTCCAGAATGGCGTTCGCTCGGGTCAGCTCGGCCGTTCGCTCTTCGACGCGGCGCTCCAGCTGGTCGTGGGCCCGACGGAGCGCCTCCTCGGCGCGCCGGCGTTCGGTTGTGTCGCGGAGGGTCGCCACGACGCCGATGATCTCCCCGTCGGCCGAAACGTGGGGACTGTAGACGCCCGTCACCCATCCTTCTTTTCCCGTGGCAGGAACCCGGTAGGGGGTCTCGGCGGAGCGCAGGGTCTCTCCCGCCAGGGCCCTTTCGAGCAAACGCTCGACGCCTTGCTCGCGCAGGTGGGGGAAAAGCTCCGCGGCGTTTCGTCCCAGCGCTTCCTCGGCGGCAAGCCCCGTCAGACCCTCCATGAACGAGTCCCATAGCCTGCATCGGAGCTCCTGGTCATAGACGACGATGCCTTCCCCCACGCTGGATATGATGGTCTTATTGAAAAGCTCCGATTCGCGCAGCGCCTCCTCTGCCCGTTTGTGTTCGATCGCCGCGCTCAGCGCTCGGGCGATCTCATCGATCAGTTGGCGCTCCTCTTTCGCGAAGGGGCCCTCATCGAGACGGGGGCGTTCCTCAAGGTAGTAAACCTCCACCGAGCCTTTCGCTTCGCCCTCCACCACGATCGGGCTCGTCTGTCTCCATTGGGTCTCCTCAAAGGCCTCGGAGACGCACTCCCCGCCTTCGAAGCGGATCTTGGCCCGCGCGACCTCGGGATAGTGCCAGCCGCAAGGAATCAGCTCGGCCGTTTCTTGGAACATTCCGGCCAGAGCTCTCCCCTTGCGGGTCAGATTCGCCACGCCGTAGAGGCAACTCAGTTCATTGATCCGCTGCCTCATATCGTGGAGAGTGCGCTCGCGATCGCCTCCCCCGGAGGCGCCGTCCCCTTGAGGCGAAGCGTGCGCGCCTCGGGGCGACGCATGGGCGCGTCCGGGCGAGACCTCCGCCATCCGACGGCGTTCGGCGTGTTTCCCTCCGGCGCGCCCCAAGGCGAAACCGGCGGCGACGAGCGCCGCTATGCCCACGCCGGTGGCGAAGCCGACCAGGAATCCTCTCGTGGAGACGAGGGCCCCGCCGCCGAACCGGCTCGCCCGCGCCGCCGTCGCCGAGCCTTTATCCCCCCCCGGCGCCTCATCCCGCCCCGGGACCTCATCCCGCCTCGGGACCTCATCCAGACCCGAGAGCAGGCTGCCTCTCGGAGCGAGGGGTACGCCTCTCGGAGCGAGAGGTACGCCTCTCGGAGCGATGGGTACGCCCCGTTCGGCATGGGTCCTGTCGGCGTGTCCGCACAGAACGCCGAGGAGAAGCAACCCGCTCAGAATGGGAGCCAATGCGATTCCCTCTGCATCCCGATTCGGTTTTCGCGGCGGCAACTGAGGCGACGTCAGAAACATAGGCTCCCAGACTACCATATCCGTCTGGGAGAATGCAAAGCCAACCCACGGTCCAGACGCCTCTTCTGAAAAAGCCTGCCGCTCCCGGCGCCGATCTGCTATGGTTTCAAGATGATGCCGCGCCTCGGGGCGAGACACGGCCGCAACAAAGCGGAGGATAGGAGAATGAAGATAGCGATTTCCGGGAAGGGGGGAACGGGCAAGACCACGCTTTCGGCCCTTCTGGCCCGGGCGTTGGCGGAGGAGGGAAGGCCCGTGACGGCGGTCGACGCGGATCCCGACGCCAACCTCGCCTCAGCCCTGGGGTTGCCGGTCGAGGAATGGCCCGAGCCAATCAGCGGGATGCGCGAACTGATCAAAGAACGAACCGGTTCCGGCGGCGGGTACGGGACCTACTTCAAGCTCAACCCCGACGTGCGCGACCTGCCCGAAAGGTTCAGCCGCACGGTTCACGGCGTGCGGCTCCTGACGCTGGGCGGAGTCCCCACCGGAGGCAGCGGGTGCATCTGCCCGGAAAGCGCTCTCCTCAAAGCGCTCGTCACCCACCTCCTGATGCGCCCCAACGAGGTGGTCATCCTTGACATGGAGGCGGGCGTCGAGCACCTGGGCAGGGCCACGGCCCAGGCCGTCTCCACCATGATCATCGTGGTTGAGCCGGGCCAGCAAAGCCTTCAGACCGCCCGCACGATTCGCCGCCTGGCGGCCGAGATCCATATCCCTCGCGTGGCAGCGGTGATCAACAAGACTGAGCCCGACATGGATCTCGACGCTCTGACGGTCCGTCTGGACGAGATCCCGCTGCTCGGCGCGCTTTCACGCGACCCCGAGATCGCCCGAGCGGACTTCGAGGGAAGGTCCCCCTACACGGGCCGAGAGCCGCAGAGGAGCGAGATCCGCGCCATTCTGGGAAAGCTCGCCGCTTGGGCGGCCGAGGCGGAGAAGGGATGACGGCGCGTCCTGCGGGACGCGCCGTGGCTTTGGCGTAGGGTGCGGGGGGAGCGCCGCGGGAACAGCGGGCGCGAGCCCTATGTGGAGACCGGACCTGGTTCCTCATCGGCCTCCGCGCTCTCCTCCTCCGCCTCCTCGGCGTCGCCGTCGGCAAGCGAGAGAAGGTCGCCGGGCAGATCCGTCTTTGCTTTCACGCCAAGTTCCCGCAGCTGGAGGGAGCGCTTCACCAGGTTGCCCCGTCCAGTGGTGAGCCGCTTGTGGGCGCTCTCGTAGCTTTCCTGGGCTTCCATTAACTTGGCGCCGACCCTCTCCAGGTCCTCGATGAACCGCACGAAGGCGTCGTACAGATTGCCCGCCTGCCGCGCGATCTCCTGAGCGTTGCGGCTCTGGTTTTCGTAGCGCCAAATGTTGTGGATGGTGCGGAGAGTGGCAAGGAGCGTCGAGGGACAGACAATCAGGACGTGTTTCTCGAAGGATTCCTGGAAGAGATTTGCGTCGTTCTCCAAGGCGAGCATGAACGCCCCTTCAATGGGCATAAACATAAGAACGAAATCAAGCGTCCGAACCCCCCTCAGACTTCCATAGTCTTTCGCGCTCAAGCCCTGAAAATGCGCGCGCACCGAGGCCAAGTGGGCTTGCAAAGCCGTGCGCCGCTCTTCGTCGCTCTCCGCGTTGTAGTACCGTTCGTAAGCATTTAGGGACGCCTTGGAATCAATCACGAGATCTTTCCCGTCCGGGAGATGGACGATAACATCGGGCTGGAGACGGCGAGCGTCTTCGGACTGCAAGCTGACTTGCGTTTCAAACTCGTGCCCCTTTCGGAGTCCGGACATCTCCAAAATCCGCTCGAGTATCAACTCTCCCCACGTCCCCCGGGTCTTGGATTCTCCTTTTAGAGCCTTCGTGAGGTTCACGGCTTCGGCGCTGATTCTCTCATTCAGATCCTTGAGCAGCTTGATCTCCGTCCGCAGAGAAGCCCGGTCCTGCAACTCGCTCCCGTATGCTTGCCGCACTTGATCCGAGAATTCCTTGATCCGCTCGCTGAGGGGGTTGACGAGGGCGCCAAGGTTCGTCTTGCTCTGCTCCGTGAATCTCTGGCTGTGCTCTTCCAGGATCTTGTTGGCCACGTTTTGGAACGTCATCTTCAGGTTGTTCTCGGCGTCTTTCAAGAGAGCGATGTCCTTCTCCGCTTGTTCCCTCGCCCCTTTCAAGGCCGTCTCCAGCTCCGCGATTCTTGCTCCCCCTTCCTGAAGGCGGTCCTGCAGCTTCTGATTCTCCGCTTCCAGATGCTCGGCGCGCTCGGCCACGGGCTTCAGCTCGGACTTGCGGGCCGTCTCCTGCCTGAAGGCCTCTTCCTTCTCCGCCAGCTTCGC
>Ga0315274_10007451_pt1 | contig 15839 bp, 12 predicted proteins | sample YL17G02_20_MG_FD_203700 | JGI IMG/M metagenome (GOLD analysis project Ga0315274, IMG submission 203700) | Sediment microbial communities from Yellowstone Lake, YNP, Wyoming, USA - YL17G02_20 | ecosystem: Environmental > Aquatic > Freshwater > Lake > Sediment | place: USA: Wyoming | collected... | reverse complement strand
CTCTTGCCTCAGCTTCCCGATGGACGTGCCCTGAGGGACATAAATCAGAAAAGGGGGGGGCGCCGCGACCTGAAGTCGTTGTGCTTCCCTTGGCTGGACCTGTACCAGTTTGGATTGCTGCTACAGCAGTTCCAGAGTCGACTGGCCGATCTCCTTCCCCGCAGCGACGCGGAGTATCTCGAGTTGCTCATCGGGGAACTGACAGACTGGAAGCGGGTCACCAAGCGGAATGCGAACTGGCTCCGTCGCCAAGTCGCCAAGCTGAATCCGGCTTACTCCCGGTTCGCTGAAGTAGAGGAATTCGCGCCACCCAGCGCCGCAGTGCAGACACGGCAACTGCCAGGTACGGTCATTACCGTTTCACCGCTCATCGAACGCTTGGCGCGGACGAAGTCTTTCCGGAGGCTGCGGTCCATTAACCAGCTGACTTTCATTGACACGCTGTATCCGGGCGCCGGTCATCGACGTCACCTCCATTGCCTGCGCACGTATGCGTATTGTTCGCAACTCCTGAAGAGCCTGATGCACTCCCCCCGGTTCCGTTTTCTCTTCACCCCGCAATTCGCCAGGCAGGCGCTGGGTATTGCGCTGCTGCATGATATCAATCACGTCCCGCTACTGCACATCTTTCAGGACTCCCGGCGTCCGGTTTTCGACGAACGCAAGCTTCTGGACTTATTCTGCGACGGTGATGCAACGGAGGACAAGCCTTCGATATACCAGATGGTCGAAGACGAATTGCAGCTTGGACGTGAGCAGTTCAAGGACGTACTAACCCAGAGCCACGAGGAGCTGGTGGACAAGGGATGCCCGCCCGAACTGCAAGTCATCAAGTCCATGATCGACGGCGGCGTCGATGTTGACAAGCTCGCGTACCTGGAGGATGACAGCCGGTTCACGGGCGTTTCTTACGCCCCCGGCATAGATGTCTCGCGATTGATGTGGGCGGCGACGGTCGTAGGCATGAGCACCCCCCAGGGCAACGCGGGTCTGCACCTCGGATTCCGGGAGCGCGGTCTGCCGGCAGTCGAAAGCGTCGTAATGGCGAGGTACTGGATGTTCCAGAGGGTCTACTGGCACCCTGCTGACAGGGCGATCAAAGCCATGTTGCACCACGTCATCAAGAAACTCTATGGCGGCCCCGAGGACCCACTAGAGTTTGCGCGTGGCACGATGTGGAGCTCCGAGGAAGCAGTGCTCCAGTACCTTGACGAGAAGCATATGGAGCGTTTCGGCTCCAATTCCATAACCTCATTGATATTGAAGGATCCAGGCAGAACATACAGGCCATTGATTACTCTGTGGGGCGGAGGGCAGCATGCGGTGGCAGGCCCGGTTTACCGAATGGATCCCATAGAACTCGAAGGCTTCCGTTCGCGCCTGATCGCTTCGGTCCAAGATTACCTCAACACTACGCTTAGGAAAGGCTCCGTCGGCGACGACGACCTCCTCATTGATGTCCCATATAGAGACCTGGGGCAGGCAGAACCCATCTACATAGAGGCGGATAACGGCGAAGCCAATGACGTCTCGGAGAAGATCAGCCCTTTCAAGGACGTGTTCGTGAACCTCGATAAGCTGGCACAGCGCATCACCGTGTTCATAAGCCCGGATGCAGGTGTCGAAGAGGCCACCCTGGCAAGGGAACAGAGTCGCGAGCTGCCCCGCCTGTTCAAGAAAGCGATCTCCGGAACCTAGATCCTCCCGCCAAGCCCCCCTACCGCCGCAAGTGCGGATCGAGCGCGTCCCGCAGGCCATCCCCCACGAAGTTGAACCCCAGCATCGCCAGGCAGATCGCCACCGCCGGGAAGAACAGCTGCCACGGGTAGGAGCGGATGGCGTTCACGCCGTCGGAGGCGAGCACGCCCCAGCTGGCCATGGGCGCCGACACGCCGAGGCCGATGTAGCTCAGGAACGCCTCGAGGAAGATGGCCTGCGGCACGTCCAGGGTCACGGTGATGATGATCGGGCCCATGGTATTGGGCACGAGGTGCCGCAGGAGGACGCGCAGCGGGTTTGCGCCCAGGGTGCGCGCGGCCAGCACGTACTCGCGCTCCTTGAGGCTCAAGATCTGGCCGCGCACGATTCGCGCCATGCCCAGCCAGTACACCATGCCGAAGGTCAGGAAGATGGTCATCAGGCCGGGGCTCAAGACGACCATGAGCATGATCACCACCAGGAGCAGCGGGACGCCCCAGATGATGTCGACGATGCGCATCATCACCTCATCCACGCGGCCGCCCGCAAGCCCTGAGATGCCGCCGTAGAGGACACCGACGGTCAGGGCGACGGCGCTGGATACGATGCCGATGGACAGGGAGATGCGCGCCCCGTAGAGCACGCGCGTCAGGAGGTCGCGCCCCAGGAGGTCGGTGCCGAATGGGTGAGTCCAGGACGGGGGTCTGTTGCCATTCTCGAGCTCCTGGTCGCGGTAGCTGTAGGGAGAGATCACCGGCCCGAAGATCGCGGCGGCGAACAGGAAGAGGACGATGGTCAAGCCCAGCAGGGCGAGCTTGCTCTTCTTGAAGCGGCGGAGGGCATCCTGCCAGTAGCTGACGCTGGCGCGGGCCATGGGCGGCGTAGCCGCGATATCGCGCCGCAGCGGCTGGAAGAGCTCGGGTGGGATGTTCACGCGCGATCACTCCCTTTGGAAGGCGCCTTACAGTTTTCGACAGCCCGTCGCGCTCCTCCTGCCCGGCCGCACCCCGCCTCCGAAGTCGCCACGCCCCGGCGGGCCGCGAGGAGGGCCACGCATTCGACGTGCGCCGTCTGCGGGAACATGTCCAGCGGCGTGACCTGCTCGACGGCAAAGCCCCACTGGGCGAACTCCCGCAGGTCGCGCGCCAGGGTGGCCGGGTTGCACGAGACGTACACGACGACGGGCGGGGCCAGCGCCGCTACCGCCCCGACTACGCCGGGCTCGCACCCGTGGCGGGGCGGGTCAAGGAAGGCCGCCGCGGGGCGGAAGCCCTCCCGGCCCAGCGCCGGCAGCACGTCGTGTGCCTCGCCAAGAAGGAAGCGCGCCCCCGCCAGGCCATTGCGCCGCGCGTTGGCGCGCGCGTCCCGGACCGCCTCGGCGACGACCTCGACCCCCACCACCGGCCCCGCCCCGCGCGCCGCGGCGAGGAGGGCCAGCGCCCCGGCCCCGGCGTAGACGTCCAGGGCCGACGCCCCGGCCGGTAGGGCGGCGTAGCCCAGCGCCGTCTCGTAGACGGCCTCGGCCTGGCGCGGGTTCACCTGGAAGAAGGACGGCGCCGACACGTGGAACTCAAGGCCGCACAGGCGGTCGCGGATGAACGGGCGACCGGCCAGGGTCCGGGTCTTTGGGCCCAGGACGACGTTGGTGCGTCCGGGGTTGATGTTCTGGCACACCCCGACCACCGCCGGCACGCGCCGGCGGATGTCGGCGGCCAGCTCCGGGCCCGCGGGGAAGTCGGGGCGGGAGGTGACCAGCACGCACAGCGCCTCGTCGGCGGCGGAGTTGACGCGGGTCATGACGTGGCGCAGGACGCCGCGGCCCGTCGTCTCGTCGTAGGCCCTGACGCCGTGATGGGAGGCGGCGGCAAGGGCGGCCTGGATGACGCGGTTGTTGAGCGGGTGCTGGATGGGGCAGGCGTTCACCGGGATCACGTCGTGGGTGCCGCTGGCGTAGCAGCCCGCGACCAGCTCCGACGCGGCCCCCGCGTGGCCGGTCAGGATCGTGACGCCCGCCGGCGCCCGGCCCCCGCCCACCCCCGCCCGGTCCTCGCCCGCGGCCGCGGCGACGGGGAACTGCGCCTTGTTGCGATACCCCCACGCCTCGGGCGCCGCCACCGTCGCGGCCACAGGAACCTCGCTCAGGCCGCCGATCCGTCCCAGGGTGTCGATGACGCGCTGGCGCTTGTGGGCCAGTTGGGCGGGGTAAGCGATGTGCTGGAGCTGGCAGCCGCCGCACTGGTAGAACACGGGGCAGGGCGGCGAGGTGCGGTCAGGCGATGGCGACAGGACCTCGACCAGGGCGGCACGGGCGTAGCTCCTGTGCACGCTGGTGAGGCGCGCCAGCACCTCGTCGCCGGGCGCCGCGTAGGGGACGAAAATGGGGATCCCGCTGGCCCGGCCCACGCCCTCGCCGCCGGAGCCGAGCCCGGTGACGGCCAGGCGCACCGTCGCACCCGGCTTCAATAGTAGAGTCATCCCGCAGTCACCGCCCAGCCCCCCTTACGACCGGCCGCCGCCGGGGTCGCCGCCCGGCGCACCGCCCAGAGTCCCGCCCATGAGCCGCTCGCGCAGCAGGCGGTTGACGAGCGCCGGGTTGGCCCGGCCCGCCGTCCGCTTCATCACCTGGCCGACCAGGAACGTAAGCGCCTTCTCCTTGCCGGCCCGGAAGTCGGCAACGACGTCGGGTTGGCTCGCAATCACTTCTTGCACGACCTGGGTAAGAAGCCCTTGGTCGCTGATCTGGTGAAGCCCTCTCTTGCTCACCACTTCTTCAGCAGTCAGACCGGTGCTACATACTTCATCAAGTACTGATTTTCCCGTACTTCCACTAATTACGCCCTTCTTGATCAGTGACAATGTGTCCCTGAGGCCAGTGGTCAACACGATGACCTTGTGCGGATCCCAGTTGCAGGCATCCCCATGTCGGGCGCCTTCTCCCATGACCCAGTTGCTCGAGTCCTTGGGAGGGAGTTTCGCCGCTATCAGCGCCTCAAACAACTGGTACAACTGAGGACTGGAGGTGAGGACCGCTGTGTCATACGTGGGCAGTTGATACGCTGTGGCCAGCCGCTCGCGCCGCGCCGCCGGCAGCTCGGGCATCGCCGCCCGCACCCGCTCGACGTACCCCGGGTCGAGGACCAGCGGCGGCAGGTCGGGCTCGGGGAAGTACCGGTAGTCGTGGGCCTCCTCCTTGCTGCGCGAGGAGAAGGTGATGCCGCGCGTCTCGTCCCAGTGCCTGGTCTCGCGCACGATGCGCTCACCGGCGGAAAGCAGCCGCGCCTGCCGCGCCGCCTCGTGCTCCAGCGCCAGCTTCACCGACCGGAAGGAGTTCATGTTCTTGACCTCGACCAGCGTTCCCGGCGGGCCGCCCGCCGCGCGGAGGGAGATGTTGGCGTCGCAGCGCAGGGAGCCCTCCTCCATGCGCACGTCGGAGATGCCCGCAAGAAGCAGCAGCGTCCGCAGCTCCTGCAGGTACAGGCGCGCCTCCTCCGCCGACCGGATGTCCGGCTCAGACACGATCTCCAGCAGGGGAACGCCGCTGCGGTTGAAGTCCACCAGCGACCCGGCGCCCGGCCGGTGCACGAGCTTGCCCGTGTCCTCCTCCAGGTGCACCCGCGTTATCCCGACGCGGCGTTGCTCCGCGTTGGACGCGAACTCGATATGGCCGCCGCTGGCGAGCGGGCTCTCGTACTGCGTTATCTGGTAGCCCTTGGGCAGGTCGGGGTAAAAGTAGTTCTTGCGCGCGAACAGGCTCGTCGCGGCGATGCGGCAGTCCAGGGCCAGTCCGGCGCGGACGGCGTACTCCACGGCGCGCTCGTTGACGACGGGCAACGCGCCGGGCAACCCCAGGCACACCGGGCACACCAGGGTGTTGGGGGGCGCGCCGAACGCGACCGGGCACGAGCAGAACGCCTTGGTGCGGGTGGAGAGCTCGACGTGCACCTCAAGCCCGATGACCACCTGGTACCGCTCGCCCGCGCTCACCGCCCGGTCCCCCCTTCCCGCCCGCGCGGCGCTTCCCGCCGGCGCGTCCCTGCCCGCCCGCGCGGCGCTTCCCGCCCGGCCGCCCGCGCGCGCGAGAACGTCGCGCCCGCCGCCCGCTCGTAGGCGTGCGCCACCTGCAGGAGCAGGGCCTCCGAGAACGCCGGCGCGATGAGCTGCAGCCCCACGGGCAATCCGTCCGCCGCGCACGGGATGGAAATGGCCGGGATGCCGGCCAGGTTGGCCGGGATGGTCAGGGCGTCGGACATGTACATCGCCAGCGGGTCGCCGGCGCGCGAGCCGAGCGGGAACGCCACCGTCGGCGAGGTGGGCGCGGCCAGCACGTCGAAGCGCGCAAACGCCGCGGCGAAGTCGCGGGCGACGAGAGCGCGCACCTGCTGCGCCTTCCGGTAGTATGCGTCGTAGTAGCCCGCCGCCAGCGCGAACGTGCCCAGCATGATGCGCCGCTTGACCTCGGGCCCGAAGCCCTCGCCGCGCGTCCGGCAGTACATGTCGTAGAGGTCGCCCCCACCCGCCGCCCGGTGGCCGTAACGCACGCCGTCGTAGCGGGCGAGGTTGGACGACGCCTCGGCCGGGGCCACAATGTAGTAGGCGGCCAGGGCGTGCTCGGTGTGCGGCAGCGAGCACTCGTCGATTCTGGCGCCGGCGGCCCCGAGCACCTCGATCGCGCGCGTCACGGCGTCGCGCACGGCGGGCTCGATGCCCGCCCCCAGGTACTCCCGCGGCACGCCGATGCGCACGCCCGCGGCGCCGTCATCGCCGGCCGCCAGCGCGGCCAGGAAATCCGGCACCGGCGAGCCGGCGCACGTCGCGTCGCGCGGGTCGCATCCGGCGATGACCCCCAGCGCCAGGGCGCAGTCGCCCACGTCCCGGGTCAGGGTGCCGATGACGTCCAGCGATGAGGCAAAGGCGATGAGGCCGTAGCGGGAGACGCGGCCATAGGTGGGCTTCATGCCTACCACGCCGCACAGCGCGGCGGGCTGGCGCACCGAGCCCCCGGTGTCCGACCCCAGCGCCAAGAGCGCCTCGCCGGCGGCTATCGCCGCCGCCGAGCCGCCGCTCGAGCCCCCCGGCACTGTGGCGCGATCGCGGGGGTTTTTCGTCTTGAAGAACCCGGAGTTCTCGGTGGACGAGCCCATGGCGAACTCATCCAGGTTCGTCTTGCCGAGGAGGGCGGCGCCCGCCTGCCACAGCCGGGATGTGGCCGTGGACTCGTAGGGGGGCACGAAACCGGCGAGAACGCGCGAGCCGCAGCTCGTCTCGACCCCCAGCGTGCACATGTTGTCCTTGATGGCGGTGGGCACGCCGCCGAGGGGCGGCGCCGCGTCCCCCCGTTCGATGTGGGCGTCGACGGCAGCGGCGTCGGCCAGGGCGCGGTCAGGCGTGACGCGCAGGTAGGCGCGGACCTCGTCGTCAGCGGCGGCGATGGCGTCCAGGTAGGCCCGCGCCGCGTCGACCGCCCGCAGCTCCCGCCGGGCGATGGCCGCGGCCAGCTGGCGCGCGCTGAGGTCAAGCACGTCCAACCCCGCCCACCTCCCCGCCCGGCGCGCCGCCCTGGTCGTCAACCGCCGGGCCCGCGATCACCGCCGGCACGCCGAAGCTCTGCCCCTCCCGCGCCGGCGCGTTGGCAAGGGCGGCGGCGGCCGGAAGGCCCGGCCCGGGCTCGTCCGCGCGCCACCCGGCGCTTGTACCGGCAAGCACGTGCGATTGCGGCTCCACCCCCGAAGTATCAAGCTCCTGCAGCCGCGACACGTGCCCGACGATGACGTCGAGCTGCCGCGCCAGCACCTCGCGCTCGCCGGCGGCGAAGTGCAGCCGCGCCAGCCTGGCGACGTGGTCGACCGTGTCCCTGGTGATCGGCACTGTCATCACCCGCCCCACCCTGACTTTCGCGCCAATTATACCACGGCCGGCGGCGCCGCGGCAACGCCGGAGGCCGAAGCGGTGTGAGTCACGCCATCACGGGGAAACGCCCGTTCGGCGGTCTCAAGAAGCGCCTTTATCTTGGCCTGCGCACCATGCAATACTGTCTGAAGCTGCACGCAGGGTTCTCGATGACCTTCGCCACCTCAAAGCCAAAATGCTCGTATACGCTTGTATTCTTATGGTTATGCGTCTCCAGGGTGATGGGCAGGCCGTCCTCGTCGCTGCAGTCCAGGAACGGCTGGATGAGCTTCCTGAACACCCCTGTTCCGCGCGCGCCCTCATGCACCGCGGTGATGCTCAAGTACATATAGTCTGCTGTAGCGTACCAGCCATACCAGTCTCCGCGCAGCATATTGCGGATCATGAATAACCGCTTGAGTCTTCGCGGGGGAAGATAGAGCTTGTGGATGCGTAGAATTCTCATTACAAACGCAGATTCAGCCGCGAATCTTCTCGCAAACGGCCGGCGGTCAGGTTTACGGCAAACCATTATGAAGCTGCCGAGCCTGTGGGAATCAGAGTACATGGGGCTGCCGTTGTATGACCGCATGATATACGCGTAGAAGAAATCGGCCAGACACCTGTCCCGGGTTGACACGTCAGGAAACAAGTGCTCGTAGAGCGGGTCGTCGTGGAAACACGCGGCCAATGTGCGCGCAGCCGCCCCGACATCGCGCTTGTTCAGCTCATAAATACTCATTCACCTCGAATCCGCATTCCGCGTCTCTTCTCGGACAGCCGGGGCAACGCCGGCGGCAAAAACGGGGCGGCCCGCAGCGGGCGGGCCGCCTCGCAACGCGCCTTGACGCCTCACACGTCCGGCTCACACGTAGGGGCAGGACACCTCGTGGTCGCCGCCCACCTCGCGCAGCTCCGGCTCGACCTCGGCGCACTCCGGGCGCGCCTGGTAGCACCGGGTGCGGAAGTGACAGCCGCTGGGCGGGTCGATCGGGCTGGGAACGTCCCCAACCAGGATGATGCGACGGCGCTCCGACTCGATGTCCGGGTCGGGGATGGGGATCGCCGAGAGAAGCGCCCGCGTGTACGGGTGCAGCGGCTTGTCGTGGAGCTCCATGCTCCTGGCGACCTCCACGATCTTGCCCAGGTACATGACCGCCACGCGGTCGCTGATGTGCTTCACCATCGACAGGTCGTGGGCGATGAACAGGTACGTCAGACTGAACTTCTGCTGCAGGTCCTCGAACAGGTTGACCACCTGCGCCTGGATCGAGACGTCCAGGGCCGAGATCGGCTCGTCCAGGATCAGGAACTCGGGATTCACGGCCAGGGAGCGCGCGGTGCCGATGCGCTGCCGCTGGCCGCCGCTGAACTCGTGCGGGTAACGGTTGGCGTGCTCGGCTGAGAGCCCCACGAGGTTGAGGAGCTCGTGGACGCGCTCGCGGCGATGGGCGTGGCTTCCCGCCAGGCCGTGGATGTCCAGCGGCTCGCCGACGATGTCGCCCACCGTCATGCGCGGGTTGAGCGAGGCGTAGGGGTCCTGGAATATCATCTGCATGTTGCGGCGCACCGTCTGGAGCTCGTCGTAGGGGAGGTCGGCCACGTTCTGTTCGCCATACCACACCTCGCCGGCGGTGGGCTCGTAGAGCCGGATCATCGTGCGGCCGACAGTGGTCTTGCCGCAGCCGCTCTCGCCCACCAGCCCCAGCGTCTCGCCCTTGCGGATGCTGAAGTCGACCCCGTCCACCGCCATGACGTGACTGATGACGCGGGAGAACAGGGCCCCCTTGCGGATCGGGAAGTGCTTTTTCAGGCCCTTGACGCGGATGAGGAATTCCTCGCTCATGAGGCAACCCCCCTTCGCAGGGCTTCGACAGCCGGCGCCGAGGGGTGCTGCAGCCAGCAGGCCACGTAGTGACCGTTACCGACGTCGGTGAACTCCGGCTGGTGTTCGAGGCACACCGGCATCGCCCACGCGCAGCGCGGGTTGAACCGGCAGCCGGCCGGCGGCGCGATGAGGTCGGGCGGCTGGCCGATGATCGGCATCAGGCGCCGCTTCTCCCTGGCGTCCAGGCGCGGCACTGACTTCAGCAGCGCCCAGGCATATGGGTGCTGGGGACGGTAGTACAGCTCGCGCACCGTGGCGTGCTCGATGATCTGGCCGGCGTACATGACCAGCACGCGCTGGGCCAGCCCGGCGACCACGGCCAAGTCGTGGGTGATGAGGATGATCGAGCTGTTGAACTTGGCGCGCAGGTTCCTCATCAGGTCCAGGATCTGGGCCTGGATGGTCACGTCCAGGGAGGTCGACGGCTCGTCCGCAATGAGCAGCTTGGGGTTGCACGACAGTGCCATGCCGATCATCACGCGCTGCCGCATCCCGCCGCTGAACTGGTGCGGGTACTGCGCGACGCGGCTCGCGGCGTTGGGGATGCCGACGATGTCCAGCATCTCGATCACGCGCTTCCGGGCCTGGCGGCGCGTCATGTCCTGGTGCTGCTGCAGCACCTCGGTCATCTGCAGCCCGATGGTGAGCACCGGGTTCAAGGCGGTCATGGGATCCTGGAATATCATGCTGATGTCGTTGCCCCGCACGTGCTGCATCTCGCGGTCGGACTTCTTCACCAGGTCCACGCCCTCGAGCATGATGGCGCCCCTGGTGATGCGCCCCGGGTCGGGCACCAGCTTCATGACGGACAGGGCGGTCACGCTCTTGCCGCAGCCGCTCTCGCCGACGATGGCGATCGCCTCGCCACGGCTGAGATGGAAGCTCACGCCGTCCACCGCCCGCACCGTGCCGGCGTAAGTGGTGAATATGGTCTGCAGGTCCTTGACGTCTAGGAGCAGGTCGTCTGCCATGGCCGAATCCCCCCTAGCGGCGCAGCCGCGGGTCGAGAGCGTCCCGCAGCCCGTCCCCAACGAAGTTGAACCCCAGCATCGCCAAGCAGATGGCCAGCGCCGGGTAGAAGAGCTGCCACGGATACGAGCGGATGGCGGCCACACCGTCCGAGGCCAGAACGCCCCAGGAGGCCATGGGCGCCGATACGCCGAGGCCGATGTAGCTGAGGAACGCTTCCAGGAAGATCGCCTGCGGGATCTGCAGGGTCAGGGTGATGACGATCGGGCCCATGCTGTTGGGAATGAGGTGCCGGAACAGGATGCGAAACTTGCTCGCGCCCAGCGTGCGTGCCGCGAGCACGTACTCCTGCTCCTTCTGGCTCAGGATCTGGCCGCGCACGATACGGGACATGGGCAGCCAGTACACGAAGCCGAAGGCGATGAAAATGGTCATGAGGCCGGGCCTCATGACCACCATGAGCATGATCACGATCAGCAGGAGCGGGATCCCCCACAGGATGTCGACGATGCGCATCATTACCTCGTCGATGCGCCCGCCGAGGAAGCCGGCCACACCCCCGTATACCACCCCGATGAACAGGTTGACGACGCTTGATATCACGCCGATGGACAGTGAGATGCGCGCCCCGTACATGATGCGCGTCAGGAGGTCGCGCCCCAGGAGGTCGGTGCCGCAGATGTGCCCGCGCGACGGGGGCAGGTTGCCGCCCTTGAGGTCCTGGCCGGAGTACGTGTACGGCGAGATGATCGGCCCGAAGATGGCGACCGCGAACAGGAGGATGACCAGGGCCAGCCCGAGCATCCCCAGGCGGTTCTTCTTCAACCGCCGCCATGCGTCCTGCCAGTACGTGATGCTGGGCCGGACGATCGGCTGGGCGGCGATGATCTCGCGCTCCAGGGGTTTGAACATCTCGGATGAGAGATCCATCGCCGTCTCACTCCCTCTCCTCAAGGTAAGAGATGCGCGGGTCGAGGAAGACGTAGGCCACGTCGACGAGGAAGTTCATGCTCACGAGCAGGATACTGTAGAAAACGGTCACCCCGAGTATGACGGTGTAGTCGCGGTTGTAGATGCTGGTCACGTAGTGCCGCCCCAACCCCGGGATGGCGAAGATCTGCTCGATGACGAAGCTGCCGGTGAACACGCCGGCGACCAGGGGACCCAGGTACGTGACCACCGGGATGATCGCGTTCTTGACCGCATGGCGGTAAATGACCAGAAGCGACGGCAGGCCCTTGGCACGGGCCGTCCGGATGTAATCCTGTTGGATGACCTCAAGCATGCTGGATCGCATCAGGCGCGCGATGAAGGCCAGCGAGAAGGTGGACAGGGAGATGACCGGCATGATCACCTGCTGCGGTGTCCCCCAGCGCGCCGCCGGCAGCCAGCCCAGCTTGAGCGCGAACACGAACATCAGGAGCGACGCCAGGATGAACGCCGGGACGGACACCCCGAAGATGGCCACGAACATCGCCACCGCATCCTGCCACTTGTTCTGCTTGAGCGCCGATATGATGCCCGCCGGGATGCCCAGCGCCAGTGCCAGCGCCACGCTCAGTGCGCCCAGGGTTGCTGATATTGGAAAGCCTGAATTGATGATGTCGTTCACGGTGCGCGATTCGTACTTGAATGACGGCCCCAGGTCCCAGTGCAGCAGCTTCCACATGTAGTCGGCGTACTGCTTCCACAGGGGCCAGTCGAGGTGGTAGCGTGCCTCGATGTTGCGCAGGATGGCTTCAGGCAGCTTCTTCTCAGCCGTGAAGGGGCCGCCGGGGATGGCGTGCATGAGCAGGAAGGTGATGGTGATGATGAAGAACAGTGCCAGGAGCATTGAGAGGAATCGCTGCACCACGAAGCGCGTCATGGTGATCACCTGCCCGGACTTAATGACACAGGATGGAGGTATGCGCGGCCGTGGCGCATACCTCCATCCACGCTTTCACCCGGAGCCCGGCGGAGCCCCGACGGGGGCTCGAGGGCGGCACGGCCGGCCGATCCTGCGCCAGGGGCCCGCGGGCGATGGGATCCTACTTGGCCGCCTCGTGCTCAGCGATGTAGGACCAGGTGAAGTCCTTGGTCCCGAGCGGGTTGAAGAACACGCCCTGGACGTACGGCTGCATGCACCACAGGTCTACGTAGTAGTAGATGGGCATGATGGGCATGTTCTCCAGCAGGATGTCCTCGATCTGGTGCAGGGTCTTGAACCGCTCGTCGACGTCCAGCATCTTCTTCGCCGACTCGACGAGCCCGTCGTATTCCGGCGTGCCCCAGAAGGAGTTGTTGTTACCGCCGCCGGTGACCCACATGTCGAGGAACGTCATCGGGTCGACGTAGTCACCGAGCCAGCCGGCGCGCGCCACCTGGAAGTTGCCCTGGTCGCGCGTCGCGAGGTACACCTTCCACTCCTGGTTGGTCAGCGTCACGCCCGTAATGCCGAGGCCCTGCTTCCACATCTCCTGGATGGCCTCAGCGATGGCCTTGTGCGCCTCGCTGGTGTTGTACAGGATCTCCAGCGCCGGGAAGTCCTTGCCGCCAGGGAACCCGGCCTCGACCAAGAGCGCCTTGGCCGCCGTCACGTCGGCATCCGTGTAGTACTCGCCGCCGAGGGAGCGGAAGTCAGGACCCGTCTTGGCGTCCGGGATGCTCGGCGGCACGAAGGCCGTCGCCGGCACCTGGCCGCCCTTGGTGACGTTGGTCACGATGGCGTCGCGGTCCGTGGCAAGCGTCAGCGCCTTGCGCACGCGCGCGTCATCGAGGGGATCCTTCTGGCAGTTGAAGATGTAGTAGTACGTGCCAAGCAACGTGCTCACGCCGAGCTTGCCTTCGGCCTTCAGCCGGTCCATGTCGGCGAGCGGCGGGTTGTCAGCGAGGTCAAGCTCGCCCGTCTCGTACATGGTCAGCTCGGTGGACGCTTCCTCCACCATGGTGTAGGTGATCTTGGCGAGCTTGACGTTCTTGGCGTTCCAGTACTTCGGGTTCTTGGCGAAATCGAGCTTGTTCTGGTGCTCCCACGCCGTGACGGTGAACGGGCCGTTGGAGACCAGCGTCGCGGCGTCAGCCCACCAGTTGGGGTTGGCCTCGACGACCTTCTGCGGCAGCGGCATGTACGTCTGGAACGACGTCAGGCCGAGGAAGTAGGGGCAGGGCGCCTCGAGCGTGACCTCGAGGGTCTTGGCGTCGAGCGCCTTCACGCCCACGTCATCCCTGCTGCCCTTGCCCTCGTTGTACGCCTGCCCGCCCTTGAGGTAGTAGCACTGGTAGGCGTAGTCGGCGGCGGTCGCCGGGTCGAGGACGCGCTTCCACGCGTACTCGAAGTCGCCGGCCGTCACCGCGTCGCCGTTGGACCAAGTGGCGTTACGAAGGTGGAAGGTGTACTTGGTCCCGTTGTCGGCGATCTCCCACTTCGTGGCCATGCCGGGTCCGGCCATGCCGTCCGGCTGGGTGCGGGTGAGCCCCTCCATGAAGTGGAGCAGGCAGGTGAACTCGGGTATGCCGGTCATCTTCGCCGGATCCAGCGTCTCGGGCTCGGTCCCAAGGTTGTAACGGAGATACTGCTCGGCGGCAGCCTTCGGACCCGCGGCTTTCTGGCACGCCACGCCGAACGTGACGACCAGAGCCAGGATCAGACCGAAGGCACAAACCTTCCGCCAATCCATGCGTTCGACCCCCTTGCTAGCATTGATGCTGCCCCCGCCGCTGGCGGGAGCTGTCACCCAACGTCATTTGGGCCCCCGCGCCACCCGATATCGCCACCGACCACCCCCCGTAAGAGCATATCCCTCACATTATTCGCCCCCGGGTGGCAAAAGTCCTTCTAACCCCCTGCTGCTTCCTCAACAGCCGGAGGCGCGCCGCAGGTGGCAGGCGACGAAGTGGCCTGGGTTGGCTTCCACAAACGCCGGCTCCTCCTCGCGGCAGGCGTCGGCGGCAAAGCGGCAGCGGGTGTGGAACCGGCAACCCGGCGGCGGATTGATGGGGCTGGGCACGTCCCCCTCCAGCACGATGCGCTCCCGCTTCAGCTCGGGGTTGGGGATGGGGATCGCCGACAGCAGCGCCTCGGTGTACGGGTGCAGGGGTTGGGCGAAGAGGTCCTCCTCCCCGGCCAGCTCGACCAGCTTCCCCAGGTACATTACACCGATGCGCACCGATATGTGCTTGATGACGCTGAGGTCGTGGGCGATGAACAGGTAGGTCAGCTTGAACTCCGACTGCAGGTCTTCAAGCAGGTTGATCACCTGCGACTGGATGGACACGTCCAGCGCCGACACGGGCTCGTCGCAGATGATGAGCTTCGGCTGCAACGCCAGGGCGCGCGCGACCCCGATGCGCTGGCGCTGGCCGCCGCTGAACTCGTGCGGGTAGCGGCGGGCGTGCTGCGCGCTCAACCCGACGACCTCGAGCAGCCCCCGGACGCGCCGGACGCGCTCGGCGCCGGAGGCGACGCCATGGACCTCCAGCGGCTCGCCGATGATGTCGCCCACCGTCATGCGCGGGTTGAGCGAGGCGTACGGGTCCTGGAATATGATCTGCATCTGCCGCCGCAGGCGGCGCATCTCCTCGCGATTGAGGCGGAACACGTTTTGGCCCTCGAACAGCACCTCGCCGGAAGTCGGCTCCAGGAGGCGCAGTATCACGCGGCCGGTGGTCGTCTTGCCGCAGCCTGACTCGCCCACCAGGCCCAGCGTCTCGCCCTTCTTGATGTCGAAGCTGATCCCGTCGACGGCCTTCACCTGGCCGACGACCCGGGAGAGCACCCCACCGGTGACGGGGAAGTGCTTCTTGAGGTTCCTGACCGAGACCAGGGCGCCATTTCCGTCTGCCATCTCACGCCACCTCCGCGCGGGCTCCGCCGAGCCAGCAGCTTACGCGGCGATTCGGCGCCACTTCCACCATCGGCGGCTCCTGCCGGCGGCAAGCCTCTTCGGCCAGCGGGCAGCGCGGGTGGAACCGGCAGCCCGCCGGCAGGTTGAGCGGATTGGGCACAGCGCCCTCAATGACGTGCAGGCGCCCCTTCTTGGTGTGGATGCGGGGGATCGAGTGCAGGAGGCCCTCGGTGTACGGGTGCAGCGGCCGGCGGAAGAGGTTTATGGCGTCCGCCTCCTCGACGATCTTGCCCGCGTACATCACCACCACCCGCTGCGCCATCTCGGCGATGACGCCGAGGTCGTGGGTGATGAGCATGATCGCCATGCCGAGCTCGCGCTTCAAACCCTTCATGAGCTCGAGGATCTGGGCCTGGATGGTGACGTCCAGGGCGGTCGAGGGCTCGTCGGCGATGAGCAGGCGCGGGGTGCACGACAGCGCCATGGCGATCATCACCCGCTGCCGCATGCCGCCCGACATCTGGTGGGGGTACTCGCGCACCCGGCGCTCGGGGAGGGATATGCCCACCAGC
>Ga0315274_10007449_pt1 | contig 15842 bp, 15 predicted proteins | sample YL17G02_20_MG_FD_203700 | JGI IMG/M metagenome (GOLD analysis project Ga0315274, IMG submission 203700) | Sediment microbial communities from Yellowstone Lake, YNP, Wyoming, USA - YL17G02_20 | ecosystem: Environmental > Aquatic > Freshwater > Lake > Sediment | place: USA: Wyoming | collected... | reverse complement strand
GCACAAAAGTTTTTGTTTTACTTAAAAGAACTGGAATGGCGATTTAATCATCAGAAGAGTGTTGACTTATTTGAAATTTTAGCTAAATATTTAACTACTTTGGTCCGTTTATATGCCTAATTCCCAATTATTTAGTAGTGTGGGCAGATTCTCGTACCACGCCTTATAGATTTGATATTTATGGTGCTCGAGTCACTCCGTCGGGCACGGTTCTTGATACTGCGGGAATTGCTATCTCAACTACGTCCGGTTCGGAATATTATGCAGGTATAAATTTTGATGGGACTAATTATTTTGTGGTTTGGCAAGATGAAAGAAGTGGTTATGTCAATGGAGCAAGGATGAACCCATCCGGTATCGTTCTTGATACAGCAGGAATTCCCCTTCCAAATACGTTTAGCGATATAGCAATAGGGAAGTCTATCGCTTTTGGTGATACTAACTATCTTCTTGTTGGGCGAGACTATAGACTTGGTCCGCCCAACATTTATGGTTTCCGAGTTTCGCCTTCGGGAATTGTTTTAGATACCGGAATCAATATATCAACATCAGCGAACCCTCAGAAATGGCCATCAGCTGCGTTTGATGGTTTGAATTATTTGGCGGTGTGGCAAGATGAACGTAACTGGCAATATTCTGGTTATGATATATATGGTGCAAGAGTTTCTCCAGATGGAACAATTATTGACCCGTCAAGCATTGCCATTTCACTGGCAGCCGGGAATCAAGAGTTCCCCACCGTAGCTTTTGATGGCACGAATTATCTGGTTGTATGGGATAACGGAGATATTTATGGAGCAAGGGTGAATCAATTTGGAACCGTGCTTGACCCAGAAGGGATTGCTATCTCAACCGCGGTGAATAGACAATTGCTTCCTTCAGTAGCATTTGGTAGGACCGATTATTTTGTGGTGTGGGAAGATTATCGTTTGAGTTATGATTACTCTGATATTTATGGGGCACGGGTGAACCGGGATGGCATTGTCCTTGACCCTGAAGGTATTCCGATTTCGACCGCCCAAAATTCTCAATATTTACCCAAGATTGCCTTTGATGGTACTAACTATTTAGTAGTCTGGACTGATTATCGTAGCCCAGCCGCTGTTTACGGGACACGTGTCACTCCCCAAGGTATTGTACTTGACACAGCAGGAATCCAAATCTGTACTACTGGAGGATTTCCATCAGTTGCTTTTGACGGAACCAACTATTTAGTTGTATGGGAAGATGGACGACGCAGCTCGTATTATTCTGATATTTACGGAGCAAGAATAAGTCAAGCCGGAATTGTTCTTGATACTGGTATTGCAATCTGCACTACTCGATATGACCAAGTGCATCCTTCAGTTACTTTTGATGGTTCAAATTATATAGTTGTTTGGGCAAATTACTCTGATGTTCCGGGACATAACTATAACACTGATATCTATGGAGCAGCAGTTAGTCCTTCAGGGTCAGTTATTCAATCATTTTCCGTCGCAACACAACCTGGCGAACAGTGGATGTCGGCAATCACTCGAGGTTCCGAAAATCAGGTCTTAATTACTTATTCAGGATGGACCGGTGTTTATCAGGGGAAAAATTATAACGCCTATCGCATCTGGGGGAAATTTTATCCGTTTGTGGGAATTCAGGAAGAACGCATCACGCAAAACGCTTCACGCTTAATGCCCGAAATCTATCCCAATCCGGCGCGGAGTTACTTCACTGTCCGCATTTCGCCAACCGCTAACCGCATAAAAATATTTGATGTATCGGGAAAGATGATAAAAGAGATTGCCACGACTGCTTCGCAGTCTCGCAATGACAAAGAGGTAAAAATACCTCTCAAAGGAATAAGTCCCGGAATCTATTTCTTACGATTGGGCAAAGAAACCCAAAAGTTCCTCGTCGTTAAATAAGTCGAAAGACCCGACCCTTGGCGGGAAGCCGACCCACCAGTCTACCCCCGAACCGACCCCCCATGTTACTTAGGGGGCTACCCCCGAGTCTACTCCCGAACCAACTCCCCAGCTTACTCCCGAACCCGCTTCCCAAGTTGTCCCCGAAGCTGCCTCCCAACCCGCTCCCTAACCAATCCCCCATGCTACTACCTAGTCTATACTCTATGCTACCTATTAGGCTACCTCTGAGTCTTATTCCTAAGCTACCCCGCAGGCTACTACCGGGGCTAGTCCATAGGCTAGCTCGGGGGCTACCCCCTATACCGCTCCCTATACCGTATAGGAGGTAGCATGGGGATAGGGGTTAGGCTAGCCCCTACCAGCTTGTCAATATACCATTTCAGACGAATATTCAACGAGTTATACGAAAAATTAAAGATTTTGTCCCCTTTTGGAAAATATTGCGTCTAATATAGTAGAGTGTGACGATTCTTGAAGAAAATTAAGATTACTAAAAAATTTTTGACCTTTTTTGAAAGAATATTGCGTCTATTATAATAGAGATGGAAAATCCATCTAATTTAAACGGAGGTGTAAAATGGTAAGAAATGCATTAAGAAGAATCCAGAAATGGGATAAGAAACTGTCTGGCGATGTCTTAAGTAAACGAGTCGAAGAAATGAAACCGATGATGTTCTCGCAGATTGAAGCTGAATTTCCGACGATTGTGCAAGTGGAAACAAAGGTAAAAACCGTGCTTGGTGAATTTGGCATTCCGACCTGGCAGAATCCGCCTTATTTGAATTTCAGCCGGGAAGTCTACAAATTAGCTAAGCGTTTTTGCGGAAATCAACTACGGAAGATGGCAAATGCGGCAATGGTAAAGTGGTTAGCTCTGGATTTAGAGCAACCGATTCTAGAAGAGATTCGTAATACTATCTTCACGCTGACTGCTCCTGCACCATGAAAAGAATACTAAACCACCGAGGGCACTGAATACATCAAAAAGAAAAGAGATGATTCTATAATTTCAGTGCCTTCAGTGCTTTCAGTGGTTTATTTTTATTCGATTCTTCTCTCTGCTGTCTTAATTTTATCGGTGGTTATTGCTTCTTAATACATCTGTGGTCTCTCTTGACTTTAGAAATCTCTTCACTATTTTAAAGCATGAGCAAAATCGAAACCCGGATTTCTTGGGCTAAGGCGAATAAAATTGTTCTCGCAGCAAGCCGAAGATTAAAAGCCAAAACATCCGATTCGCTTTTGCCGGCAGTTGGGCAAGAAAAGAAGAAACCTACGGTGACCTTGACCTTTTGGTTTTGGAAAAAGATAAGGATATAGCCAGAGAATTATTAAGAGATATTAAAGGTAGTGAACGGATTGAAATTTATGGTGCAAAAATAGACGATTGGGAAAGTCAATTATTATATCTTTACGGCAGCGGAACTTTCAATATTGTGATGCGGTCATTGGCAAAGCGAAAAGGTTATCTTTTAAGCCAATACGGTCTATTTGACCGAACGACCAATCAACGAATCACGACCAACGAAAAGAAAATATTCAAACTTCTGGGTTTAAACTGGATTCCACCTGAGCAAAGAAAATCCAAGAAACAGTGACCACGGATAAACACGGATAATAAGAACCACGAAAGCGCGAAAACCTACGAAGATACAAAAGAAGGAATCTACATTGTAAGGTTTAGAATTTTCAGGGCTTCGCCCGCGACATAAAAGGAACCGGTAATCACTATCAGTTCTTTTTTGGGAACTTTTTTAACTCCCTCCCCTACCGCCTCTCTTACCGTTTTGGTCAGTTGATAAGGAACTAAATAAGGCTTAACTAATTTGGCTAAATCTTTTGGGTCATAGGCTCGGGCTGATTTTGCTTTGGTTAGAATTACTCTTTTTGTAATCGGCATGAGAATCTTTAGCATTTTGCTGACCAATTTTTCTTTGCTTGCACCAAATATCAATATTACATCTCTATTGAAAATTTGCTGGATTGTCTCAGACAGCACCAAAGCCGAATCCGGATTATGGGCAACATCAACCATTACCCACGGGTTCTTTTTCACTACTTGACATCGTGCCGGAATTTGAACTTGTTTAAAACCCTGTGCAATCCCGTCCCAATTGATTCTTTTATCAAAAAACATAAGTCTTTGTAACACACCGATAGCGGTTGCAGCATTTTCAATCTGATGTCTGCCCAATACCGGTATGCTGAATTCTCGCTTTTCTTTATCAAATTTAATTCTGAACCTACTGCCGAACATCATAACTTTTTCATTCTTAATCTTCAAATCTCTGCCAACCAGAAATAATTGGGAATTAGTTTCCGATATTCGTTTTTTAATTACTCGTTCTGCTGCCGGTCTTTGGCTTGCACTAACGACATAGGCATTATTATGAATAATGGCTGCCTTTTCTGAAGTGATTTTAGAGATCGAATTTCCCAAAACTTCAATATGGTCAAGACCGATTCGGGTAATAACTGATACAATAGGGTTGGTGACATTGGTGGAATCGAGCCTGCCGCCTAACCCTACCTCAAGAATCGTATAATCTAAATCATTCTCCCAAAAAAACAAAAATGCCATTGCCGTAATTGCTTCAAAATAAGTACATTTATGCTTAATTACCTTTGGTTTAACTTTTGACGCAAGTCGAGCAAAATCTGATTTAGGAATTGATTTGGTAAGAACTTTGATTCTTTCACAGACCGAAAGCAGATGCGGTTTGGTAAAATGACCGGTTCTCAGACCACAGTTGTGTAATGCCGATTCTAAGAAATGACAGACCGAACCTTTGCCTTTGGTCCCTGCCACCAGTATTACATTTTTTAGTCGTTCCTGTGGATTACTTAAATCTTTTAGTAAATTTCTGAACCGTTTTAACTTAAAATCGTCATAAGGGCGAGGTGCTCTTTCGTAGTTGATGAGCGAATCAAGAAAATGAGTGGCTTGCTTAAAATTCATTTTCAAAATTGCCACGAAACACGAAAACACAAAAGATGTAGGGCGAGACTTTAGCCTTGCCAAAAGATGCAACCCTGAGGGGTTGCCCTACCGCATGATTAAAATCATGCCTACAAACATTACATTGGAAGTAGTGCCTAATCAGGGATAATTTTCAAAAATTTTCTTTTGCCGACCTTTAGGATTATTGGTTCTTCGATAATAATTTCAAAATTTTGATCGGTTATTCGCTCATCATCGATATATACCGCACCCTCATTGATTTTACGCCGCACCTCACTCTTCGATGATAGAAGTCTGGTCTTAACGATAAGTTCAACAAGCTTAATTTTCTTTTCTTTCAATATGAATTCGACAATTTCAGTCGGTACCGATTTATTTTTAAACACTTTATCGAATTCTTGCGCTGCCATTTCCGCCGCATTGTTTGAGTAATATATTTTCACGATTTCTTTCGCCAGCTGGCTTTTTAGATTCTTTGGGTTCTCGCCCGTTTTTAGGCACTTTTCCACTTCTTTTACTTCGGGATCGGTATAGTTAGTTGCCAACTGAAAGTATTTCACAATCATCGAATCCGGAATCGACATAGTTTTGCCATAGATTTCATTGGGTGGTTCAGCAATACCGATGTAGTTATTATAAGATTTGCTCATCTTAAGCTTCCCATCGGTTCCTTCTAAAAGTGGCATCGTCATAATCACCTGCGGTTCTTGACTAAATTCTCGTTGTAACTCACGCCCTACCAAAAGATTCCAGTATTGGTCAGCCCCGCCTAATTCAATATCCGCTTTGACTGCAACTGAATCATAACCTTGAAATAAGGGATAGAGAATTTCGTGCATATAAATTGGGAACCCTTGTTTTAGCCTTTGAGAAAAATCTTCGCGTTCGATGATTCGAGCTACCGTGTATTTCGAAGCGATGCCGATTAAATCACGGCAAGTGAGCGGGTCTGACCATTCGGAATTGAACCGAAACTCGGCTCTTTCTGGTATTAGGATTTTGAAGATTTGCTCTTTATACCTTTCAACATTACTTTTGACTTGCTCATCGGTTAGTTGAGGTCGAGTTTTGGAGCGACCGGATGGGTCGCCAATCTTACCAGTAAAATCACCAACAATCAATACCGCAGTATGTCCTAAATCCTGAAACTGTCGGAGTTTCCTCAAAACAACGGCGAACCCAAGATGAATATCTGGACCAGAAGCATCAATTCCGAGTTTTACTTTTAAGGGTCGGTTTTCTTTTCTGACTTTTTCTAACTTACGAAGGAGTTCTTCTTCATTAACAATTTCGTGAGTACGGTATTTTAATTTATTTAAAATTTCTTGCGGGCTCATATTGGAAAAAATTTCTAAAAAAAGTGGTTAGATTTTATAATTGCCGAAATCTTCGGGATTGGTATTACGCAAATTTAAACGGAGTTCCTTTAATTTATTTTCTTCATCCAAAGCCATCACGGTGGCACATGTTTCCATCACATCTTCAGCTACATAGATAGGGGAATTGGTACGCAACGCTAAGGCTATGGAATCGGAGGGTCGCGCATCAATTGAAATTATTCGATTATCGGCTTCGATTATTATTTCGGCATAAAAGGTATCATTTCGAATCGAGGTGACGTTTACCCGTTTTACTCGCGACTTGGTCCCCTCCAAAATTAATTTCATTAAATCAATAGTTAGTGGTCGAATCGCTTTTACTTTTTCCAGGGCATAGGCAATCGCCGCCGCTTCAGCCGGACCAATGTAAATTGGCAGGACTTTCTCGTTCGCAGCTTCTCTTAAGAGCATAACTGGTGAATTAGAGTTATTATCGATTACGATTCCAGCAACTTTGACTTCAATCACTTCATCTTTTCTCCGACCCAAAGTTTGACGGTAGCCGTGACTTCGGGTGCGAGTTTTATCGTAATATCATGGACCCCGGGCTCATGAATTGGGTGTTCTAAAGCAATTGTATGTTTATCAATCTCATAACCAGCTTGTTTGAGTAATTCGGCTATTTCATTATTGGTTATTGACCCAAAAGCACCTTCCTCACCCATTTTTAGAGTCGCTTTTAAGGAAAGAGTCTGCAGCTTAGCGGCAAGTGTTTTAGCGTTTTCGATTCGGCGTTGTTCTTTTCCCTGCAGTCGATTTTTTTGGTCAGCAAAAAATTTGGAATTGCTTTTCGTCGCAATTAGTGCTTTCTTTTTGGGTAACAGGTAATTACGGGCAAAACCAGGTTTTACATTTACAACCTCGCCTTTGGCTCCAACCCGGTCTACATCATCAATGAGTATTACTTTCATTTCGCAACGTAAGGTAAAAGGGCTAAACTTCTGGCTCGTTTAATCGCGCGCGACAACATTCGCTGATGGAGTGAGCAATTGCCGGTTATTTTGGGCGATAAAATCTTGCCCTTGTCGGTCATAAAGTTAGCGATAAAGGAATCTTTATAATCAATGAACTTAGCTTGCTTTTTGCAAAAATGGCAAACTTTTTTCTTAATTAGCATAGATTTAGAATATCGAAAAAATACTCGATGTCAAGAAAAAGATTCGAAATCATAAGAAATTACCAGCTAAACGCTTGACAATGAGCTAAACTGAAATATTATAAGCTAATGTCGGTATTTATTTCGGTATTATTTTTAATCTTACCGATTGGTGAAGAATTACACTATACTATTCACTTCGGTCCATTCCAGGTTGGTAGGCTGGATTTATCGAGCCAAAACATCGAACTAATTTCACAAGAAAGTGCTTATCATTTCGTCGCTCACATTAAATCAAATCCGAGCTGGCGCTTTTTATTCGAAATCGACGACTGGTTAGAATCTTACGTCCGCATCGCGGACTTCGCTACTTTAAGATCATCGAAAAAGATAACCGAATCCAAGTATAAAAAGGAAATTCAGGCAGATTTTGATTACCAAACTCAGAAAATCTATTATTCCGATTCAACCGTGTTCGATTTAAAACCAAATACTAAGGATTTACTTTCAATCTGGTTCTATTTTCGCACTTTAGCATTAAAACCGAAAGACAGTCTTTTGGTTCGAGTTCATACCGACAAGAAATATTACGATGTAAAAGCAATAGTTGATGGTCCGGTAAAAGTTAAAACCGGAATCGGTGAATTAAAATGTCTGGTCATAAAACCGAAAACCCGAATTCAACAAGATATCGGTATCGTTTATATTACCGATGATAGTAAAAGAATCCCCGCCATGATAAAGAAGAAATTTTCTTTTGGCAATATCATCGCCGTTTTAGAAAGAATTGGAGGTTAAAATGGAACTTTATGCCGTTATTTTAGCCGGTGGGATTGGCGAACGTTTTTGGCCGGTGAGCCGTCGATCATTTCCTAAACAATTTGTCCCATTATTTGGAAAAACTTCGCTGATTGAACAAACCAGAAAACGAATTTCTCGACTCTGCCCGTTTAATCATCAACGTTATATAATTCCTTTTGAGATGGCAAAATTACTCCAAATGCAAACTGGGGTTAAACATCAGAATATAATTTTTGAACCTTATGGTAAGAATACGGCACCGGCTATCGGATTGGCAGCAGTTTATATCTCGGCGATAGCACCTGATGCCACAATGGTTGTCCTGCCGGCTGACCATCATATCGAGCCAGTCAACAACTTCATAGCCTGCGTCAAAGCTGCCTATAAAATTGCCCAGCAGGGTTATCTCATCACTTTTGGTATTCCGCCCAGCCGCCCCGAAACTGGTTATGGTTATATTCACATTGGCGATGTAATTGATAAACAGGAAAAAATTACCGTACACCGTACCCTTGAATTTAAGGAAAAACCGAGTTTAGATATTGCCTTAGCTTATTTTCAAGCTAAAAAATTTCTTTGGAATAGTGGTATGTTCGTATTTCGCGTTTCGACCATCCTTGATGCCTTTCGAACCTTTGCACCAGATTTTTATGCTGAATTAATAAATTTCCAGAAGTTTATCGGAACTAACCAGGAAAAATCAATGTTAGAAAGAATGTATCAACAAATGCCTACTACTTCGATTGACTATGCCGTAATGGAAAAAGCCAAGAATATTGCAGTTGTAAAAGCTAATTTCCTATGGGACGACGTCGGCTCCTGGTTGGCTTTAGAAAGGCATTTTCGAATCTCGAGCGATGGCAATGTTATATTAGGTAAACACTATGGAGTAGATAGCAAAGAATCGATTATCTATTCTGATGCTGGGGTAATCGCTACCCTTGGTATCGAAAACCTCGTTATCGTGAAGGCTAAAGATGCTGTTTTGGTGGCGGACAAAAAGCGGGTTGGTGATTTAAAAGCATTATTGAGAGTAATCGGTAACGCGAAATCAGGTAAAAAATTCCTGTAAATGAAGTTAGTCCTGGCAACTCGAAACCCCGATAAGATAAAAGAAATCAAATCAATTCTGAAAGATACGAATCATCAATTGATTCCTCAAGAAAAAATCGTTCCTAAACTCATTGTTGTCGAAACCGAACGAAGCCTGGATGGCAACGCCAGAAAGAAGGCACTATTAACAATGCGTGCGACTAAACTTTCTACCTTAGGCGAGGACACAGGGTTAGAGGTTAATGCTTTAGGTGGGGAACCGGGCGTTCGTTCGGCTCGTTATGCTGGTCTTAAGGCTAAATATGAAAAAAATGTGAAAAAGTTATTAAAAAAGATGCAATCGATACCGAATAAGCAAAGACAAGCTCGTTTTCGGACGGTTTTTGCTTTAGCGATCCCTGGTAAACCAGTTCATTATTTTCAAGGAATTTGTTCAGGAAAAATCGCTAAAGAACCCATTGGAAAAAATGGATTTGGTTATGACCCCATCTTTATCCCACGCGGTTTTCAGCTGACGTTTGGGCAAATATCGACTAAAACCAAAAACCGGATTAGCCACCGCGCAAAAGCTTTAATTAAGGTAAAAGAATTTTTAAAAAAACAAGAGCTTAACGAATAACTAATTTATTATTCAACCGATTACTGTTGTTTTTAAGTTCAACAAAATAAACGCCTGATTTTAAGCTACTGACATCGATATTAACTGAATTAGAGTTTTCAATTGTTGTTAACCGTTTCCTAACTCTGCCCGTAATATCAAAAATTGCTATTTCAATTTTGACGGAGCAAGGAATATATTCGATTCTAATCAGCTTTGAAGTTGGGTTTGGAATAATTCTTAAGGTAAATTGATTCATTTTAGTTTCATTTATCCCAATCGCGGTAGGAATTGCTAAAGAAGTTACCGTGGCAACCGTCGCTTCAATTACTTCAGTACAGAGATTAAGACTATTAAATCCACCGCCAATTGAATCGCCTGTAGTATGATAATAGGGATTAGCGATATTCAGATTCTCTCGGCAGTGAATTGCCACAAAGCCGTATTGGTTAAATGAAGCATGGTCGGAACGGGGACGGTCAATTATCTGACGTTGAGTATGCAAGAGGGTATAGGTGTCCGCACAAGCAATAAAATAGTCAACTAGAGGTTCACAATTGGGGTTTGATGGTGTACCGATTATTGAGGCAGAATCCCGATTGGGTAGTGAGTAAGCAACCATATCGACATTAATGACTCCAAGAATACTATCATTTCGATTGTTTGCTTGGTTGGCATAGAAATTACTACCCAATAGTCCTTGTTCTTCCCCACTGAAAGCAATAAATCTGATTGAATACTCGAAATTATAACCTTGAGTAACCCTAACCGCCTCTAAAACCGCAGTCGCACCACTGCCGTTATCATCAGCCCCGGGTGCAAAATTGTCAGGGTTTTGTGAAGTACAGTCAAAGTGACCACACAGTATCGTGTAGATGCTATCCGGGTAAAGTATTCCTCGTTTAATTCCAATCACATTTGGCGCATAAATTGAATCGAATTCTTGAAAATATATTGAATCTAAACCGTATGCTTCAAATCGAAATTTAATATAATCGGCGGCGGCTCGGCATGAATCAGTTGACGAGTAACGAGTTCGGAAATTACTAAGTCGCCGGACAAATCCTAAAACCGAATCCGAACTAACCCTGTCGACGATTTCTTGAATGGTTGGATTATGGTATATTATAGGAAATTCTGTTATTTTTGTATTAATTTGAATTGGGTTTAGCGAAATTCTTGTGATTTCTACTCGAAATTGCATTAGTTGTTTTAGTTTCGATACGTCATCCAATCGGACAATTAAAAAATCCCTCTTTTTGAAAAGTATTTTACCAAAAAGTGAAATCGCTCGTTCTGATTCGTTATCTAATGTCCACACATAATAATAGTTCCGGTTGGAAACGTCGCTATCAAGAATAGAGTAATTCAAACCGGACTCCTTTAAAAATTCAACCGATTTTCTATCACACCGGGCGAGCACTAAATCGTCCAAATCTGAGATTAGACAAACTCTATTACTATTTAAAAATTCGATGTCAAACTTATTCGTAATATCAATTTTAATCAGCATTTCTGGTCCGGGGGTAACTCTAAAATCAGTCGAATTAGCATTTAACGAAAAACTAAATGAAAAAAAGAGGACAGATAAAAGACTAATAGTTATTTTCATAATACCTCCATTTCTTTAAATTTTAAGTTATTTACGCTAATGAGTCAACTAAATCCGAATTTTAACCTCAATAAAATACCACCGATGCTTTAGGTTTTAATGAATTGTAAATAACTTCTAAATCCTCTGGATTAAATATGATACCATTATGCCTAAATAAATCTTTGGGCAAGTCAGGGTGGAATGGTCCGTGAATCATTAAATTTTCGCCTAAATATAATACATAAGTACCGAAGGCATTTTTTATAGTCCTCAGCGTTGAGTCTTTGGGTGAGCTATCACCTAACAGTTCATAATAAAAATCAGGGAGGTAAAAATTAGTGGATTCTTGCTTTGCTAACACTTGTAAGGCGCCGCTCGGTAAATAAGTTCTCTCACCTAATTCTGGTGATAGCCAGATAGTAAAATCCATTTCTCGTATCACTTTATCTTCAACTTTTAACCATGCTTGTCTAGTTTTTCTCTCTAACACCAGATAATATTCCGATTCATTAGCTAATTCTTTTTTTAATTGTTGCAATGTAATTTCTTGGTCGGTTTTGGTTATATAAGTATTTAAACTTTCATTCGCAAGAAAATATTTTTCATTAGTTCTAACTAAACTTTCTGCTTCATTTTTTATGATTGTTTTAAAAGCGGCATCGGTTAAGCGAATAATTGAAATTGTAAAAATAAGCGATGAAAGTATAAAAATTTTTTTCATTTTCCAAAGATATAAACCTTGGCACCTAATAGTAACGAATCATAGAGAGTTTTTATACCGTCTTTAGATAAACGGATACAACCGTGGGACACCCTTTGACCCAAGAGTTGCTCGTAAGGTGTTCCGTGAAACATTATACCGCCTCCTAAATCTAAAGCATAGTCACCTAATATTCCACGGACTAAGCGTTGCGGTGAATTCCGTGCCGGAATCGATTCTTTAGCTTCTAAAAATGCCCAATCTGGTTTATACCAAATCGGGTCTTTTATCTTTCGTAAAACTCTTAAGACACCAGTCGGCGTTTCAAATACCCATTTCTTTCCCCAAGGGGCAATTAATGTATCACCATTACCAGCCGAAACTTTGAATTCGTTGAATTTCAAATCCTGTTTTTTTAAAATTAGACTGTTATTTAATAAATCAACGACTACATAGAAATCTACTCCATTATCGGTTGGGGTTCCGAGTTTCACAACAGCTAATTCATCATTTTTAAATCTGATCTTTTGCTGTAGTTTAACATATAAATCATCAATTTCTTTTTGATTTTTTCGTTCTTTAAAAATTCGCCGGCTTTGAGTTATTATATCAAATTTTATTGTTTCGTTAATGGGCAATAGGATTTCCGATAGAAAGAATAAGAAAAAACTAATAATTATAAAAAATAAAGTTATCAAAATTTGCTCGCGAGGTTTAAGTTCAATTCCGAGTTTCATTTTTGGTCTAATATAGAAAGAAAAACTAAAAAGTCAACATTATGTATTATGTTAATTTAACTCAGAAATTTTGAGCTTAGTGATTGAATTTACGTATGTTTTACGATTAACCCGGCTAATTTCTCCTTCGTTAGCCTATGAAAATTTATTTAATCCTAAATTTTTGGATAAAAATTGCCGGTTCCGTTCCACCAAAATCAGCCGTGACCACTGCCATATAATTCCCCGGATCAAGAACCTTATCATAATCTTGTTCCATCTTTGCAATACATCCAGGCAGAACCGCAACTAAAAAATCCTTCATACCAAAAACTCCGACGAGTTCTGACTTTGGTTCGCCGACGTATATCAGATCGCCACTACTCGAAACTTTAGGTAAAAACTTCAGTTCAACTTTTAATTTTGGTTTTACATGAACGCTGCCTGAATTTTTAAAATAAACTGAAAACCTCGGAGGATTACCCAAAGAAACGTCAACTTTTTCTATCTCGCCTTTTTTCTCAGCTAATCCTGGTATAGTGAGTATAACCGGAACCTGAAGTGGTGAGGGTAAAGTTGTATCTTTGGCTCCAGCCAGTAAAGCTTCCATATCAATACAGGCATAACGCCCACCGGGCGAAGCATCGGGCGATTTGACAAGTATTTTCACTGCTTTGGTCTCACCCGGGGGTATTTCAAAATTGTTGGGCTCAACCGTTAACCAATTAATACACGAAAATTGATTATTACCCGAGTCGGAAGCAATTATATTACCATTCTCATCGAACCGTAAATATTTTAGGTTGGTTTTAACCTTAACTGTTTGATTTTCTTCATTAGTTAGAGTCAAAATTTGAGTTCGATAGCTATTAGGTGGAACAAATATATCAATTATTTCCTTGCTGACAAAAAGACCGATTGGCGAGCTCGAAAGAAAGGACTGTTCTTTGGTCTGAACTCTTCGAGTTACGGTAAAAGGCATTCTGCCAATTGCCTGAGTCGTACCTCCGTAGTTTATTATTGCTTCGGCAACATAATCACCCGGTAAAGGCCGCTTTATTATTGAAATAAACTTTACCTGGGTTTGAGGCAGCACCATACCTCTCCCAGCGCCAAGCGGAACATCTCTTAATCGTTTACCTTTTCGGTCAGTAAGAACGAGTCGACCTTTAGCTTTTATATGCATATCACCACGATTGTTAAGTATCGCTTTCACTACCAAGGCATCTTTAGCGGCATTTTTTAACATTAAGGAGTACTCTTTATCCTCGATTGCCGGAGTAATCTCAATTCCAGTTACTTCAACATTTTTCGGTCTAGGGGTGAGTGAGCTTTTAATCGTGACTTCTATTTGTACTGGAACGCGGAAATGAAACGTAACACCTGCTCCCACTTCATTCTCTCCAAACGCGGTAACTTTAGGAACCAGGGCAAAAACGACTGCGGCATAGCGACCACCGGTCACTTTATAAGGAGCATGTACTTCAAAAGGGATTTCTTTACCTTGTTTCGGACCGAATAATAGATCCATAGTATCGGGTGTAATCCAATCGGCACAAGAAAATTTGCCGGTTCCCTTATCGATAACTTTATAACTACCTTCTTCTGTCTCAACCACATCGGTCGTGGTAATTCGGAAACGATTAGAATCTTTCTCGCTTTCGTTAACTAAAAGAACTTTAAATGCCTTTCGTGCACCAGGCATCAATTCAAGCTCAATTAATTGCGGTGTAACCGTGAAATTAGTTTGACTGTTGGCTAAAGAAATAACAGCAACCAAGATAATAACCAGAAATTTGATCATATCGAGCTTGATTTTATTATTTTTATCCATCTTAATCTCCTTTTTATTAGTATAACCTCGTAAAATTTCCTGTCAATCTTTAATTTTAGTACCTATATTTCAAATATTTTCTTAGAAATTAATCGGCTGATTGTAATTGTTTGTAATATATTAAAGTTTTATAACAAGGGGACATATGAGAACTACCGGTTTTATCATTATAGAAAGTAGCCGGTTGCTGGATCAATCCACGGTTTAATCAGTTTCAGTTCAATCGTAATTGTACCTTCATCGGTGTACTCACAAGCACTGTTGCATGGAGTCACGTGGATATAATTCCAGAACTTCAAAGAGATACCGGCATGCAGATCGCCCGAATCGGCGTAATGCAATACCGTGTTATTCAACTCGGCGGCTGGGATCCATCTCGGATCGGTTCTGGGTGGCGGAATGTTAAATTCGCCCAATGCATACCAAACCTCGATCCATTTGTCAATCGATGTCGGGTTATACAGATCACCAAAACCACTGAAGGTTATATTGACGTCGTAGTTGCTCTTAAACCACCAAGTAACACAATCGGTCGCATAGTAACCATCAGTCTGGCAAATATTGGGACCAACCTTTCGAATCTTCCACTTCCACTCAGTGCCGCTGATTGACCATTCGATCCATTGCGCCATTGACGCACTGGTTGAAAAGTTGAATGAATAATATCTCTTATTGCACATACCACCGGTCGGTAACTGGTTCCAGGCTCTTGCTAATGCCTGCGGATTACCTAATGGTTGATATACCCAGGCACTTGCGTCTTCGTACCAAGTATCTAGTTCAACCGCAAGCACGACCGTTGCTAATACTGCAATTAAAAGTCCGATTTTCTTCATCATGTTTCACCTCCTTTACCGCTTAATCTCCCTTCCCTTATCCAGTTAAGGTTTTCCAACTCTTTGACTTCGTAAGAAAAGGGGCAATGAAGAATAAATATGGGGCAGCTCTCTTCTGTCCCCTTGTTTAAAAGACTAAATCTCTTGCCTAGTTCTAATTAACTAATTCTTTAGTACTTTATTATCTTTTTTTCTTGTAACCCTTAATTTTACCAGTCATTCAAACAAGGAGACTAAGAGAGCTACCCATTATTGTTATTATAGAAAGTAGCCGGTTGCTGGATCAATCCACGGTTTAATCAGTTTCAGTTCAATCGTAATTGTACCTTCATCGGTGTACTCACAAGCACTGTTGCATGGAGTCACGTG
>Ga0315274_10007448_pt1 | contig 15843 bp, 11 predicted proteins | sample YL17G02_20_MG_FD_203700 | JGI IMG/M metagenome (GOLD analysis project Ga0315274, IMG submission 203700) | Sediment microbial communities from Yellowstone Lake, YNP, Wyoming, USA - YL17G02_20 | ecosystem: Environmental > Aquatic > Freshwater > Lake > Sediment | place: USA: Wyoming | collected... | reverse complement strand
CAGCTTAAAGATTGCCAATTCTACAGACAGAAAACTATAGGCAACTACATAGTCGATTTCTACTGTCCGAAAGCAAGGCTTGTGGTTGAAATAGACGGTGGCCAGCATTATACTCGGAGTGGAATCAGTCGAGATAAGATTCGAGATGCTTTTTTGATTGAGCAAAAACTAAAAATATTACGTTTCTCAGATAGAGAGGTTTTAAAGAACCCAGATGGAGTTGTTCAAAGAATATTTGAGAGTTTGTAATCCCCCTGTATCCCCCTTTCCCAAAGGGGGATTGTCCCATCAAAAATAGTGCTCAAGAAAAATACAAAGATGGAGTGTTAATATGGACTGCATCTTCTGCAAAATCGCCAGGGGCGAGATTAAGAGCAACATCGTCTATCAGGATGAAACGGCGGTGGCCTTCCCTGACACCAACCCCAAAGCGCCGGTGCATCTTCTCATCATACCCAGAAAACACATCGAATCTGTTGCCGACCTCGCCGGGGATGAAGAGAGGCTTATGGGGCACCTGGTAGCCATAGCCAACAAACTGGCTCAGGACCAGGGCATCTCGGAGTCAGGATACCGCCTGGTGATTAACTGTGGCCCTCACGGAGGCCAGATGGTAGCCCACCTCCACATCCACCTCCTCGGAGGGCGTCAGATGGGTAAATTAGGCTAGCCCCTAGATTCCCGCCTACGCGGGAATCCGTCATCCTTCACTGGAAGGACCACGAAGCATGAAAATAGTAGCGCAAGGCTAAGTACCGAGATTCTTCGCTAAAGCTCAGAACGACACAGAATCCTACGCATTCCATTTTCAAAGCAATGACATCTGTAGCGTCGCCACTCCCGTGGCGACGAGTTCCACGTCGTGACAGGAGTCGCGACGCTACGTAATACTGGGCTAGAGCGCCATTCACTGAATGAGCTTATTAACCCCCTAAATCACCCGGTCTAAACCATGTCATTGCGAGCGTAGCGAAGCAATCTCACCCCCGTCCCCCTTCGCGCTCCTTTTCTCCGTGTCATTGCGAGTCCTTCCTTAAAGAAGGACGAAGCAATCTCACCGCACCCCTTCGTACCAATGAGTACGTAGAGATTGCCACGTCGTCCTCTTCTGTATTTTTAAAGGAAGGACTCCTCGCAAAGACACGCGCCAGGCAAGAGGCCTTAAGTCCCTTGTCCCACAACAAACAGCCACAAATAAACAGCGGGTTTCGTCCTTCCGCGGAAGGACTGAAACCCGCTGTAACCTATCTTCAGACTTTATCTTAGGTCTTTTTTGGTCCTGCGGTTGGCCCTGCGGTTGGCCCTGTCGCCGGCGTACTTGGCGCCGGTGGTTTCCTTCTCTTCTTAAGGAACCAGTACCCCGCAAGCCCTATCACAATGACCACGAGAATCACAATGAGAGCGATCACACCTCCGCTCAGCCCTCCCTTCTCCTCTGTCGGAATCGGAGTCGGCGTCGGTGTTGGGGCTACAGTCGGCTTCGGGGTTACGACCGGGGTCGGTGTCACTGCCGGAGCTGCAGCATACACGGCAAACATGGTGAAGTGACTTATCTGCGCAGTAATGGTGTGCTTCACCGTGTCTACCACAGAGGGATACACCTCCCACTTGCTGGTTGCGGCATTGTAGAATGCTATGACGAGCTTGCTCGCATCAAACCCCGCCGGAAGCAGACCCGGGTCGTACTTGATGGTCATGGTAATCGGCGGATTGAAGGTCGCGCCATCTGGCTTGTAGTCATAGGCGCAGCCAATGATGTAAGCCCCCGCTGGTGCTGGAGGTATGCCGAAGCATACTTCCGTCACACTTATCGACTGCAGCGGCCCGCCTGTGGCTGTCAGCGCTATGGTACCCTGCGCAATATTCAGCACAGCCTGCCCGCCCAGCACACTGTATACAATGGGCTGAGTTACCGTACCGTTCCCCGTGACGTTGCCCGAGATGTTGATCGGGGTCGGCACCGGGATAGGCGGCGGTGTAGGCCCAGCCGTTGACGTCGGGGTTGGCGTTGGCGTACGCGTTGGCGTAGGCGTTGCGCCACCACCACCTCCGCCTCCACCACCTCCTCCACCTGGAGTTGGCGTCGGCGTAGGCGTAGTAGGCGCCGGCGTAGGTGTAGGCGTGGGTGTAGGCGTGGGTGTAGGCGTGGGTGTAGGCGTGGGTGTAGGCGTGGGTGTAGGCGTGGGTGTAGGCGTGGGTGTAGCCGTTACTACCGTCAAGGGTACGGCGTTGCTGGTCACTCCTGATAAGGACGCCGTTATACTGGTCGTCCCGGCCGCCACTCCGGTGGCTAGTCCACCGGCCGTGATATTACCTGCAGACGGATTAGAGCTGTTCCAAGTCACCTGGGTGGTGATGTCTGCCGTAGAGGTATCGGAATAGTTCCCCATCGCGGTGAACTGCTGGGTATTGCCTATCGTCAGATTGCCCGGTGAAGTTGGCGTCACCGCAATCGAGACCAGCGTTGCAGTTGGAACCGTTACTACCGTCAAGTGTACAGTGTTGCTGGTCACTCCTGATAAGGACGCCGTTATATTGGTCGTCCCGGCCGCCACTCCGGTGGCTAGTCCACCGGCCGTGATATTACCTGCAGACGGATTAGAGCTGTTCCAAGTCACCTGGGTGGTGATGTCTGCCGTAGAGGTATCGGAATAGTTCCCCATCGCGGTGAACTGCAGGTTGTGGCCTACAGTCAGATTACCCGGTGAAGCTGGTGTCACCGCAATCGAGACCAGCGTCACCGCTGGCGTCGGTGTCGGCGTCGGTGTTGGCGTCGGCGCAGGACCTGCCGCGAAGTTGGCGGTGATGGCGTAGTTGCCGTTCATTATAACGTATGTCACGTTAGCGTATTGATTGCCCACCGTGCCCACGTTGCCGGTCCAGTTGCCGAAGCTGTAGCCTGGATTAGCCGTCGCTACCAGCGTCACATTGCCGCCTGCAGCACAGGGGAAGCTACCCTGTCCTGGAGTAGTCACATTCCCGTTGCCGCTGCTGCCCAGGGTTAGAACGTACGCTAATGTTCCCATTGCTAACAGGTTCACTTGTATAGGAGACCCAACCTGGAAGGTTGCATTGCCTCCTAGCAGGGCGCCCCCGATATAGAACTGCACAGTATCAACCCCGCTTACACCCCCTTCCTTCTGCTGAAGCGTATTGGGGTCATCGGCGCTTACATAGAAGCAGCCGGTCGTGCTGCAGTTGCCGTAAACGCCCTGGCTATCCACCGTGCCAGTCCCGAATTCTACTCCGTTGATGCGTGCGGAGATTACAGTCCCCGCCGGAGCCGAGCTTCCGTTTAAGGTAACCGTGCCCCAGTACCACGCAGGAATCTGGGGCACAGGTGGTAGAGCCAGAGCGGGCATCGCTATGCACAGGATTAAAACCAGGGCTAGCAGGAGCCCTGAAGCTCCTGCTAGCACCTTTACATTACTCACAATTCTCATAATCCACCTTCCTCCATTGCAGGGACACCGTAGTTTACGGGAATATCGTCCCTACGCTGGTTGCGGCAATCCAGTAGCCTAAGCCTGGCTGCATCTTATCGCTACTATTAACAGCGCTCCATGCACCGTTAGTAAAGCTCCAGATTCGGACCCAGGGTACGCCGCTCAGATAAGAGCCTGCCGCCCTGGCACAGGTGGACTTGAAGCCTATCATGTTCCAGCCCGCAGCCACATCGATCGTTGTTGGCAATCCTGGAGGTGGTAAACCTACCGAACCATTCTCCGTGAGCGTATATTGGGCTGAGTCGGTCTTCATGTTGATCCAGTAGGCCTTCTTTTGATCCATCGTATTGAGGCTGCCACCAACGCCCAGGCTCCACGATAGCCAGTTCGCACCATCGTAGTAATACACCGAGTTCACATGGCTCGAGATGCCGCTGAGCACAGTGCCAATAGCGCCATTGTTCGGTATCAACGGCAGCGACATCAGGTTCCAACCTGACTTCAGGGTGATGTTCACGCTGGTCACGTCCGGGCATGCGCCGGTCGCGCTTAGCGCCACTGTCTCGCTGTCCAAAATCAGGAACCGGCTCTGTATTGGCAAGAGCCCGAACTGCACCCAGTTGTATTGCGGCTCGCATTCCCAATAATCTCCGTCATTGTTCCCTTCCTCGCATTCCTCGCCCACAAGCGCGTGCCAGCCGCACTCATCCTCGCCCGTCGGGGTTATGGTCAGTGTGCTCAGGCCCTGCGCCGTGCCTACTAGAGTGAAGCTGCCCGATACCGAGTTGTATGGCTCACCAAAACTCCAGCCGGCTATCGTGCTCTTGGCCTGAGACCAACCTCCCGTACCTGCGGCTAAATGTACATTGCTATTATCCGCTGCCAGTGTAGCAACCACCGTCGTGGCATCAGCTACGCCGTAGTTCGTAATCGTGTAGTCAACCGTGAACTCGTCGCCCAGAACAGCCGTTGTGGACGGGCTTATATCCATCGTTGCCACCAGGAACGCTGCGGGGTATACCGAGACGTCCACGCTATCGGTGGCGTTCCCCTGCCGCTCAGAAGGACAATTTGTGGCCCAAGTGGTAGTCATCGTGGCGTTGACGCAGATAGTATCATTAACTGCGCTGCAGCCCCGCATCCAGAAGTCATGTTCGCTCCCGCCGTACAACGTCCAGGTCACTATCTGCGAACTATTGCCAGGAATCGTGTAGGGGCCCTGCACCTCTGTCTCCGGATCGACCAGGGTTACATAGTGCAGAGAGTCGCAGCCTACAGGATTTATATCCACCATAACGCCCTCGGCAGTACTCGAGTACTCGCCGTTGGAGATCTTGGCGGTCACCGCGAACTGCTGGCCGGTAGCAATCATGGCATGCTTGCGGCCAACGTCCCAGTCCTGACCAACCTGGTGCTCGTCAGGAGACAGTATGAACACATTAAGGCACGCCGTGGGTATCGGAATCTGGTGCACCACCACTGTTGTAGGCGTGGTAGCCGTGAGCTTCGGGCTGGGCAGCGTCGCGGATACATTGATGTACACATCGCCGGCACCCGTGCACTGCACCATCCAGGTTGCCTCATAGGACCTGCCCGCACTGATGTTGCCCACAAGCTTATTCCCATGAACACCATATCCGTCCGTCCACTTTTGCTGCGGGTCCAACAGGGTAGCATTACCAGGAGCACTCATGGTAGCATTACCACTAATATTAATTGTGGCAATCACCCCATCGATTTCCACAGTGCCGCCGTTGGTTATCAGTGCCTTCACCGGGAACGTCTCCCACTGGTTATAGCTCTGGCAGCTAATGGGGTTCTCCATCACAACTGTGAACGGAATCTGATACAGGATCTCAGGGCAATTCGGGACAACGATGTTAGCCTGAGGCACCCACGTGCCTGAGTTCTCATCATAACCGCGAACTCCCTTCGCAACTGTCAAAGGTTTACCATCCTTGTCAGTCTGCTGACTGGCCCAGTTCCCGCCTTTAGCGGTGGGTATGGTGACATCCACCTCACCCTGGCCGTTGCACTTCAGCAGCAGGATTATCTTCTTGGCGTTAGCCCCACAAGAGTCGGTCCCATAGATAGTGCCCAGGTGAGCCGTGAATATCTGGCTGCCCGGGGTGTGATCCATGCTCACTACGTCGCCGGAATGGCCCTCGTACGTGAAGGAGCCAGTGGGCGCGCCGGTAAGGGTGAAGTATACCTGCACGTCCTCGGCATCAGCCCCGCCGGTATTGACTACCGGGATTACCACATGGAAGTCCGTGCCCGGTACTACAGCACCTTGATTGGTCATTACTCCGGTCACCGGGTCTTGCACGAAGAAGAGTACGGAACTGGTCAAGTGAGCCTTCCAATTCTGGTCCACACACAAAGGCTCACTCCTATCAGTGTAAGTGCTACCGCCCTGCTGCACGCTTATTGTCGAATTGAACATGACTTCGTGGTTTGCTTCCTTACACTGGAACACCCACAATATGTCAAGGGCGCAGCAGGGGCAGATCACAGGCGATGATTCCGTATACGGGATTCGCTCGCAATACTGCCCGCTCGTGTTGTTGCCTCCCGCAAAGCCCGGCAGAAGCTCCCATGGTCCCGCTATTCCGCTCTCAACACGTCTATAGTACGCGGGGCCGACAAGCTCCGCAGAGGTATTCCCAGCCCAGTTTATGCAGGCTGTGATGTTACCGCCGCTCAGGTCCCAAGGAACAGCCAGGTAGTTCGAGTACCTGAAGGCTACGCCAAATTCCTGGCACTGATTTACATCCCCGGGATTTACGGGCAACGTAATCGGCCAGTCCGGCTCGCCCGTCTCATCATCTAAGACGACCGGAGCGATGCTGGCTATTACGTCTTTCTGGGTTATTGTCACAGGATCATTAGTCCCTGCGTGGACTGTAGCCACCCCGTTTGCCGAGGCAGAGGCCGTGATGGTGCCTGTGCCATTCCCGATGCATGTGAAGTTGCCAAAAGTCCATGACTGCGAGCCGTGACCAGCCAGGCTACCAAAATCATGACTTGTTAATTCCGGTAGCTCCACCCAACCACTGGCAGGGGCGCGCTCTACATACACACTGACGTTGTTTAACGCATTGTTGCCTGTGTTGGTGACTTTGGCCGTTACCGTGAATCGGTTCTGATTGCATCCCGTCGGTATATTGATGGGAAGGTGCTTACCATTACAGTCATGCTCTGGGGTTGGGTCGGTGATTTCTATCGCAAGCCCTCCCGGCGTGGTCTGGTACACCCTCCAGGTGTTGTCACCGTAGGTTATGTCGTCAAGTGGACCGCTGATAGCTACTGGACATGTCGCGACGCCTGTTGCGTTCACTTTGATATCAACGATTCCATTTCCGACATCATCACAGTGCAGCATCCAGCCCACAGACGCGGTTTCCCCTGGAGCCAGAGTGCCGTTAGTGCCCACAGGCCAGCTCAGGGGGTCTAAAACGGTGGCTTGGCCAGATATGTTTATCCAGGCATACAAGTCGGTTATGGGAAGCGGGCAAGTGCAGTTATTGGTTAACTCTGCCTTGATGCCGAAAGTGGTGCAGGGACTCACGGTGTTCGACAGCGAGCTGTGGTAAACAACCGGGTTACCCTGGCCATCGAGCTTCTGCCCCACCACGTCCCCCATTCCCGGCGCTTCCACGATCTCGATATCCAGGCATTCTGGCACGTCAGTCGTCCCCTGGGTGACATAGGCGCAACCAGCCGCCGCCCCGTCACGCACATCACACTGGGAAGCCGACGTAGCGGTCACCGTTATCTTGTTCGAGCCATTCGCTGAGTTGCAGGTAACCAGCCACCAGAAGTCGGCTATGGCATTCGCCCCTGCGGGTGACGACCCGGTGAGGTTGCCTGCCCAGGTCTTGGTGTAGTTGCCCTCACCAGTGGCAAGTATAATGCCACTATCTGGCCAAGAGATGACGGCAGTGATAGGACCCAAGGCGGTGGCATTGCCGTCGTTGGTCACCACTGCGTTCACATAGAAAGATTCGCCCGGAGTGAAACTATCATGAGAGCTAAAGGCGCCGCTCTCATTCTTTACATAGGTGTTCACCGCTACAGTAAGATGGCAACCCTGGTACTCGTGCCATAGGTTGCACTCTTCTTCTTGTGCGGCCACAGGAGTTGCTAATACTGCGCATAATGCAATGACCATCGACAAAACTACTAACAGATTTAGCACTTTGGATGGCCACTTACTGATTCCTTTATTCATAATCTTATCTCTCCTTTACCGTTGGTATTTCCGCATCCGGAAAACCCTACTTAGACTGCTCTCCAAGATCGGCTCCCTTTCACATGCGCACCTCCTTAAAACGTGAGAATTTTTTTATATAGCCTCAAGCCTGCCCCAGGCTGGCAGTCAAAAGTCTTGCCGCAGTATAAACAGTAATGCATCCTTTGTCAATAGTATGCAAATGCCCCCGGACCTCCGTCAGGAAGCACCGCAAATCACTTATTCCCCTGGTTTGTCTATGTATCCTATTCTTTGCCTGTTCTTGGAGCACAAAGCAAGTTGCCTAATTCTATACACGTTTCAACCCTCTTGTCAAGGGTTTTCTTAAAGTATCTTGACAAAAGTACCACAAACCTATCAGGTCTGAGTACTACCCCGAGACCCCGGATGTTTTCCTCAACCCCCCCCCGAACTTACTACCTCGAAGGGGGTAACTTCTGCGCACACTCGGGCTACCCCACCCCATCATCATGTCATTGCGAGTCCTTCCTGCTGAAGGACGTGGCAATCTCACCGCACCCCTTCGTGCCAACGAGTACGCGGAGATTGCTTCGTCGTCCTTCCTAAAGATCCTTCCTTAAAGAAGGACTCGCAATGACACGACGGATAATGGTGTCCTTCCAGGGGCAAGGCATGCGCCCCCACCCTCCCCAAAGCGAGAGCCCATTCCCGCTTGCGCGGGAATCCAGCCCCCCCTTTTCTAAACTTGTCCCCGACTCGTTCAGGGAGGGGGCAAGGGGGATTAATCCCGTTCGCCCTGAGCCCGTCGAAGGGCCTGCCCCATCTTCAATTGTTAATCTGCACGGACTAACGGACTGCCATCTTGGATCAAATTATGCATGTCCTCAGTCCATTTTCGCCTTAATTATTAACGGACTGTAAAACTTTTACCACTTTTTACCAGGCTTGTCAAGCCCCCAGAAGGCAGTTTTTTACCTCTTTTCAGCCCCTGCTCCCCCGAGCTTCGCATTCCGTTAGTCACGGCCCACCGCTTTTCCTCCGGGACCTCACGCCTCTGGTGACCGCTCAACGTACCCCGCTTTGTAAGACGCATTCAGGGGCAAAAAAGTTCCCCCAACTAAGCGATGTCATTGCGAGATGCCACTACAACAAAATTCGGCATGTAGTTGCCCAATTCATTGGGCGGGCTCCGCCTGATAAATCAGGCAACTACAATATTGACATGTCATTGCGAGGCCCTCCGAAGGAAGGCCGTGGCAATTTCACCGTTCCCCTTCGTGCCAACGAGTACGCGGAGATTGCTTCGTCATCCTTCCTAAAGAAGGACTCCTCGCAATGACATGAAAATGTAGGGGCGCATTGCATGCGCCCTCGTCCCCATCCTCCCCAAAGCGAGAGGCCATTCCAGCGCAAGCGGGAATCCAGAATCCCCCCCTTTCCCATGTCATTGCCAGCCCGCCCTCATTTACCCATGTCTTTGCGAGGCCCTCCGAAGGAAGGCCGTGGCAATCTCACCGTTCCCCTTTGTGCCCACGAGTACGAGGAGATTGCGGAGCCTGCTCCGAGCGCAAGAGAGGAGTCATCCTTCCTTAAAGAAGGACTCGCAATGACACGACGGATAATGGTGTCCTTCCAGGGGGATTAATCCCAATTCTCTCTCCCCTGGAGTATCACCAAAATGTAGGGGCGCATTGCATGCGCCCTCGTCCCCATCCTCCCCAAAGCGAGAGGCCATTCCCGCGCAAGCGGGAATCCAGAATCCCCCCTTTTCCCATGTCATTGCCAGCCCGCCCTCATTTACCCATGTCATTGCGAGGCCCTCCGAAGGAAGGCCGCGGCAATCTCACCGCACCCCTTCGTGCCAACGAGTACCCGGAGATTGCGGAGCCTGCTCCGAGCGCAAGAGAGGAGTCATCCTTCCTTAAAGATCCTTCCTTAAAGATCCTTCCTTAAAGAAGGACTCGCAATGACATTTAGGGTAGGGGCTGGAATCCACTCGCGTCGCAGGGCAATGGACGAACTGGGCATGGAAGACCCTGATGCCGAGTTCGGGCGCTGGCTGGAGGAGGAAGAGAAGATACCTCTCGCCAAAAGAGAGACACCTATAGATAACGGACAAGGGGCTTAAGCCCCTTGTCCGTCCAAAACCAGTCCGTTATTTATTTGAACTCAGGCGCGTTTTCTATAAACGTCTTCACCTCGTTAACCATTGCCCGGTAGCTGGAACGGCTAAGCAGCGAATACAACACGCCGACAAAGAGGAATGTCATAAGTGCTGAAGGTATGAAATCCACAAAGGTAAAGCTGGTCTTGTCCTTCTCTTGCTTCAATTTGACCGCCACCGCTATCAGGCTGCTCTTCTTGACCACGAAGTCCCTTACGCTGCCGGGACGGTTCCACTTATAGACCACGTACTTGCCAGAAAATCCCTTCTTGAATATCTCCATCGCCTTTTCCGCAGTTAAGTCCGGATGCTGCTTTACATGAACTACTGCCATGGTAGCCCTCCTTTCACGAGATAGAGCTCACTTGTTTCGCCTAACCGTCCTCAGTGCCCCTACGCACTGCGCTCAGCCTGTCTATTTAAACTGAGGTGCATTCTCAATAAACGTCTTCACCTCATTCATCACCGCCTGATACTTGGGGCGCATGAGTAGCGAATACCAAATTCCGGCAAAAAGAAGCGCCATCAACGCCGAAGGGACCATGCTGGTGTAGATGAAGGTGGTCTTGTCTTTCTCCTGCTTCAATTTAACGCTGAGCCCTATCATACTGCTCTTTTTAATAGTGAAATCCCTCAGCGCAGACTGGGCCATGTAGACCTCGTACTTGCCCGCGAAGCCCTTCTTGAATATCTCCATCGCCTTTTCCGCAGTCACCTCTGGATGGTGCTTTACATGAACTACTGCCATGATAACCTCCCTCTAGCAAAATCTCGGCTGCGCCTGTCCTTTGCAATCATACCCCATCTGTCAAGCGCCCGAAAAGCGAAGGGAGCGTTCCCTAGAACGCCCCCCATACCTATTTAGTCGTCTGCTTCGAAATAGTTGCTACGGAGTAACGCCTCGTTTGACTTCTTATTCTATAATAAATATACTGGTCACCCTTCAACAGGTTCATTAACTAGCCACTTGCCATCCACTTTGACCAAATCTATAGTGTCACTCTGGTGTTCCTTACTTGTCTCACCGAACGCCTTTATTTCGAAATCCCACTCGGCATCAATGGTAGCTGTGTCATCCGTCTGTGAAGCCACGGACGTCTTCAGATTGGTTATCTTTATGCTATCTACAAGTGCGAAGGAAAACTTCAAGGTAGAGACAACGTCTTCTCTTATATCCTCTGTGCAGTAACTCCCTACCTTGTCCGCATTTTTTGCCGCCATTGCCTTGAACATCCCCTGCACCGCGGCTTCGGGACCAGACGTGCCTCCGCCACTGCACCCTATCACCACACCCCCCACCAATGCCACCAGCGTCAGCACCAGGACTACCTTGAACCAGCCTTTCATCAACTATCTCTCCTTTCTCGAATCTTGCTCCTCGGGAGGCTATGCGCCTTCATGAGTACCGCCATATACTATATACTATATCACGACACAGAGGCTACTTCAATCTATCACAAGTCATGATTAGCGTCACTTATCGAGAGGATTGACAAGTTATTTCATTTGGAGCAATATACTTGAACTTCTATTATTTTGTTTTCGGAGTCTGAAATGACAAAAAGTATCGCTGAAATCAACGAGAAAATCGCTAAGGGCCAGGCTGTGGTGGTGACCGCTGAAGAGGTCATCGACATCGCTAAAAAGAAGGGCGTGGCCAAGGCTGCCCGGGAGATAGATGTCGTCACCACAGGTACATTCGGTCCTATGTGTTCCTCAGGCGCTTATTTCAACCTGGGACATTCCAAGCCGCGTACGAAAATTGGAGGAGGCACGGCTTACCTGAACAATGTGCCTGCCTATACAGGGCTCGCTGCCGTGGATATCTTCCTCGGCGCAACAGCCATGCCTGACGATGACCCCAGGAACAAGATTCACCCCGGTGACTTCCCTTACGGCGGAGGCCATGTCATCGAAGAGCTGGTAGCCGGCAAAGACGTCAGGCTGGTAGCAACTGCCTATGGCACCGACTGCTACCCCAGACGGAAGGTTGAGACCCTCATCAACTTGAAGAGCATCAACGAGGCTGTACTTTTCGATATCAGAAACGCCTACCAGAACTACAATGTGGCGGTTAATCTCAGCGATCGGACGATTTACACATACATGGGAGTGCTGAAGCCTCATCTGGGCAATGCCACCTACTCCACCGCAGGTCAACTTTCGCCGCTGTTCAACGACCCGTACTACAAAACAATCGGTATAGGTACGAAGATATTCCTCGGCGGCGGCATCGGCTACGTAGCCTGGCAGGGCACGCAGCACAACCCCAACGTAGTGCGCACCGAAAAAGGCGTGCCCAAACGCGGAGCAGGAACCCTGGCGGTGATAGGGGATCTCAAGCAGATGAAACCGCGGTGGCTGGTAGGGACAAGCTTCATTGGCTATGGCGCTACTCTGACCGTCGGCATCGGTGTCGCCATACCAATACTATCCGAAGAAATCCTCATATACACAACGGTCAAGGATGAGGAGATCTTCGCCCCCATCGTGGACTATTCTGACGCTTATTCTCAGCGAAATCCCGATATCCTGGGAGAAGTAGATTACGCTCAGCTAAGGAGCGGCAAGATTAAGGTTCAGGGTAAAGATGTGCCCACCGCCTCGCTTTCGAGCTATTCCAGGGCGGTCGAAATCGCAAACCTACTCAAAGATTGGATAAAGAAAGGGGAATTCCTCCTCACCCAGCCTGTAGCACCCCTGCCCGGCGTGGAATCGGGGATAACCTTCAAAGCTATGCCAGATCGCCCTTTTGAAAAAGTAGACTGAGTCGAAGGAGCTACACCATGAACATTGCGAAAAAGATCGTCTTACGTTTCCCACCCCGGCTTGTGGATCAGCCGATAATATACCGCTTAGTAAAGGACTACGACCTTCAATTCAATATCCTGAAAGCCTCAGTCACACCCAATGAAGAAGGCATTATGGTATTGGAGCTGAGCGGTAAAAAGAAGGATTATGACGAAGCGATTCGCTTTCTGGCCGGAGCCGGAGTAGAAGTACAAGCGCTGATAAAAGATGTGTCGCGCCTGGAGGACAGGTGCACTCATTGCGGCGCATGTGTCACCATGTGTCCCGTGGGCGCACTTATTGTCAACCCCCAAACAAAGCGAATTGATTTCCTGGACAGCAAGTGCATCGCCTGCGGGCTTTGCATCAAGCCGTGCCCCGTAAGAGCGATGGAAGTGCGTCTATAAAGGAATGTATGAGCTAAGAACCTACAGGGACTGGGTTAACGATAAGGAACTCGTCTCCTTTTCAGTAGTAGTCAAGGAAACAGACCTCCACATCAGAGCCAGGCGCGACCTTTCAGCCGAGGCGCTGGCGGCAACCCAGCGGTACCGTGCCGACGTGGAGAGCTATATCAAATCGCACCCCATCTTCTTGACCACTCTCAAACCTTTCGAGGTCGAACAGGATGCCCCGCCTATCGTGAAAGAGATGGCCAATGCCACCCGAGAGGTAGGCGTGGGACCCATGGCAGCAGTGGCCGGCGCCATCGCTGAGAGGGTGGGCAAGGAGCTTCTCCCCTACTCTGCCGAGGTCATCGTGGAAAATGGCGGGGATATCTTTCTAAAGAGTTCGAAAGAAAGATTCATAGGCGTCTACGCCGGAGAATCGAAATTCACCAGGAAAATCGCCTTCTCCATTCGGCCCGAGGAAACCCCTCTGGGTGTTTGCACCTCCTCCGGGACAGTGGGGCACTCCCTCAGCTTCGGATACGCCGATGCAGTCATAGTCTTCTCACCCTCTACTTCCCTGGCCGACGCTGCAGCCACCGCAATAGGCAACAGGGTCAGAATAGCCGAGGATATCCCCGCAGCACTCGAATTTGCCCAGGGCATAAAGGGACTGAAAGGTGTTGCCATCATAAAAGGCGACAATATGGGGCTCTGGGGGCAGATAAGGCTGGCTGCTGTGGATTGAGAATCGTTTTTACAACCTATCGATTTATAAAAAGATAATCTATAACAGCTCAGGATAAAGGTCTCTCCATTCAGGGTTTTGCTTTTGAATCAAATTTATCTTCCAGTTCCTTTTCCATTTCTTGAGCTGCTTCTCCCTTGTTATCGCACTCATTACGTCATCTGTTGTCTCATAATAGACTAGGTTGTGAACACTGTAGGTTTGGGTGAATCTGCTACCTAAATTGTTCTTGTGTTCATACACTCTTTTAACCAGATTTGAAGTTGTACCTACATAGAGTGTGCCATTCTTCGTACTTGCCAATATATACACATAATAATGTTTACTACCCACTAGAATATTTCTATCTCAACGCCTTTCTTGTCACTCCTGCGAAACTTGTCCTTGACCTGATCAAGGAGCAGGAATCCATCCCCCTGGATTCCCGCCTGCGCGGGAATGACATATTAGCCTAGTGCTTTGTCCCGCAATGTTTGAAGAGGATATATAGAGTTGGTGTAATGAAATGTAATCTTGAATAACGACTTCCTAGGTTATCTGAGACCTCTCATCGTACACCCGCCCCTTCCACCTGACTCCGGCCCCGCTGAGGTACTGGTAGCTGGCATAGAAACTAACCAGCAGCAGGAAGACAACACCGATAGGATGCAAGATAATGGATGTTTTAGGCTGGGAGAAGCGGCGGCCTGCTAAAAAGCGCGCCAAAAACACTATAGCCACCTGGAGCATAACCAATACCTCCCAGGCAAAGGCAGGTTGCGCCAGCAGCAGACCGTAGACCAGCCATAAAAAGGGTGCCAAAAACAGGAGCAGCACCACAGCTATCATCCCAACCAGAGAAACAGCAGACAGCGAAGCTACCGTGTAGAACCATCTGGTGATGCCGTCCCACATGCTGCCCACATCACGGTACATCTCGCAGGAGACCAATGATGACAGGTCCAGCGTCAACTGCCGGTATTTGTGCCGCGATACTTCTATCCCCAGCCAAACATCTTCTACTATGCGCGACTTTACGGCCTCATGTCCCCCGATGCTGCGATACTCCTCGGCCGAGAAGAACAGGAACTGTCCAATGGCCACAGAGGGCATGGTGCACCGCGAGCGCTGCAGCCACCAAAACGGCATCCAGCAAAGGAGCATAAAGTAGAAGAGAATAGGCATAGCCGTCTTCTGCCAGATTGAGGTGGTCCGCTGATAAGGAAAGCCGGAGATTAGCGCGGCTCGTGAGACAAGGGCAACTCCCAGTACTCTTCGTAGCATCGCAGGGGCATGCACAGTATCGGCATCAGTGAACAGCAGCCAGGAACCTCGAGCCTCCTGGGCAAGCTGATGACAGGCAAATGTTTTGCCCGCCCATCCCGGTGGCAAAGGCTGTCCTCGCAGCAACCTCACTCGACTGTCTTCGGAAGCAATTCGAGCTACTATATCAGCAGTACCGTCGGTCGAGGAGTCATCCAGCACCAGTATCTCAAAGTTGGGATAGTCTTGCTGGCGCAAAGATTCGAGGCAGACGCCGATGTTAGCCTCCTCGTTCCTTGCAGGGACGAGGATAGAGATTAGAGGTGCAGGCGCGGGCAGTTCAATGTCTGACTTGGGTTTTCTTAGAGCCCTTAGATTCAGCAGAAGATTGAGCAGAACTAAAGCCAGCAGAATAAATACTATCTGTTGGTAAAGCATCTATGAGGCTCCAGCGGTGCCTTAGCCAACGCCGTCCGCCTTTCTGGCTTTAACCACATCGTCACCTGTTATTAACTCTTTTATGAAGGAAGGCATCACGAGTAAGCATCCGGCCAGTGCATATTCCCAGGAATCGTACCATAACCACAATACTATAGGAACAGCCATACGGAAGAGCCGATTGCTCAGCACATGCCGCCTGGTGACTACCATAGGTATTATATACCAGGCTGCCATAATGAGCACGGCCAAAACGTTGACCAGAACCAGGCCTGATACCCCAATGGTCATCCCCTGGCCACCACCACCCTTCAACCATAGGCTCCAACTGCAGCCAAAGACAGCAGCGATCACAATGACCAGGCTCGCCCAAATCTCACCCACCATGATATAAGCAATGAGAACACAGA
>Ga0315274_10007446_pt1 | contig 15847 bp, 13 predicted proteins | sample YL17G02_20_MG_FD_203700 | JGI IMG/M metagenome (GOLD analysis project Ga0315274, IMG submission 203700) | Sediment microbial communities from Yellowstone Lake, YNP, Wyoming, USA - YL17G02_20 | ecosystem: Environmental > Aquatic > Freshwater > Lake > Sediment | place: USA: Wyoming | collected... | reverse complement strand
CGAACCCTGCAAGGCTCCGCTTCTTGCTCGCATCACGGGATCATTCCAGAAAAGATTTGCGCGCGAGATCGGGGGGGCCGAAGCCGCCGCTGACCGACCTCCCTTTGCTCACCTCAAGGCCCCCTCTCCTTCTCTTCTCTCCACACCCCCTCCCCCCCCCAAAAAAATCCCCCGCCCTTCTCTTCTCCTACCAACAAAGAAGCGACCCGCCATGGCCCCCAAGGAGGTCAAGGTCAAGGAGCCCGAGGCCGCGGTCCAGACCCTCGCCGACCGCGCGGGCGAGGGCGGCGCGGTCGGCGTCGCGCACATCTTTGCGTCGTTCAACGACACGTTCGTGCACGTGACGGACCTGTCGGGCAAGGAGACGCTCTGCCGCGTCACCGGTGGCATGAAGGTCAAGGCCGACCGCGACGAGTCCTCGCCTTACGCCGCCATGCTCGCCGCGCAGGACGTCGCCACGCGCGTCAAGGAGCTGGGCATCACCGCGCTGCACATCAAGCTGCGCGCGACGGGCGGGAACAAGACGAAGACCCCGGGCCCCGGCGCGCAGTCGGCGCTGCGGGCGCTCGCTAGGGCGGGGATCAAGATCGGGAGGATCGAGGACGTCACCCCGATCCCGACGGACTCGACGCGCCGCAAGGGCGGGCGCCGCGGTCGCCGTCTGTAGAGATGGAGAGAGGGGAAGGGAGGCGGGAGAGAGGCGACGGAGAGGGGGAGGAAGAGGTTTTCTTCCCCTCTTTTTTTCTTCCGATCTCTCTCGCTCTTCTTCCCTTTTTGTGTGTTTGCTGCAAGAGCTGCTCCGAGTAATGTGGGGGACTGGCGAAAGGAGAGGGAGAGAGACTGTGTGTAAAGAAGGGCTTCTCCCTCTATCCCCCTCTCGCCCGTTCTCCCGCTTCCTCTTTTCGGGGGTTTGCGGTTTATCTGGGCCCTGGAACTCAAAAAAAAAAGGTTAGTTTTCGTTCGTTTTTTTCGTTTTACTCTTTTTCTTCGCTGGTCCTCTCTCGCCTCTCTCTATCGCTTCGCCGCTCCTGTGCCACTCCCATTCCCGTTCGCCTCGGGCGCCACCGCGACGGCGCCGGCCGCGACGGCGCTCGCCACCCCTTGGAGCCACTCCCGCGCCCCCTTGGCGAGCTCCCGCCCGGCCGCCGCCGCCGCGCTCGCGGCCCTGGCGGCGCCGTCCGCGCCCGCCGCGGCCGCGTTCACCCAGGGGGGCACGCTGTCGGTGCACCCGAGCCCCGCGCAGAGCTCCTCGCAGAAGTGGACGCAGTTGCGCGTCAGCAGCGAGTACGAGGCTCCCGGCCAGCGCAGCGTCATCTCCGCTATCAGGGCGCGCACGGCCGCAGGCGCCATCGCCGTCGTTCCCAGCTCGACAGTCTCTCGGTACTTGTACATCGGGTTTTTCCTCGGGGAGCAGGGGTAGACCCCGGGCCCTTCTTCGACGAAGCCGAAGGAGTACTCGCGGCCGTGGACCTCGACTCCTGACAGCAGTTGTTTGTTTATGTTTTTTTTTTTCATTTTGATTTTTTTTTTCGGGGTTCGAGGTCGAGAGAATCGAGAGGTGGAAAAACTGGAAAGAAAGAAATTTAACGCACCTCCGTGAAACACGCCTCCTAAACCCAGAATATCCTTGGTAAGCCTGTTCAGCCCGGCGACGGTGGCGTTGATTGCGCTGGAAGACGCGTTCGTGACGTCGTAAACGTGCAGAAGCACCGGGTGCGGGCCGGCGACCTCGGCGGGTTGGTAGGGCGAGGAAGAAGAAGAAGCCATATTTTTTGTCGAATAGGTCGAGAAAAAAAAGATCGATTGCTTTCGTTGTCCTCTCTTTTTTGCGTCGCCTTTCCCCTCGTTCTCTGCCCTCTTTCTCTGTTGTGTCCGCGCTCGGCAGCGGCAGAGTCTTGTCGAAGACGAAAGCGAAGTACGACGCGAGGACTTAAGAAGAGCTCAACGGGAGAGAGAGAGAGAGAGAGAGAGAGAGAGAGAGAGAGAGAGAGGTCGTCGAGAGTTTTCGTTCCCGAGGAGAAAACTGAGGCGAGAGAAAAACTCACTTTCTTCAAAAAACGAAGGAAGGAAGAGTCATCCGCTTCTCTCTCCGCTTTCACGAGCCCTCTCCGCGATGTCATCCGACGACGAGGAGCTCGCAGCCCTCCGCGCGGCCCGCGTCGCCCGCGGCGGGGGCCTGACGGTGGTAAGGAAGAGAGAGAGAGAGGGAGAGAGAGAGAGAGACAAAGAGACGTCCTCGATGCTTGCCGTCGAGACAAGCGTGGCTTTCTCTCGTCCGCATCTTCACTCACCTCCTTCGATTTTCCACTCTAACTGACCCGCGCTATACATTCACAAACAGACGGCCCAGCGTCAGGCGGCAATGGGAGGACGAGAAAACGGCAGTGGAGGAGGAGAGAGCGAGGAGGAAGAAGGAGACGGCGGCATTGGCGCCGCCGGCGGCGACCGGCGAGCGCGACCCCCTCCTCCTTCCTTCCGCCCTCCTCCGCTCGTGCTCCCCGACGACGACGGCATGGCGGCAGCTGGACTCCCGATGTCTTTCGGAGGAGGAGGAGGAGGAGGACTCTCTGCTGCTGCTGCTGCTGCTTTGAGGCCTCCGCCTGTCTTCCAGAAGAAGCGCCCACGAGAAGAAGAAGGAAAAGAACAGGAAGAAGAGAGAGGAAACGGCGGGGCCGCTTCCGACGACGGCGGCTCCGGGGAAGAACAGGACTCCGACGAGGAGGGAGGAGGGCCCAACCCCTTCCGCCTCCCCGTCTCCCGCTCGGCGCTCTTCGAGCCGACCGAGCGGGGGGTCACCGCGCTGGCCCTCGACCGCGCGGGGTCGCGCCTCGCCTGCGGGTCCCGCGACGGGCGCGTGCGGCTCTTCGACTTTGGCGGCGCGAGGAGCGACCTGAAGCCGTTCCGGACTTTCTTCCCCCTGAGCGGCGGCGGCGGGGGCGGCGACGGCGGGGAGCGAGGGGACGGCGAGGGGGCCGGAGCGACGCCCCCCGTGGTGTCCCTGTGCTGGCTCCCCGGAGGGGCAGCAGCGGGGGGAGGAGGAGCGGCAGGAGGCGCTGCCGCCGGGGGCGCCGGCGACGGCGGCGGCGCGCTGCTGCTTGTCGCGTGCGCCGACGCGCGCCTCGTCCTCTGCGACCGCGAGGGGCGGAGGCTCTGCGAGAGCGCGCGAGGGGACAGCTACCTCGCCGACCCGAAGAACACGGCGGGGCACACGGCGCCCCTGACCAGCTGCTGCTGCCTCGGAGGAGCGGGCGGAGCGGGCGCGCCGCCTGCGTCGTCGAAGCCGCCTGCCGCCGCCGCAGCTCCGTCGTCGACCTCGACGCTGGCGGAGGTCGCCTCGGGCTCCGAGGACGGCACGGTCCGCCTATGGGCCGTACTCTACGACGCCGACAGGGATGCCTTCTCGCTCAAACAGAGGGTGGTGATCAAGGTGCCCTCGGCCCCCGGTGGCGGGGCAGCGAGCAGCAACAGGAGGACCAAGGTCTCGGCGCTCGCGTTCCTCGCGTCCTCTGCCGCCGCCGCCGGGGCGGCGTCCTCTCCCTGCTCCCCCGCGAGGAACCCGAGCCTCCTCGTCGCGGGCACCGACGACGGCGCCATCCACGCCTGGGACCCCCGGGCCCGCAAGGGGCGCCCGGCGGCCGCGGGAGCCGTCGTCACCGGGCCCACCGCGAGGATGATGGGCCTCTCTGCGAGGCAGAAGGACTGGGCGTTCGTCGCCGGCTCGTCGACGTCGACGTCGAGGTCGGTCTTCGGTGCCCACGGAGGGGGAGGAAGGGGCGCTCTTCCCTCCTGCCCTTGCCCGCGCGTCACGGCGCTGGCGGCCCCTCCGGCACACCTCGACGACGGTGCCACGGTGGCCAGCAGGGGCGAGGACGGGACGGTGAGGCTCTGGGACCTCGCCTCCGAGGGGGCGAAGCCGAAGAAGCAGCCGCCGCTCGTCTGGAGCGCCGGGGGGGGAGGGGGCCAAGGCGGAGGCGAAAGCTCCTCTCCTCCTTCTCCTCTTCCTCGCCTCTCTCTGCCCGCCGAGGAGCCCACCACGGGCCTCGCCTGGTCCCCGGATGGCCGCATAATCGCCACCGGCACGGCGGAGGGGACCGTGGCCTTCCTGGAAACGGCGGCGGGCGGAGGCGGAAGCGGAAAGGAGGGAGGCGGGGGCGCGCTCGCGCGCTCCGTCTCCGTCGCCGACAGAATCAAAAAGGGGGACGAAAACTCCGCTCCCTCCGCTCCTTCTTCCTCTTCCACCTGCTCCGTCGTGCCCGTCTGCTGGCACCCGAAGCTCAACCAGGTCCTCGTCGGCGTCAGCGACCCCGCGGCCGCGAGGCGCAAGCTCGGCGGGCGCGTCGTCGCCCTGTTTTCCCCAAAACTCTCCGAGCGAGGCGTTTTGCTCGCTCTCTCGCGCACGAAAAGGGTCAGGAAAGACGAAGACGGCGCCGTCGCCGTCTCGGAGAGGCCCGGGGAGATCTACAACCCTCACGCGCTGCCGCTCTACCGCGCGGAGAGGAGCGTTGGGGTGCCCCTCGCGGCGACGGGGGGAAGCCGCAGGAGCAAGGACGACGAGGCCGCTGCGGCGGCGGCAAAGAGCGCCGCCCACCTCCCCGGCCGCGGCGGTGGGGGCCCGGCCCTCGGCGCCGGCTCCGGCGGCAGGATCGGCGTCACGGGCGGCACGCTGCTGACGCAGCACGTCCTCAAGTCGCGTGGCGGCTTCGGGCTCGTCGCCCCCAGCGAGGAGGGGGACATCAGGGAGAGGATGCTCGCTCATGGCGATCTCGCGAGGAAGGACCCCGGCATGGCAGCTCTGACGAGCGCGTACAGGGAGACGCAGCCGGAGCGGGTGTTCCAGAAGGGGAAGAAGGAGGAGGAGGGGGACGAGGAAGAAGACGAGTGAGAGAGAGAGGAGAGAGGAGGAGGGAGAGACGAGAGACTCCCTCTCTCTTTCCGCTCTTGTTTTTTCCCCTTTTGTCTCTTCTGGCATTCTGAATTGTAACATTGCTCTTTAAGAAACTCTCTGGTTTTTGAATTTGCCTCACCGTCTCGCACGTGAAGGCAGGAGAGGAGAGCGGAGAGAGAAATGATAAGGTCGAGGTCGACGGCCTCGAAAATCATTTCCTCTGTTCAACCTCGTTCCATTTAGCAACGATGCTTTCCCTCTCCTCTCGGCGAGGCATCTAGAGAAAAACAAGCAATGTCGGGCTCGCACCACCACCACCACGGCAGGCCCCCGCGCGACGCCAACGCCGAGGCGTCGGCAGTGCGCGGGAGGCTCGCGTGGGTGCGCTCGACGTTCTCGCCGATGATGGTGGCGACGATTGCGACTGCGAGTGAAGGAGGCGAAAGAGGCGAAGGAGCTGGAAGCGGAGGGAGGAGCGGCAGCGGCGGCGACTCTTCTCCGGCAGTGGCTGATGTTGCACCCGGCGGCAGCCGATCGATAGCCTCGCAGGTCGTGGCCGCCTACAGCGACATCCTGGAAGGTGAGCGCGAGAGGAGAAGAGAGAAAGAGAAAGAGACGGACCGCATTGGAGAGATCGGTTCTTCGTTCGTTTTTCTCAACCCCCAAAATCGAAAAACAAAAAACAGAACTTATCGCCGACGTCGCGGTAGAGGCCCACCGCGCCTGGAGGACCGGCGCGGCCTCGAGGACGCCCGCCGGAGTGAACCTGGAGGGCCCGCCGCCGCTGCTGGAGAGACGCCGCTCTGATGCCGGTGTCGCTGCTGCTGCTGCTCCCGCTGCTCCTCCTCGCGCCGCCGCCATCGCCGAGGCTGCCGCCGCCGTTGCTCCTCCTCCCGCTCCCGCGCCGCCCCCCCCTCCCGCCCGCCTCTCCCGGGTCGACGCCTTCGGCCAGCCCCTCAAGGCATCCTCGGCCGGGGACGTGGCGTGCCCGACCTGCGGGCGGCGAGTCGCCGCCGCCCGCTTCGCCCCTCACCTGGAGAAGTGCCTCGGCGGGGGAAGGGCGGCCGGGAGGGCGCGGGCGGCAGCGGCGCGGTGAAGGAGAAGGAGAAGAAAAAGGAGAGAGAAGAGAGAGAGGAGAAAAATTTGAAGCATTGTCCCACCCACACGCCTTCGGTGTAATTTAACCAACTCCACTTTCCAGAAAAGCACCGCCCTGCCCTTCCGAGAACAAAAAACGCGAAGGAAAAAGACGAAACACTGTCACCCGCGGGACCTCGACCTCGACCTCGACGCTCGCCGTCGCCGCCGCTCCTTGTCCTTCTTCTCCTTCCTCTCCTTCTTGCTCTTTTTCTTCTCCCGCCTCTCCCGCTTCTTCTCCTGCCGCCTCTCCTTCCGCAGCCTCTTCTTCTCTTTCCTGCGCCCGCGAGACGCCGAGTCCTCGGAACCGGAAGAGTCGGAATCGGATGAGGAGGAGCCAGAGGAAGAAGAGGCCTTACCGCTGCCGCGCCCTTGCCCTCGCTCCCCTCCCCTTTCTCCTTCCTCCTCGTCCGCGGGCGGCGGCAGCCCCAGCGCCGCTGCCATCGCCGCCGCCTCCTGCCTCCTCACCGCGACCAGCTCTGCCTCCCTCGCCGAGGAACCCGAGGCTGCGGCGGCGGAAGAGGGCCCTGCTTCTGCTCCGTCTGCTCCGTCTGCTCCGCCGCCGCCGGCCTTCGATCGAACGTACCACTGCGCGTCCTTTTGGAACCTCCCGACCTGCGTCTTCACCGACGCGCCGATATAGTTCAGGCGCGCGTCTCCGGCAGCGACCTTGTCCCAGGAGAACTCGGCGCGGCCGCCGCGGGCGCCGCCGGAGCGCTGGGCGTCTCGGGACATGAGGTTGAGAGGTCGAAGAGAAGGAGAAGGAAGAAAAGGGGGGCGAAACTTTCCCTCAGATGCTCCCGAAGGATTCGCAGTTTGCCCGGGTTTCTTCTCTTTGTTTTCCTCTGTCGTCTCTCGGTCACAGACAAAAAAAAGCTCAGTGAAGCTCTGCACGCGTGAGCACCAAAGGGGAAACCCTATCAAAAGGGCTGGAAAAACAAAACGCAATGCTGATGATTCGTCGTATTCCTAGAGAGAGAGAGCAGAGAGAAGAGAGAGAGAGTTCTAACGTGGTTCCTCTTTTGCTTTTTTTTTTACTTTTTTTGCCTCTTGGCCTCTCCTCCACCCCCACCACCACCTCCGCCTTCCTTCCTCTTCCCCGCTCCTCCCCCGCTGCTGCTGTTCATCTTGCTCTTCTTCACCCACCTCTTCCCCGAGGGGCTCAGAGCAGAATGAGGAGCATTTCCTCCGTTGCTCCCCTTCCTCCTCTCGGCCTTGAGCCGCTGCCGCGCTTCGATCGACGCCCGCAGCGACGAGGGGGGGGCAGCGGAGGCCTTCTTCCCCGCTTCTCCCTCTCCGCCCCAGCCCTTCCGGTCCGTGCTCCCGCGCGCCGTCCTCTGCCTCTCCGCGGCCTCGGCAGAGGGAAGGCACAGCTTGAACGCTTCCCTGACCTCTCGCTCCCACTGCTTCAGGTCCCTGAGCGGCCTCTTCTCCCGCTCCGCCCTCGAGCGCAGCAGAAAGACGCCCGTGTCGAACGGCGAGCGGCGGTAGGGGTCCCTCGCGGCGTGCGGGGCCCCGTCTCGATAGCCGTGCTGCGCCGCGGCGACGGTGAAGGAGTGCTCGAGGCAGGAGGAGGAAGAAGACGCGGAGAGGGCGCAGGCGAAGGCCTCCTTCGAGGAGTCGCCGAGGCCGCCGCCGCCGCCGCCGCCGCCGCCGCTCCACCGCGGCCCGACGAACACGACAGCGAGCCTCGTCCCTTGCTCCGAGGCCTCCTCGACGGCCGTGACGCAGCACCGCGCCGCCGAGAGCAGGAGCCCGGGCTCGAAGGGCGGATTCACCAAGACGGAGCCGCCGACGGGGAGCAGCAGCTTGCTCGCCGAGAGAGGGCCGCCGCCGCCGCCGCCGCGCTCCTTTCCCGCCGCCGCTGCCCGCCCCCCCCCCGTGCCCTCCTCGAAGAAGCTGCCGAGCCCCCCGAAGACCGCGTCCACGTCGGCGAAGGCGCAGCCGAAGCGCGCCCACCGCGCGTTGACCGGGGACGCGAACCCCTCGAGGCCCGTCCCGACCGTCCTCGCCAGCGCGGCGCAGACGGGCGCGCCGACGCCGGCGTGGAAGCCCGGCCCGGCGAGGGACCTGTAGCGGAGGAGCATGGCGAAGAGGCGGGAGTGGAAGGCGGCGCGCGAGCGGGGGGAGGGGGAGGGGGAGGCGGAGGGGGGAGGGGGAGCGGAGGGGGGAGGGGAGGGAGGGGCGTCGGCCGCGGCGGCCGCCACCTCGGCGTCGTCGTCGGCGGCGGCGGCGTCGGCGGCGGAGCCCGGCAACTTCGGCGGCCTCTCCGCCTCGGGGCCGCACTCCCTGAACGCCCGCAGGAGGCGGCAGTAGGCCGGCCTCGAGATCTTGATGAACTCCTTCGAGCTCGAAGGGGAGGCAGGAGGAGGAGAGGGAGAGGAAGGAGAGGGATTCGGGGGCGCGGCGGCGGCGGCGCAGAGGTCGAGCGAGTGCTTGTGGACCGAGACCGTGACGGCGACGGCGCCCTGCCCCTCCTCGGCTGCCCCGCCTCTCCCGCCTTTTCCGCCTTTTCCGCCGCCGCTCGACGCGCGCGCCCGCGCCTCCCTGGCGATCGCCGCGGCCAGTCGCCTGCTCTCGGCGGACAGCGAGCGCGCGACGGCCTCCGAGGCGGCGCGGCCGGCGCCCGCCCTCGCGAGCGCCGCGGCGAGCCCGGGCTCGAAGGGCGCCGACGGGGAGGGGACGGCCGGGTCCGCCGCCCGGCCCCCGCTCTCGCCGGCGGCGGCGCAGGCCCACATCCAGCGCTCGAAGGCGAGCAGCGGGGAGGCGCCGATGCCGAGGCGGGGCGGGGGCGCGGAGGGAGGGGAAGGGGGAGGGGCGGCGCCTTCCTTGTCGCCTCCTCCCTTCTTCTCCCCCTCCTTCTTCTTCGCCTCCCCGACCTTCTTCCCCTCCTTCCCGCACGCCTCGTTCAGCACCCCGCGGAGCCTCCGCAGGGCGCGCGCGCGGCGCAGCTCGAGCTCGACGGCCACGGCCGGCGAGCGCTGCCAGTGCCTCCCCGCGCGCGAGGGGGAGAAGGGCGGCTTGGGGACGAACTTCGGGGAGGGCTGCAGGGCGGAGAAGTTGTTTTCCCTGTGAGTTTTGAGGAGCAGAGGAACGGGCCGCGTTTTTGGTAGAGGGGTCGGGGAGCGGGGGGGAGGGGGGGAGGGGGGGGGAGCGGGTGGGCGGCGAAGGAGAGAAGGTGAATAGAGGGGCTGAGCGAAACTAGCCGCCGCCGCCTCTGTGGATTCATCAGTCTGCTCTCTGGATTGTGAAGCCTTGGCTTGACTTCTTTAGTTTGATTGCGTACCTGGACGTCGAGATAAGGCCTCCCGCGGCAGGGGCGGCGCCGTCGTTGGCCATGGTCATGAAAAGGAGGAGGGCGAGAAGTAGAAAACGATACAAGGAATTGAAAAAATCGACGGGAAGTGGGGGGGCAGAGAGAGGAAGCGAAAAAAAAAAAGCCCCTCCTTTGCCGAGGGAGGGAAGCAGCCTCTCATTTTTTCCCGCTTGCTTTTGCTCCTGCAAGGAATGAGACGGGCCCTCTTCGAACTCTCTCCCTGTTTGCGGTGAGTGCCCCTCATTCACGTCGCAACGCGAAGCGACACCCCGGTGTCAACGCGCGAGAAGAGTGACGCAAAAGAAGAGCGCCGTGGCGAGAAATAGAGAAAGAATCGCTCGCGTCGGAGGAGTCAAAAAAAATGCGCACGGTCATCGAGCAAGGTCGCCCTAAGCGTTGACGATCGAAAGAGCTCCTCTCACGCGGATTCCCTCTCCCTTCTCTCTCTCCCTCCCTCTCCCCTCCCAACACAGAACCCTCACGCGCTTCGAACTGTCATCGACGCAAGCAGCAGCAGCAGCAGCAGCAGCCTCAGAGTCAATCTCGACCTCCTCGCCCTCCCGTGAAGAAGAAAGAGCACGAGGCCCGACCGCCGCCATGCCGACGACCCTCGCCTCGCCCGAGGCCGCCACCCCCTCCAAGCCCCCGATCGGGCCCTCCGCCGCCGCGGCGGCCCGCAACGGCGGCCTCTCGGAAGACGGAGGCAACAACGGAGGAAGCACCAGATACAGGAGGTCCGACTCGTCGGCCTCGCTCGCCGACGCCGACGGCGCCTGCGCCGGCGGCGTCCGGGACGTCTCGCTGCCGGGGCAGCCGCTCTCGCGCACGCGCCCGCTGCGCTCCGCGGCGGAGGCCGGCTCGGCGCCGACGATCTGGATCCCGCTGCTCAACCGCGGCACGGTGTTCACCAAGGAGGAGCGGCGCGCGCTGCGGCTCGAGGGGCTGCTGCCCCCGGCCGTCGAGTCGCTCGGCCAGCAGGCGGCGCGCGTCCTCAGGCAGCTGAGAGACGAGTGCACGTCCCCGCTCGAGCGGTACGCCCGCCTCGCCTGGCTCGCCGCGTCCAACATCACGCTCTTCTACCACGTCCTGATGGAGAACCTCGAGGAGCTCGCCCCCGTCGTGTACACGCCGACCGTGGGCGAGGCGTGCCAGAAGTTCAGCGCCGCGTACCGCACGCCGCAGGGCATGTTCTTCGACGCGCGCGGCGACGCGGGGAGGTTCGGGCACCTGCTGCGGAACTGGCCGAACCACAACGTGCAGATCATCGTGATCACCGACGGGAGCAGGATCCTCGGGTGCGTTGGGTTAAGTCTGGAGTCTCGCGTTGCTCTTGGCTCGTCGGGGGTTTTCTTCTTCTTTTTTGCCGCGTGCAGAAACCAAAAGGAAAAGAAACGGAAATCTCAGAAAAACAAAAAACTCGAAACTCTTTCCGAAACAGCCTCGGCGACCTCGGCATCGGCGGCCTCGGCATCTCCGCGGGCAAGATCCAGCTCTACGTCGGCGGGGCAGGCTTCCACCCGGAGCACGCCATGCCCGTCATCCTCGACGCTGGGACCAACCGCCAGTCGCTTTTGGAGGACCCGTCTTACCTGGGAGTCCGGGAGCCGCGGCTGGGCGACGAGGACCACATGAAGGCCGTCGTCGAGTTTTGCGACGCCGTGAAGGAGCGGTTCCCGGACGCGCTCGTGCAGTTTGAGGACTTCCAGACCGACAGGGCGTTTGCGATCCTGGAAAAGTGCAGGGACAGGCTGGCGAGTTGTTGAGAGAGATGTTTTTGTTTTCCCTTTTTTTCGTTTCTCGGTTTTTCGGTTTGTTCTTCGACCCTCTTTTCTCTTCCGAGCTCTCACCTTTTCTCCTTTTCTCTTTTTGTCCCCCCCCAAATCACCCCCCCCCGCCCCCCCTCCAAAAAAAAAAAAAACAGCTGTGCTTCAACGATGACATCCAGGGCACGGGCGCGGTCGTCTGCTCGGGCTTCCTCAACGGCGTCCGCGCGCAGGGGACGCCGGCCTCGGAGGCGCGCGTCGTCTTTTACGGCGCCGGCTCCTCCGCGGTGGGAGTCGCGGAGACGATCGCGGCCGCGGTCGCCGACGACGCCGGGGGCAGGATCACCATAGAGCAGGCCAGGGCCGCCATCTTCATGGTCGACTCGAAGGGCCTCATCACGACGACGCGCGGGGACGCCCTGCCGCAGCACAAGGTCGCCTTCGCGCGCGGCGACGGCACGCCCGACATGACGGACCTGGTCGAGATCGTCAGGCACGTCAGGCCGCACGCGCTCGTCGGCCTGTCGGGACAGGGAGGCGCGTTCACGGAGCCCGTGCTGCGGGAGCTGGCCAGGCACCAGGAGCGGCCGCTGGTCTTCCCGCTGTCGAACCCGACGAGCTGCGCCGAGGTCACCGCCGGTGAGAGATGAGCTCGGAGCTTTTCCCCTTTTTTTTTCCTTTTTTTTTGTGCGCGCCCTCTCCTTTTCCCCTGTTTTTTCTCGTCTCTGTTTTTTCCGACAGACCAGGCCCCTCGCTCCCCTCCCTTTCGATCCCCCCCCTCGATCTCACGCTCGCGCTCGAAACCCGCACCTTACCCCCCCTTTTCACGCTCGAAAAAAAACGACGACGACGACCCGGGAAAAAAAAAACCTTGAAAAAAAAAACAGAGGACGCCTACGAGTGGACCGACGGCAGAGCGGTCTTCGCTTCGGGGTCGCCCTTCGCGCCCGTCGAGAGGAACGGGGTCGAGCACCGCCCCGGGCAGGCGAACAACGTGTTTGTGTTCCCAGGTTTGGGCTTTGGTGCCGTGATGAGCAAAGGTAAGAGGAGAGAGGGGACGCTCGAAGGAGAAAAGGCACGAGAGGGGACGAAGAGGAAGAAAAAACCCGCTTTCGAAATCGGAAAGGGAAAAACCTTCAAAAAAGCCGCAACAAAAAAAACTCTCCTCCGCTCTCAGCCTCCAAGGTCACCGACGGTATGCTCCTCGCCTCCGCCAGGGCCGTCGCCGCGGCCGTCCCCGACGAAAAAGTCGCCGCGGGCGAGCTTTACCCGCCCGTCCGCGACCTCAGGGCAGTCTCGCTGCGCGTCGCTGCCGCCGTCGCCGCGGCCGCGCGCGACGAGGGCGTCGCGAGGGCCGAGGGTTTGCCAAACGCGACGGGCGACGCGGAATTCGACGAGAGGGCGATGAGGGACTACATCGCTGCGAGGATGTGGTGGCCGACGGGCGGGGCGCCGGAGGGGTGGCCTGGGCTTTGAAGAGGGTTTTTGTGTTGAGAGAGAGAGAGAGAGGGGGGGGGTGGGGGAGGGAGGGAGAGCGGGGGGAGAAGAGGAAGGGTTTTGAGTTGGCCTCGAGAGAGCAAGAAAAATCTTTTCTCGGAACCATCAAGAGAGAGCAAGAGAGAGCAAGAGACACTCGGTAAGAAAAAGAGAGAAAAAAATCTTTGTCGAGAGCAACACTTCTCGAGAAAGAAGAGTACCGGGAGGAGAACCCGCGAGCGCTCTCCCTCTTTTTCCCATTTCAAGAGAAAACCCGCGACGACGCGAGCTCCCTCTCCGGTTCGCAGAGCGGGCGGAAGAACGAGACATGGTCGGAGGCTTTCTCACGCGATTCGCAGCGGTCGCTGCGGCGAATCCTCGCGCCGCATCGTCGTCTATCTCTCGCGTCGCTAGCGCCGCCGCTGCCGCCGCTCCGAGCGAGCCGCCGCTTCCAGGCCGTGCGGTCATCCAGATAGAGTATTGCGAGAGTTGCGGCTTTGATCCCTGGCTCGAGCGGTTTCGTTCCGTCGTCGCGGAAATGTCGACGTCGTCCTCGTCGGCGTCGGCGTCCTCGTCGGCGTCGGCGTCGCCTCTTTCTTCTTCGTCGTCTTCTCCCTCTGCTCCAAACCCGACCACCTCCTCCATCACGGTCGTCTCCAAAAAGGTCCGCGCCGTGGGAGCCTTCGAGATCTCCCTGCTGCGCAGCAGCAGCAGCAGCAAGGGCGGCTCCTCGTCGTCGGCGTCCTCCTCCTCCTCCTCCTCGTCTTCTCCTTCCTTCGCCTCGTCTGAGCTCTTCTTCGCCTCCTCCTCCGAGCCTCTATGGAGCAAGCTCTCGACCGGTCAGCCTTCGAGCGTCGAGGGGGTCGCCGCGGTCGCGCGTCTGGCCGTGCAGGAGGCCGCGAGAGCAGCTGCGCGCGAAGAAGAGCGGGAGGGGGCAGAGGCCGCCAAGGGAAGGGGGGGGGGGCGAGCGTCGGCGGCGTGAAGAGGAAAAGGGCGATCTTCTCCGATTCCGATTTTGTCTCCCTCGTGCTCCTCAAAACACGCTCCCAGGGCTCTGTAAATCACGCACACATACAAAAAAAACAAAAAAAAACGCACTTATAAAAAATTAGAATTGAGTATACTTTGTTTGCGTCACAGGATTTTTTCTCCAGCAAGAGAGGAACGAAAGGAGGAGCGGAGGGAAAGAAGAGCAGTTCTCTCAGCGCTCGCCTCCTTCCCGTTTCTTCTCTTCCGTGCGCGGATGTATGGCACAGAGGATCAATTAAGTGGCTGGTCTGGCACGAGATGAGCGGGTAACGAAACGGAAACGGAAAAGCACGCAAGACAAAGAAACAAAGCTCGATAGAAAATTGTTTTTTTTTCGCCACCGTTATTTTTTCCTCCCTCTCTTCCTCCCCTTCAGACCACCAAGAACGCCACAGACTGGTGGTGGTGCGGCGCTGCGCTCCTCGGATCCAGCTCGACGGCCACGGGGGACTGGGGAAGAGGCCCGCGGCCGGGGGGCGGAGGGTCCCCCCCGCCGCTCGGCCCTTCCCTCCCGGCGGACCCTCCTCCGCTCCCGGCGCCGCCCTCCCCGGGGCGCGCCGCCGCCGCCGCCGCCGCCTCGGGCTCCCTCCCCTCCGCCGCCGCCGCCTCCTCCCCCCCCTCCCGGGCCGGCAGCGGCCCCTTGGCCCCGATCACCCGCAAGTGCAGCCCCGTCGAGGCGACCCACTCCCACAGAGCTCTGGCCTCGTGGTCCCTGTAGGCCGGGTAGTTGACGAGGTCGTCGAAGACCAGGACGGCGCCCGGGCGGAGCAGCGGCGAGAGCAGCGAGAGCGCGTCGCGGGCACCGGCGTAGAGGTCGCAGTCGACGTGGAGGTACGAGACGTGGAGCGACGAGAGGGCTCCGGCGCCGAAGCCTCCTCCGGCGGCTCCGACGCCCGAGGGGTTGACGTGGGTGTCGAGGTCGGAGGGCGGCGGCGGAGGAGGAGGAGAAGAAGAAGAAGGAGAAGAAGAGGAGGTCAAGCCCTTGCTGTCGGCGCTGCCGGTCTCTTCGCCGCCGCCGCCTCTCCTCCTCCTCCTCGAAGCCCCTTTTTCTTTCGCCTCCCTCTCCCCCCTCTCCTTCTCCCCCCTCGTCGACCTCGGATCCCCTTCGAGAGAAGAAGCAGAAGAAGGGGAGGACGGATAGTGCCTCGCGAGGCCCCTGACCTCCGCGAGGAACTGCGGCAGAGTGTCGGCGAAGAGGCCCTTGACCAGCCTCGCGTTGCCGGGCACCGGCGGCAGCCTCCCCTCGAGGTCGAAGCTCCCCTTCTTCCAGCTGTCCCCGCCGGCGCCCTGGTCCCACGTCTCCGGCAGCCCCTCGAACGTGTCGAAGCCGAAGACGGGAGGAGAAGGAGAAGAGCCGCCGCAGTGCTTCGACCGCCAGTCTGCGGCGAGCCTGAGCGTCGTGCCGTCGAAGACGCCAAACTCGAGCCAGAGGCCGCGGCAGTCGAGGGCGAACGAAGCCTCGTCGAATAGGAATTCGATCGGTCTCTTGGAGATCATCTTGGCGTCCGCGGCGCGCTTGAGGTCCTGGAGGAACTCCGGGAAGGTGCCCCGGCCGGCGCGGGGGATGATCTCGCCGTTCTGGGTGTTTTTTTTTATCCAGGAGGTCGAGATTTTTTTTTTGGTGGGGGGTTAAGGGAAGAGAAAACTTTAAGCGCGAGCGTGAAGACGCCGTTCTAAAGCATTCAATCTCGATCTGAATGCTGCTGCAAATGAACCAGCTCGCTGCTCTTTACTCACCGGCGCCTGGCCGTGGAAGCTGGTGAAGAGGCGAGGGGCCAGCGGCGGGAGCGAGGAAGAGGAGGAGGAAGCGATCGACGATGGCGATCGGTCGGCGTTGACGCCCACTCTGGCTCTCCGGGCGCTGACTCCGGAGAGGAGCAGCGGCGAAGCAGCCAGCAACAGCAGTGCTTTGAGCAAGAGAGGCTTGCGCGTCATCAGGAACGGAAAAATGATCGAAATGCCGAGGGTAAGAAGGGGGTGAACCGCGAGGAAGAGCCCTCTTCTTTTTTGACCGTACAGTCTCGAGCGAAGAGAAAAGTGCCGAGAGAGTTGAGGAGGCGCGGGGAGGAGAAAACCGTTTTTCTGCACTGGGTTCTTTTCGTTTTTTTTTTCAACTACAGTTTTGTTTGATTCTCAGTGTTTTCGAGGGGCAGAGCTATAGGCAAAGCAAGGGAAGAAACGCTGCGGGGGTGGGAATAAGAGACTGCCGTGTCGCGCGTCGCGGGAGAGGAGGGGACGGGG
>Ga0315274_10007445_pt1 | contig 15848 bp, 10 predicted proteins | sample YL17G02_20_MG_FD_203700 | JGI IMG/M metagenome (GOLD analysis project Ga0315274, IMG submission 203700) | Sediment microbial communities from Yellowstone Lake, YNP, Wyoming, USA - YL17G02_20 | ecosystem: Environmental > Aquatic > Freshwater > Lake > Sediment | place: USA: Wyoming | collected... | reverse complement strand
TCTTCTTCTTCTTCTTCTTCTTCTTCCTTTGAACTCCTTCCTCCTCGACAATATGAACAGGCGTCTACGACCCGCGCCGCCTCTTCGGCGTCACCACCCTCGACGTCGTCCGCGCCCGCACCTTCTACGCCGGGGCCACTGGAGAGGACGTCGCTGGCGTCGAGGTCCCCGTCGTCGGCGGCCACGCCGGCGTCACGATCCTGCCGCTGTTCTCGCAGGCGACTCCCATCAAGGACCTGGGCGCAAAGCTCGAGGCGCTGACGGCGCGCACGCAGGATGGCGGGACCGAGGTGGTGACGGCCAAGGCCGGGAAGGGGTCGGCGACGCTGGTGAGTCGGAGTTGATTTTTTTGGGTGATTTTTTTCGAGGAAAAAACCTCTTCCACGCTTCACATAATCTCACCTCTCTTTTTTCCTCCTTCTCCTTCGCCTCAAATTCCGCAACCGCCACCACCACCAATCTCAGTCCATGGCCTACGCCGGCGCCCTCTTCGCCGACGCCTGCCTGCGCGGCCTCAACGGCGAGCCGAACGTCGTCGAGTGCACCTACGTCGAGTCCGCGATCACGCCCGCCCGCTTCTTCGCGTCCAAGGTCCGCCTCGGGCCCTCGGGCGTGGACGAGATCCTGGGTCTCGGAAAGATGACCGACTTCGAGAAGGCCGGGCTCGAGAAGCTGCTGCCTGAGCTGCTGGAGTCGATCGAGAAGGGGGAGAAGTTTGTGACGGAGTCTTCGTAGAAACTGGAAGAGGAGGTTGGAACTTTTCTTTCTTTGTTCCGTGTCTTTCGAGAGAGGGAGGGGGAGAGAGGGTAGAGAGAGAGGCCAATGAAATAAACAAAGTGAGTGTTGTTTCTACTTTCGTTTTTTGTTAGGATCATAGCACACGAGAGAGAAATAGATTCACGAATAGAGAAAGAGAGGCGTACGCGTAGAGAGCCGGCGGCTACGACGAACTAAGGAGAGGAAGAGAGAGAAAAGAGTGGGGAGAGAACTCTGCTTCTCACTTTTCGCTGAAGTTTTCGGAAGCGATTGCTTCTCTCCGATTCCCGCCTCTCTTCTCATTCTCCCCTCCGTCCCAGTGCGCATCGATGGCGCAGGCGCATCCCGATGACGCGCAGCGCATGCCCGCAGCCCGGGAGCAGCTGAAGATGCTCCTGGAGATCGTGGAGGGCGGCAGCGCGAGCCCGCGATTGGCAGCTGCATTTCGGGCGACAAAGGCTTCGACGACAACGACGACGACAAACGCGACACCTTCCTCTTCCCCTTCTTCCTCCGCCGCCACCGAGGCTCTCCGCGCCCTCCGCACCTTGCCCATCTCCGGCTACGATCCTGCCTACGCCGCAGCCTGCTCTCGGATCATCGATGCGCTCCGGAGCGGCAAAGAGGAAGAGAGCTCGACGGAGGTGCAAGAGGCCCTCTCCGAGCTCTTCGACGCGGGAGCCAAGGTCGAGATTTGCGGGTTTGCCGTGACGTCGGGCACGAGCGGCGCGGCCCGCAAGCTCTTCCCGCAGGTGCGCGAGGCCATGCGCCGAAGGAACGAATTTTTCCTGCTGAGGGAGCCGCTGATGGCCCCCAGGGATTGCAGGCTGACCCTTTTTGTTCCCGCGCGGCCGGAAATCCTCAACTCCCCCGACGGCGGCTGCGGCAGGGACAACGCCTCCGGGGACAGAGTGCTCGGCCCGGCGACGGCAGTCATCTTCCACTCTTGGATGGGCCAGCTGACGAAACTCCTGAGAGCAGAGGGAACGGATCCCGCGATCGACTTTGACCCCGTCCGCCACGAGCAACAGAGCTACCCGCTGGCCCTGGTGACGGCCGAAAACCTCAGCGTCGAGCAGCGGCTCTACCTCATCTGGCTCTGCACGCTGGCAAAGGGAGGCGACCGCATCGCGCTGGTCGTGGACACGTTTGGCGGGTCCGTGCTGAGCGCCGTGCGGGTGCTGAGGACGCGCGGCAAGGAGATCGCCGCCGACCTCCGCGCCGGGAGGCTCGTCAACGACTCCCTCTTCGCCTCTCCTTCCTTTTCTTCGTCTTCTCCTCCTTCTGCGACCTCTTCTTCCGCTCCTCCTGCTCTGGCGCCAGAGGTGCGCCGCGCGGTCGACCTCTACGTCGGAGGAGAAGGAGGAGGCGAGCCCAGGCTGGAGGCAGCGGAGCAGCTCGAGGAGGCGCTGCTTCTCGAGAGGGAGGAGGGAGAGGCGGCGGCAGCGGGCGAGAAGAAGAAGGAAGCCGCCGCGGCGGGTCTGCTGGCCCGCCTGCTGCCCAACCTCGAAGTCGTCTCTGCGATCTTCACCGGCTCGATGGCCAAGTACCTGGCCCCGATGCGCGCCCTGGTGTGCCCCTTGGACGCGGCCGTCGTCACGGAGTTTTTCGGAGGGAGCGAGGGGACGTACGGGATCAATGAGGCGCTGCTGCTGCACTGGCGGTGCCTCGGCGGCCAGGGCGGAAGCGAAAAAAGCAAAAGCAAGCCGTTCCCGCCGCTGCCGGAGCCGCAGCGGTTTGTGGCTCTGACCGGCGCCGACGTCTTCATGGAGTTTCTCCCGATCGACAGCAGCAGCGCTTCTTCTTCTTCTTCTTCTTCTCTTTCGGGCGGCGGGGGCGGAAGGGGAATGCTCGACGGGAAGGAGGTCGAAAGCAACGGCGGCCGGAAAGAGGAGAAAACCACCGCGCTCTCGGTCGCCGACGGGCCCGTGCCGCCGGGAAGGTACGAGCTCGTCGTCACCTCCTTCTCGGGCCTCGCGCGCTACCGCGTCGGGGACGTCGTCAGGGTCGTCGGAGCTTTCGAGCCGCCGCTGCCGGAGAGCTCGGAGGGAGGAGACGGCGAGGGCGAGGGCGAGGGCGAGGGCGGCAAGAGCGCGACCGAGCGGGAGCGCCGGCGCGCCGGCGCGGCAAAAGTCGAGCTGTTCCGCGGCGCGCCCGTGTTCGAGTTCGTCGGCCGCGCCGGCTCGGCCCTCAACCTCGTCTGGGAGAAGTTCGACGAGGGGGCCATCCTCGCTGCGGTCGCGGAGACTGCTGCGGCGATCTCAAGCTCCGGCGGCGGCGGCGGAGGAGGAGGAGGAGCGGTGGCTCCGTGGAGGGACTTTGCCGCCCGAGAGGACCTCTCGCCGGCCGGGGGCGGCGCGCCGAGCTACGTTTTCTACGTCGAAAGCAGCGACTCCGACGAGCAAGGCGCCGGCGCCTCCTGCCCTTCCTTGCAGTCCTGGGCGAACGCCCTCGAGGCCTCCCTGCGGTCGCACAACGCCGTCTACGAGATGCTCGTCGTCAAAAGACAGATCTCGCCCGTCAAAGTCTGCCTGGTCTCGCGGGGCGCATTCGACTCGCTGCGAGACGCGGCGGTGGCCTCGGGGACGGCGCACGCCCAGTACAAGACGCCGGTGGTCGTAGAGGCGGACCCGAGGGGGGGCGGGAGGACGGGCCTGCTGGAGGCGCGGGTGGCTGGGACGGCGCAGGCTTCGGTGTAGGGAGAAAGAAGAGGAGAGAGGTTGAGGAAAAAAAAAACTTTCTGAAATTACAAAAAAAAAGCACCTCTCTGTCTCTCCCTCTCTCTCTCTTCCCAATCACGCCGCCTTCTCCTTCCCCTGCCCCCTGCCCTTCCCCTTGGTCGAAATCAGTGCCACAGCGGCCAGGGTCACCCCCGCCCCGACCAGCTGCAGCGGCGTCAGCGTCTCCCCCAGGAGGAGGTAGCCCGTCGCGACCGCAAACCCGGGCGTCAGGAAGGTCAGACTCGACAGCCTCGTCAGGTTGCCCTCGGACGCGTTGTAGAAGAACACGCCGTACGAGGCCGCGGATCCCAGCAGCGACACGTAGGCGAGCAGGGCCAGGTCGGAGGGGGTGATCCCTGCCAGCTTCGACGAGAGCAACCGCCCCTCGTCGCCGGCGAGCGCGAGGCCCAGGAGCGGGACCCCGCCCAAGAGCATGTGGAACCCTGTCGCCATCACCGGGTCCGCCCGCTTCGAGACCCAGGGCACGAGCAGGGTGCCGGCGGCCATGGACTGGGCGGCGAGGAGCATCCAGAACTCTCCAGAGTCCCAGACGGAGGACGGGGGAAGAGCCGGCGAGTTTGCTGCTGCTGCTGCCGCCGCTGCCGCCGCTGCCGCCGCTGTCGCCGCTGTCGTCGTCGCTGCCGCCGCCGCCGCCTCGACGACTCCTTGGCCTCCTTCGCCTCCTCCTCCTCCTCCCGCGCCGAGCAGCAGCGGCCCCAGCGCGGGCAGCGACTCCGCGAGCTTCTCCGGGGGTACCTCCAGCAGGCAGAGGCCCGCCACGCCGACCGCGAGCCCCAGGACTCCCAGCAGCGAGAGCGACTCCCCGTAGAAGAACGCCGACAGCGCCGCCACTGTCAGGGGCTGCGAATCGATTATGACGCTCCCCAGCCCGGCGCTCGTCCTCCGAAGCCCCTCGGCGAGAAAGCCCTGGAACATGGCCCCGTCGACGAGCGCGAAGACGGCGATGGGACCCCAGGCGGCGAGCCCGCCGGAGGGGAAGGGGCGTTTTTTGGAGGCGGCCCAGGCGACGAGGACGGCTCCCGCCGGCAGAAGCCTCACGGAGGCTACGAACAGCGGCGTGGTATGCGGCTCGAGGAGCTTCATCGCGGACATTGACGACCCCCAGAAAAAGAACGGGGAGATGAGGAGGAGCGTGGAGAGGAGGGAGTCGAGAGGGGATGGAGTTGGAGCCGGAGAGGAGGAGGAAGTCGAGGTCGGAGGGTCTTCGTTTTCATCTCCTCCTCCTTCGACGACGAGGCAGGTGGCTTCGACGCCCGTGCCCAGGCACTCGACGCTGCTGCTGCTGCTGCTGCTGCTGCTGCTGCTGCTGCTGCTGCTGCTGCTGTTGTTGTTCTTGCCGCTCGCCGATGGCTGCTGCCCGGGCGCTTCCGCGACGCCGCCTCCCCCTCCTCCTCCCCCTCCACTGCTGGAGCTCTGCTCGCGGTCGGCGCCGCCTTCGTCGCCGAGGGCGGCCGCGGCGGTGCCGTTTTCTTTTCGTCGCTGCCGTCGCCTGCTCATCTTGTTCCGTGGACGCGCAGAATCGGCAAGCGCTTCCCAACCAGAGAACGATGCTCCCGCAGCGATGGCAATCGGAGCAGTTCGGCGAGGAGGCGAGAGTGCGGGCGACGCGAAAGATTGAACGGCCGGCATCGAGACCGTCGTGATCGATGGTCGAGGAAGGCGACGGCCGCCGAGGGCGTTGCTGCTGCTGCTGCTGCTGCTCGCCGCCGCCGCCGAAGGTGATGCTCTCATCGCGGATGATTCGAAGAGTGCGCTCTTGATACCAGCAGTGACGGACTCGCTGCGAGATGCGACCTCGGCTTTGGGCGAGAGAGCGAAAAGAAAGAGTGAAGAAAAAAAGAAGAAAAAACTTTCTTCTCTCACAACGACTCTGCTCTCGAGAGCAATGGCCTCGTCCAATCCGCCTCCCTCTCCGGAGGCGGGCGCGAGGGGCGCTGTCGCCGCGGATGATGTCGAGACAGTTGACGACGCCTCTGCCGTCGCCCCCGTCAGCGACACGACTGCCTCGAATGGCGCCCACGAGCCGAGAGAACAAGAAGCATTGCCGCCTCTGACGACGACGGCACCTCCTCCGCCGCCTCCTCAGCCTCGACCGCCTCAGCCGCTCCCTCCCTCCTCTCGCCCGCTCCTCCCGCCCTCGACATACGGCACCGTCTTCACCAACGCAAAATCAGGCATGGATGCCGTCGACTTTGACCGCGTCAAGAAGGTAGTGTACGAGGCCTCGGTCAACTCGGCGCACGGCGCGCACCAAGCAAAGAGGGACGCGCAGCTCTCGGCCCGCGTCGAGGCCCTGCGAGAGAAAGCCCTTCACCTGAGGAGGCTCGAGCCGGGCGCGGTCGCGGCGGCGGAGCGCTCGGCCGATGCCCTGGCTTCGAGGCTCATGCACGCCAGGGACAGGGGCAGGGCGTGGGTCTGCCTCGACATGGACGCGTTCTTCTTCTCTGTCGAGGCGCGCGACGACCCCGAGAGGCTCCTTTGCGCCAACCCTCCGAGGCCGTTTGCCGTGGGGTCGACGTCGATGATCGCGACGGCAAACGGAGAGGCGAGGAAGTTCGGCGTGCGTTCGGCGATGCCAGGGTACATCGCGCTTCGGTAAGAAGCGGGGTTTCAGGAGGAAAGAGAGAGAGAGAGAGAGAGGAAAAGAGACAATGAGAAATGAGAAACGACGGACGCCCAACTCTTGACACGCTTTCAAAAACTCACCCCCCTTCCAAAACAAAAAAAAATCAACAGCCTCTGCCCGCACCTCCAGTTCATCGCCCCACACTTCGACAAGTACGTCGCCGCCTCCAGGCAGGTTATGGCCTGCCTCGCGCGGTTCGACCCGCGGTTCGAGGCCGCGGGGCTCGACGAGGCCTTTGTCGACGTCACCGAGTTTGTCACCGAGAGGCAGAAGGAGAACGAGGGCTTCTCGGCCCTCGATGCCGCTAACGAGATCCGCGCCGCGGTCCGCGCTGCCACCTCGCTGCCTTGCTCCGCCGGCCTGGCCCCGAACCGGATGCTGGCCAAGATAGCCTCGGACCTCGCGAAGCCCGACGGCGCCTTCGAGGTTCCTTCCTCCCCTCCCTCTGCCCTCGCGGCGTGGGTGTCGGCGACAAGCGTTCGGAAGGTCCCCGGCGTTGGCCGCGTCACGGAGCGCATCCTTGACGGCGCCCTTGGGGTCAAGACCTGCGCGCAGCTCTATGAGAACCGCGGGCTCGTTTTCTGCCTTTTCGGGCCGGCCACCGCCGAGTTCCTGCTGGCCGCGAGTCTGGGCGCGGGCTCCGACGAGCACTCGATCGCGGACGGCGAGAGTGAGTTTCAGCAACGCAAGGGCCTGAGCGCCGAGAGGACCTTCTCCCCCACCTATGACCTTCATTTCATCGACGCCAAGCTCTCCGAGATCGCGGAGCGGGTGGCGGAGGGGGTCAAGGCGGAAGGGCTCAGGCCCAAGACCCTAACGCTCAAGGTCAAACTGGCGACGTTTGAGGTGGTCACGCGCGCCGTGAGCGCCGGCGGAGGAGGTGGAAGCAGCAACAGCGACCCCGCCGTCTCTTCCCTGTGCGCTGGGCTTTCGAGCTTCTCCGACGCTGGGAGGATCGCCGCCGTCGCTGCGGCCTTGTTCCGCGCAGAGTGCTTCCACTTCTCCTCTCTGTCTCCTTCTACCGCCGCTACTGCTGCTGCCTCTCCAGCGAAAGAGAAAGAGAAAGAGAAAGAGAAAGAGAAAGAGAAAGAGAAAGAGAAAGGGAAAGAGAAAGAGAAAATCAAGAGAAGCAGCGACCACCCTCCCCCTCCTCCCCCTCCCCCTCCTGTCCGCCTCCTCGGCATCCGCCTCTCGAACTGGGAGAACGCGGTCGCCCCTGTCGAGCGCGGCCAAAGGAGGCTCGACGACGTTCTGGCTGCGGCGGCCAGTCTGGCGCTGCGCAGCAAGGAAGCGGGAGGCGGCGGCGGCGGCACCGAGGCCGCGGCCGAGGCTGCTCCTCTCGCGTCGTCCGATGCCGCCGCCGCCGCGACGGAAAACAAGACCTCCTCCTCTCCGGCGACGTGGACCTGCTCCCTCTGCACCTACGCAGAGACGCGCAACTTCTCCCTCCGCTGCGACGTCTGCGGCACGCCGCGCGGCGCGACGGGCTGTGGAAGCCTGCTGGCGGAGGGGGCGGTCGCGGAGGAGAGGGCCGTCGCTCTCGCGGGGGGTCGCTCCTCGTCGTCGTCCAATGATCGCCAGGCGAGAGCCAACAAAAAACGCCCGCTGGCCTCTGCCGCCCTCGACGCGTTCTTCGTCAGGAAGAAAACGAATTAGAAAAAAGACTCCGCCTTTGTATCAACGAGCACTTGCCTTGTAACTCAACTGTATAAATGAAATGCCAAAAACTCATCATAGAAATTTACACTTTTTTCTTCTTTCAAGGTATTTTTTTTTCTTCTACCCTCCCCCTTTTAAAAAAACCACAAAAAAGGCAAAAGCGTGCTGAATCAACTCTACTCGCCGCCGCCTGTGCCCGCAGAAGCAGCCGCCTTCTCCCTCTTGGTCTTGATGTCTTTCACAGCGGCCTTGATAGCGTCCTCGGCCAGCATCGAGCAGTGCAGCTTCACGGGCGGAAGGCTGAGGTGCCTCGCGATGTCACTGTTCTTGATGCCCGTGGCGTCGTCGAGCGACCTCCCCTTGACCCACTCGGTCGCGACGGACGAGCTCGCGATCGCGGACCCGCACCCGAAGGTCTTGAAGCACGCGTCGGTGATCTCGCCCGACGAGGGGTCGACGCGGATCTGCAGCTTCATGACGTCGCCGCAGGCCGGCGCGCCGACGAGGCCAGTGCCGACGTCGGGGTCGAGCTTGTCGAAGGCGCCGACGTTGCGAGGGCGCTCGTAGTGGTCAACGACCTGGTTTTCGTTGTTGTGGTTGTTGTTGGGGTTTGCCATTTTTTTTAGGGCTCGTGAGGTTTCGGAACAGGTGTGTGTGGGGTGTGTGTGGGGGGGGGGGTAGGGGGTGGAGGGGGTCCGGCGAGAGAGAGAGAAAATCAAAGCAAGCCGTTGAGAGATAGAAGAGCGTCGTGTCGGCGCTCGTCGAATCGCGCCTGTCTCTCTCCGACCGAGCACTCTCGTGTCGCGTTCGTCGCTCTGAGCGCGTAGACGAGAAGGCGTAGTCTGCTCCCGTCGAGGCGAAAGCGGAAGAGAGCGCGGGTAGGCTCGTGGATGCAGGAGAGCCTGAAAGCACAAAAAAAAAAAGAACCTCGAACAAATGCCAAGTCCTTCGCTCGCTCTAGCGAACTCTCTTCTTACGTTCTTGTGGTATCGCCTGAATCCAGACAAAGCGGCGGCGGCAGCAGAGGCGCACGCCGAGGAAGAAGATAAAGAAGATGCGCTGGCGGTCAGCGAAGACGCGCTGCGGAGCGCGAGGAGCAAAGACTGCGACCTCATGGTGACAGCGATGCTTTTTCTTTTTTGGTTTTGTGATTTTCTTCTCTTTTCTTTTTCTTCACTTCCTCTTTTTTTCTTCGGTCCTCCCTCTTTCCTCTCTCCCCGACACATGCTCCGCCGCCCGCTCACGCGCGTCGAAATTTCGTCAGACGACAAGGAGCTGGTGAGAATAGAGAGAGATATAGGGAGAGAGAGGGGACGAGAAAATATATATGACAAGTGCTTTTTGATTCCCCGATTCCCCGATCGAAAAGCACGCCATCGGTTGGTTGCTCAATAAAAAAAAAACTCGACCTCAACCTGCTCGAAAACTCCGAAAAACAAAAAATAGCTTGACACCATCCGACGCGAGCGCGCCGCGGCTAAGCAAGCCAAGAAGGAGCAGGAGCAGCAGCAGCAGCAGGCCCTGGCAAATAATCAGCAGCAACAGCAAGTAAGTGAAGGCAGAGGAAGGGGAAAAATGATTGAAGAGGAAGAGTATTGTCAACCTCTCTCTCGCGCGCTCACCTCGTCCTCCTTTTTCTCTCTCTCTCTCTTTCCACCACACCAATAGCCCGCCGCGCCAGCAGCTCCAGCGCCAGGAGTACTCACTACAGCGCAGCGCATCGGCCTCTTGTAAGAGGAAGCCGAATGCTCTTAGCGTCGCTCCTCTCCCGAAGCAGCCTCAGATTCGTCGTCATCTCGGCGACAACAACAGCTCGGGCCCTTCCTCCCTCTGCTTCCCGTCGCCTCCTCCGACGCAACAGCGGCACCGCTTCCGTTCCCATCCCTCTTTCTAGCCCCCCTCCTCGACCTTTCGTCAAGATCATGGGAGGTCAGGGAGGGAAGATTGGCTCCACCAACCCCTCCGCGGCCACGGGCATGGAGGTCGAGGTCAAGCTCCGCCTTCCCAGCAAGCAGGCCCATGACGCCGTCGCCGCTGCGCTCGGCCGCGCCAACAAGGGCGGGCCCCTCGCGACGCATCAGCAGGAAAACTTCTTCCTCGATGGCCCCGGCAAGGAGCTCTCGTCCAGGATGGCGGTGCTCCGCATCCGGTTCTACGACGTCGACAGGCGCGCCCTGGTCACGCTCAAGGGGAAGCAGAAGCTCGTCGACGGCATCGGGCGCGGCACCGAGGTTGAGTTTGATTTCCTGGACGCCAAGGCGGCGCGCAAGTTCGTTTCGCCAGCAGAGAGTTCCTCCAAGCCCTCCTCGGCCTTTCTCGACGAAGCCCCGCAGGACAACCCGGTGCTCAGGAGCCTCCGAGAGGACTACGAAGCAAAGGAGCTCGTCTGCATCGGCGGCTTTCGAAATGTCCGCAAGGAGTTTGCGTTCGAGGGCCATACCTTGGAGCTCGACGAGACGCGGTTCGACCACGGCACCGTCTACGAGATCGAGGTCGAGAGCGCCGACCCTGAACGCGTTAAAGAAAAGCTGGAGGCGTTCCTGAGAGAGAACGGGATCGAGTTCGAGTACTCTGCGACGACCAAGTTTGCAAACTTTATCAACAAGACGCTTCTGTAAATGATTCAACAGACGACTCGGAGAGAGAGAGTTTTTTTTTTCTCTTCAATTTTTTTTCTCTTCAGAGTTCAGTGTCACCTCCTCCTTTCTCTTTCCTTCTCTAGACTTTCCCACCGACGGAAGACCAGCTCCTAAAGACGTGCACCCTCGAGCAGATCGCGGCCACCCCTTCGCTGATCGGCTCGTCCCTCGATCTGCCGCCGCTGCTGCCGACGAGCAAGCCGTGGACCTGCAGCCCCAGGTCCTCCTTCGCCCGCGCCAGCCGGGCCCCGACGTCGGCGCTCGGCGGCGGCAGCTCGCCGTCGGTGACCACCAGCACGTCCGCGGCCGCCCACTCGGCCTCCTCGAGGCGCTCCAGCGCGGCCTCGAGCGGCGCGTCAGCGTCGGTGCCGCCGCCGAACGAGCAGCGCAGGAAAGACAGGAGGTCGCGGGCGCCGGCGGCCGAGGACGGGTCGAGCTCGAGCTGGCGCAGGTCGCCGGGCCCCCCGAACGCGAACAGCAGGCACCGCCTGCGCGCCCTCCGCGCAGACCGCGCCGCCTCCAGGGCCACCGCCTTCGCGACGCGCTCTCGGGCCCCGGCCATTGACCCCGAAGTGTCGAGGCAGAGGAGCAGGGGGCCGTCCTCGGCTGCCGGCCGGATCTCGAGCCGCCGCGTCGGGCGCGTCGCCGGGTCGTCGAGCCAGCCGGCGCGCTCGTAGCTCATCAGCGTGCGCTCCGCGCGCCGGGCCATGTGGAGGAGGCGCGCGGGCCTGGACCCCTCGACCAGGACGGAGACGGTGGCGGTGGCGGTGTCGCTGCTCTCGTCGTCGGCGGCGTCCTCTTCGTCGACGGAGGCCGACACCTCCACGCTCCTCGTGGTCACGCCCCTCCCCCGCGGCCACCCCGCGGCCACGAGGTGCGCCTCCGAGGGGAGCATCCGGCTGATGTCGCCCGACCTCGCAAGCCCCGCCGTCTCCTCCGGCTGCAAAGGAGATCTCAGCACTCCGGGGCCTCCCCTCCTGTCGGCGACCTGCGCAGGCGCCCTCCTGCGCGGGCCCCTCCCGGCGCTTCGCCCGAGCGACCGCACGAGGTCGCGCAGCTCCCTGCAGGTCGACAGCATCTTCGAAAGAGAAGCGACCTCCCTCCAACCCGCGTCCTGCCAAAGCCCCGAAGTGTTGTCGAAGCCGGACGGGTCTTCTGAGATCAGCGACTCGAGCGCCTCTGGGTCCAGGGCCGCCTCCGCGGCGCGCAGCGACTGCGCGGCATCCCTCCAGTCCTTGGAGAGCTTGTCGGCGAGCTCCTTGGCGATTTTAGAGGCGACCTCGTCCGAGGAGCTTTTTTTGCTCTCTTCGGACTTGAGCTTCTGCTGCTGCCTGCGCAGCATCTCCGCGAGCTGGTCGTCTGATAAAGCCTGCTCGAGCGAGGCCTGGAGGTCGAGGTCGCCTGATTCTGCACTGCTGCTGCTACTTTGGCGGCGCTGGCCGCGGCTGCTGCTCCCGTTTTCGTTTTCGTTTCCGTTTTCGCCGTCGTCGTCAAAAGACTCGGGGTCGCAGTCTTCGTCTCCGTCTCCCTCTTCCTCCCCGCCTTCGCCTCCTCCCCCGCTCCCGCCGCCTCTCCCCGACGAAGAGGAGTTGATTGACTCGGCGCTCTGATCTTCCTTCCCAAAGTCCTCGTCGAATCCCTGCTCTCCTCCGCCGTCGTCCTCCTTGGTCTCTTCCTCCTCTTCCCGGATCCTGTTGCCCTCCTCGTCGAGCAAGCCCGCCTCCGCCAGCGCCTTCTCATACTCGTTCACCAATCCGACGAGCTGCTTGAGCAGCGCATCCAACAGGGCCGGGTGCTTGGAGCAGAAGCGGGGCATCTCCAGGTCCCGGAGGGCGGAGACGAGGGCGGAGGCGAGCTCCGGGTCCGGCCAGGGGTGAGAAGAAGAAGAAGAAGAAGAAGAAGGAGAAGAAGGAGAAGAAGAAGGAGAAGGAGAAGAAGAAGTCGACGTCGCTGTCGCTGTCGCCGTCGCTCCGACGTCGGGGAGGACCCCCCTCGCCAGCCTCGCCCTCCAAGCCGACAGGGCCGTGGCACGAGCGGCGAGCGCTCGTGGTGTGCGGGTTCCTGGGAGGCCGGTCAAGAGCTCCATGGTGGCCCTGTCGAGGCGGAGCCTCCTCGCAAAGGACGGGTCGAAGACACTTGGAAGGGGTTTGGGTTTTTGATTGGAAAAGAGAATGAGCTTCAAACAAACTCTCTCTCATGAATTTCTCTGCTTGTTCCGTTTCAACTGCTCCAAACTCACTCTATGATTTTTTCTCTTGTCGATGCTGGGCTCGAAGGCACGTCATCTGGAGAAGCCGAAGAAACAGAAGCAGCGACGGAAGAGAGGAAAGCGAGTCGTTGCCTTTGTCGTCGGCTAGATGGTGATGTTTTTTTCGATGCGTTGAAGGTTTTTTTCGCGTCGCCACGGGAGCGGGGTCCTCGAATCGGCCAGCTCTGCAGCTTTCGAGGTGGCGGCGGCAGTGAGTAACACGCACGTGTGATTGGAATCAGCGAAGCAGCTGGTGGCATGATTCGAGAGGGAGAGAGAAAGGGCGACACGCACGGAGTCGCTCTTTCTCTTTGGAGAAAAAATGGGAGGAAAAAGCTCGCTCTCGACAAGTTTTTTTTTCACTCCGCATTCGAAAAACCTAGTTTCTTCTAAGCGCATTCAACCGTCCCTCGAACAGTTCGACGGAGTTGTTTGGTACCGTTCACATCTCCCGCTTGTGCTCACGGATAGCAGCGGACATCGACGATCCCTCACGCGACTCACAGAGAGCAAAGAAAGCCAACGCACTCCACCGCGAGCGACCGATTGAATCGGCCGAGTCCGACGCAGAAAAAAAAAACTCTCGCTCTCGGCGGCTCGACCTCCCTTCTTTTCTTCTTTCTTCATCAAAATATGCCTCTCTCCAAGCGCACCGACTTTGGCGACGCCAAGTACGCCGGCGTCGAGGTCGACGACCGGGCCTCCCACGACGTCCCCGGGGCCCTGTCTGCCGTGCTGGACGCAGGGTTCGACTTCGTGGTCGCCCCCTTGGCCCTCGAGCCGACGCGGAAGAGGAGCAGGTGCCCGCGCCTCGCCTCCTCCGACCCCGCTGCTGCCGCTGCCTCCTTTGGCCACGGCGACGGAGCCCCTCCCCCGCCCTGGGCCCCCTCCGACCTCCTGCTCCCTTCCTCGGCGTGGTCGTCGCAGGTCGTCGGGAAGCTCAGCACGTGGATCGACTGCGACGCCGACGCGGAGAGCAGCAGCGGCGAGGGCGGGAAGGGAAAGGACGGCGGGGCCGCCGCCCGGCGCTCGCTCGCGCTCGACTCCGAGGCGGCGCTGGCGCAGGAGCTCGCCTGGGCGGCGCACCTCTCGCTGCAGGCGGTCATCCTCAGCCCTCCTCCGCCCCCCTCGCCCTCGCCCTCGTCCTCTTCCCCTCAGAGGCCGAGGCCGAGGCTGGGCCCCTGCGGGGCCAGGGCCGTCTGCTCGGGGCTGCGCGGGCTCGGCACGCCGGCGGTGTGGCTCCGGCTTCCGCTCCGGTGGCGGGGCGAAGCGGGAGGCGGGGAGGGAGGGAGCGGAGGGGGCGGGGCCGAGGCCGAGGAGGAGGACCCGTGGCACTCGTGGGACGAGCTGCGCAGCCTCTGCGAGCACAGCGCGAGGCTGGGCGTGATGCTGGACCTCCCCGCGAGGATCGACCCTTCCGGGCCCACTCCCTCGGCCCCGGAAGAGAGCGTCGCGCACCCGGCGGTCGCCGCGCTGCGGCGGTGGGTCGGCGAGCCGCTCAAGGCCGTCTGCTTGCCCTCGCGCGCCTTCGTGCCTAACAGGCGCGGCTTCCCTTCGCTTCCCCGCGTCCACCAGGAGCTGCTGGCGGTGGCGTTCGCCGCTGGGGTGCAGGTCGTGATGAGCGGCGCCCCCGAGATCGTTCCCCCCTCTCCTCCGGCGAACGACGGAGAAAACGGCGACGGCGATAACTCCTCCGACCCGCTCTCCGCGGCCGCCTCGGCCGCCGCGGCCGCCCGCGAGTACCTCTCTCACGTCTTCCGCCGCCCCGGTCCCCCGGCTCTCCCGGGAGGCAGGCCGTCGACCATGACCGAGGACGACGACCGGCGGCTGCGCGAGGACCTCGCGGGCTACCGCGACTTCCTGCAGGCGCCGCTGCAGCCGCTGCAGGACAACCTGGAGTCCTCGACCTACGAGACCTTCGAGCGGGACTCTCCGAAGTACGTCGCGTACGGGGAGGCCGTGGCGGCCTGCCTCGCGGATAGGCTCGCGGAGCGTCCCGCGGCGGGGGACGACGGCGCCGCCGTCGTCATCATGGTCGTCGGCGCCGGCCGTGGCCCGCTCGTGCGCGCCTCGCTCGCCGCGGCCGACTCCGTGGGCGCCCGCGTCCGCGTGTATGCGGTTGAAAAAAACCCCAACGCCGTCATCACCCTGCAGGGGCTGCTGGAGACGGAGCCCGGGTGGAAGGGGAGGGTCTGCGTCGTCGCCAAGGACATGCGGCGGTGGAGGGCGCCCGAGGCGGCCGACGTCCTCGTGTCGGAGCTGCTGGGCAGCTTTGGCGACAACGAGCTCTCGCCCGAGTGTTTGGACGGCGCGCAGAGGTTTCTGAAAAGAGGGACGGGGGTCTCTATCCCGGCGAGCTACACGAGCTTCCTGGAGCCCGTGACCGCGGCCAAGCCCTGGAGCGACGCCCGGGGCAGCAGCGGTGGTGGCTGCGGCGGTGGCGGAGACGGCGGAGACGGCGGCGGCGGCGGCGGGGGCAAGAGCAGCGAAAACCCCGCCGCGGCAGTCCAGGCTCTGGAGACGCCCTACGTCGTCCACCTGCACCGTTTCACCTCGTGCTCCCGCGGCAGCACCAGGCCCGTGTTCACGTTTGAGCACCCGAGGAAGGGCGCCGGAGCCTGGAGGGGAGACAGAGGTGGAGAAGGAAAGAAAGGAGAAGAAGAAGAAGACTCCGATGACGACGACGGCGAAAACGACCCCAACGCGCGAAGGATCACCCTGCGCTTCGACCGACCGAACGAGCCCTCCGCGCTCGTCCACGGCCTGGCCGGGTACTTCGAGACCACGCTCTACGCGTCGGCGAGGACGGGAAAGCGCGTCGAGCTCTCGACGCATCCCGCGACGCACACCCCGGGGATGGCCTCCTGGTTCCCCATCCTGTTTCCTTTCGTCTCGCCGCTCCGCGCCCCCGCGGGCCAGGGGGTCGAGGTCTCGATGTGGAGGCGCCGGAAGGGGGCCAAGGTGTGGTACGAGTGGTGCGCCAAGAGCGGCGGAAACGCGACGCACGTTCACAACCCCGGAGGGAGGAGCTACTGCGTCGGGCTTTGAAGAAGAGTAAAAAAAAAGTTCAAAAAAACAGTCGGATTTCTCTGACCTTGTCGGAACGGGTTGCGATTTTTGGTTCGTCTCTTTCTAGATTTACAAAGGATAATACAAGCGACAGGGAGAGAGAGACAAAG
>Ga0315274_10007444_pt1 | contig 15849 bp, 12 predicted proteins | sample YL17G02_20_MG_FD_203700 | JGI IMG/M metagenome (GOLD analysis project Ga0315274, IMG submission 203700) | Sediment microbial communities from Yellowstone Lake, YNP, Wyoming, USA - YL17G02_20 | ecosystem: Environmental > Aquatic > Freshwater > Lake > Sediment | place: USA: Wyoming | collected... | reverse complement strand
CGCTCCTACCTCTCCACCGCACGCAAACACGCCCTCAATCCCCTCCACGTCCTCTCCCTCGCCCTCTCCGGCCAACCCTTCCTCCCCTCATCAATACCTTGACCATCCTCAGGTGAGTAGTTACATTCTTTGTCCGTACACCAAGAGCGGCTCATTGGGTAGCGAGGTACTCAACTACCAACATCGCTGAAACGACTCACTTCGAGGAAGACCGCGGACGTGAGATTGTCACCCAGATGATTGCCGACGGGATGCGTGTTGAGAAAGATCTCAGCCGTACTTGAAGAGCGTGGCAACGCCCGGCGCGGATCTCCTGTGGCCCAGCAACGCGATCGGGATCAACCGCGCCCGCGTGGAAGAGGCGGCGCAACGCATTCTTGATCTGCGCAAGGAACTGGGCGACGGAAGATCTGGTTTTCTGCCCGACAGAAAGAAAGGTCAGACCGCATGTTTGGCGGACCTTTACGATCGTGAGGGCATGCCTCTCCCGCTCTACAAAGCCCACGCCGCCCTCGACCGGGCGGTGGACCGCTGCTATCGCTCGCAGCCCTTCACCAGCGAGCGCCAGCGGGTGGAATTCCTCTTCGCTCTTTACGAAAAACTCACGGCACCGCTCATCCCCGCCGCCGGCAAACAGAAGCGGACACAAAGACGGCGGGTATGACCCTCAGGGAATCTCGCGGTTATCCACATTTCTCCACAAAGAATGGCCAGGAACCACCGAGGAACGCCAATGAGCATGGCATCGGCTCGCGTGAAACCGTTCCGCCATCCCGCGGTCCCGGCGGAGGAGAGAAGTACTTTCGGCGACCCGGAATTGTCACTCGGCCGACAGCCGCGCCGAGAGTTTCCGCCAGCCATTCATCGTGCGCTCGAGGATGTTGCGCGCATCGCCTTTGATGCCGTAACCCTGAAAGCCGATGGGGCCGGCGTAGCCGAGCTCTTTCAATGTTTTCAGGAGCCCGAAGTTGTCGAATGTGCCGCGGTCGAGCGTCTGGATGAGCGTGTCCCAGTTCTGGCCGCCGCTGTCGGCGCCGTTGATCGTGACGAGGTAGAGGTGGGGCATGGCCTGGGTCAGGAGCGGCTTCAGGTTCTCTTCCTTGTCCACTTTGAGCCAGTGGCAAAGGTTGAACGTGACGCCGACGTTCTTGCGGTCCGCTTTCTTGACAAGGCGCAACGCATCCTCGACCCGCTCGACGTAGAATCCGGCATGGGGATAAAGCGCGACGCGCAGCCCCGCCTCGGCGGCCAGATCGGCTATTTCGCGAATGGTCGCCACAGCCTGCTCGTCGCGATCGGTGCTCGATGGCTTCGCGCCGGTGATGAAAAGCCAGACAAGCGTGTCGCGGCCCTTGAGCGACGGGATGACCTCTTTCAATCGCGGATCATACCTGGGCTTGGCAGGGTCCACATTCGCGCCGACATACACCGAGAACAACTTGACGCCCGCCTCGTCCGCCGCCTGGAGCATCGCAGGCATCTGCCCCATGTCGCAGCCAATCCCCGCGTAGCCCAACTCCTTGACTAGCGCGATCTGCGCCTTGGCCGGTAGCTGGCGGTTCGTCGCCGTGTCCATCGCAAAGAAGGGATTGGGCAATCCTTTTCTTCCCGCTTCTTCGCTCCCAGGTGCGGCGAGAAATCCCACAGGTGAACACAGGATAGCAATACTCAGCAAGATAGCCGCAAAGCCTTTCGTTCGATGCTGCATTTTTCCTCGCTCCTTCGTCTTGGAGGTTCTCGTACCGACCGTAGGCCCTGCCGTAACGGTCTCAGGGGTGCTTTGAATACAGCTCGTGGATTATTGAAAGGGTCTCCTTGAAAGTCTCTTTTGCTTCCTCCCTCGCTCTTGTCACTTCGTTCTGAGAGCGAGTTGCCGGGTGAATCGCCGGAAGGACACGCTTCACAAGACGATCGCACCGCTTCCTCAACTTGCGGTCCTGGACAATGTCAGTGAGATCGCTCAGGTTTGAGCTCATTTCGGCCCGAGGGGTTCTCGCATCACCGCGTTCCTCGATCTCCTTCCTGAGACGCAGGTCAACAACGCATATTTCAAGGATGGCCCGACACAGTGCGTTCATGGCGAGATACCGATAGAATGCGTAACATTCGCGTGCTTCTGCCACATAGTCTTTCAAGTTTGGTGGGATATCGGGGAACCCAACGACCAGAACGCCGGTCTCGTAGAGGTTGGTGATATAATCACGGGGGCCGAACCACGAATAGAACACGTCGAAAGCCAATTTCTTAATTTCCTCGTCCTCCAATTCGCCACGCAAGAAACCTCTGTATTCGGGGTCAATCGGAAAATACCTCGGGTCCTCAAACATCTTCTGAACGGGCAAGGGAACGCCCAGGCTCAGCTTCTGGATGATCTCGCGGGCATCAGCATCGGCAACAACGGGAACATTTTCTTCGAGAAGGATTGTCCTTACTCGTTTGACGGTCGCACAATATTCCTCCAGCAGCGAACCCCAGCCCTCCTGAGCGTCCTCGGCAGGGGTGGTGGCTTCGACTTGCCCTATCGATTGCACAAGGGATTCGAACATCTTCCGCTGGAGTTCCCGCAGTTTTAGTGCTTCCCTGGTTAGGTCGTTCATGATTCTGCCCTCCTGCCTCGGTGGAATGAAGCCGTGCCATCCTCTTGGGCCGTCAGAACGTCAACACCGCGCAACCGCAACCCGTAGGTAATGGGCCGCGGCACGTGAACGTCCATGTAAAGCGCGACGGCCATCAGACCACACCCTTGGCCCGGGCTTTTGCCAAGATTCTAGCCTCAAACGCCCGATGCTCCTCTTCCCGCTGTTGCATCCACTCTCCTAATCTCTCTTCCGACTGTTCGATTTCGCGGTCGAGATCCTCCTTATGGTCCCAATAGTAGGTAAGGGCCGCATGGATTTGGGCCAGCGAGAGATAGGGATGCCAGAGATGGAGCTCCTCGGGACTGACACCGTACGCGTTCTTCTCCTCCACCAATTCGATGACCTTCGTGGTTGTCCCTTCAATGATTGCCAGGCCCTCTTCGCTCAACACGACGTATGGATAGTCCGTCTTGGTAGTCATGGCCAGTTCACTCCTTTTGCGCGTTTGGTCCTCGCTGTCTCTGTGTCAACCAATGCTTCGCCGAATCGTAGGGGCAGGCGTGACGGGTGTCAAGGTCGAGATCGCCGCAGCAAGCCTCGCATCCTCGCTCCCAAGCGCCGGCTTCATCTGCCGCCCCGGATGGCGGCGGACCGGCGGCTTTTCAAGGTCGCATTTTGCAGCCTTGATCCCGGTTGCGAAATGCGTCATCGCGCTCCCAGCCGATCGCACCTTCTATTTGAGTTTTCGCCATCATCTGTGCTTCAACCGCACGGCGTTCCTCTTCCCGCTGCTGCATTCACTCCTTCAACTTCTCTTCCGGCCGTGGGGCAATAGCTGCGGGAGGCGTGCTCGACTTGCGCAAGCGTGGTGGCGGCCACAAGTTGCTGCTTGAGGCGCTTGGCGTCGCGGACGCCCTTGAGGTAGTGGACGGCGTGTTTGCGGAACTCGATGATGCCGCGGGGTTCGCCCCGATAGCGGGCCATGAGGCGGGCGTGGGCGACAAGCATGTCGAGGCGGTCGGAGAGGGTTGGCGGCGGGGGAAGGCTTTCGAGAGGGGAAAGGCGGTCGGTGGCCAGCCAGGCCAGAGCGTCGCGCAAAAGCCACGGGTTGCCCAGCGCGCCGCGGCCGATCATGACGGCGTCGCACCCGGTTTCGCGCTGCATCCGCCAGGCGTCTTCGCCGGTTCGGACATCGCCGTTGCCGATGACGGGGATGGCGACCGCCGCCTTGATTTCGGCGATGGGCTGCCAATCGGCGGCGCCCTTGAATTGCTGGCGGCCCGTGCGGCCATGGACGGTCAGGGCGTCGGCGCCCTCGGCCGCGACGATACGGGCGATTTCGACGGCCGGCGGGCCGCAGACGTCCCACCCCGCGCGCATCTTGACCGTGAGCGGAATCGTCACCGCGCGCCGCATAGCTGCAACCAGACGGGCAACGCGGTCGGGATAGCGCAGCAACGCCGCGCCGCCTTCGTTCTGGACGACGCGTCGGGCCGGACAGCCGAGGTTGAGGTCCACGGCCGACGCCCCGAGCGCCTCGACGCGGCGGGCGGCTTCGGCCAGAGGTTCGGCCCGCGCTCCGAACAATTGGACGGCGATGGGCGGCGGCTCGCCCGCAATGTCAACAAGGCGCGACGTCTTCACGTCGTCGCGTGCCAGACCTTCGGCGCTGACGATGGGAACGACCACGAGGGCGCAGCCCATGCGGCGGGCGATCTCGCGCCAGGCGCGGTCGCCATAGCCGCTCATGGGGGCGGGAATGACGGGCGCAAGGTCGCCCAGCCCTTTGATGTGTAAGAACGCCACGCGAAAAGCCTCCAGCGTAACCAGCCGCGCCTGATCGCGCCCTGAGAGTCCCATGCGCGGCCCACCGCATGCAAGAGGACAGATGGCCGCACAGGCGATCGCTGGTGCAGCGTGGCAGGTTGCTGACCTGCCCCCCCGGCTTGCCGCGCAGTTTTGGTTTGACAGCTCCTGTGTGGAGGCCTAGATAAACGTCCGTTTGGGCTGAAAGAAGTTCCGCGAGAAGTTTGGTCCGCGAGCGGCCCAAGGGGAGTCGGGCGGGAAACTGCATCTCGGGCGAAGTTGTGAGAGAATTCACAGGTCGCCCGTTCCGAAGAAGTGGAGAACGCCGAATGATTCGAGACCTGGGCATAGTGGGCGCCGGCACAACAGGCCGGGGCATCGTCCAGACGGCCGCCCAGTCGGGCATTAACGTGGTGTTCTGCGAGAAGACCGAGGAGAAGGTCGCCGAGGCGCTCGCCGAGATCACCGCCGCCCTTGACGGCGAGATCGAGCGATGGGGGCTGACCAAGACCGAGAAAACGGTCATCCTGTCGCGGATTCGCGGGACCGTGAAATATGAAGACCTTACGGCGGCCCCTCTGGTCATCGAGGCCGTTCACGACGATTTCCCCGTCAAGAGCAACGTTTTCCGAATCCTCGACAAAGCGCTTCCGCCCGAGACGATCCTGGTGACCAACACCTCGTCGCTTTCCATCACGCAGTTGGCGGCCGTGACGAGCCGGAGCGACCGCGTGGTGGGAATGCACTTTCTGTCGCCCGTGCCCAAGCGGCCGCTGGTCGAGGTGGTGCGCGGTCTGCACACGTCCGATGAGACCGTGCGGCGCGTGAAGGAATTCGCCTCGGAGATCAACAAGACCGCGATCGAGGTCTTCGAGTATCCGGGCTTTGTCACGACGCGCCTGATCCTGCCGTTGCTCAACGAGGCCATGCACGTGGTGATGGAGGGAGTCGCCAGCGCCTCGGACGTGGACACGGCCATGACGCTGGGCTACAGCTTCCCCACCGGACCGCTCGAGTTGGCCGACCGCGTTGGGTTGGACGAAGTGCTGCTGTGGATGGAGCACCTGTTCCATGAGTTGGGCGACCTGAAGTATCGGCCCTGTCCGTTGTTGCGCAAGATGGTCAGAGCCGGCCATTTGGGCGTGAAGACGGGGCGCGGCTTTTTTGTGTATGACGATCGCGACCGGCGGGTGAAAGGTGAAGCGTGAGTGTTGAGTTTTGAGTGATGAGTGTTGAGTGAAAACGATGAATGATGAACGATGAACGATGAACGAAAAAACAAAGGATACGGACGGTATGCTTCATTGCGCTGTTTTTATGACTGTTCTTTGGGACCGCTGTTTTTAATCCTGCGTTCGGCATTCATTGTTCATCATTCATCATTCCGCATTCATCATTCCGCATTTTCACTTCGAGGGGTTTGACTATGCTTGTTCTGGTGCTCAACTGTGGAAGCTCGTCGGTGAAGTTTCAGCTCATCCGCACCAGTCCCGAAGAAATCGAGGCGGGGACAGAGAAGAAACTCGCGCGCGGAAACATTGAGAAGATCGGCATGACCACCTCGACGGTCAATTTCCAGGCCGAGGGCCGTCCGCCGGTCAAAGAAACGCCCGTCATCCTCGAACACCGCCTGGCCATCGAGCGCGTCCTGACGCTGCTGACCGATCCCAACGTGGGGATCATCAAAGACCGCAGCGAGATCGGCGCGGTCGGCCACCGTGTCGTCCACGGCGGCGAGAAATTCTCGCGATCGCAAGTGATCGGCGACGAAGTCTATCGCCAGATCGTGGATTGCTGCGAGCTGGCGCCGTTGCACAATCCCCACAACGTGCGCGGTTACGAGAGTGCGCGCGAGCTGTTGCCCAATGTTCCCCACGTGGCCGTGTTCGACACCTCTTTCCACCAGACGATGCCCGAGCACGCCTATCTCTACGGCCTGCCGATGGTGGTGTATCGGCGCCACGGCATCCGGCGCTACGGGTTCCACGGCACGTCGCACCGTTATCTGACCTATCGCATGGAAAAACTGCTGGGGAAGCCGGCGAGCGAGTTCAACCTGATCACGTGCCACCTGGGCAACGGGTGCAGCATCACGGCGGTTGAGCGCGGCAAGTCCATTGACACCTCGATGGGCTTCACGCCGCTCGAAGGCCTCATCATGGGCACGCGCTCGGGCGACCTCGATCCGGCGGTCATCCTGCACATCATGGCCAAAGAGGAGTTGACGCTCCACGAGGCCAACACGTTGCTGAACAAGCACAGCGGCCTCATCGGCGTGTCGGGCGTGTCGAACGACATGCGCGAATTGGTCAAGGAAGCCAGCCGCGGCAACAAACCCGCGCAGACGGCGATCAACCTGTTCTGCTACCGGCTGAAGAAATACATTTCGGCGTACTACGGAGTTCTCGGCGGGGCCGATGCGGTGGCCTTCACCGGGGGGATAGGCGAAAACTCGACGCTCATTCGCGAACTGTCGTGCCAGGGTCTGGAATGCCTGGGAATCCAGATTGATCGTGAGCGGAACGAGAAACTCAACGGCGGCGAGGGAAAAATTTCGACCGACGATTCGCGCGTGGGCGTCTATATTGTCCCCACCGACGAAGAGATGGTCATCGCTCGCGACACCGTGGGCGCGGTGGCGGGAAGGCTGTGAGGGGCGGGAAGCGAGAGGTCAGAAGCGAGAGGTTAGAGGCAAGAGAAGAACAGAATCGGAAATGGAACACCGGCGATCTGGGGGAACCATCTTGCTCCGCGAGACATGATTCCCGCGCCCAAGTCAGACTACCTTCATATTCTCTTTTCATGAATTCATCCTTCATCCTTCAGCCTTCATCCTTCGTTTCTCATCCTTCATCCCTCGTTTTGGTTCTTGCGACGCGCAATGCGGACAAGGTGAGCGAGATCGCGGCTCTTCTCGCCGGACTCGACGTGCGCATTCGATCGCTGGCCGACTATCCGGACCTCGGCGAGATCGTCGAGGATGGCCGGACGTTTGCCGAGAATGCGGTCAAGAAAGCCGCGACGGTTGCGCTGGCGACGGGCGAGCTGGCGCTGGCCGACGACTCGGGCATCGAGGTTGAAGCGTTGGGGGGACGGCCGGGAGTTGTTTCGAGCCGCTATGCGCCCACGTCGCGCGAACGCAACGAGCGGCTGCTGGCCGAACTGGCTGGCGTCGAACCCGAACGGCGCGGTGCTCAATTCGTCTGCGTGGCGGCGTTGGCCGACCGGCAGGGACATGTCGTAGCGCGGACCGGCATCTGCGAGGGTCGAATCGCCTTTGCGCCGCTGGGCGAAGCCGGCTTCGGCTACGATCCGATCTTTCTGCTTCCCGGCCGCGGCCTGACGATGGCCCAGCTGACGCGCGAGGAAAAGAACGCCATCAGCCACCGGGGCCAGGCGTTTCGCGCGATTCGCGAGGTGGTCGAGCAGGTCATCACCGCGCACGGCGGACTGATTCCACTGCCATAGAAATCGGCGCAATCTTCCGAGCCTTCACTCCACAAACACGGCATTGCGGAAAAGAAGAATATCACCAGCTTCAAGTTTCTCAACGACCACGGACGGCCCCTTTTCGCCCTGAATGAGGCGCACTGCATTTCCGCCCGCCGACTGAACCGCCGAAGCGCTGCGCATGCCCTGCAAATCAATGCGCAAATCGGCCGCGGGCACAGGGACATCTCTGGGCGCGCGGCGACGGTCGGCGGTCTCGGCCATTTCGCCGCGATAGCGCCAGTTCATCAGGTAGAGCGCCGCGTCGGCGCCGCTGCGGACGAGCGCGGTCTCGACCAGAGGATCGGAGGCGATGGCCGGACGGCGCGCATCGGCGTCGAGCGCCGCGAACGTGACCAGGCGTCTGGCCGAAGGGTCGAAGTCGCGGGCCATGTCATAGTCGGCGCGGCGAACCTTCTCGCTATAGGCCAATCCGGCGAACGTTCCGACGACGAACACCTGGCCGGCGCCCACTTTGCGGCGGACCGCGGCGGGTTTGCCGTCGGCGAATGATCCGAGGTTCTCGGCTCCATCGGCGGAGAGAACTTCGCGGCCAACGGCGGCCGCCACGGCGCCGGCGAGCGATTTGCTCTTGAGCGTCATCGCCGCCGTATCCGGCGCGCGATAAGGCTGCTTGTTCTGTCCGACGAACGGCTCAATGCGCGTGGCCTTATATCCGGGATCGGCGCCCCACAGTTCGATGGCGCGGTTCTTCTGGCCGGTCAGTTCTTGTCCCGCGGCGGACAGTTGGTCGAACTCGTCGCGCGAAAGGCCCTCAATGTCGGTCCAAAGCGTGCCCCCCTGTTTCACCCATTCGAGGATGGCCTCGGCCGATTTTTGGCGCACGTGGCTGCCGATGAGATAGAGCGCCTTGCGGCCTTTCAGTCCGCTTTCTTCAATCATGGCCTCGCTGATCACATCCACGGGCACGTGCTCATGGGCCAGGGCGAGGAAGACCCATTTGGCGTCCTGAAAATGGTTGGTGCTGGCGATGCCTCGGCGGAGATTGTAGGACGTGCGCGGATAGACCAACGCGACGTCGGCCTGTTTGGGCACGGATTCGGCATTATAGGTAATGTCTTCGGCCTGCGCGACCATGCGGGCGGCGCGACCGACTTCGAGCATCAGCGGTTCCTGGGCGGGTCCGGTGAATTCGTCGCCCTTCATGTAGGGCGGGCCGTAGCAATACCAGCAGACGCTCTTGACGCCGCGGCTGAGGACGGCGAAGAGGCGCTGAGTCGGCGCGCCCCGGTGGGGTTTGACATAAACATGAACCGGCAGGTTGTGGCGCCGGCCGATGGTCTGGGTGATCGCCGCGAGATAGGACTCCCACTGCCAGACGCGGCCGTCGCGGTTTGAGGTTTCCCAGGTGATCGCCGTCGAGGGCGTCACGTCGTAGAACTCGAAGAAGTCGAGGCTGTGGCCGTCCCAGGTCGGCGTCGGCCCCATGAGCGGCGAGGCGTGGATGTTGGATTTGAGGAGTTCGCGCGAGGCCGGCTCGTAGAATTGCGCGGTCGAGAAGGTCAGGAAGCGGGTCGAGTAGCAGAAATTGACCGCGTCTTCGGGCCGCTCGAACACAGCGGCGGCGTCGGCGCTCAAGCCCTCTTTCCACGCGGCGAAGGGAATTACTTCGTCCCATGACTTCCTGCCCAAAGCCGACGGCTCAAGGCCAAGGCCCCTGACGTAGTCGCGGAAGTGTTGCGCGCAGACGGCGCAGGGCTTCATGTGGTCGGCTTTGGCCACGACGCCGATCTCATCTCCCCAGTGAATCCAGATCTCCTGGATGTCCTTGAGAGCAGCGGCGCGGTCGCGGGCGCTGGCGATCATGGCGAGCCGTTTTTCGTTGAGCTTTGGGTCGAAGGGACAGGCGATCTGATACCAGGGCGCCTGGGCGTGGCTGAACGTAACGAGATGGTTGAACTCGCCGCGCATCCCGCCTTTCTCGGCAAGCCGGACGTTCTGTTCGCCGATGAAGGCGTTGTATCCGAGATGGCGGAGAATGCCGAGCTCGGCGCGAAGGGCTTCGACACTGCTGTGGCGTCCCGAGACCGTCAGGATGTCGCGGTCCTTTGTGGTCTCATCCACGTAGCCGCCGAAGTTGGCCTCGAACGTGTACTTCTGCGGGAGCCTGGGGCTGTTCTTGAAATACTCGTCGAAGCGCCGGAGCCGCGCTTTGTTGAACTCGGTGATGGACTGGAAATTGGCAAGGAACTCGGGCGAATCGGTCGCCACGCCCTGCGTCAGAAGCCAGCGCGGAATGACAATCGTGCTGAATTGAAGGCGACCGGTTTCGGCAATGATCTTCAGGACTTTCCCGGCGGAGGCCAGCTGGCATTCGGCCTCGAAATCCCGGCAGCCGGGGAATTCGACGATCACGAAATCGGATGCGCCCCGGTCGGTGAAGAACTCTTTGCAGTTCGTCCAGGCTGTCCACTGGCCGAGTCGAACGTTGCCCAGATCGCCGGCGCGTTTCCAATAGAGCCCGCGCCGAAAGCCAACGTTGACCACGTCGGGCGCGGTCGCCGCCTTGACCAACCGCACACGGAGCGACAAATCGGCCGGAACAGAGAGGCTTGCCGTTTCCGATTTCGTCAGCCGATCCACTTGGCCTTGGTCTTCGGCGGCAGTTGCGAGGGCGACGAAGAATCCGAATCCGATTGCGCACAGCGCCATTCTCATTTTGTTCTCCTCTCAGGTAGGGGATAAGAAGTTCGTAGTAGCGCCGCAAGGCGCGTTTTCGCATGACCGGCATTCTTGTTTCAGGCCCCGTGTTTCAACGCGCCTTGCGGCGCTACTACGAACTTATTCTCAGGGTGGTTCCCACTTCAGCGGGCCTTTTCGCGTGCGAATGAACATCCATCCGAGTAGCGTGCGCGAGTTCACGGCGCTGTCAAGCTGGCGAGTTGGCCGGACGGGTTGCCAGCCTGTCCTACGCGCGCTTTGGGGATTGGAATTGACAGGTCGGCCAGTGCATCCGCAGTATTAACAATACTGAACAACGGACGCAAGCGGTCTCGTTTTTGAGTCTCTTGCGTCTGCGAAGCGGGGATTGCCGTGGCACGCCTCAACATCGCCGGATGGACGCCGTCGCTTCGGACCAAGGTGATTTTCTTTGCGCTGGCCTGTGTTCTGTTGTTGGCCTTCTGCCTGACGCTGGTGACCGTGTTCGCCGTCGAGGCGCGCAAGCGGCAAATCGTCGGGCGCGCCCAGGACCTTGTCAAAGAACGCGCCGAGCAGCTCAGCGACCAACTGGCGAAACTGCTTGACGAAGAGAAGACGGGCGATATCGCCACGTTGCGGCAAAGCGAACGCTTTCGCCAGGCCGTTCGCTTTCTCGTCACCGACCGCAACAACCGCGCCCTGATTTCGGTGATTTACGACCCCAGCGGCCGGGTGGAGTACGTCGTCAATCCCGAACTCGCCAAAGATCTGAAGATCGAGGTGGACACGGCCACGACGTCGGACGTGATGGCCGCCCGACGGACGATCCTGTCCGGTGGCGAACCCAAGGGAGAGGTTCTTGTCACGTATGTCCCTAGTGTTCTGCTCGATCAAATCCACGACGAGAGCCGCGAGATCACGTTCTGGCTGGCGTCGCTGGCCGCAACGCTGGCCGCGTTGCTCCTGTTGACGTTCACCTTTCTCTGGCAGATTTTCCGGCGCCATCTCGAACGCGAGCGCACCCACGAGAAGCTCGACCGGATGGCCTACGTCGGAACGCTTGCGTCGGGCCTGGCCCACGAAATCCGCAACCCGCTCAACGCCCTGAGCCTCAACCTCGATTTGGTGGGCGAGGAGATCGCCGACCCGCGGCCCGGTTCGACCCAGCGAACGGGGAAGATGCTCGATCTGCTGAAGTCGGAAATCCGTCGCCTGAACTCGACGCTGACGAACTTTCTGCAATACGCCCTGCCCGCCTCAGGCCGGATGCAGATGACCGACGTGGTGGCGGTGCTGCATGAAACGGCCACATTGCTCGAGCCCGACATGCGCCGGCAGCGGGTCCAGTATCGCTTCGAGGGCGAGCGGTCGTGCGCGACGCTGGCCGACGCGGCGGCGCTGCGGCAGGTCTTCTGGAACGTGCTCCTCAACGCAGTCCAGGCGCTCGAGCAGGCCGAAGAGAAACGGATCGCGGTCTCGTGCCGCGTCGAGGCGGGCGAATGTCGAATCGAAATCCGCGACACGGGCTCCGGCATTGCGCCGGAGCGGCGCGAACGGGTCTTCGAGGTGTTTCATTCGACGCGGCCGGGCGGGTCGGGATTCGGGCTGGCCATTGCGCGGCAGGTTGTCGTCCGCCACGGCGGCTCGATTTGGATTGACACGTCCGACGGCGGGGGGTGCGTAGTCCATATTCGGTTGCCATTGCGCGTGGAGGGGTGACAGGAATAGTGTTGAGTTGTGAGTTATGAGTTGTGAGTGGTGAGTGGTGAGTTGAATGAAAAGGCAAGAGGAGACGATGGAGGGGAAAATGGCGGAAGAGAAAAAGACTCTCGGGGTGGTGGAGAAGTTCTTTGAGAAAGCCGCGACCAAGGAAGGCGGGCCTTCGAAGCCGTCGTCCTACTGGGCGCAAAGCACCGCGATCATCCGTCGGCGGATCATCACGGGGCTTCTTTTCGCGATCCCGATCGTCACCACCTACTGGTTTCTCGACCTGTTCCTGAAGCCGATCTATACGAAGTGCGAGCCGCGCTTACGTCCTCTGCTGGAGCATTGGGGAATGAATTCCGGCACGTTGGCCTACAATGCGGTGATGGTAGTCATGTCGGTGATCGCCGTCCTGCTGATTCTCTATCTGCTCGGATTGGTTTTATCGCGGGCGGCGATTCGCCGTCTAATCAGCCTCGCGGAGGATCTTGTTGAACGCATTCCCTTCGTGAAGTACTTCTACAAAACAACCAAACAGATTGTCGAGATGGCCACGTTGTCGTCCAAAGGAGCGCTGAAAAAGGTCATCCTGGTGGATTTCCCTTGTCCTCCCCTGAAAGCGATCGCGTTTGCCACGGGCGAAACGGTTGTGCAGGGAACAGGCGAGCCGTCGGTGATCGTTTACGTAGCCACCACCCCCCACATTACGGCAGGCTACATGGTCCTGCTGCCCCGCAGCTTGGTGTGGGAGACCGATCTGACCACCGAAGAGGGTCTCAAGTTCGTCATATCGGGCGGCATCCTTCATCCGGAACAGATCAACTTCTGGCCGTATGGCACCGAACGGCCGGCCCTTGGAACGTCCGACGTCCAGAAGGCAGAGCTCGGGAAAACGAAGTTGCTCGCCTGAGTGTGGCCGGCGGCCAAAACCAAAGGCGGACGATAGACTTTCGACCTTAGATTCTTGCTCTGCCGATTTGAAGATTCTGTTCGCGACAGGAATGAATCTCACACGGAGGCACAGAGCGCACGGAGAAAAGACCCTGCGGCAGCGAATGTCATGGAACTCTCTCTCTGTGCGCTCTGTGCCTCCGTGTGAGATCAAAAAACATGCTCTGCGCCACAAGGGAAGTTCCGGGAGAGAGAATCTCAAATACCTTTGGCTAGACTTTCGACCAAGAGCCGAAGAAAAAGCCGCTCTCGAGTACGTGCATCCCTCGCGGAAGACATCCATGCAACGCACACTGCTTCTCATAGATGACGATCCCGGCAACCTCCAGGCGCTCGAACTGGCGTTTGCCCGCAGCGACCATCGGGTGCTTGCGGTCAACAGCGGCGAGCGCGGAATCGAGATTCTCAACGAGGAGCCGGTGGACGTTGTCGTTACCGATCAAAGAATGGGCGAAGGCAAAGCGGACGGCCTGGCGGTCCTGCGCGCTGCCCAGCTGATCCAGCCAGCCCCGCCGGTCATCGTGCTCACCGCCTTTGGGACGATTCCTTCGGCGGTCGAGGCGGTCCAGAGCGGCGCGTTCAACTACCTGACGAAGCCCATCAATCTGACCGAGCTGCGGCTTCAGGTCGAGCGGGCGATGGAGAAACGGCGGTTGGAGGCCGAGAACGTCGAGTTGCGCGTGCAACTGGATCAGAAGTTCGGATTCGAAGGGATTGTCGGCAATTCGCCGCCGGTGCAGGCGCTCATCGAGCAGTTGCGCCGGATTGCGCCGAGCCGGGCGACCGTCTTGATCGAGGGCGCGAGCGGGACGGGCAAGGAGTTGCTGGCGCGGGCCCTCCATCAGAACAGCCCGCGACGCGGCGGACCGCTGATTCCGGTGCACTGCGCGTCGCTGGCCGAGAGCCTGCTCGAAAGCGAATTGTTCGGCCACGAAAAGGGCGCCTTTACGGGGGCGGTGGCGCGAAAGCCGGGCCGTTTCGAGCTGGCCGACGGCGGCACTCTGTTCCTCGACGAAATCGGAGACATCCCGCTTTCGATGCAGGTGGTGCTGCTGCGGGTTCTGGAAACGCATGAGTTCATGCGGGTTGGGGGACAGGAGGCCGTTCGGGTGGACGTTCGCGTTGTCGCGGCCACCAACCGCCCGCTCGAGCAAGCGGTGGCCGAGGGGCGGTTTCGCGAAGACCTTTTTTACCGGCTCAAGGTGGTGACGCTTCGCGTGCCGCCGTTGCGCGAACGCGCCGGCGATATTCCGCTGCTTGTGCGAACTTTTCTGACGGAGTTCGCGAAGGAGCACGGCCAGCCCGCCCCCAAAGTCTCGCCCGAGGCCATGGCGCGACTGGCTGCCCATCATTGGCCGGGCAACGTTCGTGAACTGCGTAACACCATCGAGAGTATCTTCCTGTTCCATACCGGCGATGAGATCGGCGTCCGCGACTTGCCCCCCAACCTGGCCCCAAGCACGCCCTCGGAAAGCTGGGCGCTGCCGGTCGGCTCGGAAACTCGCCTCGATGAGGTCGAAAAGGAAGTCATCCGAAAGGTAGTGCTCCAGTGCGAGGGCAACGTGACCCGCGCGGCAGCCCGCCTGGGGATCAGCCGCCGAACGCTTCAACGCAAGCTGAAAGAGATGGATTCGTAGAGGCGCACAAGGCGCTTCGTCCCCCCCGCAAAAGGACAAGAAGTCGAGTGCGAGCACGAGCACGAACTTCCGGCAGAAGGGTCTTTTCCCAGCCTCCAGCCTCTGGCCTCTGTTTCTGTTTCGGACGGGTCTCCGCCAGACCTTGTGCGACAAGTTGACGCATATAGAACCCCACCGCAGCCACCAAGTGTGTCAACATGCCTCGCGCTGGGCGAGTCCAGCGTAGATAGTGAATTCCGGAGGGTAGGGCAGTTGCACCGATCTGCCGCATAGATTATTGAACCATATTTACTTAGCAGGAGTACTCTATCTCTGGCCAGGTCCTCTGGCGCGATTCTTGTGATGCGGCTTATTTGCAAATGCCACGCCTTGAGGCGGGCAAACGAGTATGGAGGTGGAAAAATGAAGTCCACAAGGATCGGAAGACTAGCAATGGCAGCGGTCTTGATGGCGACTCTGGCCATCGCATTGCCGCTGGGTGCCGCGACAAAGGCTCGGTCGGATCAGGCACTGACGCCGCGCACGTTCATTGACCTGGCCAAGAAGGCCCGGCCGGCGGTAGTCAGCATCAAGATCAACGCCGAGTTGCTGGAGAAGATCGAGCAATGGAAGCGCGATCAGCAGGCTCGTCCGCGCGCGCCGCGGCAGCAGGTTATCCCGCCCGAGGCGTTGGGCGAGCTGGATGTGCCCGATTGGCTCAAAGAGTTCTTGAAGAACGCCCCCGGAATCCAGATGCCCAATCTTCCGGTTCCCGAGGAAGACATGTTTCGTTATCCCTATGGCGCGGGGTCGGGAATGATTGTCCGCTCCGACGGTTATATTTTGACCAACCGTCATGTGCTCTATCATCCCTTGCTGGGCGACAAGATGTTCAAGGAAGGCCAGATCACGGTCGTCCTGACCGACGGCCGAAAGTTTACGGGCGATCAGGTCAAGCTGGTGGCAACCGACCAACTGAGCGATCTGGCGGTGTTGAAGATAGACGCCAAGAACCTGCCGACCATCGCCTGGGGCGACAGCGA